>ERZ1026874.243-NODE-243-length-37321-cov-20.223474_pt1 | contig 37321 bp, 33 predicted proteins | sample MGYA00380167_ERZ1026874 | MGnify/ENA primary metagenome ERZ1026874 (study PRJEB33269, sample SAMEA4719803) | human gut metagenome | biome: human-associated habitat; feature: organic feature; material: feces | place: Cameroon | collected 2013-10 ...
TAGCAAACTTCTCTAACGACCAAATCTCATTCACTTGGTTCTTCGCATACGCCTTTGCGCCAGCTTCAGGGTTCATGACACTCGTCATCATGTACACACTATAGTTAATCATAAAGTTGCCCATCGTCGGTATGGGGCTTCGTATTTACAGGACTGCGATGTTTAATGTCCTGCCCGACAGAATTAAACATAAATTTGTTTTGTCAAACAACCATTATTGTTGAATGACATTGCAAAGGTACAGCCTCACAGTCCCGAAAACAATTCTATTGACAAGCGTTGATAAATCGTTTACGTACCATTGACAACCCATTAAGAAATATCCTTATGAGCGATGTTACAATCAACATAAACGGAGGTAACAACCAAATTCTCCCCAATGCCACTGAAGCCGTGCAAAATTTCTATGGTGACCAGTTCGCAGATAAGATTCTCAACGAGCAAAAACGTGATGAGGTTTCGCTCCCCGAAGTTGAACGCCTCTCCCTATATATAAATAAGGAGCACATAGTTGGTTACATTGTCCAAATTGCCGAGTGTCAGTCAGCCTCTGAACTCGCCAAGGTTGTGGTGCAGATGTGCGAGCAAGAGCCACGCCTCACGCAAGAAGAGATAGTAAAGGAACGTTTCATCAGTCTCCTTCTTCCTTTCGCCACCAAACTTACCAAAGGCAAGGGCATTGACAATCTCCGCGCCCGCATTAACGATGCTTGGGCTGATCGTCCCAAAACAAAGCCCTTTCAGAAGTGACAATATCCCTTTCAAAAGTATTATAGTAATACTTTGCCAATTAATACGTAATACTTGCCCATTTAATACGTAATACTTTGCCAAGTATTATAGTAATACTTTTTCGTTCAAACATTGACCTTAATTCATCATGAATACAAAACAGATAGATATTAAAGGAGGCAACAACCAAATACTGCCCAACGCCGTGCAAGCAGTACAGGTATTCATCGGAGACGAATACCTTAACCGTAAGTCGAGAAACTCAGACAAGTCAAAAGTGGGAGTAATGAATACCCCGTTTTTCAGCATGACGATGAATTTCCACCTATTCACTATAAATGTAGATTGGAAATTCTCATTCGACAGATGGTAAATATGTAAAGTTAAAAAATAACTTGTGCGGATTTTGTGTGATGAAAGTTTGCGCAAAAGAGCATCCGATAAAAGTTGTGCAAGTAATTTGGGGCATGTTACTTAACGCATAAATTACAATCGATTTTTTAACAAAGTCAATAAAGGTAGGCACAGAAAAGTGACTACTCTTTGGGGTATGCCCTAAATTAACTGCTTACAAGGCTATGATAAGTAGTCTTAAGCTTACGTAAGCAAGATAATCTAAAAGGGAAAAAACATTCATAAGTATTTGCCACAAAAAGCATTTACTATTATCTCTATGATTAACGAAAGGTACTACTCGCATTTGCGCAATATAATCATTCCCTTACCAGGGTTCAAACATTTTCATTACGCAAGTAGCAGCGAGGACAAAATAGAAGACTTCATAGGCAGAAGCTCTATCACGGATAAACTTTCTGCTTGGCTGAAGGATTCTGCATCCAAATATTCTGGAGCTTATTTGGTTACGGGATATCGTGGAATGGGTAAAAGTACGTTCGTATATGAGGCTATAGAAAAACTAAAAAAAGAGGAAGGTGACAAAAAGTATTGGAAAAAGCCCAAAAGAAAAGCCACATACATAACAGTACCTATAAATGTTGGCAATGAACTGCTGAGTGCCAAAGAACTGTTAGGCATGATTTGTAAGGTAGGATACTATAACTATGTAAAGGTTATCAAAGGTAAGAATTGGTTTATTAGTAGAATAAATACGATAATTGTTGCTTTTATAATTATCATTGCTGTAGTAGTAACTGTAGTAGTAACCCTACATTTTACAAATGATGAAAATATAAAAAGATGTATGTATTGCGCTTGTGGTGTTTTGACACTTGTAAGTGGTCATGCCGCTAATGCAATACTATATCTTTTGTGGAAACATCTTGGGTGTAAATATGCTTTAACAACAAGTCACATTAAACGGAAGTGGCGTAACCTCTTACAACGTATTGACGCAGAAGTTTTATTAAGTTCTGAAGTAGGGGGTGCCAAAGAAGATGTCTTAAAAGAACTTGCGAAAGGTATTAACCCCAGTATTGGATTTAGGAAAGAACTGAAATATCCCATTGCTGATGTACCAGAAATGCAGGAAATGATGGTACGTCTGTTGGACTTAATTAATAGCAACCCTTATACAAAATTTCGTTTCATATTTGTCATTGACGAATTGGATAAAATCTCGCCAAAGGATGATGAGAAACAGATGATGCCCGAGTATGATATATTGTCAGAATGGAAAGAGAATGGAACCACAACGAAAAGCCGTCAAAATGCGCTGTCGAACTTGATGGCTAATATGAAATACTTCATATCTAGCTCGAAGGCAAAATTTGTCTTTATTGCAGGATATGATATGTATGAGGCAACGTTGGCTGACATCTCCAATAGAGAATTTAACATACATAGTATATTTAATGGTCATATCAATGTAAACAGTTCCTTCAGGCACACAGAAAAATACAGTGGTGTGGATTCCATGATAGAGGAGTATTTATGCCATTTATTGATAGACAAGGAGGAATGCTCCAAATGGAAGTCGTTAAAAGATTACGTTAGATATGTTGAATCTTATTGGACGGATGCAAGCGATGTAACGAGAAAAGAGTACCAACGTATATTGGAACGCAGGATAGTCTTTTTGCGTGGTTTTCTCACTTACCTTATATATATGAGCAATGGATCTCCCAAGAAACTTGCCATGTATATAGAAAAATATGTGAGGACAAGAAGCAAAATAGAAGAAAAAACAAAATCGCCAAGCGGAAGCAAGAGCAATGACGAATATCTACTTGGGACAGAAGATTGTGACTTCTATCTGTTTTTTGACAATCGAAATGTACAGCGTATATGTTTTGTGGATTATCTGATATATCCAATGATACAGAACCTTGTCGATAAATCGAACATCTACAATGACAAGCTACTGGTCTCAACATCATTCATGTTGTCCAATCTGTATAAGTTCCACAAGTCTGGATTTTCAATGAGAAATTTGGAGTACATGCCAGAGCTGCTTGACATCAACAAGATGCCAGAGTTGCGTGACTTCATTGGTGGCATCGTGAATTTTTTGACCCAGACACACGTCGATGAGACAAGCATAAATCTATATAAGTATAAGTTTCCGCTTCGTCTGTCAGAGGAAATCACATTCTACTCGAAGACATCCGAGGAAATATCCTATCTGTTCAACTTCTCCCATGACGAGTTGTTGTCTGTCAAGAAACTATATATGCGCCAACTGGAGCATTACAAGAATAAATATCTGAATGAATCCTCTCCCATCGCCAGCCTTCATCATATGCTTGGTGACATATATATGTTGGAAGAAGATTATGAACTCGCCATTTACGAATTTCAAGAAGCCCTGTCTGCCTTAAATCGTCAGATTGAGAAATCAGATAGTAACGATAACAATTCAAAGTTATTGTTTATCATCAGACTAACACTAAAGTTAGGATTGGCATACGAAAAAAGGAAGACATACGATACTGCCTATTTAGAGTATGAGAACTTGATGAAATTACTGTTGCGAAAAGCATGTGAAACGAATTGTATAAGCATCGGTAGACTTTCTCCGAAAGATGAGATAGACAGAAGATTTTACCTTTTCTGTAATATTCGTATCATGTATCTCGCCCCGTTAGCAAAATTATATGTCCTTGAGAAGATGGATTTGGGAGGCTTTACTTTAAATGACATTAATCAAGTCACAGATGAAGCATCCATATTAATAGACAATAATCACGGGAAAACACGGGCTGTATCTTATATAGATTTCTATACCAAATTAGGTGATATAATGTATTATCGCAACCATGCCAGAGGCGAGAAATGCTACTACGCTGATTTCTGGTATGATAAAGCATTAACCGTATGTTTTGGATGCATTAAGAAAAACTACGGCATTAATTTCAATGAGAATTATTGCAAATCCATTTCCGTTTTGTTCTGGCTCTTGGCGAGTGACAAGCATCAAGCCATTAATGCGATTATACCAACGACAGTTAGATGTTTAATAAATTCTCTCATTGGCAATGCTAACTATCATTTGAGCAATCCACAAGAAAAGGCGAATGAGAGAGCTAATATTAAAGAATCTTTTCAGTCCCTAAGCATCTTGGCGGATTTGATGGAAAATGAAGAAGCAATAGATAGTGGAATTGTTGAGGAGATAACTTTGCTAAATACCTATGCCAAAGAATCGAATACAGTTCAGTCAATACTCTACTATTGGGATTGTGCCATATTGTATGAAGCCATAGACGAATACAAATCAGCTCATTGCATATACGTGCAGATGTTGGATGCCATCTATACGATATTTTCTGTAAACAATATCAGAGTAGATTGCCATGTGTTGGGCTTTTGCAAATATCTTGTGGTTAAGTCAATACTGAACTCGTACAAGCACTATGGACATATCAATATAGCAGAAATAGACAAAATCAAGAGCATATTGAATAACAAGCAAATTGATAACATCAACCTTGACTATCTCAGCAATAGTTCTGATATCGAAATCGTATTGTACAAGTACTATATGATATGTTTCATGGCAGAGGACAAGAATGTTATTTATGAAGCCCTAAGAAATGTAGTAAATTCAAGGCAATTAGGCGGTGACAAAATAATAAGTTCTGTAACGCAGGACGTTCAGAACTTGTATTTCAAGGAACATGTCAACCGTGAGATTCTATTTCTTCTTATACCAAAACTAAAGGAAGCCTTTGAAGAAGGCAAACACGACTTCTTTCGTACACTGAATGATATTGTTGTCTATCTGTGTGACGAAAAGAATCTTGACAACGTGATAAAACAACTAAGATGGAACATATTTGAATCCAATAAAAAATACTTAAAAAATTCCACAAACTCATGTTTCGCCTTATTGGAATACCTTGTTACAGATAGTTTATTCTGCCTGAATAAGGTAACAGATCTTCTTTCGCCCTTGTATAGTACGGCTCTATATAACAATATGTTCATAGGAGAATGTTATGAGAATGGTTTTATATGGAATCACATTCTATTGGTGCTGCGGGAACTTTTGTATTGTCCAAAGACAGACAACAAGATAATTCTAAATCGTTTTTCATCTGACTTAATAGAGCGTTACAAACTGAACAAATCGGCAGAAGAGATTTCCATGCTGCTACAAAAAGGCGTAGAGCATTTGGACAACTATATGGATGAAGAAGATGAAACATCAGACAGCAGTATTGAAAAGCTATATGCCAAGATATCGCCAAGTGGTCATAGATTCTTGACAAGTTCATATTTGATTGGCAATGCTTTGGATTATTATCATAAAGCACTTGATATGCACAATGGAGGCAAGGCATATAAAGAAATGATGACAACCCTGTATTTCTTGGAGGATGATCTACGTAATGATTCGTGCTATTTGAATTTTGCGACAGAAATGTATTGCATAAACAAGGGGTGCATTGAACAAAGAATACGTAACCTTAAAAAGCTATACTGCGGAACGAAATCACTTACAGAAATAACCAACTATATAAACGAATAACAATGGAACATTGTACTAAAAAATGTCTTATAGCTGTAGTGCTGCTTATGATTGCAATACTTGCAATCATATTATCATGCTATCTGATAGGTAATGGGGAAAACTGTTGGATAAGTAGCGGCATTATCGCTATTGCAGTATTTTCCATATTGCTAATCATAAGTTTGCTATGCTGTCCATGTGGCAAGGAAACTATAGTTTCAAAAGATAAAATGAATCAATGGATACACGAGGCAATAAACAACAATATACACATCAAAATAGATGATTATACAGTTTCTTTCATGAACAGACAACTCAATCAGAACATTTTGGAACTTCAAGGCAAGATAACAAAAAAAATAGACAACGTGCATCTTGTGCAGACTTCGTATCTCCCGTTTTTAGAAAAATTGGCAACAGAGATAGGGAAATCTGGAAGTGCTTGGAAAAAAGAAGACATAGACAAATTCATGGAATGTTTCGGTTCCATAACGGAATCGTTGAAGAAAATAACATCCGAAAATGAGAATCATTGTTGTCCAGTCTGCCATACTAAAATTAAAGACTAAAGGGCTGATGTTATCATCTATGAACCAAACTTTGAAATACCATACGCTCATTGAGACATGTTAGAATGTAGGTCTCAATGTGAAGGAATATTTCACTTATGTATTCAGCATACTTATAGAGGGTGAGAAGGACTACGAAAAGCTTCTTCCCAGTGCTGTTGCACGATAAAATCAAACAAATAAAAGTTAAAACAAAAATAATCAATGGTTCTCATTGGATGTTTACGCATACAATAACAAGGCATAATCAATATAATCCGCAAGAACAATGACAACAGACGAATTCATAGTGTTATGTGATGGAATAGTTTGTAAAAGCGACCTTCATATCAAACCCACGTACGAAGAGGAAAATGTGCGCATTCATGACAGGTTGGTAGACACAAGTCTTGAACAAATGCCGTATCGTGATGTACTGAAACTCAAAACGGGATTTATCTATCTTTCGGAGATTGATGATTCGCGCGACTACTCATCATATTTCTATATTCTTGAAAGAATAACAGAACACTTTAATGCAAGCGTCAGGGATGTGGCTTCGTGGTCGAATATAGTGTGGCATGATGTTATCCAGTTCGTTAAGAGTCTGCCTGAATATCCCCATACAAATGCCTTTGTACAAGAGGAGTTCTTAAAGCCAGAACGTGAGCGCGCTAGAGCAGCTAAAAGGCTCCAACGTTTTGGGGTGACTCTTTCTATAAAAGACAATGATCTTGAAATAACAAATACAGAGGGAGCAATAGACTATATAAATACACTGGCTGGAAGTATTGGTGGTTGTGAAGGGTTGAAGATGCTACTTAAAGAACTTCCGTTTGAGACCTCTTTTGGCAGGTACTTACTTCCACATCAAGGCAACTTACCTATGATGTCAATGGTAGAACCAGAAGTTCCGTATGGTTATCTCTTTAACCTATTTCTGAAATACCTCTCCAACGACTGTTCATGCATAGAGGCTAACAAAAACTTTGAAGAGTTGAAAAGTGTGACAACGGATTTGTGTTTGGCTTTATACAATTCGCAGAAGGCAAACATCTGGAATGATATAGCCCGTATGTCTACCGACATTGTCAGTCTGATGCATGAACTTGTTATCCGTTATGATATTTATACTCTTCCTCAGACAGGAAAATCGTTTACGGCAGATTGGTGCAGATTTCTAACCAAATGGGTAAAGCGCAATCCTCAATGTACACTTATACTCAAATCGTTCGTTGAGTATCATCACAGCCTGATGAACGCATGTCTTTCTATAGCTAATAATGACAAGTGTATAATAATATCATCGACAAGCAAAGAAGGAAAGTTAATTAGAAACATCCCCCCGATTTTTCAGCCCTATATCATAAAGGATGTAGCATCGCTTAATGAGGATTTTGATTTGCCAAACGACTTTCTTAAGGTGAACTATATGATGCACCCTATCTACCGTAAAGGAGATACTTATGTACTGCTTCCTACCCCGCTTGGTGTTTGGTGTTGGTTTGAGAGTTTGAAGAGGGGCATTATGAAAATGGAAGGCAATATTGGCAAAGAGATAGGTCTTGCAATGGAAGATTTTATACGCAACAAGATGCAGTCTCATGGAATAACAGCCCATACTGGAAACTATTCATTTGAAGATATTGAGGGTGAGTGTGATATCCTTATCCAAGCAAAAAAGGGAGATTTGCTTATTGAGAGTAAAAAGAAGTCTTTCTCACGCAACGCATTGGAGGGTGATGATCATTTTATTTGGAGTGAGTTGTATGATTTTCTATATTCCCAGATGCAATGCGTGCGAACAGAGTATGGAGTCCGTAAGCACAGCCCATTGGAACTGACGAATAAGGAGGGTAACATGTATTCGTATAGATGGCAGCCTCAATATACAAATAACGATGGCGTATTGCACGATAGATGCATATCTAAGGTAACAATGACATTGAAAGAATATGGTCCTATGCAGGATAACATACTTGTCACGCAACTCATAGAGAATATTATAGGTAAGCATATTGATTCTTCATTCCCAACAACTCACTACAGTCAGTGTGATGTCGATGAATTCAAAAAATACTTTTCAAAGATCAATAAGACACTTGATATGATGACTGATTTTTATACAAAGTTATGTATTAAGAATCCTGCTTTCCATTGCCGCTTTTACAGCATGGAACAATTATATCATCTCGTTCGCAGATCAAACAATGCTGATGACCTACATCAAGAGATTGCGGAGGTTAATGTGTCATCAGGAACTCAGAATTTTTGGAACGAATTAGCGTTTAGACTTCGTGTGGGATTGTAATAATACAATACGATGACAATTCATAACGTAATCAGTCAAATTAGGGCTTACCTCTAAAGTTCACATCTTTACGCTGAACAAAAACTCAAAAATATATACAGCTATGAAGATTTAGAACGCTTTTATTTCAAGTACCCAACAGAGGCTTAACCATGGTCAATCCCTTCAGTCATTTGACTTGATCAATAATGAACCTTACATATTGAAGTCCAAATACATTTCGTGAAAATTAATGACTGATCCATGGCTATTTATGACCAAAACCCATTCATGGCTCATTGATGGTCATTCGTGACTAAAAAGTAGTTTGTATTACTTATTACTTACCGAACATAGTCTGTAATACTTAATACTTATTACTTAATACTTAAATTTGGTTTATGGCTCATTGATGGTCATTCGTGACTAAAAAACAAGTTTCTTCACACTTCACCAAGTCTTGTATTACTTATTACCTATTACCTATTACTTTGAAGAACGTACTTAATACTTAATCCTTTTCCCCCATCCGAAAGACGGCAAGCGCAGAGCGATACTGCGATGGGGAACAAAATAACGTATTAAAAACATAATCTCACAGAATAACAATCAGAGAACTTTCATTACTTCAAGTAGGTAAGTACCCATGTGCTTGCCCTCAACGGCATATCCCTCTTGGAGCAAAGCAAGTAATTAACAATTAAACAAACAATATTATGAGCATTTTTGCAGGTAAGACCCTTATGATTACTGGTGGAACAGGTTCCTTCGGTAACGCAGTTTTAAATCGCTTCCTCCGCACAGACATCGGAGAAATTCGTATTTTCTCACGTGATGAGAAAAAGCAAGATGACATGCGCCATGAATATCAGGTAAAGTATCCTGACGTGGCACACAAGATAAAGTTCTTTATTGGAGATGTACGTAGCTTGCAATCATGCAAGAATGCTATGTCAGGCGTTGACTACATCTTCCATGCAGCAGCATTGAAGCAAGTACCCAGTTGTGAGTTCTTCCCCATGGAAGCTGTTAAGACCAACGTAATCGGTACCGACAATGTACTTACCGCAGCTATTGAAGCAGGAGTAGGAGCAGTCATCTGTCTTTCTACCGACAAAGCAGCCTATCCCATCAATGCCATGGGCATCACTAAAGCAGTAGAAGAAAAAATTGCCGTAGCCAAGAGTCGCTATTCAGGCAAAACCAAGATTTGCTGCACCCGTTATGGCAACGTAATGTGTTCACGCGGTTCAGTAATTCCCTTGTGGATAGATCAAATTCGCAATGGCAACCCTATCACCTTGACCGAACCCAAGATGACACGTTTCATTATGTCATTGGAAGAAGCTGTAGACCTCGTACTCTTCGCCTTTGAACACGGACAGAATGGTGACATCCTCGTACAAAAAGCTCCTGCATGTACTATCCAAACCCAAGCAGAAGCAGTATGCGAGCTTTTCGGTGGCAAGAAAGAAGAAATCAAGGTTATCGGTATCCGTCATGGAGAAAAGATGTACGAAACCTTGCTTACCAAAGAAGAATGTGCCAAGGCAGAAGATATGGGCAACTTCTATCGCGTACCCGCGGACAACCGTGGCTTGAACTATGATAAATTCTTCAAGGAAGGAGATACCAAACGAGCAGAAATCGAAGAATTCAACTCAGACAACACCTATCGTTTGAACCTTGAAGAAACCAAAGCCAAAATTGGTGCATTGGAATATATCAAGAAAGAGTTGAGTGGCGAAGGAAACTTCGTACAATAAAAATAGGCGTATGAAGATCTTAGTAACTGGAGCCAAAGGTTTTGTAGGCAAAAACCTTTGCGCCCAACTCAATAATATAAAAGACGGCAAAGCACGTTGCTACGGAGACCTCATCATAGATGAAGTCTTTGAGTACGATCTCGACTCAACACCCGAACAACTCGACCAATGGTGTAAAGAGTGCGACTTCGTGTTCAACCTTGCAGGAGTCAACCGTCCCAAGGACAATGACGAGTTTATGAAAGGCAACTTCGGTTTTGCCTCAACCCTGCTCGACACCTTGAAAGCACACAGCAACAACTGTCCCGTAATGCTTTCAAGTTCACAGCAAGCCTCCTTAACAGGACGTTTCGGAAACAGCGAATACGGACGCAGCAAAAAAGCAGGTGAAGACCTCTTCCTTGAATATGGCAAGGAAACAAATGCCAAAGTATTAGTATACCGTTTCCCCAACCTCTATGGCAAATGGTGTCGTCCCAACTATAACAGTGCAGTAGCCACATTCTGTAATAACATAGCCAACGACCTCCCCATTACTGTCAACGACCCAAGTGTAGAACTCGAACTACTATACATCGATGACTTAGTAGACGAAATGATTCACGCTTTAAAAGGCGAAGAACATCATTGTGAGTTTGAAGGTTTAGAAGTACTTCCCTCAGCAGAAGGCAAGTATTGCTATTGCCCCATCACCCACAAAGCCACCCTTGGAGAAATAGTAGACCTACTCCACAAGTTTGCCGAGATGCCAAAGACCTTGATGATTCCAGAAATCCCAGCAGACTCATTTGCCAAACGTCTCTACAGCACCTTCTTGAGCTACTTGCCAAAAGAAAAAGCCATCTTCGATTTAAAGATGAACGTAGACTCACGCGGCTCATTCACAGAGTTAGTACACACACTAAACTGTGGACAAGTAAGCATCAACATCTCCAAGCCAGGCATCACCAAAGGCGAACATTGGCATAACACCAAATGGGAACAATTCATTGTTGTTGCAGGACATGGACTCATCCAACTCCGCAAGGAAGGTACCGATGAAGTGTTAAACTACGAAGTAAGTGGTGACAAAATCCAATCCGTCATCATGCTTCCAGGTTACACCCACAACATCATCAACCTCTCCGACACCGAAGACTTAGTAACAGTCATGTACTGCAACGAAATCTTCGACCCCAACAAGCCTGATACCTATTTCGATAAAGTAGAAAAATAACAAACACAGATCTGACAGATTGAACAGATTATTATACAGAAACTATGATAGTCTTGAGATTGAACGTAAAGTAAAATACGTTTTTGTAGATATGAGTAGTATAAATCTGTATAATCTGTTCTATCTGTATTCGAAAAAAAGTAGTGTTTTATTTATGGAAAAGCAACCCAAATTTGACTATTCAGATATAAAGTTCAAAGACAACGGTAAATTAAAGCTCATTATCGTTGTCGGCACCCGTCCCGAGATTATCCGTCTCGCAGCCGTTATCAACAAATGTCGTCAATATTTTGATGTAATTCTCGCCCATACAGGTCAGAACTACGACTACAACCTCAACGGCATCTTCTTCAAAGATTTGAAGTTAGCCGAACCCGAAGTATATATGGATGCAGTAGGCGATGACCTTGGAGCCACTTGTGGCAACATCATCAACTGCTCTTACAAACTCTTTGCCCAAACAAAGCCCGATGGCGTCTTAGTACTTGGTGACACCAACTCATGTCTCAGCGTAATTGGTGCCAAGCGTTTGCACATCCCCATCTTCCACATGGAAGCAGGAAACCGTTGTAAAGACGAATGTCTGCCTGAAGAAACCAACCGTCGCATTGTAGACATCATCTCAGATGTCAACATGGCATACTCAGAACATGCCAGAAGATACCTTGCCGACTGTGGACTTCCCAAAGAACGAACCTATGTAACAGGTTCCCCCATGGCAGAAGTACTTCACAACAACCTTGCAGAAATCGAAGCCAGCGATGTACACCAACGTCTTGGTTTAGAGAAAGGTAAATACATACTTCTTTCAGCCCACCGCGAAGAAAACATCGACACCGAAAAGAATTTCATGTCCCTTTTCAATGCCATCAACCAAATGGCAGAGAAATACGACATGCCCATACTTTACAGTTGCCATCCTCGTTCACGCAATCGTTTGGCAGCATCAGGCTTCAAACTCGATAAGCGTGTCATCCAACATGAACCTTTAGGTTTCCACGACTACAACTGTTTACAGATGAATGCCTTTGCCGTAGTAAGCGACTCAGGCACTCTTCCCGAAGAAAGTAGTTTCTTTACAAGTGTAGGACATCCTTTCCCAGCTATCTGCATCCGTACATCTACTGAACGTCCCGAAGCCATTGATAAAGGTGACTTTATCATAGCAGGTATTGACGAAAAGTCATTACTCCAAGCAGTAGACACAGCTGTTGAACTCTGCAAAGATGGACAACATGGTATACCTGTACCCGACTATGTGGATGAGAATGTAAGTACTAAGGTTGTGAAGATTGTGCAGTCTTATGTTGGTATTGTTAATAAGATGGTGTGGAGAAAGTTTTAAAGGAATCTTTTCATAGCGGAATCAATCAGAAATATAATAAATCGATAGTTGTAGGCACTGAAAAGTGCCTACACTTTGGAGTATGCCCTAAATTGACTACAATCAGATTGATTATCACAGAAAAAATCAATGGATTTACATGCAATTCTTATAGGTATAAGAACCTTAGTAAGTGTTCATAGATGGACTAAGAAGTTTGTCTACTTTTGGAATTACACTATATATAAGCCAGCTAAAATATTAATAATTGGTGTTAGTGGCTCTGGTAAAACGCAATTTCTGAACTCGTTTTTGGGTATTCCAATGCTTCAAGACAATCGGACATATGTACCCGATAATAAGTATTTTATATTTGACAACGGACGGAAAATTCAATTTATAGATTTACCTGGACATACAACACTACAAGGAGCTCGTCAAAAGTACATTGATGAAATTACTAAGAATAAGATAAGGGGAATCATTAATGTCGTTAACTATGGTTATAATGATGCAGAGCAGAATAATGCAGATGTATTTAAAACAGGCGAAAATGAAATAAAACCAGCTTATCTTATTGATAATCGAAAGAGTGAATTGTCTCAATTGAAAGAATGGTTGAATCGAATACACGGCGAAAGTAAGCCTGATTGGATTATTACCATTGTGAACAAAGCTGATATTTGGTATAATCAGAAAGATGAAGTGATGGATTATTATGAAAATGGAGACTATGGAGATGAATTTAAAGAAATAAAACGTGTAACAAATCATTTCGTGTTTAAATATTGTAGTGTTATTAATCCTTTTGGAGGTCGTCCAATGACTCTTATTATGAGTGAGTTAGAAAAAAATGAAATGCAAAAACATTTAAAAGAGTCACTGCTAAGGCTAATACAAGGAAAAAATGAGGCAGAATAGAGAAACCATACAACAACTAAAAGATCTTGCTACAAGGTTGAGCAATATATCATTCTTGATGCATGCACAATATCGATCAATAGCCTTTTTAGTCTATGTTGAGTTGTCTTGTCTTGTAGTAATATTAATAACTTTCGCATTTTGCGGAAAAATACAACGAGAGTTGACTTCAATACTTTTGTCTATATTATGGTTGTTTACAGTTGATACTGTGACAATAATGATTTATTTAAAACTACGTAGCAGAGGTAAAACATTCATTCATAATTTTAACGAAGGATGTAAAATTCTGCAAAATATGGCCGACAAGACAGAATGGACACGTTATAAAAAAAGGCTAATATATAATGGAAACGACAATAGCATAAATGGTGTGGTGAATTCTTTTTTTTCTATATCAGAAAAGATTTGGTCGCCTCGACGTTCAGATGGTAAATATTATAGCTTACTGACACGAATGCTACCCATTTTTGTTTTATATATTTCTCTCGCATTTTTGTTAAAAGTAATTGTTAAATTTTACTTTTGAGAACTATATAAGAAACTATTCAGTCGTAAGCATTTAATACTTCCAATGTTTGTGGGGGCTTAATATATAACATTTTGTTAAATACCTGTAAATCAAGTGGCGATTGCTTCGTTCCTCAATTTTCGGACACTTACATATGTTCGCAGAATGTGCAATTCGTCGTTTACGGTGAAAAGGAAAAACTCATTGTTTTTCAGTAGTGAGGATGGCATAGAGTCTGCCTTGAAATACCATACGCTCGTTGAGACATGCAAGAATGTAGGTTTCAATGTGAAGGAGTATTTCACTTATGTATTCAGCAAATTTATAGAGGGCGAGAGGAATTACGAAAAACTTTTCCCCAGTGCTGTTGCACGGTAATTTCAAACAAACGAAAGTTAAAACAAAAATAATCAATAGCTCTCCAGCCCTTGTTTATAAGTGGTTGGAAGCAATTGAGTGTTTACGATTAAATTTTAATATTATAATGACAAACCAAATTTCAGATAATAATAAACGAATAGCAAAGAATACATTACTGCTGTATATACGTATGTTCATTACAATGGCAGTTTCTTTGTATACGTCTAGAGTTGTTCTTCAGGTATTAGGCGTAGAGGATTATGGTATTTATAATGTAACTGGTGGAGTTATCACAATGTTTTCATTTGTCAATACGGCAATGACTTCTGCTACACAGCGTTATATAACCTTTGCTTTAGGAAAAGGTGATTTTGAACGTTTGAAAAGTATTTTTAGTACAGCATTACAGATTCACTTTTTAATATCATTATTTATAATAATATTAGGTGAAACTGTGGGATTATGGTTTCTAATGAATAAATTAGTAATACCAGAATCACGAATGACAGCTGCCATGGTAGTATATCAATGCTCTATAGTGGCATCTGTGGTAAGTATTATGTCTGTGCCGTATAATTCAGATATTATTGCACATGAGAAGATGTCGGCATTTGCCTATATTTCCATATTCGATGTGTTTCTAAAATTACTGATAGTATTCATGTTGATGATTATTCCATTTGATAAATTAGGAATTTATGCGGTGTTACTTTTGATTGCACAAATATCAATAAGGTTGATTTACTCGTGGTATTGTAATAAACATTTTAAGGAATCGATTTATCGCCATGCTATAGATAAAAAATTACTTGGCGAAATGTCAAACTTTGCAGGATGGAGTTTTTTTGGCAATTTTGCCTATGTACTTTATACGCAGGGATTAAACATGTTGCTGAATATCTTTTTTGGACCAGTTGTAAACGCAGCTCGTGGAATAGCCGTTCAAGTGCAAGGAGCTATACAGTCATTTGCTGGAAATTTCCAGATGGCAATTAATCCCCAAATAACAAAAAATTATGCTTTAAACAATTTCGATCAAATGCATAGTTTGATGTTTCGTAGTGCAAGATTTTCATTTTATCTGCTGATGTATATGACATTACCTATTATACTTGAAGCGCATTTTGTGTTACAACTATGGTTGAAAACTGTTCCAGACTATACAGTAGTCTTTGTTCAACTGATGCTTATAATAACACTCCTCAATCCATTAGCAAGCCCTTGTACCATTGCGAATCAAGCTACTGGCAAAGTCAAGTTTTTTCAGATTATAGTGGGAACCATTTTGATGCTTGTTTTACCTGTTTCATATGTTGTTCTAAAAATGGGTTGTGATGCTTATTCAGTTTTTATTGTACATTTTATAGTTGAAGTTATAGCAATTGTTGCGCGAATGATTATTTTGAAAGATCTGATTCACTTACCTCTTGTTGGATATATTAAAGAAATCTACATTCCTATAACTGTGGTTACATTGATTGCGGTGTTAGTTCCTATAATGGTTCATTATTACATGGATGAAGGATGGCTTCGGTTATTGGTTGTGAGTTTTTCTTGTCTTGTAACATTAAGTGTTTCTATTTATGAATTAGGTCTTAGAGGGGGCGAGAAAAAGATGATTTTGGAAAAAATACAACAAATAAGAAATAGATAGATGATACAAATAAGTGATGAATCAAAATGTTGTGGATGTATGGCTTGTGTTCAAGTTTGTCCGAAACAATGTATTTCTACAAAAGAAAGTAAGAAAGGTTTTTTATATCCTATTGTAAACAAAGATATTTGTATAGGATGTAATTTATGTGAAAAAGTTTGTCCTTTCAATTCTAATGCAGAAGAAAGGGAGCCCATTCACACATTTGCTGCTAAACATTTTTCTGATTCAATCAGAACAGAGAGTTCCTCTGGTGGCGCTTTTACGGCGTTAGCAGAACAAGTGATAACTGAAGGTGGAATCGTTTTTGGAGCTATGTATGATAACAATTGGCAAATAGTGCATGGTGCAGTCGATAATGTAAACGATCTAAAAAAACTAAGAGGTAGTAAGTATGTACAGAGTGCAATTGGAGATACATATATACATGTTAAGAAAGAATTAAAGAACGACAGACTTGTCTTATTTTCAGGAACAGCATGTCAGATCTCTGGATTGAAGCATTACTTAAGAAAAGATTATGATAATTTGCTTACAGTTGATGTAATTTGTCATGGTACACCGAGTCCTGGTGTTTGGCGTGATTATCTTAATCGTCTTATGATACGCCCGAAGGGCGTCGTTGGCGGAAATTCGGTTTTGTCATCTCTAAAAGAAAAACCCGTCTTAACGGGTATCTCTTTTAGAGATAAAACAAATGGTTGGCGGAAATTCGGTTTTGTCCTCCGTGGAAAGTCCGCCTTTAAGGCGGACCGAAATACGGTTTTGTCCTCCGTTGATACTCAATTACTATATGAGCAAGCTTCGAAAAATCTTTACCTTCGCTCGTTTATAGATAATTATACATTACGACCGTCGTGTTATAATTGTCCTTCAAAAGGCGGAAGAAGTATGAGTGACATAACTCTTGCCGATTGTTGGGGTATATGGAAATATCATAAGGATTATTATGATGATATAGGAGTAAGTGCTATCCTTGTTAATACGCCCAAAGGTTTGAATTTGCTACATAAAACCAAAATAAATACTATAGCAATTAAATTTTCTGAGGTGTATGAATTCAATAAATCTTTTAGTCTAAGCGTGAGCCATCCACGTTTCTATCGTTTATTTTGGTTCTTGTATCCGTTCTTTAAAATCAGAACGATAGAGATGGTATATCTTTTAAGACCAAGATACATTATTAGTAAACTAATAAAGAAAATAAGAAAATGAATATAGGTATTCTGACTCTACCATTATATAATAATTATGGTGGTATATTGCAAGCTTATGCGCTCAAGACAACTTTAGAGCAAATGGGTCATAATCCAGTACTATTAAAAAGATATAGTAATACCACTAAATGGAGTTTTTATTTGAAGAAACTTTTAGGTATAGTTGGTTTGGAACGTTATTCTGGTAGAAGATATTCTGCTATCACTAAGTTTGTTCAAAAGGAATTTCATGTTTCATCTTGTTTGTTATCACATCAGGATTTTCAGAATGAAATTAATAAACTTAATCTTGAGGCTGTTATAGTAGGTAGCGATCAGGTTTGGCGTAAAGAGTATTGTTTAGGCGCTGAAATGGATTATTTCCTTAATATTAGCTCAGCGAAAGTAAGGCGAATTGCTTATGCAGCTTCTTTTGGTGTAGATAATTGGGATTACTCAGCATCCGAAACAAGTGATATCAGTAGATGCTTGTCTTCATTTTCAGGTATATCATTAAGAGAACAAACTTATATATCAACTTTATTTGAACATACAAGATGTGAAGCTAAATGGTGTCTTGATCCAACATTGCTATTAGATTCTCAGCATTATAAAACTTTTATCAAGGAAAAGCCTCTTAACGAAAACTATACTTTTGTTTATTGGCTTGGTTCTCAAGAAAAGTTGAGTAAACATTTGCCAAAGAATAAAAAAATAGTTCATGTACGTTTGGATGATTCTCCGTGTTGTGGTATAGAAGATTGGCTTACTTATATATATTATGCAGATAATATAATTACCGATTCTTTTCATGGTTGTGTTTTTTCACTCCTTTTTCATAAAAAGATATCAGTATTCAAAAATGAAAAGGGTGGAATAGGGCGTCTGATTTCACTTTTCAGAATGTTTAAAATAGAAGGTCTGATAGATAATGCTGATTATAATATAGATTATGTGAAATTTGAAAGTTTATTAACCGAGTATAGAGAAAATTCTATAGAGTTTATCAGAAAATCTTTAGAGTCTTAGTATAAAATGAGAATAATATTCTTATCAAATTATATGTCGCACCATCAGTACTTCTTATCAGAAGAACTCTATAAAAAGACAAATGGAGAGTATACATTTATAGCGACAGAACCGATCACGGAGGAGAGGATAAAGTTAGGGTGGCCAAAGATAGAGGCTCCGTATATTATTGAATTGACAGAAAAAAATGAAGAAGATATTCTGTCTATGATAATGGAGGCCGACGTTGTTATTATAGGTTCAGCCCCTTATCGTTTGGTAAAAAAGCGTATAAGGGCTGGTAAACTTACATTCACTTATGGTGAGCGTCCATACAAAAAGGAACCATCTCTGTTGACACTCTTGGTGCATAGGTTGCGTTATACATCACAATATCACTATCCGAATGTATATCGTTTATGTGCAAGTGCTTTTTCTCCTCTTGATTATGCACGAACAAACACTTTTGTGGGTAAATCATATCGTTGGGGATATTTTCCAGAGGTAAAGGTTTATGATAATTTTGAGTCCATGTATAACAATAAGATTCCAAATTCCATTTTGTGGTGTGGACGTCTTATTGATTGGAAACATCCTGAGGTCGCTGTATCAGTTGCCAAAAGGCTCAAGGATGAAGGTATTGCTTTTAAAATGGATATCATTGGGTCTGGATATATGTATGAAGAAATTGCAGAGTTAATAAAATCGCAAAAGCTTGATTCGGAAGTGACTTTACATAGTTCAATGACTCCAGAAAAGATAAGAGAGTATATGGAAAAAAGTTCTATATATTTGTTTACCTCGGATCGTCAAGAAGGTTGGGGAGCAGTTTTGAATGAAGCTATGAATAGCGGTTGTGCTGTAGTGGCAAATAGTGCCATTGGGGCGGTACCATTTTTATTAAAAGATAAAGTGAATGGTTATATATATGAAGATGGAGATATTAATCAAGCATCTAATATAGTAAAAGAATTAATTCAAGATAAAAAAGCTAAAAGTCAAATATCTTCAAACGCTTATCACTCTATAACCAGTACATGGAATTCTCATGTAGCAGCAGATAGGCTAATACAGTTAATAGAAGCGTTGCAAAATAAGACATGTACATGTATTTTTAGAGAAGGTCCTTGTAGTGTAGCACCCGTTTTGGAAGATAATTGGTATAAAAAAAGCGAAAAATAATGAAGGTTCTAATTATTAATGCGTCATGCGGAAATGGTAGTACAGGACGTATAGTCGCAGATTTGTATCATATGTTGCGAAATAAAGGCCATTTTTGTAAAATAGCATTTGGTCATGGAGAGCCCCGAATGGTACCTTATGAAGATACTATTCGCGTAAACAATAAATGGGGGTATTACATACATAATGTCTTGGGCAAATTATTTGATAGGGCTGGTTTTTTCTCAAGACAAAAGACTAAGAAATTTGTAAAAATAATAGAAGAATATAAACCAGATCTCATACATCTGCATAATCTTCATGGATTTTGGATAAATATTGATATACTATTTAAGGAATTAAGGAAACTAAATATCCCCATTGTTTGGACGCTACATGATTGTTGGGCTTATACGGGGCATTGCTCTCATTATACAACAAATAAATGCTATAAATGGGTTGATGGTTGTCATGCGTGTCAACATTTAGATGTATATCCTGAGAGTTTCTTTGTTGACAATAGTCGAAATAACTATTTAAAAAAGAAAGATTTATTTACATCGGTAGATAAAATGACAATTGTAACACCTTCCAAATGGTTAGCTGGCGAGGTAAAAAAATCTTTTTTAGGTAAATATCCTGTTATTCCTATACCTAATGGCATTGATTTAGAAACTTTTAGTCATAAGGATTTCGTCAGTCGTAAAAAATTTGGAATTCCAGAGCATAAAAAAGTTTTGTTGGCTGTTTCATTTGTATGGAATAAAGAAAAGGGTCTTGATGATTTAATTGAATTATCTAAAAAAATTGATAAAGATAAATATGTTATGGTGATAGTGGGTTTAAGTGCGAAGCAAATAGAAACATTATTATTACCATCAACAATAATTGCTATAGAACGGACTTCCAATATTGATGATTTGGTAGAATTATATTCTTTATCAGATGTTTTTTTAAATCCAAGTTATCAAGAAACAATGGGAATGGTAACCGCAGAAGCTATTGCATGCGGAACTCCAGTAATAGTATATGATAAGACTGCTGTACCTGAAATAGTAGATAGTCAATCTGGTTTTGTTGTTAAAGCAGGTGATATCACTGCAATGAAAGAGAATATTGAAAAAGCCTTAGATTTAAATAAAGAAAGTATTTCTAAGTGTGTGATGAAGTTTGAAAAAAACAACCAGTACGAAAAATATTATACCATATATAAAAGCATAATAAAGCAATGAGTACAAAATCTATTTTTAAATTGTTATTCTTATTATCAACAGCATATATGGTTGTATTACCTTTAAATATAGCTCCTATATTATATATGTTGCGTATACCTTCGTTGTTATTAATAGTGTTGCTTATTTTGAAGCAGTATACATATTCGCGCTCAAAACATGTAGTGTCAATTCTCACGTATATAGGAATATTCTTATTTCATTTCATAATTGATACGCCTTTAACTATTGACTTTTTATTATCAGCATTTAGTGTTATTCTTTTTCTTTTGTTGATAATTGTAAGTGATTCAATAACTATAGATTTTTCAACTCAAAAGTTTATTAATATTTGTAGTATTGCAGCAGCATGTGTTCTACTTGCTTATTCACAATCACCTTTGTCGCATATGGCTGCTTTTGAAGGGCAAGCTTATCCGTGTCCTTACTTAACTTATGGTTATGAAAATAGTAATTTTGCAGGTATTATTACACTTTTGGTTTTTTCATTAATCTTTATAACATTAGAGACGGCAGGGAAGAAAATGAAGATTCTGTGTTACGTCTTGGGCGCATTGCTTTTTTATTGTATGTATGAAACCAATACAAGATCTGCATTATCAGTAGCAATAATAATTCCTTTTTCAGATTTGATATTCAGAAAAATTCATTTAAAAAATTGGATGCTTGCAATAGTCTGTCTTATACCAATTTTATTTGTTCCATTTTATATGCATCTTGCATCTATGGGAAATGCTGACGATGTTGAGGTAATGGGAAAAAGTGTCATGTCTGGTCGTCAATTCGTATATGAATCTTTTATTGCTCGAATGCATGGTACATATGAATGGATAATGGGGAATCTTGCAGATAATAAGTTGATGAATGCACATAATGGTCCATTGGCTATTTTAGCCTCATGTGGAATATTGGGCTTTATTGCATATTTTAATATATTCTTTTCTAAGCTGTTTTCTGCTAATAAACGAGCAGTATCTCATTTAAATATACTGGCGGTTTTTATAATAGCAGCTTGTTTTTTAAATACATGTGGTGAAGCCGCCTTGTTGTTAGGCGGATTCCCAGTGATAACATATTTATTTACATTTTTTGTATTTGCATATTCTAAAAACAAACAAATAAAATGACCGTATTAGAAACAAAAAGGCTTGATTGGGTAGACATAGCTAAAGGCATAACAATTTTACTAATGGTAGCTGGGCATACTAGCATTCCAGAACCAATATCCAAATATATTTGGTCTTTTCATATGCCTTTTTTCTTCTTTGTGAGTGGTGTTTTTTATTCGGAGAAAAAATATAAGAAATTCAGTTCCCTGTTAAAAAGAAGAATATTTACATTATTAGTACCTTATGTATTCTTTTCTGTTGTTGTAATGTTGGGGTATTATGGAACTGTATATTGGGATCCCAAAGAATTGTATTTAGGGTGGAGTGGTTATGCCTTATGGTTCATTCCAGTGTTATTTATGTCTGAAATGCTATTATACCCTTTTGCTAAATTCATGAATAAGACGATAACGAAAATTATAATTATCGTGTTGCTGTTATGTCTAAGTAAATTATTGGCAATGCTTGCAATTCATTTGCCGTTTAAAATAGAGGCTGTACCTTTGTCATCTTCATTTTTGTTTATGGGATATATATTAAAGGATTTTTTTAAGAAATGTTTATTTCCAATGTGGTTGACACTAATAGCCTTTATCGTATCAGTAGTCTTATCACAGATTTTACCCAAAACAGGAGTAGGAAGAAATGAGATAGGTTGGGTGTTCCCCAATTATATAAATGCAATAGTTGGAATTTTCTTTGTGATGCAGTTATCTCGTTTGTTACTTTCCTATTCTATCAACAAATTTGTTAATCAGTTTTTGTTGTGGAGTGGAAAGAATACACTATTCATTTTAGCTTTCTCTCAGTTGTTTAATTATTGGATATTAGTAGTTTTAGATATGGCGGAATGTCCACATATTACTGGTTTGTTATTGAGATATGTACTATTATTTATTAGTATATACGTTGTATCAAAGGTTCTTAACAGATATATTCCTTTTATGGTTGGAAAGAAAACAATATAATTTGAGATCATGAGAAATTCTAGTGTAGATATAATTAGAGGTTTTGCAATGCTGTTGGTTGTCTTTGGACATACAATATCTGGTACTGTAAAAGAGTATTCTGATAGTTTGCTTTTTCAAGCGATTTGGACATTGCAAATGCCTTTGTTCATAGTTATAAGTGGTTATGTAACTCGATATTCACGTCCAATTGTGGATTGTAGTGCATTGTGGAAGTTTGTCAAGAAACGTACGCTTGCCTATTTATTGCCATGGGGTGTTTGGACTATTGTTGTAAGAGGATTGATATTTGGTCAGTCTAATATGTTGAGCATTAAGAATCTTTTATGGCACATGGATAATGGATATTGGTTCTTGGTGACCATTTGGACAATATCTATGATATATGGCATATCTGATTTACTGAGTAATAAGTGGTTTAAAGAAAAAAAAATGAATGTGTTTGCACATTTGTTTTTTTGTGGTATTGGATTGATAGAACTTGCCGTCATTGGTTATTTTATGGGTTTAGATTTTTTAGCCATAAAACTTACACTCTACTATTTGCCAATATATCTTCTTGGATATATGTATGGACAAATACAAAATTGGGTGATAGAAAGAACTAATGGTAAATGTTTTATCAATATTATGATTGTTGCTTCATTGGCATTGTGGCTTGCTGCTATAAATCGTTTTGACTTCTTTGCAGGAGGCGATAATGTGATGATGATTATTGGTAGATTTATAACATCTTCCCTCGGTTGTATTGCTGTAATCGGATTGTTTATAAATATAATGGGGGGGGAAAATTCAAAGTTCTCAATTGGACAGGCGTACACTCGTTAGAAGTGTATCTCACCCATTACCTATTTCTGAATCTTGTACCAGCTCTTCATCAGTCAGTGTTGGCATCGATGGAGGGAATATGTGCAGTAGCCATAAATTACCTGCTAACTTTAGCGTTGACAGTAATGGTTATAAAGATGGCACAGAGCAACAGTATATTGAATTATCTGTTGTATGCCAAACGAGAATCAACAAAATCTTAAACTGGGTGGGAGTACATTCTTTGGAGGTATACTTAATACATGGTTTTTCGCTTTGCTTCTTGAAGTTAACTAATCCACCAGTGTTAGATTCTTGCTACGGTTGGTTATTGATTACATTAAACTTTGTTATAGCAGTGACACTAAGTAGTACATATATTAGAATTATAGAATCGAACAAATTGTTAAATAAGATATTATATTGGAAATAAAAAATATGAGTCATCCAAGATTATTAATAGTAGGTACTATACCCTACAACACAAAAGATTCCTCAAGAGCATTTGAGGCGTATTTCCATAATTGGGAGAAAGAGAACATTGCTCAGATTTTCTCTGATCCTAAAACACCAGTTAAAGGACATTGCGGAACACTGTTCCAGATAACAGACTATCGCTTGCTACAACGGTGGAAAGGGAGAAAAGTTGAAACAGGCGTTGTTTACAACTATGATGAGCTTCCAACATCAACAGAGTCAGAAAAACGTATTGATGAGAGTAAGTCAGCTGGCAAAGCGTATCGTTTGGGAGCAAAGCACAGTCCGTTTACCCATTTGTTGCGTGGTTTGCTTTGGCGTAAGTCACTATGGTGTACTGAAAAATTAAACAAGTGGCTTGATGATTTTAAACCTGAATGTGTATTCTTAAGTTTCTCTGATGATTACTTTATTCCTCAAATAGCCTTTTACGTTGCTCAGCGATACAATATACCTATAGTATCATCCATAGGTGATGATTATTTTTTTAATACTCATTTTTCAATCAGTCCATTCTATTGGTGGTATAAACTGACATATAAGTCTCTAATCCGCAAGGTATTAGCATATAAGGGTAGTGCAATCTATATCAGCAATAAAATTAGAGATAAGTATAATTTAGAATTTGGCTTGGATGGAGACACTGTTTATTTAACATCAACGACTAAGCGCAAACCTTTTAGTTATGTAAATACAGAAAATCCACTTATTACTTACTTTGGCAATATCCGCATGGGACGCAATAATTCGCTTAATGATGTGGGGTACGCTCTTGGAAAAATTAATCCGAATTACAGACTTGAGGTATATTCAGGTGAGAATATACCAGATGTATATGCTGTATTTAATGATAATCCCAATGTAATGTTCGGTGGTACAATACCCTACTCTGAGGTACAAAAGAAAATGGCTAATAGTGACGTTACAGTTATTGTTGAGGGTTTTTTACCTAAAGACATAGACTGTTCACGCTATTCGCTTTCTACAAAAGCAGCAGATGCCTTGGCAAGTGGTGCAACTATCTTGACCTATGGTTCTCAAGAGTGTGGAATAATTGAATACATGCAAAGTACAAAGGCTTCTTTTGTGTGTACGCAAAAGGAAAAACTTGTTGAGGTTATTAAGGATATGATGTCCAATAAAGAGTTGCAAAAACAATATTACGACCAACAGATTGTAATGACGGCAGAACATCATAACTTAAAGAAAAGCTGCGAGGTATTTGAGAATGTAGTGAAACGTGCAATGAAAAAATAAAAATATGCTTAGAGATAAAATTACGTGCCTAATTTTTTCGTGTGATAAATTCAGCGATTTGTGGGAAGGCAATCTCAAAATGTTTAGAGAAAATTGGCCTAATAGAGATTTTGAAACATATATTGTAACTGACAAACATTCAGAACGTACTTTTCCTGATGCAAAAGTAATCGCAGCTGGTGACAATGTTGAATGGACAGACCGTTTAAAATACGCTTTACAATTTGTAAAGACAAAGTATGTATTTCTCACATTAGACGATTATTTCCTGATAAAACCAGTTAGTTCTGCAAGAATTGAGCAATATGTGGATTTGATGGAGCATGGTGGATATGACTATATTCGTTTCTTTAAACGTCCAAAGTCGGCTACTCGTGATGAACTCTCTAATTTTAAGGGGGTGTATAATGTAGACAATAGTCACATGTATAGTGTAAACCTCTACTCGTGTTTGTGGACTAAAGAATTTTTGGCTTATACTGTTAAAGAGCCACGTACGCCTTGGGACTATGAAGTGAATTTGCATAAGCGTGCAATGGAATTTAATGCAAAGTGTCTTGTTTGTTTAAACAAGGAATATGAAATTTTGGATGTGGTGAGAAAAGGAAAATTGCTTCATAAGGCCAATTGGTATTTTAAACGGCATCCTGGTATTTATAACGGAAATCGTGAAGTGCAAAGTTGGTGGTATGAAATTAAATTGTTCTTCAAAACTGAAATAAATAGACATTGCCCCAATTTTATGCGTGATACGCTCAGAGATATTTATGCTAAATGTGGAGGAACCACTTTCGTTAAAAAAACTGACGATTAGCTTATGGCAAAATTAGCGGTAATACAATCTGTTTATAAAAACGATAAACCTGAATATCTAATAAAGTCAGTAGATAGTATTTTGACTCAAACATTTAGCAGGTTTACTTATTATATTGGAATTGACGGTCCTATAGGTCAGGATTTACGAAATGTTTTATATTCTATAACTGATAGCAGAGTAGTAATTATAGAAAATAAGGAGAATAAAGGACTTGCTGCAATTTTAAATGACCTACTGGAAAAATGTAAAGAAAGTGATTTTGATTACATAGCTCGTATGGATTCTGATGATATAGCTATTCAAAACCGATTTAAACTTCAAATTGACCATTTAGAACAAAACACTAATGTTGATGCCTTAGGTGGTGCTATCAACGAAATAGATGAGGCTGGTAATGATAGAGGAAAGATTACTCGTTATCCATGTAGCCCCAAGGAATGTCGTGCGTTCTTTGCAAAACGTAATCCCTTAGCACATCCAACCGTGATGTTTCGTAGCAATTTCTTTGAAAAGGCAGGGTGGCAATATCCAACCGATTTTGAACGTAACGAAGACACTCGTTTATGGCACGAAGGATTTAAACATGGGTGTGTTATTGCAAATCTTCCTGAGGTGGTTTTAAACTTTCGTATGACGGATAGTATGTTCACGCAACGTAGGAACGGACGTGAATTTGCTAAAAGTCAGTTGAAATTGAGAAAATTAATAGCTAAAGACTTGGGATATGGCATAAAGGCATACATATATGCGTACGCTATATATCTTTTGATGATTTCACCAAGTTGGATTTTGAAAATTGCATATAAAGTATTAAGATAAAGATATGAAAATAGGCATAATTACTCATTATGATGTGCATAATCATGGAGCGATTCTCCAGATGAATGCGCTTATCAAAGTGTTGAAGAAAAACTTTGGCATTGAAGCTCAGGCTCTTCAGTTTGACAAAAACTATGATTTCTTAGGTAGAGAACTCAAAGCAAAGTATGAAATAGGAATCAAGTCAGTAGGCATATACTTGAAATACCTTTTTGAGAGAGGCTTGAAAATTTTTATTTTTAATGTAAAAAAGAAGAGACTTTTCGAAGGGTTTAAGAAAGCAGAGAATTTAATTGGTGAATTTTATGCGAAAGCAAAGAATTTGGATGCTGTTATTATAGGTAGCGATGAGGTTTTTGCCCTTCATACAGGTCCGACTCCTGTGATGTTTGGACATGCACTTCCTACAGATAAGGTTTTTGCATATGCAGGTTGTTTTGGTCCGACAACGATTGACGATATCAAGAAATTGCATTGTGAGGCTTTTGTAGCAAGTGGTTTGGCTTCAATGAAAGGACTCGCAATGCGTGACCAAAATTCTATTGATATTGCTAAGAAGTTGACAGGTAGAGATTCAAAGTTGGTGGTGGATCCTGTAATTCTCTATGGATATGAGGAGGAGTTGAAGGATTTGAAAGACCCTAAACTTCCTAGGTATCTTTTGGTGTATGCTTATGAAACTCGTATGAACGATCCTAAAGAGACCAAGAAAATTGTAGCGTATGCTCATAGTAATGGATTGAAGGTGGTATGTCCTGGATTCTATCATGGATGGGCAGATATCAATATCAATACTGATCCCGTAGAGTTGCTTCGTTATTTTAAGTATGCAGAGTGTGTTGTAACTGATACTTTCCATGGTAGTGTGATGTCTATAATCACAGGCAGAGAGTTAGCTGTTAAGCTTCGTGACAATAGTAATAAGTTGTTGAATTTGTTGCAAGAGTATGGTTTGGAAAACCGTGTTGTTGATGATAGTTGGAATCTTGAATCAATCTTTGCAAGAAAGCAAGATAATGAATTTGTTGCTAAAGAGGTTATTCGCAGAAGAGGGGAGTCTATGGCTTACCTAAGGGAAATGATTGAAGTGTAAAGATATGAATATTCATGATAAAGATACATTGCACGAATGCACTAGCTGTCAGATGTGTGCAGCTGTTTGTCCTAAACAGGCAATCAACATTAATTTAAATCAAGATGGTTTCTATCGTCCTGTGATTGATGGTGAGAAGTGTGTGGATTGTGGTATTTGCAAGAGTGTATGTTATAAATACACAGATATTCCAGAATATAAAGAAGTAGACAAGCTTCTCAACTATGCTGCTTCTGCTAAGAGTGATGAAGTGGTTGGTAGTACTACGTCGGGAGGTCTTGGTGATATTCTTTGTGAACAGCTGGTCAATGAGGGATACTTGTGTGTTGGAGTTACGTATAATACCGAGAAGAATATTGCTGTAGATAAAGTTGCTAAAACACGGGAAGAGAGTCTTTCGTTCAGAGGGTCAAAGTATATTCAGTCTTATACATACGATGCGTTTAAGGCTATTGTCGACAATCACTTAAACGACAAAGTGGCTATATTGGGTACTCCATGTCATATATTTGCCATTGATAAGTATTTGAAGAAGCGTAAAAAACGTGATAACTTTGTTCTTATTGATATCTATTGTCATGGTTGTCCATCTATGAATGTATGGAAGGCGTATCTTGAATATGTGAATGGAAAGACTCATGAAAAATCATATGATGATGTGTGTTTCAGAAGTAAGGCATACGGATGGGGGAGTTATTATGTAGCCCAGATGAAGAAAGGTGGCAAAACTCTGTTTACAAGTCCTAAGATTAACGACAAGTTTTATACTTTATTCTTCTCGGATGTGTTGCTTAACGAATCTTGTTATGATTGCAAACTCAGAAGCACGATGGATTCTACGGATATCCGTATTGGTGATTTTTGGGGAAAGGCTTACTTGAAGAATACAAGAGGTGTTTCGCTTGTAACTGTGAATCATGCATCAGAGAAAGGTAAGGCTTTGTTTGAAAAAGTTAAGGATAAAATATCATACAAACAACATTCTGCAACAGATTGTATCAGTTATCAAAGTTGGGGACTGAAATATGATGTTGAAACGGATTTGAGAAAGAAACTATTTGTTTCTTTGGCTGACTCAAGGCAGACAATTGAAGATACTGTTAGAATTTTCTGGCAAAGCAGATCTTTGAAGGCAAGGTTAAAGCAGAAAGCAAAGAATTTTATACTCTTGATGCCAAGACCTGTAGTAGCTTTCTTTAAGGGAATGGTGTGATGAATGGAATGAAAGAAAATAATGAAATTTCTTTCACATCCAAATTGATCCTAAAGCTGAGAAACAAAGTGTTTTTGCGAAAATGAAACTCTGTGATGATAGAAATGAGTAACTAACACATTAACATTATGAGAATTCCATCTATAGATGAACTGATGAACCACATTCATGATGCTCGAAGTAAAGAGTGTATGAAAGAGGTGTTGTCATGTTTTTACTCTGACAATTTGAGAAGTGCTGTTGTTATGCTTTATGCTACGGTTGTAAGTGACCTTTATTATAAAATATTGGATTTGGTAGCAATATACAATGATGCAGGAGCTAAGCAGATAAAACAATACGTTGATAATGAATGGCAAAGTAATCCGAAATTACCTACTTGGGAGACTGAAATGCCCAAAATGTGTTGGAAGAAGAAAAAGATTCTCACGAATGATAGCTATGCGCATTTTTGTCATTTGCAAGACGAGCGCAATCTTTGTGCTCATCCTGTAATAACAAGAAATGACTTGTATCGTCCTTCGTTTGCTACGGTTCAGGGATTAATAACGGATATGTTGACGGGGATATTGTGTAAACCATCATTCTTATCCAAGGGGTTTATTGATACATTTACGAATGATATTGAGAGTGCTTCAAAAAACTTTCCTAATGAAAAAGGATTGAAAAGATATATCAATACTAAGTATTTGGAGAAAATAGACAATGAGCAAGAGGAATATGGCTTGTTTAAAAGTCTTTGGAAGTTCACTTTCAAAAAAACTGATGACCGTAGTAAGGCAAATAGAAAGGCAAATTTGTCAATCCTCACACTCCTGTTGGAAAGACATCAGCAGTTTGTAGAGTCTGAGATAAAGAATGATGCTGAGTATTATTGTGCTTCGGTGAATATGGATGATGATAATTGTGTTAAGGAGTTTATTTGTTTTGCAAATATATATCAGTCTGTATTTTCCTCTATGACGGATGATTTTAAAATGCAGATTGAGCAAAAGATAAATGGAAATTCGGATTTGCACGCAATGGCTTTTTTCCTGTCAGGCAATCCTTTGGTTCATGCTAAAAAGGTTGATAGTAACATAGGAGCTAATATTGGTCTTTATATGTATGATTACCTAAAGCAAAATGTAGGTGATGCTGATGCTAGAGATTTTGTTATAGAAGTATATGGAAATGCTAATAGTTATGATGCTGCAAATGATTACTTTGATAACTTGATTGAATCTATATTAGAGGATATGAGCGAGGAACAGTTGGTGAAGCTGATAGAGTATTCAAATAATAATAGTCAAATTTATGAAAGAAGAAAATTCCCTAATTCAAGGTGGCTGATTAAGAACTATATGAGTAAGAAGAATCCTCAGTTCGATTATAGTTTATATGTGAATTTTGATTAGTTGAGATTATGGATAGGTTATTTTATGAGTTGATTCGCATGTCTATTGGAGTATGCTCTGACTTATCTTCAATACCTTCTAATCAAGAATGGTTATCGTTGCGCTCGATGGCAATGAAGCAAGCTGTTGATGGAATCGCGTTTGAAGGATTTATTAGGTTTAAGGACAAGGTTGGAGATGTACAGAAGTATCAAGAGTTAAAGTTTCAATGGATGGCAAGTGTATTGCAGTTGGAACAACGCAATGAATTGACGAATCTTCGTGCTCAACAACTTACTAATTTCTTCAAGAATGGGGGCTTTAGAACTTGTGTGCTTAAGGGGCAAGGTGTTGCTTTGCTTTATCCTAATTTTAAACGAAGACGTTGTGGGGACATTGACTTGTGGGTGGAAGGTGAACGTGATGATATTGTGAACTTTATACGCTCTAAAGGGGTAAAGATTTATGATGTTCATTTGGTTCATGCTACAGCTGAATTCTTTAAGGATGTGCTTGTGGAGATTCATTTCTGTCCGAGTTGGATGTATAACCCTTTTCTGAATAAGAAACTGAAAACTTTCTTTGACTCGCAAGCTTCTGAACAGTTTGCTCATTATGATGAAGCTGTTGGTTTTGCTTATCCTACAGTTCTCTTTAATCTTGTACATTCTATGGTGCATATTAACCGCCATGTGTTTGAAGAAGGTATTGGATTAAGGCAATTGATGGATTATTACTTTATTCTTAAGCATTCTTCTCATGAAGAACGGACTAATGCTTATAATGTGTTATGCTCTGTAGGCTTAAGAAAGTTTGTCGGTGCTGTGATGTATGTTATGCAACAAGTTTTCTTGTTGGACGAGGATGTAATGTTGTGTGTCCCTAATTCAATTCTTGGTTCTCGATTATTGGATAGTGTTATGGCTGGAGGTAATTTTGGTAAGGCTCTTGGGTTGAAACATGGACGCAATAAATTGGAGAAAGGATTGCTGCAATGGAAACATAACCTTCAACTAATGTTGCCCTATGCTAACGAAGCCATGTGGATTCCGTTTTTTCAAGTGTGGCATTATGGGTGGAGGAAGAAGCATGGGTATTTGTAGGGAAGATAATGAAAAGGATTGATAGACAAGAATACGATGATTTGATGAATTATCTTCAGTCAATATTTTGGAAAATATGGGTGCATGAAAATGGAGAGAGGAATAAAGTTGGAAAGACTTTGGATGCTTTTCAATTTGGTTTTTCGATTTATGATTGTATTCATTATAAGACTGAAAATTGTGATGAGGAATTTTATATCATTTATAACACGGGCTTTCTAAAAACGATTTCACATCAAATAATATTGGCACAACAACAATGTCCTGAAAAGTTTGGTACTGGTAATGCTGATGATGTAATTGATGCTCTTTATAGTGTTAGTGGGTATAATGCTTTTGGGGATAAGAATGCTTATTTAGACTATCTGATAGACTACAATTGTTGTTATGTGGTGTATAAAAACAATGGCTTGTTTGGCGATGTATTAAAGATAGATTTGCTACGTAGGATTTTGCCAAATAAAAAGGTTCCTTCAAAAAGCGATTTCGTGGGAGGTTTACTTCATGTATTGAAGCATTTTTCAGTAGAAGGTAAAAATCTTGCAACAGGCAATGACATAAATAATGTGTTTGATGTTAGACACATTATTTATTTGATTGCAATGGCTTTTAGGCTTAAAAAGCAATGTGACAAAGACCATTCTGTTTATGAAGCATTCCAAAATTTAGATAAGGGGATGATGCATGTTTCTTTTTATAAGGAAGAAGTTGCAAATGTGTATTATTTAAAAACCTATTTTAAAGATAGAAAAAAACATGATATTTAAAAGACTCTTTGATATTGTTGCATCACTGTTGGGAAACAACTTTGTGAAAGTGTAAGACAGAGTATGTATGATAATAATGGTACGCTTATGGGTTCTTTTGAGGAAAGCGAATGTGATGAATTGTGTTTAAATGAATGTACATGGATAAATTTTACGAGTATAAAATAGGGATATAGGCTAACTACAAGGAATCTGAAATGAGGTAAATTTAGTATATTTACGGATAAAAAGATTGTCTATTCATTTTTTATAATTATTTTTGCGGTTAGAAAGAATGAATAATATTGTCTTCCTTTAAATAAAATAATTATGGAACAGATATTAGTAACAATAGACGATACCCAGTCTCTGGCAAGTGTACGTAAAGCAATTAAAATGTTGCGTGGTGTGGTATCCACTTCTATTATAAAGAATGTGTCTAAGCCAACTGAAGAGGAAAAACAGAAGGCTTATGTTAAGGATAGTTTGACAAGGGCTATAAGAGAAATGAAGGTTGCAAAGATTGAGGGTAGAAAACTTCAAAGTGTTGACGACTTTATCAATGAAATGAGAGGTATGTGATATTATGAATGTTTCTATTGAAATCGGGCCTGAGTTTAAACGTCAGTTTAAAAGACTTTCAAAAAAATACCATTCACTGATAGATGATTTTGAGTCATGGAAAAATGAGATTCTTAAGAATCCATTAGTCGGTGATGATTTAGGTTCAGGCGTTCGAAAAGTTAGGATGTCAATTGGATCAAAAAGTAAAGGAAAGAGTGGGGGGGCTCGTATCTTGACTTTCAACATATTGATAGATGTGGAAAATATGGAAATAACGTTGCTTACAATTTATGATAAAAACGAGATTTCTAATGTTAATGATGAATATATAAAGTTCTTAATAGAAAATCTGTAATATTAAGTAGGTGTTCAAAATTATTTTATACAATCAGCACGTGTTATTTTTACATTGAAAGTATTTTCTATGGCGCATCTGTTTTCCTCGTTCTCAGTCAACATAGCCCGCTATGCTCCTTCATACGGAGAAAACATCTGTATCCCGACAAAGCATTTTCAATGTAAAAATAATTTCGAACACCTACTTGTAAGCAGTCAAATTAGGGCTTACCTTTGAAGTTTATATCTTTGCGCTGAACAAAAATTTTAAAAATATGTACAGCAACGAAGATTTAGTAATATGCAAAAAATAACTTGTGCAACTTTTAACGAGTACTCCTTAATGATGGCAAGCTATTATCAAATTCTGCGCAAGCTATTCGGTTTTTTTAGTCAAAAATGTCCATCAATGAGCCATAAATGTTCATAAATTATTTTTTTGAATTCCCATAAATAACCCCTTTCGGGGTTGGGCTGGCGCGTGAAGCATTGTTTAGTAATATGCAAAAAATAACTTGTGCAACTTTTAACGAGCATTCCTTAATGATGGCAAGCTATTATCAAATTCTGCGCAAGTTATTTTTTGAACATTACTTAGAACGCTTTTATTTCAAGTACCAAACAGAGGCTTTACCTCATGGTCAATCCCTTCAGTCATTTTGTCTGAACAATAATGTACCTTACAATATCTTTTCAAAATGGTACAAAGATAGTGCAAACCGAGAGCAGGACATCAAGCTCGCTTGAATGTTATGCCGAGGTGCAGCCTATCTTATACAAAGATACTCGTTGTAAGGTTGTTGCAGTTCAGGTTGATGATCGTCCGTCTGAAAATTGTGCGGAAAAATCTGTACAATCGGTTCGTGATGGAAGTATAGATACAAAATGATTCGAGAAGAGTCATTGTCTGAGGACCAAGTTCATTGCTCAACAGTTCGTATATGGTTGGAGCTGCATATGAGTAATGGCTTGTATCTTTCAAGAAAGAATTTAAGCTATCAAGAGCTAAGCAGCATGATAGAGAAGTTGGAGGGCTTATGTTAAACATATCAGGTCTTAACAACTTTTGCAACATTCGTAATTCTACGGATATGAGGTGTATTCTTTTACGACAATGGTTCGCGTGGTCGTGAAGTGTTGACCGACTTTATAGGTGACGCAGAACTGAAGGCTCTAATGTCTGATGGTTACAATGCTTATACGTTTATAGGTAATGAACTAAAGAGTGAGAACTTGAAGGACACGGTACATTTAGTTTGTTTGGCACATCTTAGGGCCAAGTTTAAAAAAGCCTTGGAACAAGGAAAGGACGAAAATGCACGTGTACTTTTAGATGTCATAAATCGTTTGTATACTCTTGAGCGTAATTATGATGCAGAAGGCATAACCAATGAAGAACGCACAATGCGTCGTGGTAGCCTTGAGACCAAGTCACTTTTAATAGATTTGCGTCAGCATTTAGATTTGGAATTAGCAAAACCAGAGGAGCAACGAAGTGGCTATCTGACAGAAGCACTCAACTATCTGAACCACTTTTGGACAGAGTTGACAGCCTATACACAGGATGGGGCTTTCCCAATAGATAATAATATGGCAGAATGAACCGTGCGTTGTTTAACCACAGCACGCAACAACTCATTTCATTTTGGAAGTGATTTAGGTGCTCAAATGGCAGCTACTTACCATAGTATCATTAGTACGGTGAAGCTTCATGGCAGTTCTGTCTGGAGCTACCTTGGTAAATTTTTCAAAAAATCTTTGAGGGTCGCAGGGATTATCCTTCACTCTTACCCTCTTGTATCGGACTGGAGTAGTCCACAATGTTAATTTACAATCGAATTTTTAACAAAGTCAATAAAGGTAGGCACTGAAAAGTGCCTGCTCTTTGGGGTATGCCCTAATTTGACTGCTTACATTTTTATTTATGATATTCAAAAGACTTTTTGATATTGTTGCGTCCCTATGTGGGTTGCTTTTGATTTGGTGGATTTTCCCCATAGTAGCGTTTTTAATTCATAAGAAGATGCCAGGTGGACCTGCTTTCTTTTGTCAGAAGAGAGTGGGGAAGGATGGTAAGTTGTTTACTTGTCATAAGTTCCGCTCGATGACGGTGAAGCATAGTGGCTCGTCTGTTTCTGTGGCTGGGGATAGTCGTATCACTCCTTTTGGGGCTAAGTTGCGTCATTACAAGATTGATGAGTTGCCTGAACTCTGGGATGTGCTGATTGGCAATATGAGTTTTGTGGGTCCGCGTCCTGATGTGCCTGGTTATGCAGATAAACTTGAAGGTGATGATCGTGATGTTTTGAAACTTCGTCCTGGTATTACTGGTCCTGCTACTTTGAAGTATAGATTGGAGGATGAAATGATTTCGGAATATGTGGCTAAGAAACAAGCTGAGGGTGATAAGCGTCTGATGCAAGAGATTGCCACTGAATATAACGATAAAGTGATTTATCCTGACAAAGTTCGTTTGAATTGCTACTATTATCGTCATTACTCTTTTTGGAAGGATATCGAAATGATCTTTGCGACGGTATTGGGATTTAAAGTGAAGTTTGCAGGGGAGGAGGTTTAAACTTTCTCTAAGGTATTATACTATTCATAAATGCAGGCATAGGGCGCGATGCTGTGAATCGAATTTGCTGCCTGCAACAATGGTGATAAATGTATGTTATCGGGACTATGTTTTTAGTCAAGAATGACCATCAATGAGCCATAATTTAGCCATAAATGTTTTTTGTCATGAATGACAGAATTGCCATAAATACTTCTGAAAAGCTTTGGTTCTTTTAGTCAAAAATGATCATCAATGAGCCAAAAATTTCCATGAATGTAATTGCGCTTCGCGCTTGGAAATGATCATAAATGTTCGTGAATGACTTTTTCTTTAGTCAAAAATGACCATCAATGAGCCATAAATCAGGATTAAGTATTACAGACTATGTTAGTTAAGTAATAGGTAATACAAACTCTTTTTTAGTCAATGAATATTAATGAACCATAAATGTTTTTGTCATGAATGACTGAATTGCCATAAATGGGTTTAGTCAATAATCCAAGAAAGTAGAATAATATTAATAACAATTATTATGGGTGTACCATTAACAACAGATGAGTTTATAAGTAGACACAAAGCAGATTTGCAAGCATGTGGATTTGATATTCAGTTTATAGCTTTTGTAAATTTCTTGCTTGATATAAAGGGAGGAGATGTCATTGAGTATGAAAAAGAAGATGACATTGTTGTATCATGCACTGACGGAACGAAATGGTTTATTCAAGTAAAGAATTCAGTTCGTGATAATGCAAAAATGACCGATGCGGATGATGACTTTTGGAAAACATTTGACAATTGGCTCTCGTTATATGATTTGAGTGAGTCGAAAAAAGATTTCTTGAAGTATGGCAATCGATTTATTCTATATACAAACAAGATACTATCCAATTCTTTTTATGAACAAATCAAAAACTTGCGGGATGGAAGTTGTGGTATAAAAGATGTCATCTCGTTTTTTAATAGCGTAAAAAACACTGTTTCGTATTATTCAACAATAGAGAAGTTGTTGGGAATGGATGGAACGGATTTGAATAGATTCTTGCATAAAGTAGAGGTAATGCAAGTTACGAATCCGATGAAGGCGTTATATGAAAAGTTTTTGGAGATATACAACAAGCCGACTAAAGCTGATCTGATTGTTTCTGAGTTATTGGGAAAATTATATACAGAAAAGATAAATGCGGCAAAGAATAATGAAACCCTCATGACAATTTAAAAAAGTCGCCCAAGTGAATGAAAAGGACT
>ERZ1026874.249-NODE-249-length-36807-cov-17.908250_pt1 | contig 36807 bp, 30 predicted proteins | sample MGYA00380167_ERZ1026874 | MGnify/ENA primary metagenome ERZ1026874 (study PRJEB33269, sample SAMEA4719803) | human gut metagenome | biome: human-associated habitat; feature: organic feature; material: feces | place: Cameroon | collected 2013-10 ...
TGATAGGTTTGGATGATGATGTTGGTTTTGACTGTATGTAGTTTTGAAGGTACAAGAGAAATGAAAAATGTTGAGTGACAGTTTTGATTGTTGTTCAACATTTTTTTGTATACTAAAAGAATTCCGAGAGCCTGTGCAATCTGACGAAGAACCACAAATACTTTTGGAATACCATATGCGTTTTGTGAATAGGTAGATAATCTTTGTGAATTAGATTATCTGCCTATTTTTTGTTATAGTGAAATCAAGGAAAAGGATAAACGTTTTGAACATATAAAATTAATAAAATGAAGGAGGAGTTCATGATGATGGTACAGGTTGAATGTAGAGAAAGTATGGTAACAAAGAATATTTTCGGATCTTATATTTATAATACAAAGGTTGTTCCTGGAAGAAAGAAAATGGAAGAGAAAAAAGAAAAAATCAAACAGTTATTAGAAATCGTGGATGATTATATCGAGCAGGCATAGCAGAAAATCTTTGGGGATACGAACCGGTATAGATTTGTCATGAAAAGAGATAGTGGAAGTGTCCACTATCTCTTTTCTAAAAAATGGAAAGGGGACGGTCGAATGAGCAGCGAATATATGCAGGCACAATATTGGGATGGTTCGGATGTGTATACGCATCGGGAATCAAAATTGTATATGCAGTTGGAAGATATTGTTTATCATTCTCTGATGGGAGAAGTTTATACGACACCGAAACCGGGACTGGTGGATCGCCATGACAACGGAGCACATCGGGATATGAATGTTAATACATTTGCAGAGAGTGCAGAGGCAATCGCACCTTATATTGTAAAGATGTTTTATTGTGGGTATCACAGAAGTGAAGAAGAACAAAATGTCTTTCTGAGAATCCGCAAGATTGGGGTAGAAGCAGAATCGGAGATGTTTAAAGCAACCGATGGAGTAAACACCCATAAGGGATTGATTTTTACGATGGGAATTCTTTCGGCGGCAGCAGGAATCTCTGTCAGAAAGTACGCAAGTGTAGAGATAGAAGAAGTATTTGCCATATGTCAAAGAATGACGAGAGATATTTTACAAAAAGAATTTGACGAAATGAAACATCGCACCCATTCTTCGCATGGAGAATATCTTTATCATACATATGGAGAAAAAGGAATCCGAGGAGAAGCAATGCAGGGATTTCCGGTATTAAGAGAGGTCGCTTATCCAAGTTTGAAAGAATATCGAAGGAAAGCATATAATCAGAATTTATCCAATATCAATGTGTTGCTTCAGGTTATGACCAGATTAAATGATACCAATATTTTAAGCCGGGGAACAAAAGAAGATTTGGACTGGATAAAGGCGCGCGCGGCTGAGATCTTGCAAATGGATGGAGTATTTACTGCAAAAGGATATCGTGCAATTCAGCAATTTAATTTGGAGTGCATTGAGAAAAATATAAGCCCGGGAGGGGCAGCAGACATGCTTGCAGCGGCTATCTTTTTGTACGAGATGGAGCAGCTCTTTGGAAGGAGTGATACAGAATGATTCAACAGACGTCTTTTAAGCTGCCGATACCGGGGCAGCGGATTGTGCGTTCGACAATTGCTGTGGCATTGTGTTTTGTGATTTATTATCTGAGAGGAAAACGTGGAATTCCGTTTTATTCTGCATTGGCAGTTTTGCAGTGTATGCAGCCATATCATACGAGTATGAAAGAGATGGCAAAAAAACGGACGACAGGTACCTTTGTAGGAGCGTTTTGGGGTCTTGCTGTTATTCTGATCTTGTTAGCGTTAAATGGAAACCGTCCAGGAGGAATCGAAGAGTCTTTTACAAAATACATGTTGATTTCCTTATTTACAGGGATTGTATTGTATTCAACAGTGGTATTGGATTGTAAAAAGTCATCTTATTTTTCCTGCGTGGTATTTTTGAGCATCACAGTAATGCATATTACCGATGAATCGCCGATTCTGTTTGTTATGAATCGTGTGTTGGATACGTTGATCGGGATCGGACTTGCAATCATTGTGAATTCAGCACATTTACCGAGAAGAAAGCACAACGAGATTCTGTTTGTATCAGGGATAGACGATACGATATTAAATAGCGGAAGTCGGCTGACACCATACAATAAGGTGGAATTAAACAGGCTTATTGAAAACGGAGCAAATTTTACAATATCGACGATTCGGACGCCGGCATCCGTTCGAGAGGCATTGGAAGGCGTGAATCTGAAACTTCCGATTATCGCGATGGATGGTGCGGTACTTTATGATATGGAAGAAAATTCATTTTTGATGAAATATCAGATGTCAGATTCACAGGCTGATAAGATGTCAACATTTTTAGATGATATAGGGATAACTTATTTTACTAATACAGTTGTTGACGACCTGCTTGTGATCTATTATCAGAATCTGGAAAATGAAGCTGAGCAGGGAATATATGAAAGACATAGAAAATCGCCATATCGGAATTATGTGAAAGTGGAACATCCGATTTGCAGTAATGTAGTTTATTTTTTGGTGATTGAGAAAAAAGAAAAGACAGAGCAATTATATCAGCAGTTGATGGAACAGGAATGGGTGAGTGATTTCCGCATTGTACTGGCGGATTCGATGAATTATCCGGGGTACGCGCATATCAAAATCTATCATAAACAGGCAACAAGAGAACATATGCTACAGAATCTGGAAGCTTTGCTTGATATAGAAAAGACGGTTACGTTCGGAAGCATTGAAGGGAAGTATGATGTGTTTATTGCAAATTCAGATCGCAACATCATGGTAAAAGAATTGAAGAAACGTTATGAACCGGTAGATTTTAAACTAGCGAATTCATAAAAAAGAGGTGAAAACAAAGTAAGGAGGAAGTTTATGAAGGAAGAAACTTACAGTTACAAAACACCGTCGGCGCAACTGGTAAAGATTGCGGAGATTGCTTCGCAATATAAAGGAAGACCGGAAATGCTGATGAAAGTAATCATCCGGTCTCAGAAAATCGTGACCGCATTTTCTGCATCGGTGGCAGCAGTGATCGCCAGAGAAATGGATATCCCGCAGACACAGATATATAGTTTTATTACATTTTATGCCATGTTATCTGTAAAACCACGAGGCAAGTATATTATCCGAATGTGCAAAAGTGCACCATGTCATGTTCGAGGCGCAAAAGAAATTGTAGACGCGTTGGAAGATCTGCTGCAGATTAAAGTGGGAGAGACGACAGAAGATAAACGATTTACACTGGAATATTGTCCATGTCTTGGAATCTGTGAACAGTCTCCAGCAATTATGATCAATGATAAAACTTATGTCAATCTGACACCGGAGAGTGTAAGAGACATTGTAAAACGATACATTCGTGAGGAGGTAGAAGAGTAATGGAAGAGAAAATTGTATTACTTCGAAACCGTGGCAAGATTAATCCGAAAAAAGCAGAAGAATATGCTGCAAGAGGCGGTTATGAAGGATTGAGAAAAGCATTATCCATGGATGGGAAAGAGATTATCGGAGAATTGGAATTGTCAGGACTTCGTGGAAGAGGTGGGGCCGGATTCCCAACATTTCGTAAGCTTCAGTTTGCATATGATGCTCCCGGAGATGTGAAATATATTGTCTGTAATGCAGACGAGGGAGAGCCGGGAACAAACAAAGACAGAATTCTCTTATCAACAGACCCGTGTTCGATTTTTGAAGGAATGGCAATCGCCGGTAAAGCCGTCAATGCACATGTCGGATTTATTTATCTGCGTGCGGAGTATGCTTATCTTGTTCCAATACTGGAAGCTGCGCTGGAAAGTTCAAGAGAGAATCATTATCTTGGAGAAAATATTATGGGAAGTGGTTTTGATTTTGACATCAAACTGCGTTCCGGAGCCGGTGCTTATGTTTGTGGAGAAGAAACTGCATTGTTTGAGTCTATTGAAGGAAAACGAGGAGAGCCGAGATTTCGACCTCCATTCCCGGGAATCAAAGGATTGTTTGGAAAGCCAACTGTTTTGAATAACGTAGAGACGTTGGCAAATATCGCAGTTATTTTTCAAAATGGACATGAATGGTTCCGAAAGATCGGTACGGCAAACAGTCCGGGAACAAAATTATTTACAGTTTGTGGAAATGTAAAGCGGCGAGGCGTTTTTGAGTTTCCGATGGGAATCAATTTGAAAGATTTGATTTATGATGTGTGTGGTGGAATGGAAGATGGTCATGAGTTGATTGCAGTTCAGACTGGTGGAGCATCGGGTGCCATTATCAATGCCGGACAGATTGACATGGTTTTGGATATTGATGCGGTGTCAAATTCAGGCGGCCGTCTGGGATGTGGAACGATTCTTGTTATGGATGACCGTAACTGCATTATCGATATCGTGCGGAACAATCTGGATTTCTTCCGTGATGAATCCTGTGGAAAATGTACTCCTTGTCGTGAAGGAGGAACAAGACTATATCAGCTTATTTCCAAAATTGCAGAAGGAAAAGGGAGTGTAAAGGACATTCACACAATAGAAGATCTGGCGGAAACAATGCGTCTGACAGCTTTGTGTGGACTTGGACATTCTACAGCAGTGCCGGTTTTGAGCAGTGTTCAGAATTTTTATTCCGTATATTTACATCATATCGATAAAGAACATTGTCATGTATGCAGTCAGGAAGGAGGCGCTTTATGATACATTTAACAATAGATGGAGAATCCATTGCAGTAGAACCGGGAACAACAATACTTGAGGCAGCAAGACGGTTGAATGTACATATACCAACATTGTGCTATCATGAAGACCAGGCTGTAAAAGCAGTGTGCAGAATCTGTGTCGTTGAAGTAGAAGGGCAGAGACTGCTCCCGGCGGCTTGTAGTACACCGGTATCAGAAGGAATGGTAGTGAAGACTGCATCACCCAAAGTAATTAAAGCGAGAAAAAACATTATGGAACTGATACTGGCAAGACATCCACAGGATTGCCTTGTATGTTCCAAAAACGGAAGCTGTGAGCTTCAGAAGATCGCAAGAGATTTGAATATGAATCAGCCAAACCGCTATGAGTTGAAACCGCGTGATTCCAGATTTGATAACAGTTCCCCATCTCTCATTCGAGATATGAGCAAATGTATTCTTTGTAATCGCTGTGTGGAAACATGTACCGAGAAGCAGGGCGTTATGGTTATGGCAAAAGAGAATCGTGGATTTGAGACAGTCATTGTACCTCCATACGGCAAAAAGCTGGAAGATACAAGCTGTGTGAATTGCGGACAGTGTATACAAGTCTGTCCGGTAGGTGCAATTTCTGTCAGAGATAATACAGACAATGTGTATGAACAGATTGCAGAAGGAAAATATATGGCAATTCAAATCGCACCATCGGTAAGAATTACATTGGGTGAATCGCTGGGATATGCGCCGGGAACAGTTACAACTGGGAAAATTGTTCATGCATTAAGAAAAATCGGATTCCATAAGGTATTTGATTCCGACTTCTCAGCAGATTTGACGATTATGGAAGAAGGAACAGAGTTGTTGCACAGAATCCAAAACGGCGGATCATTGCCGTTGATTACATCTTGTTGTCCGGCATGGGTAAAATATTGTGAGACATATGGACATGAGCAGTTAGAACATTTATCTACGGCAAAATCACCACAGCAGATGTTTGGCGCAGTCATCAAGACTTATTTTGCACAAAAAGAACAGATCGATCCGGCGAATATATGCAGTGTGTCAGTAATGCCTTGTACAGCGAAGAAGTTTGAATGTAAACGAAGCGAATTTCATGACAGTGGATATCAGGACGTGGACATTTCAATTACCGTGGAAGAACTGGCCAAGATGATACGAACCGCTGGAATTGATTTTGATGATTTGGAAGATCAGGAATTCGATGCACCATTTGGACTTGGAAGCGGAGCTGGACAGATTTTCGGAAGCACCGGCGGTGTTATGGAAGCCGCACTTCGAACGGTATACGAAGTGTTGACGGGAGAAACATTGCCACGTCTGGAATTTGATGCAGTTCGAGGATTGGAAGGCATACGTGAGGCCTCTCTTACGATTAAGGGACAGGAAATCCGTGTAGCGATTGTCCATGGTTTGAAAAATGTAGAAGGAATTCTTGCACAAATCAAAGAAGGAACATCACCATATCATTTTATCGAGGTGATGGCATGTGAAGGCGGATGTATCGGGGGCGGTGGAAATGCACCGAAGACAATGAAGAAAGTCAGAGAAAGACAGCGTGCAATTTATGAAGAAGATAAGAAACTGCCGCTTCGAAAATCACATGAAAATCCATATGTGCAGTTATTGTATCAAGAATATCTGGGCGAGCCGTTGAGTGAGAAGTCTCACAAGCTTTTGCATACACATTATCACAGCAGAAGAGATTTATTGAGGTAAAGAAAATGGATGAAAAATTGAAATCAATCATTGAGCAATTACGAGAATTTACAACATCAGAGCTCTGTGACGGAGCGATAGATTACCATACAATGGACTATCATATCAAACGTCGGGTGTCTGACAAAAAGATTGTCGGACCGGCATTTACGGTCAATCCGCCAAAAGGAGTCAGCGGAATTATTCCGGATGCGATTCTGGCTATGAATCCGGGCGAGGTGATGGTTGTAGCGGGGAAAGAGTGCTGCAATCATTCATACTGGGGAGACCACAGAAGCATCTGTGCTTCTATGAAAGGCTTGGAAGGTGTTGTGATTGATGGCGCTTTTCGTGATCTGGAAGGATGTATGGAAGTTGGATTCCCGATTTTTGCAAGAAGCGTAACACCGGGAAGTTGTGCCAAGGCAGCAGAAGGTGAATTGAATGTTCCAATCCTCTGCGGTGGAGTAGAAGTGTGTCCTGGCGATTTGATCGTAGGAGACTGTAATGGAATTATCGTAATCAAACCGGAAGAAGCAGAACTTGTAATGGAGCGTGCAAGAAAGAAAATCGCGGCACAGAATGCGGTGATTGAAAAGATGAGGCAGACGGGAGAGATACTGCCGAGAGTGAAAGTAAATTAAATCATGAGACAAAAAAGTATCTTGTTTGAAATCCTCTTTCAAACGGGATACTTTTTTTGCAATTCCCTTTCGGAATACTACTATATCAATTCGCAATTTTACCCGGGGCTCAAGCTCTCGTATACTATAGTTAAAAGATAAATTAAATTTTTGCCAAATACAAATTTGAAGGAGGAAGCATTTTGGGAAAGTCATTAACAAGAAAAATAATTGAATCACATTATGTATCCGGCAGCATGGTACCGGGAGAAGAGGTATTTATTAAAGTAGACCAGACATTGACACATGATATTAACGCGGTTATGACATATCTGGCATTTGAAGCAATCGGATTAAAACGCGTCAATACAGAGTGCAGTGTAAGTTATCTTGACCATAATCTTCTTTATGTAGATTTCAAAACACCGGATGACCACATTTATCTGCAGTCGGCTGCAAAGAAATTCGGTGTATATGTATCCAGACCGGGTAATGGTATCTGTCATACAGTGCATGTATCCAGATTCGGTAAACCTGGAAAGATCAGCATGGGAGGAGACAGCCACACACCACATGGCGGTTCTATCGGTATGCTGTGTATCGGAGTCGGAGGGATGGATGTTGCAACGGCAATGACAGGTGTTCCGATGCGATTGAAAATGCCAAGAGTCATTCAGGTCAATCTGACAGGAAGATTGAAACCAGGCGTAAATGCGAAAGAAGTCATTCTTGAAATGCTTCGTCGTGTGACAATCAAAGGCGGTCTTGGAAATGTATATGAATATACAGGTGAAGGAGCTGCGGCGTTAGAAGTTCCTCAGAGAGCAACAATTACAAACATGGGAGCAGAGATGGGAGCTACAACATCGATTTTCCCGGCGGACGAACAAGTACACAAATTCTTGAAAGCACAGGGAAGAGAAGAAGACTATGTAGAGCTTTTGCCGGATGAAGATGCTGTTTACGATGAGCGTATCGATATCGACTTGAGTGAATTGGATCCATTGATTTCCTGTCCTCATCAGCCGGATAATGTAATTCCTCTTTCAGAAGTGGAAAGACAGCCGGTACAGCAGGTATTTATCGGAAGTTGTACCAATACAAGTTATGCAGATGTTGCAAAGGCAGCACTTGTATTCAAAGGACATCACGTCAATGAGAACGTAAGTTGTACTTGTGGAATCGCATCCAGACAGACATACAAAGAACTGCTTCGTGACGGTTACATCGATATGTTGCTTGATGCGGGGGTAAGAATGCTGGAAATCTCCTGCGGACCTTGCTGTGCAATCGGTCAGACACCTGCAACAGAAGGAATTGCAGTTCGTACATCAAACCGTAACTTCAAAGGAAGAGCCGGTAATCCAAATGCCAAAATCTATCTGGTAAGTCCGGAAAGTGCAGCAGCAACAGCAATCAAAGGAACATTTGCTTCAGCAGAAGAAATCCTCGGAGAGGATATCGGCATCCTGAATGAAGTACATGAGCCGGAAAACTACATTGTAGATGATTCGATGTTGATCAAACCATTACCGGAAGAAGAGGCTGAAAAAGTTGAGATCGTACGAGGACCAAATATTAAATTCCTGCCGATTCCGGAAGAACCACAGCAGCATTTGTGTGCTCCGGTCAGCTTAAAAGGTGGCAATAATATTTCAACAGATGATATCACACCTGCAAGTGCGGAATTCTCAAGCATGCGTTCGAATATCCCGTTGATGTCACAGTATTGTTATCATCGTTATGCACCAGATTTCGCTGCACGTGCAAAAGAACTTGGAACAAGCATTATTATCGGTGGAGAGAACTACGGACAGGGGTCTTCCAGAGAACACGCGGCAATCAATCCGATGTATCTCGGTGTGAAATGTGTAATCGCAAAGAGTATTGCAAGAATTCATAAAGGGAATCTTGTAAATCATGGAATTATTCCGATGTTATTTGAGAACCCTGCAATTTACGACAAGATTGATCTGTTTGATGAACTTGAGATTGACAATCTGTTAGACCAGGTACCGACAAGAAGAGTAGAAGTAAAGAACAAAACAAAAGGATTCAGTTTTATGGTAAGACTGGATTTGTCCGATAATGAAGTAGAAGTTGTACTTTGTGGCGGTCAGCTTAGATATCTGAAGAAACAACTTGCAAAGATGGAAGAAGAAAACGCATAGTTCGAAAAGAGGTGTGAAATAGTATGAGTCAGATTAGTGTAGAAGAGATGAAAAATGCACAGGAAGCATTTGGAGAATTAATTAAAACAGAAGAAGAACGAATTGAGAGAATGAAAGCTTCAGAACAGGTAAAAGATTTCTCAAAGCTTATAAGGATTAAAGTAGGAATTCTTCCGGGAGATGGTGTTGGACCAATCCTGATGGAGCAGGCATTGAGAGTACTGAAAGAGCTTGTGAAACCGGAAATCTTATCCGGCAAAATTGAACTTCATAACATTGAAGGAATGACAATTGAGAACCGTGTAGAAAAGATGCAGAGTCTGCCGGATGAAGTATTAGAAGAGGTCAAAAAATGTGATGTACTTTTAAAAGGACCAATGGTAACACCAAGAGCAGGAGATGGACTTCCGAACCTGGTAAGTGCAAACAGTCTGTTAAGAAGAAATCTGGAATTATTTGCAGCGGTTCGCCCGATTAAAATCAAAGATAAAAACATTGACTGGATGTTCTTTAGAGAGAATATCGAGGGTGAATATATCTGGGGAAATAAAGGAATTCAGGTAAGCGATGATTTGGCTGTTGATTTCAAAGTACAGACAAAACAGGGAAGCGAAAGAATAGCAAGAGCTGCATTTGAATATGCAAGAAAGAACAAGAAGAAAAATGTTACAGTAGTTACAAAAGCGAATATTGTAAAACTGGTTGACGGTAACTTTATCAAAGCAGTCAGAAAAGTGGGAGAAGAGTATCCGGAAATCGAGATCCAGGAACGTCTGGTTGATGCAATGTGTGCAAAGATGCTGGATCCTGATTTCAATGCAGGAATGGAAGTAATCGTTCTTCCAAACCTTTATGGAGATATTGTAACAGATGTTGCAGCAGAACATGCAGGCGGACTTGGAACAGCATGCTCATCCAATATCGGAAATGAATATGCTTTGTTTGAAGCAATTCATGGAACTGCTCCTTATCTGATGTCTCATGGAAGAGGTGCTTATGCAAATCCATGCAGTCTGATCCGTGCAGTTGGTCAGATGCTTGTACATATTGGTTATGCAGACAGAAACAAGCTTTTGGAAGAAGCGTTGGAAATCTGTACAGAGACAGAAAAGAAACTGGTTGTTACAACATTTGCAGAAGATGCAAGTGCGGCTGAGTTTACAGATTATCTGTTAGAGACAATTCAGAGAATTAGAAAATAATTCGTATATAAATGAAAAGAAACCGGTGTTCAGAGTGAAAGTAACGTGTAAAATGCCATCTTACATGAAGGATAAAAAGTTCCGAACACCGGGGCTTTTTATGTGATAGAAGGTTGGATTCCCATGATTTGGTTTTCAATCTGAAAAATCAAAGAATCTTTTTGAGAAAAAGTTGCCGATTTTATAAATTCGTGAGATACTAAAAACTAAGGGAATGCACACAATAAACGAGTGCATAGTAGATCAAAGGATTACATGATGCGGGAGGAAAACGTAAGATGAAAGATTCAGATTGGGAAATTTTATATGAATTATACAAGAATCCGAATATGACAAAGGTGGCCAATCTTTTGTATATTACGCAGCCATCGCTGACGAAAAGACTTCAACATATGGAAGAAGAATTCCAGGTGACGATTGTAAACCGAACACCGAAGGGACTTGAATTTACACCGGAAGGAGAATATCTGGGAGAACAGGCAAGACAGTATCTTGATTTTATGAAAAAAACAAAAGCGATGCTCGAAGAGATGAAGGCCAATACAGACAGTCTGATAACAATAGGGTCATCTTATACATACAGTAAATATATCTTATCGGACTTGCTCGTAGAGTATCGAATGACACATCCAAATACAGAATTTAGTATTGTGAATGAACAGAGTAATGTGTTATTCCGTAAGATGCTGGAAGGAAGTATTGATGTCGGATTTATTCGCGGAGATTATGAGGGGGCGGTGAATAAACTGTTACTTGGGAAAAATCAGGCGTATCTTGTTACAAAAGAACCGGTAGATATTGAGGATTTACCGAAACTTCAAGGGATTGGTTATAAGACCAATGATCGTACAAAAGAGATACTGAATGGCTGGTGGGAGAATCGTTTTGGAACAGAGGCACCGGCGAATATGGTTGTCGGTTATATCGATGTGGCGTGGCAGTTGATTCACAAAGGTTTGGGATATACAATCTGCTTTTTGCCAGGCAATTTTGAGAATGAATACAATCTTTGTCTGACTCCGTTGGAAAATAAAGACGGAAGCGGAGTGTATCGTAATACATGGTTCGTATATTCGAAAAATAAACGGATTTCAAAACCATTAGAGGAATTCATTCATTATATAGAGAAAGAGTATCAGTCAGGTAATCTGACCTGATACAGGGTAAAGTGAAAATTGACAAAAGAGGAGAAGGCCTGTGAAAGATATCGATTGGAAAATTCTTACTGTTCTATATGAAAAGAGAAGTATTACCAAGGCGGCAGAGTCATTATATATGACACAGTCTGCTTTGACGAAACGTTTGAAGGCGGTCGAAGAAGAGTGGGGTATCGAGATCGTAAAACGTACAAGCCGTGGCGTTGTGTTTACGGAAGACGGACATTATATGGTAAAAAAAGCACAGATCATGCTGGATTTTCTGCAGGAAATCGGTGACCATTTTGCAGAGCGCAATGATACACAGGAACTTTTAAAAATCGGTGTTCCGAATTCTTTCGCAAGGCTTCACATGCCGAAGGTATTTAAAGCATATAAGGAGCGGTATGATAGACTTAAGATTATTACTGTTTCGAATTCCAGTGATGTCCTGATGCAACAGTTACTCGACGGGACGATTGATATTGGGATTATTTGTGGAGATTTTCCGTATTTGGGAGAGAAAACCTGTCTGTTTGAGGACGAATTGTATGTGGTGACACCGAAGGGGATGAAGTTGGATGACATCGGGCAACAGCCGTTGATCAAGTCCTATTTGAATCCGATGGTCGGCATGCTGGTCAATCAATGGTGGAAGAACCATTTTGGCAATCCACCTCATGAGGCGTACCGTGTACGATACGCGGATATTGCGATTGAGATGGTAGAAAATGGACTTGGTATTACTTTTCTGTTTGGGGATAAATGGAAAGTAAATCAGGACGAGGTGCAGATGATACCAATCTATGACCATAACGGAGAACCGATTAAGAGAAAAGTGTGGATGATGTTGTCGGAGCGTTGTTTCCAGAGTCAGGATATTATGGATTTTGTCTCATTGGTTGAGGAATATTATCATGTCAATGAATGTGATGAGAAGCCATGTCTTGAAAGCGTAGAATGAAACTATTAAAGAGAAAATATAGATAGAGAAAAGAGTAGATTTTGTACGAAGGTAATTCGTATAAGATTTATTCTTTTTTTCGTAGCAAAATACACGATAAAAACCGCAGGTCTGTGCAAAAAACATACAATGGAGGCAGGAAAAAGCGGATTGCCGGTCGTTTTATTCCGGTTTGGAATGGCTGGGATAGTCGTGACGTGAATTTCAATTTGACGGGCGATTTTACTATACTTGTCTTATAAGAAATACATGGAGCGAATCTTATGTGATGAGAGGAGACATAAGAGTAAAGATGTATCGACGGCAAAATAAGATCAAGGAGGAAATGATATGTACGCATATGTAGGATGCAGAACAACAAAAGAAAGAAATGCCAGAGGAAAAGGACTTAAGACGTATGAAATATCAGAGTCTACCGGAGAATGGAAAGAGTTACAGTGTCTGGAAACAGAACCGAATCCGTCTTATCAGACATTAGATTTGGAGAAAAAATATCTCTATTCCGTACATGGTGATATCACAAAAGTAAGCAGTTATAAGATTTTAGAAGATGGAACACTGGAATATATGAATACCATCGATATCGAGGGAAGAAATCCGGTATTCATCACTCCGGATAAGACAAATCATTTTATCATTGTGGCAGCATTGCAGGGTGGGGCAGTGTATGTGATCCGAAGAAATGAAGACGGAACACTGGGAGAAATTGTACAGAAAGTCTGTCTTGAGGGAAAAAAAGATGGAACCATTTCATTTGCGCATCAGTGCATCTGGGACAATAAGAAAGAATTTTTGTTCGTTGTAACACAGGGAAGACTGCAGGGATACGGCCAGGTTAAAGTATTCCGTTTTGATGCAGAATGCGGAACGTTGACAGAGACAGATACATACAGAGGAAGAGAGTATGACGAGCCACGTCATGTATCGATCCATCCGAACAATCGTTGGGTATATTTGATTAATGAAAAAGGAAACACGATGACATACCTTCAGTTTGATGATGTTAAAGGAACACTTCAGGCGATGCAGATCCTTCCGTCGCTTCCGTCTACATATACAGGAGAAGGACAGGCAAGTGCGTCAATTTTGGATAAAGAAGGAAAAATCCTGATTGGTTCAAACCGTATTCATGAATCGATCGTTGTATATCGAATCGATCAGAATACCGGATATATGACAGAACTGGGATTCTATTCTTGTCTTGGAAAGACACCTAGATTTATTACATTTAATCCGGATTATTCCAGATTTTATGCAGCAAATGAAGACAGCGATACCATTGTAGAGATGAAATTGGATTCCGTCAGCGGACAGATGGAGTATACAGGCAGAATCATTGATACAGAAAGTCCGGTCTGCATTACATTCAGATAGGGAGGAAGATGTATGAACTTAGGAGTTGTTTCATTAATTCTGTTGCTCGTGGCAATCGTTATCGGATTCGTCAGAAATTGTAATGCCGGTATTCTATGTACCGCATTTGCAATGCTTCTCGGCATTATTTTTAAAGTAGATGCGAAAGAAATCCTTGCCGGATTCAGTTCGTCTTTGTTTATTCAGATGGTTGGTATCACCTATCTGTTTGCAATTATTAATGGAAATGGAACATTGGAACTGTTGGCAAGAAAGATGGTAGGCCTTGTAGGTAAGAAAAAACAGTTGATCCCGTTCGTAATGTACATATTAGGATTCTTGATCTGTGCAGTAGGACCCGGAGCAATCCCTTCACTTGCAATTGTTCCGGTTATCGCGATTCCGGTTGCAGTATCTGCAGGTGTGAACCCGATTATGACAGCGATTATCGGAGATTTGGGCGTGATGTCAGGAAGAATGAGTCCGCTTACTCCGGAAGCTGCTGTTGTGCGTGAGTTGATGGAAGAGCAAGGCATGAAGGGGGATACTATTCCAATCATGATTGGAATGATCGTGACAGCACTGGTTGTTATGGCACTTGTATATGTGTACTACAAAGGCTGGAAAATTACAGAGAATGGTGAGACGGTTGAGGAAAAACTGCCGAAATTCAATGGCAAACAATGGTTGTCAATCATAGGACTGCTTGTGTTGGCGGTTGGTGCTTTATTCTTCTCATGGAATGTTGGTCTTACCGGATTTATGATTGGTTCATTCTTACTCGTGCTGGGATGTGGAGATGAGAAGAAAGCCATCGCAGCAATTCCATGGAATGTAATTCTAATGGTTTTAGGTGTTGGAATTCTGATGAACATTATTTCCCTGTCAGGTGGAATCGATATTATGGTTGCCGGTCTTGAGAAAGTCATGGGACCGAGAACTGCATCCATGATCATGGCTGTGGCAGCAGGAATTATGTCATTCTTCAGCTCCGGACTCGGTGTTGTATTCCCAACACTGATTCCGACAGCAAGTGGTCTGGCAGGCGGACTTGGAGTAAATGCAGTAGAACTGGTGACTGTTATTGTAATCGGTGGAACGGTATCCGGATTTACACCAATTTCTACAACCGGAGCATTGATTATGGCCGGTGTAGCGCAGCAGCCGAATTCAGAAGAAAAATTTCCACAGAACAGAATGTTTATCGAACTTTTTGCAGTATCGTTTATTGCATTGGCAGTCCTGGCGATTCTTGCATTGGTCGGTATGTACGGACTGTTTTTATAGAATGAGAGAAGTATAAAGGAGAGAAAAATGAGTGGAACACAGCAGAAAAATGGTTTAAAGGATTTAAAAATCTATGGAGCACCATGGTACATTGCATTAATTTTCTGTGCAGTTGTGATTGCAAGTGCGTACTTTGGAGCGTTGGGACATGATTTCTCAAGTATTATGGCATTGATCATTGCCTATGGAATTATCTTTTTTGAAATTGGAGAGAGACTTCCGATTTGGAATACTTATATCGGTGGTGGTGTACTGGCAGCATTCTTTGGAACTGCAATTGTGAAACAGTTGGGACTTGTGCCACAGTCTTATATCGAGCCGATCAATGATTTTGTCGGTGGAGATAGCCTGAGTTTTATGACATTGTGGATTATCGTGTTGATTACAGGTTCTGTCTTATCATTGAACAAAAAAGTATTGTTAAAATCCTTTGCCGGATATCTTCCGGCAATCTTGGGAGGACTTGGATGTGCCATGTTGTTTGGTGTCTTAGCAGGACTTCCGTTTGGCGTGTCACCGGCAGATACGATTTTAAAATATGTCCTTCCTGTTATGGGTGGAGGTAACGGAGCCGGTGCTGTTCCGATGTCAGAAATTTATGAAAAAGTAACCGGAGATTCTGCAGTTAATTACTACGCATTTGCCATTATTATTCTTACGATTGCAAATGTAATGTCGATCATCGCAGGTGGTCTGCTTAACAGACTGGGTGAAAAAGTACCTGCTTTAACAGGTGACAAAAAGACATTGCTTCGTTCCAGCATACTCGATGTAGATGACGGAGCAGAAATCACACCGACATTTGCTGATATGTGCGGAGCACTTTTGGTTATCTTTGGATGTTATGGTGTAGGACAGTTGTTTGCAGGCAAAATTCTTCCGACGATCGCAGGTGCACCGATCCATGAGTATGCATATATGATTATTTTTGTTGTAATCCTTGCGGCAACCGGTGTGATTCCGGCCAATATCCGTGCCGGTGCAAAACGACTTCAGAAATTCATGAATGCATCCTGTGCAGTTGTATTGATGGCAGGTCTTGGATTTGATTTTGATCTGAAGGAGCTTGCAGAATCATGTTCGGTATCGAATGTAGTGATTGCACTGTTTATTGTAATCGGAGCAATTGCGGGTTCTGCTGTAATCGGTTATCTTGTAGGGTTCTATCCGATCGATTCTGCGGTTACAGCCGGATTGTGTATGGCAAACCGTGGGGGAAACGGAGATGTAGCTGTACTTGGTGCAGCAAAGAGAATGGATTTGATGGCATACGCACAGCTTTCTTCCAGATTAGGTGGAGGAATTGTGTTGATCGTAGCAAGTTTCCTGTTCTCATTTATCAAATAATGGTATGTGAAATACATAGTATAAAGTTATAACTGTATTCATTTTGACAATTATACATGGATACTTCTGAGCAGTAAAATAGACTCAGATGAGGGAATCCAGACTTAGACAAAAGGGCAGTTCTCAATTCCGAGTAATCGACATTGAGAGCTGTCCTTTTCGTAATAGGGGATTTTGAGAATCATAAAAGTTACAGGAGGAAATTGGTATGGCGTTACATATTATTGATGAAGCAAACAGATGTCTGAATTGTAAGAAACCGATGTGTCAGCAGGGATGTCCGGTTCATACTCCGATTCCGCATATCATTCAGATGTTCAAGGAAAATCGTTTGATGGAGGCAGGGGAAGAATTGTTTCAGAATAATCCAATGTCGGTAATCTGTGCGACAGTCTGTAATCATGAGGAACAGTGTGCAGGACATTGCGTATTGGGGAGAAAGGGAAATGCAGTACATTTTTCCAGCATTGAGCATTATATTTCAGATATGTATCTGGAGCGTATGAAAATCGAGCAAAAAGAGAAGAAGCAGCAGAAGGTTGCAGTCATTGGAGCAGGACCAGCAGGAATGACAGTGGCAATCTTACTGGCGCAGCAGGGATATAAGGTGACCATGTTTGAGTGGAAAGATAAAATCGGCGGAATCATGCAATACGGAATTCCGGAATTTCGTCTGCCTAAAACAGTGCTCGACCGGTATAAGAACCGAATGGAAGAACTGGGGATCCAGATTCGTCCAAACACGACGATCGGAGCTGTTTTAAAAATCGAAGACCTGCTTAGAGACGGATATGCCAGCATATTTATTGGAACGGGAACATGGAAACCGAGAAATCTAGGAATTCATGGAGAATGTCTCGGCAATGTGCATTTTGGTATTGATTATCTGGCAAATGCTTCGACATACAATTTAGGAAAAAATGTGGCAGTGATCGGTATGGGAAATGCAGCGATGGATGTAGCGAGAACTGCACTTCGAAACGGAGCGGAGCATGTGACTTTATATGCGAGAGGAAATGAGATTGCAGCAAGTTCGCATGAAGTATCTTATGCAACACTTGATGGGGCTGAGTTTGTATTTGGGATGCAGATTGATTCCATCAATGAGAAAGGACCGGTATTCAAAAAAACAATATTGGATGAAGAGGAAAATATCATTGGAGAGGAAGAGGAACTGATACAGGTGGAAGCAGATTCGACGATCATTTCAATCAGTCAGGGACCGCGTAAGAAACTGATTCGTACGACATTCGGACTGGAAGGTTCCGATAAAGGATTATTGATTGTAGATGACAATTATATGACGACGAAGCCAGGCGTATTTGCTGCGGGAGATGTCATTACCGGTTCGAAAACGGTCGTACATGCTGTTGATGGAGCTAAGAAAGCAGCAGAAGCAATGATACAGTACATGGAAAATTTGTAAATTAAGAATCCAAAGGATGTAAATGGATGCAAAACGTTTGTAATAACAGTTGGGAATAACATATAGACGAAAGTTATAACTACATTCTTTTTGGCAATTATACATTCCGATATACAGGCGTTACAATAATATCAGATAAAGAAATTCACAGATGCAAAAGGAGGAATTAAGCAGTGGAAATCAAGAAAAATGCGGTTGCCGGAACCTTAGAATCCAGTGATGCAATGGTAACGGTAGAACCGAATGGACAAGGACAGGGGATTGATTTTGAGCTGGACAGTGTGGTCATCAATCAGTATGGTCACAGCATTAAAAATACAGTGATGAAAACACTGGATAATCTGGATGTAAAAGATATCAGAATTCGTATTGTAGATAAAGGTGCTCTTGATTGCACATTGAAGGCGAGAGTAGAATGTGCAGTATTTCGAGCAGCCGAGATGAGTGAGAATTTACCATGGGGAGGTGCCATTCAAGGATGAATCCAAATAAGAAAAGACTGAGAAGAACAATGATGTTTCTGAATTGCCAGAAACCGGGACTGATTAAAGATCCATATATTTATAAACCAGATTCGATCATGTTGGATTTGGAAGATGCTGTTGCTGAGAAAGAGAAAGATGCAGCAAGATATTCTCTTTTCCATGCATTAAAAGAGATTAACTACAGAGGTGTTGAGCGAGTTGTTCGTATCAACGGACTGGATACTCCTTACTGGAAAGAAGATATCCGTTGTGTGGTTGCAGGTGGATGTGATGCGATCCGTATTCCAAAAACAGAGAGTGCACAGGATGTAAAACTTGTTGAAGAACATGTCATTGCAGCAGAAAAAGAATTTGGAATTCCGGAAGGAAGAACATTGATCATGGCGGCACTGGAATCTGCAAGAGGAATTATGAAAGCGTTGGATATCTGTGAAGCTTCAGAAAGATTGTTTGGTATTGCATTGTCAGGTGGAGATTATACAAAAGACCTTCAGACACACATTACAGGAACCGGTGTCGAGCTGATGGGCGCAAGACAGAACATGGTGATCGCAGCAAGAGCGGCAGGCGTTCAGTGCTTCGATACAGTTTATACAGATCTGGATAACATGGAAGGGTTTAAACAGGATGTAGAAACGATTCATTTGATGGGCTTTGACGGGAAATCAATCATCAACCCTCGTCAGATTGAGATCGTACATGAGATTTATACACCAACACAGAAAGATATTATTTTTGCAGAAAAAGTTGTAAAAGAAATCGATGACAAGAAAGCAAAAGGAATCGGTGTATTTACAGTAGACGGCAAGATGATCGACATTGCATTCTACGACGGAGCAAAGAGAACCATTGAGCTTGCAAAAGCATCAGGCGTATACAAGGGGGATCTGTAAGATGTTAAATAAAGTTGGAAGAGATATTCCGGAAGAAATTCTGGAAATGACAGGAAAAGAAGTATTTCAGGGGAATTATTATAAAGATAATACAGAGTTCCAGAAGAGAGGACCAATCACAAAAGTTGTGATGAACCATGACACAAGTAAGATGGTAAGTTCCATTCACGAAGCTCTTGTAAAATGTGGTGCACATGACGGAATGACACTTGGTTTTCATCATCATTTCCGTGAAGGAGATCTGGTTGTCAATATGGTCATGCAGGAAGTAAAAAACATGGGCATCAAAGATGTGACTATCTGTGCAAGCTCTCTTGGAAAAGCTCATGATGCATTGGTACCGTTGATTGAGGACGGAACGATTACAAACATTCAGTCATCCGGTGTACGTGGTAAAATCGGAGAGGCAATTTCGACAGGAAAATTAAAAGGTCTTGCAACGATGCGTTCTCATGGGGGAAGAATACGTGCAATTCAGACAGGTGAGACAACGATTGATATTTCCTTTATCGGAGCTCCGACTTGCGATGATTATGGTAACTGTAAAGGAATCGGTGGAAAGAGCGATTGCGGAGTGCTTTCTTACTCTTTCGTTGACGGAAATCATGCCAATAAAGTTGTAGCAGTAACAGACTGCCTCGTTCCATTCCCTAACTATCCGGCAGACATCAATATGACAAAAGTTGATTATGTCTGTGTGGTAGACCAGATCGGTATTCCTGAGAAAATCGCAACAGGAGCAGCAAAACCTACAACGGATGTAAGAAAATTGATGATGGCTGACTACTGTACACAGGTTGTTGTCAACACACCATATTTCAAAGATGGTTTCTCATACCAGACAGGTGTCGGCGGAGCATCGATCGCATCTGCAGCTTCACTTGGTAAGATCATGAAAGAACGTGGAATCAAGATGGGATTTGCCATCGGTGGTATGTCAAAAGGTATGTGTGATCTGCTGGATGAAGGACTTGTAGGTAAACTTCTGGATACACAGGATTTTGATGTGGCAGCAGTAGAATCCGTGAAGAGACCAAATCATCACAGAATCAGTGCAGGTGCATATGCCAACCCATTTAACAAAGGTGCATTTGTAAATAAACTGGATTATGTTGTACTTGGTGCTTTGGAAGTAGATGTGAACTTCAATGTCAATGTTGTGGTAGGTTCTGACGGTGTGATCACCGGAGCACAGGGGGGACATCCGGATGCGGCACAGGGAGCAAAATGTACGATCGTTATCGCACCGCTTCTTCAGGGACGTATTCCTGCAATCTGTACAAATGTAACAACAGTTACAACTCCGGGTGAGTCTGTTGATGTAGTGGTAACAGATTATGGTGTTGCTGTAAACCCTGCAAGACAGGATCTCTTGAAAGCATTGGAAGAAGCAGACTGTGTACCGCTTAAGACAATCGAGGAACTTAGAGATATCGCATACGATATTGTAGGGGAGCCGGAGCCGGTACAGTTTGGTGACAGAGTCGTAGGAATTATTGAAGGACGTGACGGAACAATCATGGATGTAGTACGTCAGGTAAAACCATTTGAATTTTAATAAATAAGGAGAACGTATATGGTAAAGTTATATGACGGTGGTGCTTATCTGATTCATGGACAGACAATTATTCCAGAAACAGAAGCTGCAAAAGCAGAAGCACTGACAGGTAAGAAAATAGATAAAGCAGAGGCAAGAAAGGGTACAATCGCATATGGAATCATGGAAGCACATAACACTTCCGGAAATATGGAGAACCTGAAGATTAAATTTGATGCAATGGCCTCACATGATATTACATTTGTAGGAATCATCCAGACAGCAAAAGCTTCCGGAATGGAGAAATTCCCGATTCCTTATGTATTGACAAACTGCCATAACTCCCTGTGTGCAGTAGGTGGAACAATCAATGAAGATGACCATATGTTCGGTCTTTCCGCAGCAAAGAAATATGGCGGAATCTATGTGCCACCACACATTGCAGTTATTCACCAGTTCATGCGTGAAAAGTTCGCAGGATGTGGAAAAATGATTCTGGGTTCCGATTCACATACTCGTTACGGAGCAATGGGAACAATGGCAATCGGTGAAGGCGGTGGAGAACTTGTAAAACAGCTTCTCTGCGATACTTACGATGTAGCATGTCCGGAAGTTATTGCAATCTATCTGGAAGGAAAACCAAATCCGTGGGTAGGACCACAGGATGTTGCACTTGCAATCATCGGTCAGGTATTTAAAAACGGATATGTTAAGAATAAAGTAATGGAATTCGTAGGACCTGGAGTTTCTTCTATGACAACAGATTTCAGAAATGGTGTCGATGTAATGACAACAGAGACAACCTGCCTGTCTTCTATCTGGAGAACGGATGAAGATACAAAGAAATTCCTTACCATCCATGGAAGAGGGGAGGATTATAAAGAGTTAAATCCGGCAGATGTTGCATATTATGATGGTGTTGTACATGTTGATTTGAGCTCAATTAAACCAATGATCGCATTGCCATTCCATCCAAGTAATACATACGAGATTGATGAGTTGAATGCAAATTTAACAGATATCCTTCACAGTGTAGAAGTAGAAGCGCAGAAAGTATCTCAGGGCAAAGCAGATTTTCATTTGCTAGATAAGATCACAGAGAAAGGATTACAGGTACAGCAGGCTGTTATCGCCGGATGTGCAGGCGGTAACTATACAAATGTAGTCGAGGCGGCGAATGCACTTCGTGGTAAGAATACGGGAGACGGAGAATTCAGCCTTGCGGTATATCCTTCTTCACAGCCGGTATTCATCAACCTGACAAGACAGGGATACATCGCAGACTTGATGGAAGCAGGAGCAATTATCAGAACTGCATTCTGTGGACCATGTTTCGGAGCAGGAGATACACCATGCAATGATGGACTGAGTATTCGTCATACGACACGAAACTTCCCGAACCGTGAAGGAAGTAAACCGGGTAACGGACAGATGTCAGCAGTTGCATTAATGGACGCACGATCTATTGCAGCAACAGCAGCAAACGGTGGAATCTTAACATCGGCAGAAACATTGGACTGCTGTGGAGATGTTCCAGAGTACAGTTTCGATGATACGGTATATGAAAAGAGAGTATATTACGGATACCAGAAAGGTGATGAGGAAAAATCACTGGTATATGGTCCAAACATCAAAGACTGGCCGAAGATGAGTCCACTGACAGATAATATTTTGCTGAAAGTATGCTCTAAGATTCTGGATCCTGTTACAACAACCGATGAGTTGATCCCATCCGGAGAGACATCATCCTTCCGTTCAAATCCATTGGGACTTGCAGAGTTCACTCTGTCAAGACGAGATCCGGAGTATGTAGGACGTTCCAAAGAAGTAGACAAAGTGGAAAAAGCAAGAGTGGCAGGTCAGGATGTAACAGAGGCAGAACCGGAATTGAAAGCAATCTTTGAAAAGATCCATACAATTGTAGGACAGGAAGAGATCGTACCTGCAGAGACAGAGATCGGAAGCATGATCTATGCAGTGAAACCTGGTGATGGTTCAGCCAGAGAACAGGCAGCAAGTTGTCAGAGAGTCATCGGAGGACTTGCAAATATCACAAAAGAATACGCAACAAAACGTTATCGTTCTAACGTCATGAACTGGGGAATGATTCCATTCCAGATGACAGAAAAGCCGGAATTCGAGGTAGGAGATTATATCTATGTACCGAATATTCGCGAAGCATTTGACGGAGGCATGAAAGACATCAAAGCATATGTCATCGGAGAAGAAGTGAAAGAAATCTCACTTTATGTTGCAGATATGACAGAAGATGAGAAGAAGATTGTCAAGGCAGGATGCCTGATTAATTACAATCGAAGCCGTAACAAATAGTGTGATTGTTTTAAGAAGACAGCATACGAAAACCGCAGGTCGCCATGAGCCTGCGGTTTGTGTTATAATTATAAAATAAAGTAAAAGGAGGAGAGAAAAATGGGTTATTTCTATTTTGCACGTCACGGACAGACAGTATGGAATGTGGCGAATAAAATATGCGGAGCAACCGATATTGAATTGACGGAAAAAGGCGTAGAACAGGCGAAGGAGCTTGGCAGAAAGATAAAAGAAGACGGCGTAAAGATTGATGAGATTATATGTTCACCGCTTATGCGTGCGGAAGCAACAGCAAAGTGTATCTCAGAAGCAGCAGGGATTCCGATGCGAGTAGAGATGCGTCTGAAAGAGCAAAACTTTGGAAAATATGAAGGAACTCCAAGAAACGGAGAGGAGTTTCAAATCGCTAAAACACATTTTGCACAGAGATATGAAGGTGGAGAATCGATGTTGGAGTTTTGTCACAGAATCTATGGTCTGTTAGAAGATATTAAGAAAGAATCGGATCATAAAGTATATTTACTGGTTGCACATAACGGTGTGGCAAGAGCAGTACAGTCCTATTTTACAGATATGTCAAATGAAGAATTTGCAAAATTCGGAATCAAAAACTGCGAATTAAAGAAATATGAATTTTAGTAGGGATTTCAAGCTAAGAAGGTACACCAGAGATGATTACATTTTTATTTTTTATAGAACAATTTGAGTTTATAATGAAAAATAAAAAGAAATGACGTAATATAGAGGTAGTAGAATAAGTAAAAGGAGTGTGTCAAAATGGCAAGAATCGATCATGCGGCAATCCGCACAAAATCATATGAAGAAGCTCAGAGATTCTTTGAAGATGTATTTGAGATGCATATGTGGAGAGAAATTGGTGAAAAACCAGGAAGAAAATGCTGGTACAAAGAGGGCATTCAGCTTTGCGAAGTAGAGGATCTGGATGCAGCATCAGAAAATGGATATGATCATATTTCTATTGCAGTAGATTCAGAAGCAGAGATTATGGAGAAGATTAAAGCATATCCGGTAAAAGCAATCAATGATCATTGGTTTTCACTTCCAAACGGAACAAAGATTGAGCTAAAACCGCTGGCAGAGTGGAAAGTGAATGCATAAAACCTCACGAGGAGATTATGAAGTATGAGATTAAGAAATATTTTGATTGTTGTAGAAGATATCGAGAAATCGAAGAAATTTTATCATGATTTATTTGGACTTGATGTAATACTTGATAATGAAGGAAATGTTATTCTGACAGAGGGACTGGTTCTTCAAGAGAAAACGATATGGAAGAAATTTTTGGAAAGAGATATCATTTCAGAGAGTAATTCCTGTGAGTTATATTTTGAGGAGAAGAATATCGAAGCTTTTGTCGAAAAACTGGATAAGCTTTATCCGGATATAAAGTATGTGAATCGTTTTATGACACATAGCTGGGGACAGAAGATTGTTCGTTTTTATGATTTGGATGGAAATCTGATAGAGGTTGGAACACCAATGTGAATAAGTTGACATAATTTATGTAGCAAAAAAGAAATCGACAAGATGACAATGAGAGGTTCATTTATAAATCATCTTGTCGGTTTCTTTTATTTACGCGAGCAACGAGCGAAAGTCCGTGCTTGCATGAGATCTTGGCGACTGCTGCGATAACTATCCGATCATCCCTAGAAATGCTTCATGAATCCGTGTGTCCTGATCTAATTCCGGATGAAAAGCGAATGCCATTTGATTCTTATATTTCACTCCGACAATACGATCCTGTACGATACTGAGGATTTCAGGTGTGTTTCCGGAAGCGTCAGCATGAACGGATTCTACAAAAGGGGCACGGATGAAAGTCATAGGAATTTTACCGATTCCGACAGCCTCTTCATTCGTATGGAAGCTTCCTAGCTGGCGACCATAGGCATTTCGTTTGACGGTCATAGGAATGGTTCCGAAATAGGTTTCCTCTTGTTCTGCAATGTCAGAAGCAAGAAGAATCATTCCTGCACAAGTGGCCAGAACAGGCATACCGGATTGAATCTTTTCCTTTAAAGGTTCGAACATGTTAAGATCATGTAGGAGTTTTCCCTGGACGGTGCTTTCACCGCCGGGAAGGATAATCCCATCAAAATCTTTTTGCAGATCAGAAGCCTGCCGGAGTTCAATGGTATGAACTCCAAGCTTTTGAAGCATCTGTTCGTGCTCTATGAATGCCCCTTGTAGGGCAAGTACTGCGATTGTCATTTTATTTTCCTCTTTCTGCCATGAGAAGTTCGATTTCCTGTTCGTTGATGCCGACCATAGCTTCACCAAGGTCAGAAGAAAGTTCAGCGATCAGTTTTGCATCTGTATAATTTGTAACGGCCTGTACAATAGCAGCAGCACGTTTCGCCGGATTTCCGGATTTGAAGATACCAGAACCAACAAAGACACCTTCTGCGCCTAACTGCATCATAAGAGCGGCATCAGCAGGAGTTGCAACACCACCGGCAGCGAAGTTTACAACCGGAAGTTTTCCGTTTTCATGTACATAAAGGACAAGATCATAAGGAACCTGCAACTGTTTGGCTGCCTCGAAGAGTTCATCTTTACGCATACTTACTAATTTGGAAATTTCGCTGTTCATTTTACGCATATGGCGGACTGCCTGGACAATATCACCTGTTCCCGGTTCACCTTTTGTGCGAATCATAGAAGCTCCTTCATTGATACGTCTGAGTGCTTCGCCAAGATCTTTCGCACCGCAGACAAATGGAACATCAAACTCTCTTTTGTTAATATGATAGACATCATCTGCAGGTGAAAGAACTTCGCTTTCATCGATATAGTCGATCTCGATTGCCTGAAGAACCTGGGCTTCTGCAAAATGTCCGATTCTGCATTTAGCCATAACAGGGATTGAAACAGCTTCCTGGATTCCTTTGATCATTTTCGGGTCACTCATACGGGAAACTCCACCAGCAGCGCGGATGTCAGCCGGAATTCTTTCCAGCGCCATAACAGCACATGCACCGGCAGCTTCTGCAATCTTTGCCTGTTCCGGAGTTGTAACATCCATGATCACTCCACCTTTTAACATCTGTGCCAGATTTTTATTCAATTCATAACGTTCATTATTTGTACTCATTTTTAAATCTCCTTTTCTTTACTAATTCGATAGGTAATAGTATAATGACAAAGTGACTATATAAAAATACTCAATTTTAATATATTCAAAAAGGTCAGAATGGAGAAATAAGTAAATATGTTGACATATAATTTTGAAAATATAGGGTCAGATACGCTTTATCAATATTTGTATAAATGTATCAAAAATGATATTATTCAAGGGGAAATCAAAAGTGGCGAGAAGCTTCCATCAAAGCGTGCACTTGCAAAAAATCTGGCTATAAGTGTGATCACTGTCGAGAATGCCTATGGTCAGCTTACAGCAGAGGGATATATTTATTCCGTTCCAAAGAGTGGATTTTATGTGGCAGACCTGCGGGATGACAGAATGAAAAGTGAGAGTGTTTTATCAGAAAACAGGATTTACAGCAATAAGTTAAACCTTACCGGTGGAAAGAATGCTTATATCGCAGATTTTACGAGTAATCAGACGGAACAGAGTGCATTTCCATTTTCTATTTGGACAAAGACGATGCGGGCGGTAATGAATGACTATCAGACAGAATTGATGCTTAATCCACCGTGCGGAGGAGTAATGGAATTAAGACAAAGCATTGCGGATTATCTGAAAGCATTTCGGAACATGACGGTGCGGCCGGAACAGATCATCATTGGTGCCGGAACAGAATATTTGTCCAGTCTTTTGATTCAGCTTTTGGGGAAGGAATTGAAATATTCCGTTGAGAATCCGGGATATCATAAAATCGCAAAAATTTATCGCAGTATGGGAGTTTCTTATGAGTATATAGAAATTGAGGAAGACGGACCGAAGGTAGAAGAACTGGAGCAAAAAGAAATCAATGTGATTCATTGTTCTCCATCGCATCATTATCCAACCGGAAGAGTAATGCCAATCAGTAAACGTTATGAGTTACTTGGATGGGTGACAAAAACGAAAGACAGATATATTATAGAAGATGAATATGACAGTGAACTTAGATTAAATGGTAAGCCGATTCCATCGCTTCAGAGCATTGATGTATCGGGAAAAGTGATCTATATGAATACATTTTCCAAGACACTGTGCTCAACAGTACGAATCAGTTACATGGTGTTGCCTGATGAACTGGCAGAGCGATTTTACAGAGAACTTTCTTTTTATTCTTGTACGGTATCAAATTTTGAACAATATACGTTAGCGCAGTTTATGAATTCAGGGACATTTGAGAAACATATTAACAGGCTGCGTAATTATTATCAGCAGAAGAGAGACAGGATCCTGGAAGCATTTTTACAGGGAGCATTGAAAGATAAAATAAAGATTCTGGAAGAAGATGCAGGAGTACATTTTTTAATGAAAGTAGATACAAACCTGAGTGAAGAAGAATTTTTGGATAAAATGAAGAGCAGGGGAATTAAGCTGGTTGCATTGTCATCCTATTATCATTCAAGTGAGAAGAAGAAAAAGTATGAAAATATTTATGTTATGAATTATTCGTTTGTGGATTGTGAAAAAATGGAATATGTTGCAAAGATGATAGCACAAGTGGAATGACATGAAGAAAATTTACTCAACCATGGAAAGCACTGGCAAGCGCGTACAATTTGATTTATAATAGATATGGAATGCATGGAGCATTAATCACCGCATCCATGGAAAAGCATAGATTGCGGTAGAAGTATAACTGAAACTAGAGAGGAGTGGAAGTATCATGAAAACACTTGTAAAAAACGGAATGATCGTATCACCGGAGGACACTTATGAAGCAGATGTCCTGATTGCGGATGGTGTAATCACATGCATAGGAAAGGATCTTGAAGCGAAAATTGGGGACGCGGACAAGGTAATCGATGCGAAAGGAAAATATGTTCTCCCGGGAGGTATTGATGTTCACACGCATATGGATATTGATGTCGGAATCGCGAGAGCAGTAGATGATTTTTATACAGGTACTGTTGCAGCTGCATGCGGCGGAACTACAACAATCGTAGACCATATGGGATTCGGACCGGCAGGATGCCCATTGCATCATCAACTGGATGTATATCATGGACTGGCAGATGATAAAGCTGTTATCGATTATGGATTCCATGGAGTGGTTCAGCATGTAGATGAGTCTATTTTAAATGAGCTTGAGACAATGATGGATGACGGAGTCCAGAGCACAAAGGTTTATATGACTTATGGTTATAAGATTGATGATGATGGTATTTTAGAAGTTCTTAAGAAGATGAAAGAACTGCATGGAATCACAGCGTTCCATTGTGAGAATCATTATGTGGTGGAGCATCTGAAGAAAGAATATGGTGATGCCGGAAAGACCGCGCCAATTTATCATGCAAAGAGCAGACCGAATCTTGCAGAAGCAGAGGCGGTAAGAAGAGTTCTTTATCTTGCGAAGCTTGCAGGTGATGCACCGGTGTATATTGTACATCTTTCTTGTAAGGAAAGTCTTGAAGCAGTTGAAGAAGCAAGAAGAAACGGACAGAAAAACATTTTTGCCGAGACATGTACACAGTATCTGACACTTACAGAAGACAGATATAAAGATCCGGACGGACTGAAATATATTATGTCTCCACCGCTTCGTACACAGCAGGATCTGGATGCGCTGTGGAAAGGATTAGAGTCAGGAGAGATTCAGATCGTTGCGACAGATCATTGTCCATTCAATTACGCAAAAGAGAAACAGGATGGCAAGGATGATTTTAGAAAGTGTCCGAACGGAGCTCCGGGAGTTGAAGAAAGAATGATTCTTCTTTTCTCAGAAGGTGTAATGAAAAACAAAATCAGCATCAATAAGCTGGTAGAAGTTGCCTGCACAAATCCGGCAAAGGTGTACGGAATGTATCCTAAGAAGGGAATTATTGAACCGGGAGCAGATGGAGATCTTATCATCATTGATGCAGATGCAAAACAGACTCTGACACACGAGATGATGCACGGAGCAGTTGATTACACTTCTTATGAAGGAACACCATTGAATGGAAAGATCGATCTCGTAATGCAGAGAGGAAATATCATCGCTGAAAACAATGAATTCAAAGGAAATCGTGGCGATGGAGAGTATATCTACAGAAAACCATATTTAGGACATTTTTAATGAATTAAAAACACCTGTATAGAATAAGGGACGCAAGGTAGAGCAAGCCGTGTTTACAACAAGCTTTGCACTTCCTTGCGTCCCTATTTGTTCAGGTTTTTATTTTATATCTTAAATCAGATGCGTACTCTCCAGTTTCTCCATGAACGCATCATTCATCCTTATGATCGGTTTTCTGAGCAGAAGACCAAGTAGCAGTGACGGTACAAGGAAGATTGCCAGTTTGCCAAGCTCTGTGGCATAAGTTGTTCCGTAGAATCCTGCAATACATTCACGCATAGCGTTCATGCTGTGTGTGAACGGAAGAAGTGGATATACAACCTGGAAGAACTTCGGTGCACACTGGATAGGGAATGTTCCACCACTTCCTGCAACCTGCATTACCATCAGGACAACGGCAATGGCTTTACCGATATCTCCGAAGGAGACAGTCAGTGCATAGATCAGATTCACATAGACAAAGCTTGTGAACATACCGGTCAGTACAAACATTACCGGATGCTTACACTGAATACCAAGGAAGAAAAGATCTCCAAGACAGATGAGTGCACTTTGCATGAAACCGATGATGATCAGAAGAAGGATACGTCCGATATAGAGCTGATATTCTTTCGGATGGAATAGTTTCTTCTTTGTAGAATCTGCTACAGTGACTTTTAGCATGGCAGCCATAACAACAGCACCTACCCAGATCGCAAGAGTTGAGTAGAAAGGAGCCATTGCAGATCCGTAGTTTTCAATCGGATAAATCTTTTTCTCATCCAGTTTGACCGGAGAGGAGAGGAAAGATGAGATTGTCTCAGGATCCTCGGATAACAGGTTTGTTACAGCGGAAAGATCCTTTGAATCCTCTGAGGAAAGTGTCGCAGCCAGTGAAGTTAATTTTCCGGAGGCTTCATTCAAAAGTTCAGCGGAATTCGAAAGTGTCTTCTGAAGTCCTGTCAGTCCATCGGAAGCAGAACCTGTGACACCTGCGATATTCTGAATGCTCTTATCAAGATCTCCAAGCATGGAAGAGATAGATCCTGTTGTGGAATCCAGATTGGCAGAAAGGCTGTCCAGATTTCCTTTTACATTATTCTCATAGGTTGTCTTAACTTCTGTGACAGATGATGTTGCCTGAGCGATCAGGGTGTCAAGTTCGCTTTTTAATTCAGAAGCATTTGCAGTAGCTGCAGGAAGTGCTTCGGCAGCAGCATTTATTTTATCGCGGATTGCTGTCTGGCGATCAATTGCCAACTGTATCTTCTGGTTAATGCTGGTAACAGCATCATTTAAAATAGTGAGCTCAGGATGTTCATTTGCAATCGCTGTCAGAGCATCAGACAGCTTCGTATATTCATCAATTACAGTTTGTACACGACTGCTGACAGAGGTCAGGGCGTTTGATGCAGCCTGGGCATCGCTATTGTAGGAGTCTAATGCTTTGTCAACAGCATCAGAAACAGCAGTGTAAAAGCTGGCGTTTTGTGTCAGTGCATCAGAAATTGTCTTTGTTGTACCGGATACTAAAGATGTCAGGGAACTTAGATCCGAATTTTCCAGGGAGCTGACGCTGGACTTTGTACCAGAACCGCTTTCCTGAAGGAATTCCGTGGTTGTGTTTAACATTGTGATGGCTGAATCAGTCATATCGGATAAAGACTGAACGGTTCCGGCAGCAGAACCAAGATCGGTTCCCATCTGATTTAAGTTATCGATCAAATGATCAACCATAGAGTCATCCCCGGCTTCCTGTGCAGCAGAACTTACAATCTGAAAAGCATCCAGTGCAGTCTGTGCGATTGTTTCAATAAACGTTTCGTTAATCTGCTTTTGGACAGCAGTTGCTCCTTTTCCTGTAATGATCGGAGCAATTGCATTTTCTTTTTCATTTTGATAATAAGTCAGATCCGGGTGTTCTGTATTTGAGGAGAAAACACTCATCATTTTCTGGCTGAAATCTTTCGGAATGACGATCGCTGCATAATATTTCCCGGATTTTACACCTTTCTGTGCGGTTTTAGAATCAGTGAAAACCCAGTTGAATTGTTTGTTTTTATGCAGAGAAGAAAGAATCTGATCTCCCATATTAATCTTTACAGCGATAAGTTCTCCGGTGTATCCTTCATCATCACTTGCAACGGCAAGTTTAAGTTCGCCCGTGTTACCGTATGGATCCCAGCTCGCTGAGATGTTAAACCATGCATAGAGAGTCGGAATTACAGTGATTCCCATGATAACGATCATAGCGATAACATTTTTGTGAATCTTCATCACATCATTTTTAAAGATTAAGAAAATATTTTTCAAATTATTCCGCCTCCTTTCCACGGAAGTTTTCAAGCATCTCTTCATAAGACATGCCGGCCATTTCTTTCTGTTCCTCTAGTTTTGTATGGATATATTCTATAACAATCAGCCATACAGAGATTGCGATAATAGAGATGATCCACAAAGTCAGGAACACGATCTTTGATTCGAGACTGAACATCAGAATCAGGAAGATCAGAGGGATGATCGCAATGGCAAGGAAGCCGATACGAACCATCTTCCGGTAATTGTTTTCAAATTTCTGAGCCCGTTCAGCTGTTACAAGGCGAAGGTCTTCGATGGAAAGAGATGCCTGTAAGAGCATGGAAAGCTGTGTACTTCTGCTAAGTTCTGCTTCGTGTGGTTCGCACATCATAAATTCTGTTTCTGCCAGTTTCTTGTCGAACAGATGGTTCAGTCCGGAAAGAGCCGGGCGCAGTCCAAGTCCGATAAGCAGAGAGATCGGTACATAGCACAGAAGCAGGATCAGAAGATCGTTGCGGAAGTTGGAACCGTAGAAACCGGCAATTGCTTCACGCATAGCATTCACACCATATGTAAATGGAAGGAGTGGATGCAGTTTCTGGAAAAATGCCGGTGTCATCTCGATCGGGTAGGTTCCGGAAGAACCAGGAATCTGCAGGATTACGAGAATAACACAGAGCGCTTTACCAATATGCTTAAATGTAAGCGACAACGCATAAATAATGTTTACATAGACAAAGGAACAAACCATTCCTGTCAGGATAAATTGCGCCGGATGATTGCATTGGACTCCCGGGAGGAGTGTATCACCAAGGCAGACAATGAATCCCTGAATAAGACCAACAACCATATATAAGAGCCAGCGGCCGAAATATAATGTTGCCGGCCCATAGCCATGCATGGAGCTGTCTTTGTCTACTTCCATCTTGAAGATTGCAATCAGTACGATACCGCCGACCCAGATTGCAAGGTTGGAGTAGAAAGGTGTCATCGAAGAACCGTAATTATCGACAGCATAGTATGTCTCTGTATTGATCTCTACAGGAGAAGACATAAAGGAAGCAATTGAATCTGCGTCAATGCCTTCTAAAGAAAGCAGTTTCTGATAAGTAGCCGAACTTGTGATCGCATTGAGATCTGTCTGAAGTGTGTTTAATTTGTTCTCAACGGCTCCTAATGCATCTTTTGTTCTGTTCAGTAATTCAGTTGTATTTGACAATCCTGCAGTCAGCTGATCGAGCATGCTGTTCATCTGGTCAGAAGTGGCAGGAACACCATTAAGCATTCCGGTTACCTGACCGGTCAGAGAGGAAAAGGTATCCAACGTCTGGTTGAGCAGTGGCAGGATATCCTGATCCAAAGAAGAACGGAACGTATGCAGATTATCAATATTTTCTTTCGTAAGGGCAGCAAGCTGTTCCTGAGTTGCCGTAGTTGTATCCAGTGCATCCTGTATTCCGTCATTTCCTGTCTGCAGGCTGCTGATCAATTCATTATTCCGCTGGTTCTGTGCCTGAAGTGTGGAGATCTTTGCAGTGATCTGATCACCAATTGTTCCAGGAAGCTGGCCTGCGAGATCTTGCATGTCTGCAAGAATGTCTGCATTTAATTCGTTGACCTGATTGGCATAACCAAGAGCGGTACTGACAGAAGTATTTATCCTGCCGGCAGCAGTCGCAAGATCAGTTATTCCGGCAGATGCGGAGCTGTTAGCTTTCCCAAGCAGCAGTTCTCCGTCAGAAAGTGCCTGAGAGAGTGAAGAAGAAAATTCTCCTGCGGAGGATCTTGTTGTCTGCATGATCTTGTCTGCATCAGACAGTGCATCTGCACCGGAAGAGGCAGCAGTTCCGAGTGAATCGGCTGCATTTTTCGCATTCTGGATCAGCGCATTTGTATCAGCAGAACCAGCTTGAAACTGATCCAGAAGCTGGGCATATTCCTGAATATTATTTTCAGCTTTGGTAAGCAGGCTGTTGATATCCTCAGTAGTGGAATCAACAAAGTCAGAAATATTGAATACAGATTCTTTTAGAAGTTCTGCAATTGTTTCAGACGCAACAGAAGAAAAAGTATTGTTTATCTGTGTCTGGATCGTACTTGCGCCTGAACTGGTGATCTTTGGTGCAATTGCATTGAGTTTTTCATTGATATAATATTCAAGCTCTGGAGTTTCAATCTTTCCTGACAGGACACTTAGCAGGGATTCGCTAAAATCTTGCGGAATAATGATTGCTGCATAATATTCACCGGATTTGACACCTTCAATAGCAGCATCTTTGGAAACGAACGTCCATCCTAACTGGTCGTTTTCCTTTAATTGGTCAATAATCTGTTCGCCAGCGTTGATGGTCAGATCATCATGTGTGGCATCGGTGTCCAGATTTGCTACTGCTACCTTGATGCCGGAAGTATTGGCATAAGGGTCGATATTTGCTGCAATATTAAACCATGCGTAGAGTGAGGGGAGAATAGATACTCCGATCAAAACAAGTATCGCTGCCGGATTACGGAGCAGGCGTTTCATATCGCGGCGAAAAATCCGAAATGCGTTTCTCATGGATAAAACTCCTTTTCTTAAAAATATTTCTAGTAATAGATACAATGTTGATTTTCATGTCAAAAAGTATTATATTAATGTAGAAACTAATTTACAACCATTAATCAACACTGGATATGTCTAATAATAGACGAAAGATTGGAAAATGTCTAGCAGGTGAAGAAAATCATTCATTTAAGTCATAGAAACAGGGTAGAGAGTTACTGGTCAGGAGTACTGTAAGTTATAAAGGGGGAGGAGAAGATGCAGAAGAAGACAGATCGCAGAGTCAGAAAGACAAAGAGTCAGCTTAAAACAGGTCTTGCTCAATTGATGAGGGAGAAGAGTATCAGAGAGATTACGGTAAAAGAATTGGTGGATGCGGTGGATATCAATCGTTCTACCTTTTATCTGCATTATTCTGATATACCGGGCCTGCTTGCAGAAATTGAAAATGAAATGATGGAAGAGATGCAGCGCGCAATCCGTGAACATCCGATCGATCCGGGAAAAGATACCGTTTACTATTTTATTCAGGATTTGTTTCATGTGCTTGACGAAAATCGTCAGATTGCAAGTGCACTTGTAGGACCACATGGGGATATTGGTTTTGTACATAAGTTAGAGCAGCTTTTAGAGGAAAAGAGCCGGGAGTCACTTGCGGCTCTTGTACCGGAGAAATCAGGTGAAATGAAATATTTTTATTCTTATTGCCTGAACGGCTGTCTTGGTTTTGTGAAAACGTGGTTGGAAACAGGCGAAAAGGAAACCCCGGAATACGCGGCAAAGATGGCGTATCGAATGGTTGTAAGTTCAGTTACAGCATTTTATGACACTAAAGAAGGAAGAGAGGACAACTAAGAAATGAAACGAGAGAAATTTGGCTCACGTCTGGGATTTATCCTGATCTCAGCGGGATGTGCCATTGGCCTGGGAAATGTTTGGCGTTTTCCGTATATTACAGGAAAGTATGGAGGAGCAGCATTTGTACTGATCTATCTGCTGTTTCTTGTTCTGTTGGGATTGCCGATCATGGTAATGGAATTCGCAGTCGGTCGTGGAAGTCAGGCGAGTATTGCACTATCCTTTGACCGTCTGGAACCATTAGATACAAAGTGGCACTGGTATAAATGGTTTGGAATCGGCGGAAACTACCTTTTAATGATGTTCTATACAACAATCGGCGGATGGCTTCTTCTGTATACAGGAAAGATGGCAATCGGAGAGTTTAAAGGACTTGACGCGGATGGTGTAACAGGAGTGTTTACATCACTTCTGGGACAGCCTGTTACAATGACAATCTGTATGATCCTTGTTGTTGTACTTTGCTTTGCTATCGTCTGTATGGGACTTCAGAAAGGTGTAGAGCAGATCACAAAGAAAATGATGATCCTGCTTTTTATTCTTATGATCATTCTGGCAATCCGTTCTGTGACACTTCCGGGAGCGGAGAAAGGACTTGAGTTCTATCTTCTTCCTGATTTCAAGAAAGCCGCAGAATCAGGACTGAAAGAAGTTATTTTCGCAGCGATGGGACAGGCATTCTTTACATTAAGTCTTGGAATCGGTGCGATCGCGATCTTTGGAAGTTATATCGGAAAAGAAAGAACTCTGACAGGAGAAGCAGTCTGCGTAACAGTTCTGGATACATTGGTTGCATTGATCGCTGGATTTATTATTTTCCCGGCTTGCTTTGCATTCAATGTCCAGCCGGACAGCGGTCCGAGTCTGATCTTTATCACACTTCCGAATATTTTTAATGCGATGAGTGCCGGAAGAATCTGGGGAACAATTTTCTTCCTCTGTATGTTCTTCGCAGCATGTTCTACGATCATCGCTGTATTTGAAAATATTATCGCATTTGTGATGGATTTAACGAATTGTTCAAGAACAAAGGCGGTTGTGGGAAATCTGATCGCGATCATTGTACTTTCCCTTCCATGTATCCTCGGATTTAATGTATGGAGCGGATTTATGCCTCTGGGAGCAGGAAGTAATATTCAGGATCTCGAGGACTTTATTGTAAGTAATAACCTGCTTCCGATCGGAAGCCTGATCTACCTTCTGTTCTGTACAAGCCGCTATGGTTGGGGCTGGGATAAGTTCCAGAAGGAAGCAAATGCAGGAACAGGAATCAAGTTTCCAGGTTGGGCAAGATTCTATGTATCCTATATTCTGCCATTGATCGTATTATTTATCTTTGTGCAGGGATACTGGAGTAAATTTGTTGGATAAAGTAATAACAATATTGTGAAATAAAAAACGCTATAATAAACAGAAATTCATTGTTATTCTATTCGTGATAAGTTATAATTTAACTAATGGTTTTGCAAGAGATTTACAACTGTTCCAAACGGAAAGAATACGTTTCGATCCGAATGCAGCAGAGGGAATCTCATAGCGGACAAAACATGGATTTTGAATAGAATATAGACTCTGACGGCAAGGAAGTGAGAGATACCGAGCGGGAATAGTTGTAAAGAAGCGTTTAGACAAAAAAATATTTTGTGATTTTAACAGACTCTTTTTCCGTTGTGGAGAAGAGTCTTTTTTTACGCGAACAACGAGCCAAAGTCCGTGCTTGCACGAGACCTTGGCGACTGTCGCGATAACTTGAGAAACTCGCGGAGCGTGTTTCTCATAGTTACCCGGAAAATGAAATGGGAGGATCAGTAATATGTTAAAGGTAGCAATTTACGGAAAGGGT
>ERZ1026874.250-NODE-250-length-36796-cov-9.076318_pt1 | contig 36796 bp, 34 predicted proteins | sample MGYA00380167_ERZ1026874 | MGnify/ENA primary metagenome ERZ1026874 (study PRJEB33269, sample SAMEA4719803) | human gut metagenome | biome: human-associated habitat; feature: organic feature; material: feces | place: Cameroon | collected 2013-10 ...
ATTTAGCGTTAGCTAAATTTCAATGCCCGACCGACACTCCGCTAAACCATAATTTTCTTACACTTTGAATAAAAATCGTAAAAAATAATTCTCTGTTAAACAGCAAAAATCCGACCTCATAATGAAGTCGGATTTTGCTGTTTATTTATTTGAGCTTTGCATTAAGCTAAACCGCATTTTTCGATAAAGTCGTAAAGACCTTTCTTGTTGTTTTTAATCATCTTTGCTCTGATGTTGAACATCATAATTGTGAGGAGTGTAAAGATAACTGCAATAGAGAGAAGAACTATTGTTACTTCAAGTATATTGCCGTTGCCTGAAATTGTACCTCTGAATGCGTCAACAGCATAGCTGAATGGCAACCACTTGTGAATTGTAGCAACGAAGTCGCCTGAAATTTCGATTGGGTAAGTACCTGCAGAACCTGCAAGCTGTACTACCATGAAGATAAGCATTAAGAAACTGCCTACCTTGCCAAGCCATACATTGAAGAAGTAAAGGATTGACATAAATGCGATTGCGGTAATTCCTGCTACGAGGAATGTGTTTAAAAGCTCGGTAGGTTCAAAGTGTAAGAACAACTGGAGTGAGCCTATCATTGCATAAGCAGAAACAAGTGCTACAAGATAAGCAACGCCTGCTTTGCTCAGCCACCAAGAGAAGCCTGACTTGATTTCACCGTGATGTTCTGTAAGAGGATACATAATACAGAATGCTATACAAAGTACCCACAAACCAACGCACATCATATAAGCCGCCATTGCGTGACCGTTATTTTCTACATTTGAAATCTTAGTTTCGTTTGATTTTACAGGGCTTGAAATCATTTCATATACTGCATCGTCGCCCTTGTTTTCGTCTATTGTTTTTTTGCCGTCCTCAAGACCTGTCTTTAAGGTGTCTGCACCGTCTTTAAGGTCAGAGAGTCCGTTACCGAGGGTTATTGAACCGTCGTAAAGTTTATCTGCGCCGTCATTAAGTGTTACTGCGCCGTCTGCAAGCTGATTTGCACCGCTTGAAAGTTTTGAATTGTTTGCTGTAAGTGTAGCAAAACCGTTTGTAAGTGTCTTTGTACCATCGTCAAGAGTTTTAGTACCGTCGGCAAGCTGATTGGTACCGCTCTTTAATTCGTTCGCACCGCTGTCAAGTGATTTAGCACCGCTTGAAAGCTGACTTGCACCGCTTGAAAGCTGGCTTGCACCTGAATTTAATTGAGCCGAATTATCGTTAAGCTGTGTAAGTCCACTGCCTACCTGTGCAACACCGCTTGTGTAAGCTGTAAGTCCGCTTGAAAGTGACTTAGCGCCGTCTGATACCTGAGAAATACCGCCGTCAAGTGTTGCCATACCGGGGATTAGCTGGGTGTCGAGCGCATAGCTTACATTTGCAAGACCGCTGTACATTCCGTTTACGGCTGTTTTAGCACCGCCGAGAACCAACTCTTTGTTTTCGTTAAGCTCTGCAACGCCGTTTTTAAGCTCTGTTACCTTTGAAAGTGAAGGCGTAACCTGCTCAAATACTGCACCGATTGCTGTTGCGTCATTTGCGGCAGATGTAACATTTGCTGCAAGGCTGTCTGCAATTTCCTTTACCTGAGCGGCTGTCTGTAAATCACCGCTTGCCTGCAATTTAGCTGCAAGCACATAAAGTGATTTTGCATTGTCGCCTGCGTTTGTAAGGCTGTTTGTAAGGTCGGTTTTAACAGCATTGAGAGCTGCAAGCTCTTCCTCGCTCGGAAGTGAAGTGTTCTGCAATTCATCGTTCATCTTGCCGATAGCTGCCGAATAAGTATCAAGTCCACCGCTTAATTCGGTGATTTTATCCTCGCTCGGCAAACCGCTTTTTACTGTACTGCTCATCTGATTAAGTCCGCCGAGAATTTGCGCACTGCCCGATGAAAGCTGTTCGTTGCCTGCGGTAAGCTGCTGAGCACCGCTTGTGAGTGCCGCACTGTTTGAGTTAAGTGCAGCCGCACCGTCATTAGCCTGCTTTACGCCGTCTGTATAGGTTTTCAAGCCGCTCTCAAGTGTTTTTGCACCGCTCTCAAGTGTTGCTGTACCTGATGAAAGAGTTTTTGTGCCGTCAGAAAGTGAGTTAGCGCCGTCATTGAGCTTTAATGCACCTGTAAGTAAAGATGTAGCACCGTTTGCAAGTGTAGTTGAGCCGTCTGAAAGCTGATTTACACCGTCAAGGTAAGATGAAAGTCCAACCTTTAATTCGCTTGTGCCGTCTTTAAAAGTAAGTGTGCCTTCCGACAAAGTTTTTAAATTATCTGAAATAGTTTTGTTGCCGTCAGCGAGCTTTTCAGTGCCGTCATAAATTTCGCCTGCACCGTCTGCGGCGTCTTTCATTCCGTCACCTGCTTCGCCGATTTTATCAAAGATAGTTTCGGCATAGGTCTTTGTGACCTCCTGAGCAACCGAAGTCTTGATTTTTTCAAGAGCGGTTTCGCTCATCTTCATTGCTATATAGTTTGTACCCGGATTTGTTTTGTAGTCAAGTTCCATTTTCTTTGGTGTTGCATCCGTAAGTGTGGTAGCGTTTTCAGAGAAATTCTTTGGAACGGTGATTACCATGTAGTAAGTACCGTTTTCAAGTCCACGCTCTGCCTGCTCAGTGTCTGTAAAGTTAAAACACAGTGAGCCGTCTTCTTTGAGCTTGTCAACAAGTTTTTGACCTACATTAAGGGTTTCGCCCTCATACTCGACCGGTTCGTCAAGGTTTACCACTGCGACAGGCAATTCATCGAGCTTGCCGTATGGGTCCCACATTGAACCGAGGAAAAGAGTGGTGTAAATTGCAGGAATTGCAATGATGAATACCAATACAATTATTAGTATCGGATTACGCCACAGGCTTTTCCATTCCTGTTTTACCATAACAGTATTCTCCTTTCTTTGCACTAATCAACTCCGCTGTTATTAAACTATATTATATATTTTAATAGATAAGGTGTTGATTTTCTTTGTGTTATATATTATAATATCTATAAAGGAAACATTCAAGCATTAAAAAAAGCGCTTGTGTTTAATAATAGACATTATATAAGTGAAATGTTGAGGAATGGTGAATAAATTATGGCAGAACGAACAGACAGGCGTGTAAGAAAAACAAAGGCGGCTTTAAGACACGGACTTGCGGTACTTACACAGAAAAAAAGCATAAAAGAAATTACAGTAAAAGAGCTTGTGGAGGAGGTAGACATTAACCGCTCTACCTTTTATCTGCACTATACAGATATATATAGTATGGTGTCGGAGCTTGAGCGTGAGCTTTTAACAGAGTTTAAGCACGCTATTGATTTGTATCCGCCCACAAGCAGTGAAGAGGAAATGTGCAGATTTTTTGAGCACATTTATAATATTTTGAATGACAACCGAGAAATCTGCATTGCCCTTGTAAGCGAAAACGGCGATATTTCATTTATTCGTCAGGTAGAGGATTTTGTTGCCGAAAGAATAAAAAAGATATTTGAGAGCGGTATGGTTAAAAATGTGTATGATGTAAGATATGTTTTTGATTTTTGTATTTCCGGCGGTATGGGACTTTTCAAGCATTGGCTTACCGATGAAAACGCTCTTGAGCCTGCGCATATGGCAAAGATTACCACGGATATGGTTGTGGGTACTTTAAAGAGCTTTGACAATAACTTTCGGGTGTCGGATTATTCAAAAATAAAGCTATGATTTTTGCGTATTATATAATGTATAGTAAAATCGACTGCGAGAATTTATATACACAGGAAAATTTTGCGTAAAAAGAAAGAAAATCAGAGTTTTTTTCTTAAATCTCTTGCATTTTTTGAAGTTATATGCTATTATAATTGACATATGACTGATACTTTAAGGAGGTGGGACAATGCCAAACATTAAATCTGCAAAAAAGCGTGTAAAGGTTATCGCTGTTAAGACAGCTCAGAACAAGGCTGTAAAGTCAGCTTTAAAGACAGTTATCAAAAAGGCTTACTACGCTGTTGACACTAATGCTGCCAACAAAACAGAGGCAGTTAGTCTTGCTATGAAGAAAATCGACCAGGCAGCAGCTAAGGGTATTATGCATAAGAATACAGCTGCAAGAAGCAAGTCATCTCTTGCAAAAAGACTTAATGCATCTGCATAAGTTAAAGATTTTGAATTGCAACCTTAAAAGCAGAGATTTTTTCTCTGCTTTTTTTGTTTTTATGTTGACATTTTTTTGAAAAATGGTAGAATATATTTAGATAATACGCATATAATATTGCCGTTAATTTAACATAATCGGGAGGAACAGCATATGAAAAAGAAACACTTTTGGCTCATAATCAGCATTATTTCAGCGGTTGCCGTAGCTTCTGCTGCGCTTACAGCTTTCTTCATTGTTAAAGATAAGCAGAAGAAAGACGATGAAGAGCTTATGGAGTACCTCGACAGCTCTATTGAATAATGTAATTAAGGTCATCCGCTTGGGTGACCTTGTTTTTGTTGCGGAGGAATTTTGTGATACAGCACGAGCTTGACAGACTTTTAAAGGACGCTAAAAATGATAATAATCTTAAAGCAAAGCTGATTGCCACCAAATCTGCCGAAGATCCGGTGGCGGAGTTTTGTTCGCTTTGCCAAAGCCTTGGCTATGATGTTAGTATAGGCGAGCTTTTTGCCTGCGGTCAGGATATGAACGATTCAAAGTTAAGAAGCGTGAACGGCGGCGGAGTAAACGGAATTGACGGTTGGGACGATACCTACGAGCAATTTTTCCTTACTCTCGAATGGTGCAAATAAAAAAGCGCAACATTCACTGCGCCTAAATCCTATTTTAAAGTAATATTGTTGACATAAATTATGTTGTATGTTAATATAATAGTGTAAAGAAACGGCTTTAGCTGTTTCGCTATACATATTGGGTTATTTTTAACAATAACCGCTCTGTCTGCAACACAGGGCGGTTATTTCTTTTTTATATCATTTATGATTTTATCAAATGCTACCAAAACAATAGCAAATGCAATTAAGTATGTAATACTCTCAACCATAAAATATAACACCCCCTTTCACAAGGGAGCTGAAACAGCCGCCACCGTTTCTTTACTATGACATTATAACAAATATCAGTCGGCTAATCAACAATAATTTTTGTTATGCACAGCACTTGCAAAATCATAATAATATTGCAATTTTGCGCTATATGTGGTACTATAAAAGGCGGATAGTATTCGCTTTGAAACTGTACCACTTTAAATTTTTATTATTATTCGTTGCTTGTATCCGTACGGAGCAGGACAATACGAAAAGCGGTACGGGATTTACTTGGTTGTTTGTAAATCCTTTTATTTCTTTTTAGCGGTATGTTCAAATACTTTTAAGGAGAATTACCAATGAAAAAAACTGTAACAACATTTGCCAAAGCTAAGCAGTCGGGGGAAAAGCTGACAATGCTTACAGCCTACGATTATTCAACCGCAAAGCTGATGGACGAGGCGGGCGTGGACGCTATTTTGGTGGGCGATTCGCTCGGAAATGTAATTTTAGGTTATGACAGCACAGTCGCTGTTACTATGGAGGATATGATTCATCATGGCGCAGCCGTTGCAAGAGGTGCAAAGGATGCAATGGTGGTTGTAGATATGCCGTTTATGTCATATCAGACCTCGGTTTATGACGCACTTGTAAACGCAGGCAGACTTATGAAAGAGGCTCACGCAGGAGCTGTAAAGCTTGAGGGCGGCGAAAGCGTTTGCGATGCGATAAAAGCTATTACACAGGCAGGTATTCCTGTTATGGCACATCTCGGACTTACTCCGCAGTCGGTAAATGCATTCGGCGGATTTAAGGTTCAGTGCAAGGACGAGCTTTCCGCTAAAAAACTTGTAAAAGACGCTCTTGCCGTACAAGAGGCAGGCGCTTTTGCGGTTGTGCTTGAGTGCGTTCCTGCAAAACTTGCGGAATATGTTACAAGTATTCTTGATATTCCGACTATCGGTATCGGTGCAGGCGCAGGATGTGACGGTCAGGTGCTTGTATATCAGGATATGCTCGGAATGTTCAGCGATTATACACCGAAATTTGTTAAGAAATACGCAGATGCAGGTTCGTTTATGCGACAGGCATTTGCCGACTATATAAATGAAACTAAGTCGGGTGCTTTCCCAAGCGAGGAGCATGGCTATAAGATAGATGATGAAGTTATGAAAAAGGTTATGGAGGAAGAAAAATGATTAAGCGCACAGGTTCTGTTGCTGAGGTAAGACAGCAGGTTAAGGAATGGAAAAAGCAGGGACTTACAGTAGGTCTTGTACCTACAATGGGTTATCTTCATGAGGGACACAAGAGCCTTATTGACAGAGCGGTAAAAGAAAATGACCGAGTAGTTGTAAGTGTTTTTGTAAATCCTATTCAGTTTGCTCCGAATGAGGATCTTGAAAGCTACCCGAGAGATATTGAAAAGGATACCGAGCTTTGCACAAATGCAGGCGCAAGTCTTATTTTTAATCCTACACCTGAGGAAATGTATCCGAACGGCTTTTCTACAAATGTTGTAATGAATAATCTTACAAAAGAACTTTGCGGCAAAACAAGACCGACTCATTTCGGCGGTGTTTGCACAGTTGTAAGCAAACTCTTTAATATTGTTGCTCCTGACAGAGCGTATTTTGGCGAAAAGGACGCACAGCAGCTTGCTATTATTAAGAGAATGGTAGCTGACCTTAATTTTGATATTGAAATCAAGGGTTGCCCTATCGTTCGTGAGGCAGACGGCCTTGCAAAAAGCTCAAGAAACACTTACCTTTCCGCAGAGGAAAGACAGGCAGCTTTGGTTCTCAGCAAGAGTATTGCTCTCGGCAAGAAAATGGTTGAGGACGGCGAACGCAACGCCAAGACTGTAATTGACGCTATGAAAAAGTGCATTTCGGCAGAACCGCTTGCAAAGATTGACTATGTAAGCGTGGTTGACGCACTCAGCATTACACCTATTGATGAATACAAAGGCTATGTGCTTACAGCAATCGCCGTTTACATTGGCAAAACAAGACTTATTGATAACTTTATTGTTGATATTGACACACTGTAAGCGTGTTTTCGGAAAGGGAGAGGGTTATGACAGTTACAATGCTTAAAAGTAAAATTCACCGTGCAACTGTTACTCAGGCAGAGCTTGATTATGTAGGCTCTATTACCATTGACGAGGCTTTAATGAAAGCGTCGGGTATTATGGAATACGAAAAGGTGCAGATTGCCGATGTAAATAACGGTCAGCGCTTTGAAACCTATGTTATTGCAGGCGAGGAAGGCTCGGGCGTTATCTGTCTTAACGGCGCAGCGGCAAGATGTGTGCAAAAGGGCGACAAGGTAATTATTATGAGCTATGCTCAGATTGACAATACAAAGGCTTTTGAGCATAAGCCAAAGGTTGTGTTTGTTGATGATGACAACAAAATCACACGAATTACATCTTACGAAAAACATGGTCTTTTAAAGGATATGGAGGACTGAAATGTTTAAAGGAAAAAATATAATCCTTGGCGTAACAAGCAGCATTGCCGCCTATAAATCGGCAAATGTGGCAAGTGCGCTCGTAAAAAAAGGCTGTAATGTCAATGTGCTGATGACGCAAAACGCAACAAACTTTATTAATCCGCTCACCTTTGAGGAGCTTACAAAGCATAAGTGCATTACAGATACCTTTGACAGAAATGTTCAGTATAATGTGGCGCATATTTCTCTTGCTGTAAGTGCTGACGCTTTTATAATTGCGCCTGCATCCGCAAATGTTATCGGCAAAATAGCAAACGGAATTGCAGACGATATGCTTACTACCACTGTTATGGCATGCAAGTGCCCTGTTATTATTTCGCCTGCTATGAATACGAATATGTATGAAAACCCTATTGTACAGGATAATCTTGCGAAACTTGAACGATTCGGATATATTATAGTTCCGCCTGCCGAGGGCAGACTTGCCTGCGGTGCAATCGGCAAGGGCAAAATGCCCGATGAGCAGGTTTTGCTTGATTATCTTGAAAGAGTATTGTCGGATAAGCAGGATTTCAAGGGCAAAAAGGTGCTTGTCACCGCAGGCCCTACTCAAGAGAGCATTGACCCTGTTCGCTATATTACAAATCATTCTTCGGGCAAAATGGGTTATGCCGTTGCAAGGCAGGCAATGCTTAGAGGCGCAGAGGTTACTCTTGTGTCAGGCAAGGTAAATTTACCGCCTGTTCCTTTTGTAAAGATGATAAATGTTACTACCGCCGAAGATATGTATAATGCCGTAACGGCGGAATTTGACAACACCGATATTGTTGTAAAGGCGGCGGCTGTGGCTGACTTCAGACCAAAGCAGATTGCAAGCGATAAGCTGAAAAAGGCGGACGGAATGAACAGCATTGAACTTGAACCGACAAAGGATATATTAAAAGAGCTTGGCAAAAACAAGAAAACTCAGTTTATATGCGGATTTTCTATGGAAACGCAAAATATGACTGAAAATTCAAAGAAAAAGCTCGACACAAAAAATCTTGATATGATAGTCTGCAACAATCTAAAGGTTGAGGGCGCAGGCTTTCAGGGTGACACAAATGTTGTTACCATTATTGACAAAACGAATACAACAGAGCTTGGTATAATGTCTAAAACTGAGGTTGCAGACAAAATTCTCGACAGAATTGCCGAGCTTAATAAATAATTAAAAAGGATAAGAATTTTTAGATTGGATGATTTTTATGCACGAGAAAATAGTTGAGATTCTCTCTCAGACAGAAGAATACATTTCAGGACAGGAGCTTTCGGCAGAGCTGGGAGTTTCACGACAAGCCGTTTGGAAAGCGATAAACGCTTTAAAGGCGCAGGGCTATGTTATCGACTCCATAACACGCAAGGGCTACAAACTGCTTGCCTATCCCGAACACCTCAACACATATGCAGTAAAATCGCATTTGAATACCAAACTTATCGGTAAAAATCTTACCGTTTTGGATTCCGTAACATCTACAAATGATTATTTAAAAATACTTGGCGCAAACGGCTGTGAAAGCGGCACGCTTGTTGCATCAAGAGAACAGACAAATGGCAAGGGCAGACTCGGCAGAGTGTGGCAGACAAAGAAAGATGACGGCATAGCATTTTCTTTTCTGCTCCGCCCCGACCTTGCGCCTAACGAAATTACAGGTATCACTCCGCTTGCAGGTCTTGCGGTTTGCAAGGCAATAAAAGACTATACGGGTATTGACTGCAAAATCAAGTGGCCTAACGATATTATTGCAGGTCACAAAAAGCTCGTGGGTATTCTTACCGAGTTGAGTGCTGAATTTTCTGCGGTTGAATACACAATTACGGGTATAGGCATAAATGTTGAGCACACAGAGTTTCCCGAAGAGATTGCCCATAAGGCTACATCAATATTCCTTGAAACAGGCAAGCATATTGACCGCAACGAATTTTTGGCGGTTGTTATTGAGTACCTTGAAAAGGAGCTTTTAAACAATGATTTAAGGCTCACAGAAAAGGCGCTTGAGGAATACACCTCGCTTTGCGCCACTATCGGAAGAAATGTCTGCTTTTTCAGAAATTCACAGCAGTTAAATGGAGTAGCTGAAAAAATTGACAATAACGGCGAGCTTGTGGTAAGGCTTGAGGACGGTACTCTGCACACCATAAATTCGGGCGAAGTTACAGTGCAGGGAATCTATTAATTGGAGGAAGAGATGCCGATATACAGAATTGCCGACCTTAATATTGAGATAAATCCAAAATACGAAAAGACAAGGGAAATTCTTGCCAATTATATTACAGATGAAAAGACGGCGGATTTTTGTGTAGAGGCAAAGCAAAGCGAGATTGACAGGCTCACAGCAAACGGCGATATAGATTATATGGTTGAGAACAGCATAATCAACACTTTGGTGTGCGGAAAAATTCTCGACAGCTATGACGGACTTTTCTTTCACAGCTCGGCTTTAATGCTTGACGGCGGCGCTTATGTTTTTTCTGCGCCGAGTGGAACAGGAAAATCGACCCATACGGCGCTATGGAGAAAGCATTTTGGCGACAGGGTTACAATGATTAACGATGACAAGCCGATAATCCGCAAAAAAGACGGAGCTTTTTATGTTTACGGCACTCCGTGGATGGGCAAGTCAAATATAGGAGCAAATATATCTGCGCCGCTTAAAGCTGTATTTTTGCTTGAGCGTGACAGTAAAAATTATGCCGAAAAGGTGAGCGCAGGCAGGGTATTTGCAAAATTGCTTGAGGCAACGCTGATTTCACGCAAGCAGGATAAAATGTTGAAAATTCTTGAGCTGTACGATGAGATTTTTTCTGCGGTCGATTTATTTTCATTGCATTGCACAGTCAGTGACGAGGCGGTAATTGCGGCATATAACGCACTGCGTAAATAGCATATCGAAAGGAAATTACTATGGATTTTGAAAGAGTAGTATCTGTAAAGAATATGAGAGAAAGTGACGCACGCACCATAGCGGAGCGTACTCCCTCTGCCGAGCTTATGATGAGGGCGGCACAGGGCATTTTTGATAAGGTGAAATTTGCAGGCAAAACCTGCGTTGTGTGCGGCAAGGGCAACAACGGCGGTGACGGCTATGCGCTTGCGTGTATTCTTGCAAGACATTCTATGGAGTGTACAATTGTAAGAGTGGTTGACGGCTTTTCAAAGGACGGACTTTATTACTATCAGCTCGCAAAGTCGCTCGGTGTTAATGAAATGTCGCTTTATGAGGCAGGCAATTTTGAGGGCTATGATATAGTTGTGGACTGCTTGCTCGGCACAGGATTTTCGGGCAAGGTTGAGGGCGAAATGGCACAGGCAATTACACAGATAAATATGACACCTGCCTATGTTGTAAGCGCCGACATAAACAGCGGAATAAACGGCGATACGGGATATGGCGAGCTTGCGGTAAACTCAGACCTTACGGTTTCTATCGGCAGTCTGAAAACAGGTCTTTTCCTTAATGACGCACCGTACTATATTGATTCGCTCACAAATGCCGATATTGGAATAGAGCTTTTGCTTGATGAATATAAGCTGATAGATTACGATAATTTGGAGCTTTTTGAGGGTTACAATTCAGAGGTTTATACAACCGAGGAATTTATGGAGAAGTTCAATTATTCTCCCGAAACCTGCAATATCACCGAGGTTATTACAGAGATGAGCGCAAAAAACAAGAAAACAATCGTTGTAAAAACCGAACATTCGGCGGTGATTGCAGATGTAAAATATGTGTATTTCTGCGCCGATTATATAAGAGAATGATAATGCTTTTATTTTGACTTTTGTATATTGCAAAACATAAGTGAGTATGATAAAATAGCTTTTGAAAGGAATTGATGTTATGCGAAATTTAATGCAGAAATTTGCAATTTTTATGCAGGGCAGATATGGCACAGATAAGCTCAACAACAGCCTTTTTGTGTTGTTCCTCGTGCTTTGGTTTGTGAATGTATTTGTATTTGCACCGATTCCTACACTGATTATAGACGCTTTTGAAATTGCGATAATTGTCATTACGGTGTTTCGTTCGCTTTCACGCAATATCTCCAAAAGAAGTGCCGAAAATCGTGCGTTTTTGCCTTTTTATAATGCGGTTACAGGTTGGTTTAAGCTCACATATAAAAAAATTCGTGACCGCAAGGAGTACCGCTACTTAAAATGCCCGATATGCAAGGCTCAGCTCAGAGTAAGAAATGTAAAAGGCAAACATAGAGTGCATTGCCCAAAATGCGGCAGTGAGTTTGATAAGAAAATATAAATAGAAGTTTTAGATTAGGTCAGCCTTTGAAAGGTTGACCTAATTTTGTTGGAAGTTGGGGTGGGATAAGGCTTAACTCACTTTCGGTCGGGCGGCAAAGTAAAGTAAAAAACGAAACTTTCCCCTCAAAGTTAAAAGTTTGGTCAACCTTTTCAAAGGTTGTGGGTGTGGGCAACGCCCACAAAACTTTAAACTATTGCAAATTTTTGATAGCCAAACGGCTTGCCATTTGGCGGCTGAATATAACGGCGCAAGCCTTTAAAATTTGCGACAGCAACAAAGAAAAAGCCACGCTGCTCAAACTACTGATTTGCCACTTTTCAAGGGCAGATTAGCCACACACAAGCTTTTGAGTCCTTTTAGAATATCTATTCTCTACTAATGCTCAAGTGTAACTTTCTTGCTTTCTGCCACTCATTACTCTTGACTTTTGTTTTATCATAAAGTCTTAAATAATCTAAAATTTAGTTATTCTATGATATGATTTCAACTACTTGTTTTTATTTAAAATCAGTGCGCTTTATAGTTTAATGGGCTCTGCCCAAACCTGCAATCCTTTAAAAAGGGTTGACCTGAATTTTAAATTTATAAAACCAAATTTTATGCATTTAACCACAATCTCCCCATTACCACATATATACAAAAATGTATACATCATTCATTGAAATTAAAACAATTCTACATATAAAATATACATTTTTTGACAAAAGTATTGACTTTTTTGCGGATAATAAATAGAATAGAGTTATATAAATATGAGAGGAATAAAATTATGAACGAAAATAATTATTATCAGCCGAACGGTGGCAACGACCCACAGTATAACAACGGCTATCAACAGCAGAATAATTACAATCAGAGCTATGATAATAACTACAATCAACAGCAAAATAATTATAATCAGAGTTATGACAATAACTACAATCAGCCGAATAACAACGCATATGATCAGCCAACCTATGACAACGGCTTTGCACAAAATTATCAGAATACTTACCCACAGCAGAATGTTGACTATGCTCAGCAGAACTACAACGGCGGTTATCAGCAGCCTAATATTCCAACTCAGTTCCCCGGAGATTCCGAGGCTAAAGCTGCAATGATTACAGGTATTATAAGCCTTGTTGCGTCAATAGTTGCGGTTATTATGTTTTGGACAGCATTTATTTGCACAGGCTCAAGCTCATACGGCACCTATATGTCGGGCACTTCAATGTTAGGATTTTATATAGGTGTAATCGGTTCGGGCATACTTTCGGTAGCAGGTGTGGTTACAGGCATTATTGCTATCGTAAAGGCATCTAAATACAATAAAATTGCGGCTCAGACAGGTAATTATGCGGGCAAGAGCAAAGCTACAACAGGATTGGTATGTGGCGTTATCGGTCTTATAATTGCCGCACTCTCAATTATTTCTTGCGTATCGTGCTTTGGTTGCGTAATGTGTGCGGTAGGCAATTTGGCATCTTATGCTAACTCAATGTATTATTAATTGCTTATTATAATGTTTAATACAGGGCAGTGTGCGTGTTTCACACTGCCTTATTATTTGGAGAGATAATATGTTTTCTACAAGAGAAACACTCGGCATTGAACTGCCATACTACGGCTTTATGACAGGACTCGGCATACTTGCCTGCTTTCTTGTTATAAAGTTTATTACTATGAAAAGGCGCAAAAATATTGAGGGTTATCGCTATGTGATAATCGGTGTTGTGGGCGGAATATGCGGTTTTATTATGGCACATATCGTATTTGCAGTTGCTCAGCACGAAAAGCTGTATTTTGTGTTTACCCACCTCGACAGAGTTTTTAGCAGCTTTAAAATGTTTGCGCTCTATGCTATGGATATTTTCGGCGGAATGGTGTTTTACGGCGGACTTATCGGTGCGTGTATCGGCGCATATATAAGTATGAAAACGCAGCGGCTTGATGTACGCAGTTATTCCGACACCATAGTGCCATGTATTCCGCTGTTCCATGCTTTCGGCAGAATCGGCTGTTTTCTTGCAGGCTGTTGCTATGGAGTGGAGAGCGACTTTGGCTTTGTATATCGGCATTCGCTTATAGAAAGCGCAAACGGAGTGCGCAGACTGCCTATTCAGCTTATTGAGTCGGGCGAAAATATTGTAATTTTTATTGTGCTTTTGTTTTTGCTTTGCAGGTGCAAAAATCTTAAAAACGGAATACTTATTTGGATATACGGACTTATTTATCCTGTTTTAAGGTTTATAAACGAATTTTTCAGAGGCGATATTTCAGAGCGTGGCTATTTTGGCACTTTGTCAACCTCGCAATGGCTGAGTATATTTATTTTTGCCTTTTCTCTGTTTATGCTCATAAGGGATTTGCGCAAAAGGGATGACAAAAATTTTCAATCTAATACTTAATTTTAACGGGCACTTTGCGGAGTGCCTGCTTTTATATGTATTTTCCTATAATTCTTTGCGGTAAATATGCGTAATATATGAGTTCTTACTGTTGAATTTACAAATTAATTATGATACAATAATCTATATATGCAATTACAAAATTTTGTTTTGACAGATTACCGAAAGGGGTTTTATATATGTGCGGTATTTGTGGCTTTACAGGCGAAGTTATCGACAGAGATAAGGTCATTAAAAATATGACCGATGTAATCACACACAGAGGTCCTGACTCCGACGGTGTGTTTATGGACGATCACATCGCAATGGGTTTTCGCCGACTTTCAATTATTGACCTTGATGCAGGTCATCAGCCTATTTATAACGAGGATAAAACACTTGTCCTCACCTTTAACGGCGAAATTTATAACTATAAAGAGTTAAGAAAAGTTCTTATAGCAAAGGGACATAAATTTTATACAGACACCGACAGCGAAGTGCTTATTCACGGCTTTGAGGAGTGGAGAGAGGACTTGCTCTTAAAGCTCAGAGGTATGTTTGGCTTTGCAATTTATAATACTAAGGATAAGTCGGTTTTTGTTGCTCGTGACTTCTTTGGCATTAAGCCGATGCACTACACAATGATTGACGGCGAATTTGTATATGCCAGTGAAATCAAGAGTATTCTTGAGCACCCTAAGTTTGTCAAGAGGTTTAACAAAAGAGCGCTTGATACCTACCTTTCATATCAGTATGCTGTTCCGCCCGAAACTTTCTTTGAGGGTGTATTCTGCCTTATGCCGGGTCATTATCTTTGGTATAAGGACGGCGAGGTTGAAACTACCCGTTATTGGGAGGCTCGCTTTAATCCTAACGAGGAGATGACAGAGGAAGAGGCTGTTGATTCTATCGAAAAGGTGTTTGAAAATTCTGTAAATGCGCACAAAATTGCAGATGTTGAGGTTGGTTGTTTCCTTTCAAGCGGTGTTGACTCAAGCTATGTTTCAACCTACTTTGCCGATCAAAAAACATTTACAGTAGGCTTTGACTTTGGCGAGCACTACAACGAAATCAGCTGGGCAAAGGGACTTAGCGAGAAAATCGGTGTTGAACATCACACACACCTTATCTCAAGCGAGGAATTCTGGGATGCAGTTCCTACTGTTCAGTATCATATGGACCAGCCGCTTGCAGACCCGTCTTGTATTGCGCTTTACTTTGTATCAAGACTTGCAAGCGAGTATGTAAAGGTTGTACTTTCGGGCGAGGGCGCAGATGAGTTGTTTGGCGGCTACACCTGCTACAACGAGCCGAGAGTATTTAAAATTTATCAGACAATCGTTCCGCATTGCATCAGAAAGGCTATCAGAGCCGTATGCAAAAAGCTGCCTGACATAAAGGGCAGAGATTACCTTATCAGAGCGACAGACCCACTTGAAGAGCGCTACATAGGCAATGCCTTTATGTATGATTACAAGGAAAAGCGTGAGCTTTTAAAAGACCCTAACCTTGCAAGCCGTCCGCAGGACTATGCAAAGAAGTATTACTACCGTTGCCGCAGATACGACGATGTTACAAAGATGCAGTATCTTGACATTAATATGTGGATGGTGGGCGATATTCTCCTTAAAGCGGACAGAATGAGTATGGCTAACTCGCTTGAGCTGAGAGTACCGTTCCTTGATAAAGAAGTGTTCAAGGTTGCGTCAACTCTCCCTACAAAGCTCCGTTGCAACAGACACAACACAAAGTACGCTATGCGTAAGGCGGCTGTTCGTCATATGCCTGAGGCTACCGCCGAGAAAGAAAAGCTCGGTTTCCCTGTTCCTACAAGAGTATGGCTCAGAGATGAAAAATACTACAATGTTGTTAAGACAAAGTTTAAGGGAGCAACAGCCGAGAAGTTCTTTAATACAGATATTCTTATTCGTTGGCTTGATGAGCATTACAGCAACAAAGAGGATAACAGCCGTAAGGTTTGGACAATCTATGTGTTCCTTGTATGGTATGATATTTACTTTAACGAGGATAACGAAAAGGTAGAAAAGCCTGTAAATCACCTTGACGAATTAAGAGCAATTGCCGAGGCAAGACAGGAAAAAAAGCTTAACGAGTTTGGCGAGGCTATTATGACGGAGGCTGAAAAGCTTGACAAAGATTATGACGCACCAAACTTTGGCATAGATAAATCGGCAAAAAAAGCTGAAAAAGAACAGGCAGAAGAAAAAGAACCTGTAAAGGCAGAAAAGCCTGCCGAGGATAATGTTGCCGAAGAGGTGAAAGCTGAAGAAAAAGCCGAGGAAAAACCTGAAGAGGTAAAAGCGGAAGAACCCGAAATTAAGAAAGAGGCTGAGCCTGAGGAAGTTAAGACCGAGGACGAGCCTGTAATTGAGGAAGAAGAGCCGCAGGAAACCGAGCAGGCTGAGGAAGAGCCAAAGGCAGAGAAATATGTGAATATTTCTAATCCTGAGGATACAGAGGTTTATGAAGAGCCAAAAAAGCCGAGTACTCCGCAGGAGGAGCTTGAAATGGCAATTGAGGGCATTGAAAAGCGCTCAAAATATCTTGATGAGCCTAATGTTATTTCAGACGAGGCGATTGACGAAATTGTAAAGTCGATTAAGTTCTTTGATGACGAGGACTAATTAAAATAAAATAAAAACATAACTGCCCGACACCACAAAAGCGGTTGTCGGGCAGATGATTATAATAAAATGGTTATGTTTTAAATGTTGGAGTAAGATTAATTAATGATGGTTTAACGCACAAAGTTATAGTTTTAAAAACTTAAAATTTAGGTCAACCCTTTTTAAAGGGTTGCGGGTTTGGGCAGAGCCCATAAAATAATAAAATTGCACTGAATTGAAATCTAAATAAACAGTTACAATTATATTATAGGATAACTAAACTTTAGATTAGTTAATACTTTAAAATAAAACAAAAGTCAAGACTAATAAGTGGCAGAAAGCAAGAAAGTTGCGCTTGAACAGTCTTAGAGAAAAGATATTCTAAGGGATGCAAAAGCTTTTGTGTGCGGCTGATTTGCCCTTGAAAAGTGGCAAATCAGTAGTTTAGTAGCGTGGCTTTTCTTTGTTGCTGTCGCAATTTTTTAGGCTTTCGCCATTGTGTTTAAGCCACCAAACGGCAAGCCATTTGGCTATTAAAATTTGCGATAGTTTGAAGTTTTGTGGGCGTTGCCCACACCTACAACCTTTAAAAAGGTTGACCAAACTTTTAAATTCGGGCAGATAGTTTGGCTTTTGCTTTACTTTGTTGCCCGACCGATAATTTGCAAACCCACATTACCCAACTTTTGATAAAAACCAATAAAACAAAACAGAAAGATTTACACAATAACTCCAAGGCAGAGCATATTGAGCATTATGTTGTACTCGGGTTCAAAGTCGGAGAGAGGGAGAGGATTTTTGCCTTTGCCCATCTCAATAGTGAGCGCAGGACGGCGGAATTTTTCAATAAACCAATCCTTAAATCCACCGCCTGTTGCAATGTCCTCGGGCACTGATATATTGTATCCGCTTGCTTGCGACAAAACAGACGCAAGGCGAAAACTCATAACGGGTGTGTGCTTGCCGAATGAACAGTAAATTTCTCTGCCCTGACTATGAAAAGCAATGGCTCGGTCAAAGTTGTTGCGCTTGCAAAGGTTTGTGAGAGCCTTGGTTTCAGGCTCGCTTTCGGGTGCATTTCCGCCAAAACGAGTTGCGGACGGAGATTTTATATTCATACTCAGCTCACGATTTTTCAGCTCGTTCCACCCTGCGTTGAAATTGTGGTTTATGTCCACACCTCGTGCGTTTGCCTGCCAAACCTTGTTGTCTTTTGAGGCTTTGTCTACAAGAGATTTGTATTTGAGGGCGGCGGCAGAGCCATGGATTGCAATTTCCACGCCGTCGGGATTTACGCAGGGTACAATCGTAAGACCTTTATCACGCAGAAAATCTCTGATTTTGTAGCGGCCCACAACGGAATCGTTTTGCATTGCATCGGCACATTGCTCAAAAAATTTGAGTACAGCAGTAATGGTGAGATATTCCGAACCGTGAAAGCCTGCGCAGTACAGCACTTGATTTTTTGTGTTGCCAATGTGCAGAACATCAATGCATCTTCCGCATACGCTTTTGCCTGCAAACGAGTGGTGCACAAAGCTGTATTTTTCGCAGATGCTGTTAATAATCTTTTTTCTTGTTTGGTAGTCGGGCATTACATTGTAGTCTGTCATAAAATTTTCCTTTCTGTTTTTTTCCTTAAATTAATTCAAATGAGGTATAAGTATGAAACTTTTTGAAAAGACCTTGAACAGCACTTCTGTTTTTGACGGCAGAATTTTGCATATCACCCTTGATGATGTTGAACTTGAGGACGGCAAAAAGTCCAAGAGAGAAGTTGTAAATCACCCCGGCGGAGTTACTGTTGCCGCACTTGACGATGACAATAATCTGTTTTTTGTAAGACAGTTCCGTTATCCGTACAAGGAGGTTGTACTTGAGCTGCCGGCAGGCAAACTTGAAAAAGACTCAACTCCCCTTGAAAACGGCAAGCGTGAATTGCTTGAAGAAACAGGCGCTCAAGGATATTCGTATACTTCACTCGGTCAGCTTTATCCGTCCCCCGGCTACACCAACGAGATAATTCACCTTTATGTATGCAGAATAAAAAGCGAGGGTGAAAGCAAGCCTGACGAGGGCGAATTTTTGGATGTCGAGAAAATCCCACTCGACAAGGCTGTTGAAATGGTGCTCAACAACCAGTTGCCCGACGCCAAAACTCAGGTAGCCGTACTAAAAACAGCAATGCTGCTTAAAAGTGGAAAAATTTAACTTGCAGGTGCTCTGCAATTAAGGTATGAATAAATATATGCAAACTTTTTTTGAATTATTACCCGAAAAAGAAAATACATCTGTTGCACTCGGCTTTTTTGACGGACTGCATATCGGTCACCGCAAGGTTATAGGCGAGGCGGTAAAGGGCAGTGAAAAAAGACTTGTGCCAATCTGCTATACTTTTGCGCAAAGTCCGAAAAGTGTGTTGAAAAATCAGCCGCAAGAGGCGCTTATGAGCCTTGAAAACAAAAAAGAGGCGCTGTCCGAAATCGGAATACAGCACCTGTATATGTGCGACTTTAAGTCGGTGGTGGATATTGCACCACGAAAATTTGTTGAGGATATACTGATAAAAACATTTAAAGCCAAAAAGCTATGCTGTGGCTTTAACTACACCTTTGGCAAAAACGGAGAGGGCAACACACAAATGCTCGCTGAAATTTGCAGGGAAAACGGCATTGAGTTGAAGGTTTTGCCGCCCGTTGAGGAGAAGGAGGGTGTTGTATCATCAACGCTTATCCGAGAACTTATAAAAGACGGAAGGGTGCGCAGAGCAAACGAGCTTTTAGGTTCATACTTTGGCTTTAGCGGCGAGATTGTGCATGGACAGCATCTCGGCAGAGAACTTGGCACTCCTACGCTCAATCAATCACTGCATGAAGAACTTGTTGTACCGAAATTCGGTGTGTATGCATCTTGCATAACCCTTGATGATGGCAGAAAGTTTTGCGGTGTAACCAATATCGGAGTAAAGCCGACAGTCGGAGAATTTGCCCCGTTGTGCGAAACCTGGATGCCCGATTATAAGGGTGAGGAATTGTATGGCAGGGTGGCAGATGTGCGGCTTTTGGACTTTATAAGAGGAGAAAAGAAGTTTTCTTCGCTTGATGAACTGAAAAAAGCTATCTTTGATAACGCAAAGACAGCTAAAAAGATTTTTGCTGAAATAGCAGATTGCAATTAAAATTATAAACTTTTTATCTTAAACCACAAAACGGCTGTTCTCGTTGAACAGCCGTTTTCATTATTACTCTTATTTTTTATTCTTTTTATATTTGCCTATTACATAAATCAGCACAAAGCCGAGCAGGAAAGCACCTACTACGCATTTGAACACAATACCGAGCACGCCGTCAAACATTGCTATGCCCGAAAAGCTGTTCATTGCATACCATACTGTCATAAAGGAGAAAAATCCGCCGATAATATAGCATAGCGAACCGAGCTTTTTTGCCGATACAAACATATACAGTGCGATTATCGCCCATAATATAAAGTAAAAGTTTTTAATAGTTTCCATTGTTAATCTCCGTTACAGTTTAAGATCCGGAATGTACTGCTTTATAATTGAAATTAATCCGACCTTTGGAGTATCTTCGTCGGGTAACTGCGGAAAATCGTAAGCCGCATAGTCATTGCCCTCGATAATAGCAGGGCCGTTTTCGGAAATGCACACATCCCAACCGCAATATTTGAATTCGGGTTCTTCAAGCGCCGCATTCTTGACAAGCTCCTTGACCTCTTCACAGTAAGGAATTTTAAACCCTTTAAATTTTATTCCCGAATACGGGTGTTCGTATGCAATGTCCATATTCGAGGTATGTCCGGGGCCAGTTACCGTTCCTGTATCAAGGTCAAAGTGGCAGGCAAATCCGCCGTTTTCAAGGTTGTCCACAAATTTGCCATTGTTGCCTGTTTTGAACACAGCATAGAGAATGTTCGGCTTGCCGTCTACCACAAGTGTGGCAATTCTTAAGCAGTTAATTGAGTGAGGATAAATTTTTGAAACATCGGGGTGTTGTTTTATTGCCTCTTCAAGTACACCGAAGCAGTTTTCTTTATCGAAAACATAGTTGTAAAATTCCTCGTCACTCTTGAAGTCGGCTTTAACAAGTCGCTCAATGCCCTTTCCGCACTCGCCAAAAGCAGGCTTTGCAATGAATACATCCCATGGCTTTATAAACTCGCTGAACTGCTCAAGGGTTACCTTTTCGTCAACCACAAGAACTCGTCTGCCAAGATATTTTGCAAATCGTGTGTCAAATAATCTTTTATCGTTGAAAATCTCTGCGCTTGTAAGGTCATTTTGCATTAACATAAAGCGCTTGTTTTTAAAGCGTGTCATATATGTTTTGCGCTGGTCGGCTGTCATATTGTAGTATTCAAACAGAACATAGTCGTTGTATCCGGCTCTGTATTTTAAAAAGCAACCTACCATATCAAAGAAAATGCCGGCTTTGTTTTTGCCGGATTTTGTGTGAACAGTGTTAATTGCACCGGAAAGTTTGTCAAGAGTTGCTCCTGAACAAACTCTGAAAAAGTAACCAATCCCCATAGTAACCTCGAAAGTATGTATTTTGTTAAAAGCAGTGGCAAAAATATGCCGATTTATTAGATGAAAATTGTAATAGTCGATATAATACTTATTATAGTATATATTGCGGTAAAAAGTCAATATGAGTGACTGATTTGTGAAAAAGTTTTTGAAAAGTAAAATTTTTCTAATAAAACTCTTGACTTTTGCTGACTTTAAGATTATAGTATAAACATAAGAGTTAGCACTCACACACAGAGAGTGCTAAAACAACAAAACGCAGGCAGAGAGGTGATACCTATGGAGCTTGCGGAAAGAAAGCAAAAAATTCTTTCGGCTGTTGTTGAAAACTTTATCAGAACAGGCGAGCCGGTAGGTTCAAAAACTCTGATAGATGAAACCAACCTAAAGGTTTCATCGGCTACTGTAAGAAACGATATGGCAGACCTTACGCAAAGGGGTTATCTGATTCAGCCGCACACCTCGGCAGGCAGAATACCTACTCAGCAGGGATACAGATATTATGTTGACAATCTTATGCAGGTTGTGGCGGTATCTCAGCGGGGCAGGGAGCTTGTGGAGGATAGGCTTTACAGAAATGCCGAATCACCCGAAAATATTTTAAAGTCAGCCGCAGATCTTCTTTCGGAGCTGACAGGACTTACCGCAGTTGCCACAACACCGAATTCGGCAGAAAGCAGAATCCACAAAATCAGCTTTGTGCAGACGGGTTCACATACGGCAATGGCTGTTGTAATTGCCTCAAACGGCATTATAAAAAATCAGCTGTTCAGATGCGAATTTATAATCACTCCCGAAATTCTTGAGATTTTCGATAAGGCACTCAACGAGTTGTTTGACGGAGTAAGGCTTTCTTCGATAAATCGTCCGTTTATACAGACGGCAGCGGCAAGGTTTGGCGAGTTATCGCTCTTTATGCCAAGTGTGCTTACGGCGATAAAAGATGCGGCCGACAAGGCAAACGAAGTCGGAGTATTTTTAAGCGGTCAGACAAAGCCGTTGTTTATGCAGAATGTAAATTTTCTTGCGGCAAGAAATGTAATTGAACTTCTTTCAAGAAAAGGAGATCTTGCAGGTGTTCTTACAAGCCTGCCGATAGGTACTTCGGTAAGTATAGGTACAGAAAACAGCCGTATAGAACTTGCGTACAGCTCGGTAATTTCTTCAAGCTACAACGTAAAAGATACACCGTCCGGTATGCTTGCCGTAATAGCTCCGATACGAACGGATTACGGCAGAGTGATTTCGATTATAGAATGTATAAGCGAATGTGTAAGCAAGATAATAAGCGAGCTTATAGAGCATTAATATAGAAAGGAAAGGTAATATGTCAAAGAAAAAAGAAGTGACAAAAGACGAAGCTGTTGTAAACGAGAATACATCCGAACAGACAGCTGAAGCGGTTACGGAAGAAATTGATGAAACCGCCAAAAAAATAGCCGAACTTGAGGAGGAGCTCAACTCACAGAAAGACAAATATCTTCGCCTTTGTGCCGAGTATGACAACTACCGCAAGCGTACAGCAAACGAAAAGCTTTCTATTTATGATGACGCAACAGCAAAGGCGGTTACAGAACTTTTGCCGGTAGCAGACAGTATTCAGATGGCTATTACAAATTTAAAGGACGCCGATCCCGATATTTTAAAGGGCATTGAGCTTATTTCAAATCAGCTTGCAAAGTCGCTTGAAAAGCTCAAGGTTGAGCCTTTCGGTGCGCAGGGTGAGGAGTTTAATCCGGAAATTCACAACGCAATCTCAAAGATTGACGATGAGAATTTTGAAAAGAACTGTATTTCACAGGTGTTCCAGACAGGTTACAAAATCGGCGATAAAATTATTCGTCATGCAATGGTTCAGGTTGCAAATTGCGACTAAGACCTTTATATAAATAAATCAGTATAAAAGTAAAACAAATATATTCAGGAGGAATTCATTATGGCAAAGACAATAGGTATAGATTTAGGTACAACAAACTCATGTGTAGCAGTTATCGAAGGCGGCGAGCCTGTAGTTATTCCTAACGCCGAGGGCGCAAGAACAACTCCTTCCGTTGTTGCTTTCTCAAAAGACGGCGAGCGTATGGTAGGTCAGGTTGCAAAGCGCCAGGCTATTACAAACCCTGACAAAACAGTTTCTTCTATCAAGAGAGAAATGGGTACTTCATATAAGGTATCTATTGACGGCAAGCAGTACACACCACAGGAAATTTCAGCTATGATCCTTTCAAAGTTAAAGGCTGACGCTGAGGCTTACCTCGGTGAAAAGGTAACTCAGGCAGTTATTACAGTTCCTGCTTACTTTACAGACGCTCAGCGTCAGGCTACTAAGGATGCAGGTAAGATTGCAGGTCTTGATGTAAAGAGAATTATCAACGAGCCAACAGCAGCAGCTCTTTCTTACGGCATTGATAAGGAAAAAGACCAGAAAGTTATGGTATATGACCTCGGCGGCGGTACATTCGATGTATCTATCATTGAGATGGGCGACGGCGTACAGGAAGTTCTTGCAACAGCAGGTAACAACCGTCTTGGCGGCGATGACTTCGATAAGAGAATCATTGACTGGATGGTAACATCATTTAAGAATGAAACAGGTATTGACCTTTCATCTGATAAAGTAGCTATGCAGCGTTTTAAAGAGGCTGCTGAGAAAGCTAAGATTGAGCTTTCGGGCGTTACAACATCATCAATCAACCTCCCGTTCATTACAGCAGACCAGACAGGTCCTAAGCACCTTGACTTAACACTTACAAGAGCTAAGTTTGATGAGCTTACAGCTGATCTCGTAGAGGCTACAATGGGTCCTGTTCGTTCAGCTCTTTCAGACTCAGGCTTACAGATCAGCCAGATCGACAAGGTTCTTATGGTTGGCGGTTCTTCAAGAATCCCGGCTGTTCAGGAAGCTGTTAAAAAGCTCATCGGCAAAGAGCCGTTCAAGGGCATTAACCCGGATGAGTGCGTAGCTGTCGGCGCTGCTATTCAGGGCGGTGTTCTCGGCGGTGAGGTTGAGGGCTTACTTCTCCTCGATGTTACACCACTTTCACTCGGTGTTGAAACAATGGGCGGTGTAATGACAAAGATTATTGAGAGAAACACAACAATCCCAACAAAGAAGAGCCAGATTTTCTCAACTGCTGCCGATAATCAGACACAGGTTGAAATCAATGTTCTTCAGGGTGAGCGTGAATTTGCAAGAGATAACAAGCAGCTCGGTTTGTTTGCTCTCACAGGCATTGCTCCTGCTATGCGTGGTGTCCCACAGATTGAGGTAACATTTGATATTGATGCCAACGGTATCGTTAATGTATCTGCAAAAGACCTTGGCACAGGCAAGGAACAGAAGATTCAGATTCAGAACTCAACTTCAATGAGCAAGGACGATATTGATAAGGCTGTTAAGGAAGCTGAGCAGTACGCTGCTGAGGATAAAAAGCGCCGTGAAGAGGTTGACGCTAAGAACGAGGCTGAAAACCTTGTATATCAGGCTGAAAAGCTCGTAAACGAGAGCGGCGACAAGATCTCTGAGGACGAGAAGAGCACAATCAACACAAAGTGCGCTGCCGTTAAGGACGCTATCGCTAAGAACGACAAGTCTATGATTGACGCTGCTAAGGAGGACTTACAGAAAGCTGTTTACGAAGTTTCTGCAAAGCTCTATCAGCAGGCAAACCCACAGGGTGCAGCTCCACAGGGTGACCCACAGCAGGGCGCTCAGGGCGGCTCAAACGGAGATCCTAATGTATATGATGCCGATTTTAAGGATGTAGACGGCAACTGATAAAAAAGATTTATACAATGATTGACTTCATTTGTTTTTCTTGTTAAAATTTGTTGAAGGGGCTGTTTTTTGCAACGGCTCCTTTAGCACTGTATGGATTTTTGACAGCGTATAAATTCCTTATACGGCTGATAACGAGTTATTAAAAGGTGAGAAGAATGGCAGATAAAAGAGATTACTATGAGGTGCTTGGTGTTTCTAAGGGTGCAAGCGAAGATGAAATAAAAAAAGCATACCGCCAGTGCGCTAAAAAATACCACCCTGACCTCCATCCCGGAGATAAGGATTGCGAGGAGAAATTCAAAGAAGTCAACGAGGCTTACGAGGTACTTTCAGATAAAGATAAAAAGGCTCGCTATGACCAGTATGGTCACGCAGGCGTAGACCCTAACTTTGGAGCAGGGGGCGCAGGCGGTTACGGCGCTTATGGTCAGGGTATTGATATTGACGATATTTTCTCAAGCTTTTTCGGCGGATTTGGCGGCAGACGCTCAAACAATCCTAATGCTCCGAGCCGAGGCAGTGATGTTGAGGCGAGCATTTATATTTCGTTTGAAGAGGCTGCAAAGGGATGTAAAAAGACCGTAAGCTATGACTGCGTTTCTACTTGTGATGAATGTCATGGAACAGGCGCAAAGCCCGGCACTCAGCCAAAGACTTGCTCGGTATGCGGCGGTTCGGGCAGAGTAACAATCAGTCAGCGCTCACCTTTTGGTGTGGTGCAGACCCAGCGTGCGTGTGACGCTTGTCACGGTAAGGGCAAGATTATAGACAGTCCTTGTCCTAAGTGCGGCGGTTCGGGCAGAAAGCGCAAGACCAAAACCGTTGATATTACTGTTCCGGCAGGCATTAAAGACCAGCAGATTCTTAATGTCGGCGGCAGAGGCAACGCAGGTTACAACGGCGGCCCTTCGGGTGACCTTCATGTATATGTAAATGTTCAGCCGCATCCTGTATTTGAACGCAGAGGCGACGATGTATGGTGCAATCTTCCTCTTACATTTGCACAGGCTGCTCTCGGCGCAGAGGTGGTTGTTCCTACTCTTGACGGCAAGGTTTCTTATCAGGTACACGAGGGCACACAGCCAGGCGATGTATTCAAGCTTAAGGGCAAGGGTATTCAGCGCCTTAACGGCAGAGGAAAAGGCGACCAGTATGTGCGTGTAACCATTGAAGTTCCGAAGAATCTTAACGCTAAGCAGAAAAATCTTATAAAAGAATTTGAGAGCGTTACAAACGAAAAGAACTACGCACAGCGCAACAGCTTTTTTGAAAAAATAAAGAGAATGTTCAACGATTAATAACATTTAATAATATAAAGGGGCTTAACCTATGGAGTCTTGGACAGAAATAAAAATTGCGGTAAACGCAAAGGATATAGACAGGGCAGGCGACATTGCAAATGTTGTAGTGCCTTACGGAATTTATATAGAGGACTATACTGCTCTTGAGCAGGAAGTGCAGGAGATTGCACACATAGACCTTATAGATGAGGATTTGCTCAAGAAAGACAGGAGCGTTGCCTATGTTCACATTTACCTTGAGCCTGATGTTTCTCCTAACGAGGCGGTGGCATTTTTATCTGAAAGGTATAATGCCGAGGGTATTGAGCATAAAATTGAATTGCTCGACTGCGCCGAGGAGGATTGGAGAAATAATTGGAAGAAGTATTTTAATCCGATTGCCGTCGGCGAAAAGCTCCTTATTCGTCCGAGCTGGAGAGATGATTACGATCCGCAGGGCAGAATTGTTTTAAATATTGACCCCGGTCTTGCCTTTGGTACAGGCAGCCACGAAACCACAAGACTTTGCCTTGAAATGTGCGAAAAGTATATGAAAAAAGGCGACAAGGTACTTGATGTGGGTTGCGGCAGCGGCGTGCTCGGCATTGCGTCTTTGCTTATGGGCGCAGAGAGCGCAGTAGGTGTTGACATTGACGATGTTGCGGTGAGAACCGCCAAAGAAAACGCAGAAATCAACGGGGTAGCAGACCGCTTTACAGGAATTTGCGGCAGTTTTACAGACAAGGTAACAGGTAAGTATGACATTGTGCTTGCGAATATTGTAGCTGACGCAATTATGTTCCTTTCAAAAGGTGTAAAAGACTTTATGAAAGACGATGCGGTTTATATTATGAGCGGTATTATTGATACCCGTGCCGAAGAAGTTAAAGAATCTGTCGGCAAGGATTTTGATATTATAGAAGAGCACCTTGAAAAAGGTTGGGTGTGCCTTGCCGCTAAGGCGAAAAAATAAGGCGCAAAGCTCACTATGTGCTGTATTGTGCGGTATTTGCTGAACATTTGTCAAAAAACTGTCACAATGGCATGGTAAAATCTAATTAACTTTGATGCTCGGAGGCACGATTATGAAAAAAACAAATAAAAAGGATACAGTAAATCTGTTTTTCTCTGCATTCCTTATTCTCGCATTTGTAGTATGCGCACACTTTTTTGCAAACTTTGCACTCGGACAGAGCGAAGTCTTTTCAAATGTAATTCAGCTTTTTGTATATGCAGTATTCGGTCTGCTTTTGTTCTATGCAACAAGAGTAGGTGACGGCAAGCCTGTTAAGCGTTTTTCCCCGCTTACATTAATTGTTATGGTGTTGCCTGCTTTATACATAATGATCGCAAGTATTGCAAGCGGTATGCCACTTCACGATGCATTTGTAGTAAATGAGTCTTCACTCAGTCTTGTGGCAACACTCGCAGGTGTTGTATTTGGTTATGGCGTTCCCTATACATTCCTCAGCGGCTATGAAATGGCCGAGGACGAGGGCGAAAGCAAGGAAAAGCTCGTTGAGGGCGGCGTTGAGGCTGACCTTAAGGCGGCTGACGAGGAAAGCTCACAGGAAACAACAGAAACCGTTGAAAGCGAAAATGACGGCGAGGAAAGCACAGAAGAATAATTTTGCTTTACTTATAAAATTAACAGCGACTTGACAAACTCGAGCCGCTGTTTTATTATTTAAGCGGTAGTAATTATTTGTTTGAATTAGCTTAAGAGGGTGAATTTATGGATGAAAAGGATAAATTTGACGGTATAGACGGCGAACATGAAGAGGCAGTGTATGTTGCCCGTCATGCAAGGCAGGACGAGGAAGAGGATAGATTTGCCGATGTTGAAAATTTTGATGTAGACAGCACCGAGCCTGAAAGTGTGCAGGACGGCACAGAGGGCAAGGACGATTACACAGACAGCTACGGCGACGATTTTAATTTTCAGTCGGTAGCAAGCAAAAAGCATATTCCGTCAGATAATCCGAGCAAGAGCAATAAGGATTACGGCGATGACTTTGACGGTCAGACAGGCGAGCACAGGCACGAGCATAAACGCAGAAAGCCGGGTAATGATGACTATTATGTAAACGATTTTCATATTAACCACCATAAGGGCAAGAATAAAAAATCAAAAAAGAAAAACAATAAAGCCACATTAATTTGTATTGTGGTGGCTGTTGCGGTTATATTGGTTTGTGTTATTGCTTTTGTGTTGTCAAAGTGTTCATTCCAAAATAAAAAGCCTGAGACAACAACCGTACCGACAACAAAGGCGGCTATAACAACTCAACAGCCGACAACGGAGTCTTCTGAACCCGAAACCGAGCCTGAGTATGTTCCCGATTACACAGAGTCTGAAGAGCCTACCGTTTCAGATGAAACCGAGGCTTACACAGAGGAATATACAGAGCCGTATACGGAGGAATACACAGAACCCGAAACATATGAGTCAACACCCGAAACCGAGCCTGAAACAGAGTATGTGGAGGACGAAACAACACAGATTGTATAAATAATTTTAAATAAACGGAGATGAAAAATATGGGATGTAGTCATGATTGTTCATCTTGCAGCTCGGATTGCAAGTCAAAAAATCCCGAAAGTATGAGAGAAAGCCTTAACAAGTACAGCAGTGTAAAAAAGGTAATTGCTGTTGTGTCGGGCAAGGGCGGAGTAGGCAAAAGCCTTGTAACCTCAACTCTTGCGGTAACCTTTAACCGCCTTGGCAAAAAGGTTGCTGTTCTTGACGCCGATATTACAGGCCCGTCAATTCCAAAGGCTTTTGGCATAAACGAGAGAGCCAAGGGCAACGAATACGGAATTATTCCTGCGGTAACAGAAACAGGCATTGATGTTATGTCGGTTAATCTTTTGCTTGAAAACCCGACTGACCCTGTTGTGTGGAGAGCACCGGTTATTACAGGCACAGTAAAGCAGTTTTGGAGAGATGTTATCTGGGAAAACGAGGACTATATGTTTGTTGATATGCCGCCGGGAACAGGCGATGTTCCGCTTACGGTTTTCCAGAGCCTGCCGATAGACGGCATAATTGTTGTGGCATCTCCGCAGGAGCTTGTTTCAATGATTGTTGAAAAGGCGGTAAAAATGGCAAATATGATGAATGTGCCGATTCTCGGACTTGTTGAGAATATGAGCTATTTTGTTTGCCCCGACTGCGGTAAAAAGCACAGCATTTTCGGTGAAAGTCATATTGATGAAATTGCCGAGAAATATAACACAAAGGTGATTGCAAAGCTTCCAATCGACAGCGACCTTGCAAAATGCGTTGATGAGGGCAGAGTAGAACTATTTGAGGGCAACTACCTTGATGATGCCGCACAGGAAATTGAAAAAGCGCTTGCGTAAATAATAAATTATGACTTTGCGCAAATTTAAGATAAAATCTTAAATCGCTTTACGAAATATTTTCTGAAACATAATTTTTAAAGCTGAGGCTCTTCTGAACGGAGAGCCTTTTGTTATGCACTTTAGTTAAATAAATTGTAATTTTACGCTTTATTATATCCAAAAATATGCTTGCATTTATATGCATCAAAATGGTATAATTATGCTGTTATATGGAATATAATTGATGTGAAATTTGGAGGAACAGAAAATGCACAGATGTCCGGATTGCGGAGAAAGATTTGAGGGTAATATATGTACCTTTTGCGGCAGACCCGTACCGCAGGAAGAATTAGAACAGGAAAAAGCCGTTCAGGAAAAATCCGACGAACAGGCAAATATAAATAATTCTGAAGAAGTGTCGAAATTTACAGTTGAAAATACTGCTTTAAACAGTGCCGGTGCTCAGCCTGTAAACGAATACGCACAAAACGGTTACAACACGCAGCCTGTAAACAACTATGCTCAAAAAAATTACAATTCACAGCATAGTTACGGAAACCCTAATTACAACAACAGCGCAATGCCGAGCGGTTATACTAATCAAAATCAGCCGTTTTCGGATGTTGTAAATACCCGCGAAAAGAAAAAATCAAAAACAACTCTCATAGTTGTTCTTGTTATTGTAAGTGTATTGATTATCAGCCTTTGTGTTATCGGATATATCGTCATAACGAATGTAATCAAAAACAATAAATTTAATATGGGAACAGGTGAGCTTACGGGTGCGGATGACTCTGCTGCCGTTTCGTCCGTGAGTATTGATTTGGACGAAAACTCGTATTGCTATTACACTGAAAACGATGACGGAACTGTTACAGTCACAGGCATTGACACCCGGGATTACTACGATAATTTTACGGATGAAGTTGTAGATGATACTTACAATTTTTATTTTAATATTCCGAGTGAAATTAACGGCAAAACCGTAACTGCTGTCGAAAAAATCAATCCGTCCAATCCTCTTTCCTCGGGTATTCTCCATATTCATATTACAATACCGGGTACAGTAAAGACAATACAGAGCGATACTTTTAACCTGTCGGAATATGTGCGTGAAATTACCCTTGAAGACGGTGTTGAAACTCTTGAGCCTGACGCTATTGTGGATTGCTATTCGCTTGATAGGGTTAATATTCCGGAATCGGTGACCGTTATAGGCGAGCATGCGGTAGGCTTTAATATTGCGGGAGATACATTTTCAGAGCCTGTCGGCAAAAGAGAATATACCCGTTCTCCGCTTACTCACATATACGCTAAAGAAGGCTCGGCTGCCGACAGATACGCTAAGGATAACGATTTGTACATTGAATATAACTGATGCTTTGATTAATCGTTAGCGTTTAAATTCTAAAGGCTTTTATCGAAAGTTGAGATAATTGCTTTGATGAAATTATGCCAAATAATAAACTTAAGGTTCTCTGCTGAGGAGAACCTTTTTGTTATGAAATTATAAAAATATAAAATATATTGCTTTTTATATGTAAATAAAAGCTATTGATTTTTGCATAAACAAAATGGTATAATTATGCAATAGTATGGTAAATATATTTTGCTTATTTAAGGAGAGGTATAGTAAATGAAATGTCCTAATTGCGGAAATGAAATAACAGGTAAGTTTTGCACAAGCTGTGGCACACCCGCTCCTGTCGAAGAGCCTGTAAAAGAGCAGGAAACACAGCCTTTTCAGCAGGAGTCTTTCAGCACCGATAATTCCAACGCACAGCCAAGCAACTTTGGCGCAAATGATTTTAACGCACAGCCAAACAATTTCGGTACAGATAATTTTAACGCACAGCCAAACAATTTTGGTACAGATAATTCTAACGCACAGCCAAATAACTTTGGTGCAAATAATTATAATTCTCAGCCTGTTGGCTATTCGGGTGCATCTACACCGTCAAACGGTATGCCTGTAAATAACGGCTACACAGGTCAGCAGTTTACAAATGTTCCTAACAATATGCCTAATCAGCCTAAAAAAGGCATGAGCGGCGGCAAGGTTGCGGCTATTGTAATCAGCGTTATTCTCGGTATCATAATTATTCTTGCTGTTGTTTTCGGCATTGTAGCCTGCAACGTTTTTAAGACTGTCGGTTCGGTTATTGGTGGCGTTAAGGAAGGCGTAAGCATATTTGTAGAAGATAATGAAAGCAAATACAACAGTGACAGCAGCGCTGAGAGCAGTGAAAGAAATTATGACAGTGCAAGCCATTTTTACTATCAGGAGATTAACGACGGCAGCGAAATTGAAATCACAGGCTATAATTATATGGACACATTTGACGAAACATTTACCGATAAGAATTTTGAAATCAGAGTTCCGAGCGAAATTAACGGCAAGCCTGTAACAAGCGTTTATGAGATATATGTTTATAATTATTCGAATATCGACACCGATGATTTGAATATGAAGCTTATAATCCCCGGCTCTGTTAAGAATATTGAGAGCTATGCTTTGTGGGGCTTAGATGGCGTAACCGAAATTGTTTTTGAAGATGGTGTTGAAAGCATTGGAGACTATGCTGTTTATAACTGCAAGTATCTTAAAAAGATTACAATTCCGGAGTCTGTAACATATATCGACGATGTCGGTGTCGGATATTTAGATTCAAATGAAGAAAATGTTATTTCAAAAGACCTTGTTATTGTAGCAAAGAAAGGCTCAGCAGCCGAAAAATACGCTCAGGATAACGGCTTTAAGGTTGAGAATAACTGATTTGGCAAAGCTAAAAATTGATAACCTTTTATATAAAACTGCTCTCTGATTTGTCGGAGGGCAGTTTTTGCGGTATATGCAGAAAATTTTGGGGTAAAATAGTATCTGCCACAGCACAAAACTTGAAAATGTAAGCAAAAATGCCGTAAAATCGGGATAAAAATGCTTGACAAAATGATATTTGTTGGGTTATAATACTAAATTGTGGAGCAATGTGTAATTGCACCTTGCTCGCCAATCGGCTCTGCTTGTCAGAGCGGTTAATCAATTTCTTAATATTTTGGGAAGGAGGAAAAATATGCCTACATTTAACCAGTTGGTAAGAAAGGGCAGAGAGGTTTCCGAAAAGAAAGCTAAGGCTCCTGCACTCTTAAAGGGTTGGAACTCTAAGAAGCGTGTTGCTATCAATCAGAGCTCACCACAGAAGAGAGGTGTGTGTACAGCTGTAAAGACTGCTACACCTAAAAAGCCTAACTCAGCTCTCAGAAAGATTGCCAGAGTAAGACTTTCTAACGGTATCGAAGTTAGCTCTTACATTCCGGGCGTTGGTCACAACCTTCAGGAACACAGCGTTGTTCTTATCCGTGGTGGCCGTGTTAAGGACTTGCCTGGTGTTCGTTATCACATCGTTCGTGGTACACTCGACGCACAGGGCGTTGCAGGAAGAATGCAGTCTCGTTCTAAGTATGGCGCAAAGCGTCCAAAGGCAGGTAAATAAGGAATTGACATAACTTCGGCTTAAATTGATTTTAAGTTCTGCTATGCGGCAGGATTTCTATATATATGTATGGATTTCTTGTTGGCATACGGGAGTTTGTCGCTTTCGAGTACCTATGATATCTCAATTATTGTGAAGGAGGGAAGCAAAGTGCCAAGAAGAGGTTCTATTGCGAAGCGTGACGTATTACCAGATCCGCTTTATAATTCAAAACTTGTAACTCGTCTTATCAATAACATTATGTACGACGGTAAAAAGGGCGTTGCTCAGAAGATTGTTTACGGTGCATTTGAAATCATTGCTGATAAGACAGGTAATAACCCACTTGAGGTTTTCGAGCAGGCTATGGAAAATGTAATGCCAGTTCTCGAGGTTAAGGCTCGCCGTGTAGGTGGTGCCACATATCAGGTTCCTATGGAGGTTCGTCCTGAGAGAAGACAGACACTCGGTCTTCGTTGGATTTCAACTTACTCAAGAGCCAGAAATGAAAGAACAATGAAGGAAAGACTTGCAGGAGAGATTCTTGATGCTACTAACAGCACAGGCGGTGCTTTCAAGAAGCGTGAAGACACTCATAAGATGGCTGAAGCAAACAAGGCTTTCGCTCATTACAGATGGTAATTTTTATTACCGGAGTAATTTTTAGAGGAGGATTTTATGCCAAGACAGGTTTCACTTGAACAGACAAGAAATATCGGTATCATGGCGCACATCGATGCCGGTAAAACCACAACAACAGAGCGTATCCTGTATTATACCGGCGTAAACCATAAAATCGGCGAAACACACGATGGTGCTTCAACCATGGACTGGATGGTTCAGGAGAAAGAGCGTGGTATCACAATCACTTCTGCTGCAACAACAGCATTTTGGTTCGGTAGCAAGCATCAGTACAAGAAACACAGAATCAACATCATTGATACACCTGGTCACGTTGACTTTACTGTTGAAGTTGAGCGTTCACTTCGTGTACTTGACGGTTCTGTAACAGTTCTTTGTGCTAAGGGCGGCGTTGAGCCTCAGTCTGAAACAGTATGGCGTCAGGCTGATAACTACGGTGTACCAAGAATGGTTTACGTAAATAAAATGGACATTATGGGTGCTAACTTCTACCATGTTGTTCAGATGATGAAGGACAGACTTAAATGTAACGCTGTTCCGATTCAGCTCCCAATCGGTGCCGAAAGCGACTTTACAGGTATTATCGACCTCGTTACTATGAAGGCCGAGATTTACCACAACGAAGACGGTACAGATTACAGTGAGGAAGAGATTCCTGAGAATATGCAGGATCTTGCTAACGAGTATCACGAGAAACTCATCGAGTCAGTTGCTGAGCTTGACGAGGATCTTATGGAGAAATACTTCGGCGGCGAGGAAATCTCTATTGATGAAATTAAGAAGGTAATCAGAAAAGCTACAATCGACAATACAATGGTTCCTGTAACTTGCGGTTCTTCATACCGTAACAAGGGCGTTCAGATGCTCCTTGATGCTATTATCGATTATATGCCGGCTCCAACTGATGTTCCTGCTATCAAGGGTACAGACCCTGATACAGGTGACGAGGTTGAAAGACATTCTTCTGATACAGAGCCATTTGCGGCTCTCGCATTTAAGATTGCTACTGACCCATTCGTTGGTAAGCTCTGCTTCTTCAGAGTTTACTCAGGTGTTGTAAATGCAGGTGACACAGTTTACAACTCTGTAAAAGACAACAACGAGCGTATGGGCAGAATTCTTCAGATGCACGCTAACGACAGAAAAGATATTGACTGCTGCTATGCAGGTGATATCGCTGCTGCTGTTGGCCTTAAAAATACAACAACAGGTGACACACTCTGCGACGAAAAGCATCCTGTAATTCTTGAGTCTATGGAGTTCCCGGAGCCTGTTATCAGAGTAGCTATCGAGCCTAAGACTAAGGCCGGCCAGGAAAAGATGGGCATTGCTCTTGCAAAGCTTGCAGAAGAAGACCCAACATTCCGTGCTTATACTGATGAAGAAACAGGTCAGACAATTATCGCAGGTATGGGTGAGCTTCACCTTGAGATTATCGTTGACCGTCTTCTCCGTGAGTTTAAGGTAGAGGCTAACATTGGTGCTCCACAGGTTGCTTACAAAGAAACAATCCGTACAGAGGCTTCTGTTGATGAGAAGTATGCTCGTCAGTCAGGTGGTAAGGGTCAGTACGGTCATGTTAAGATTAATGTATTCCCTAACAAGGACAAGGGTTACGAATTTGTTAATAACATTGTCGGCGGTGCTATTCCTAAGGAATATATCCCGGCTGTTGACCAGGGTATCCAGGGCGCAATGCTCAGCGGTGTACTCGCAGGTTACAATGTAGTTGACGTTAAGGTTGAGCTTTATGATGGTTCTTACCACGAGGTTGACTCATCAGAAATGGCATTTAAGATTGCCGGTTCTATGGCATTCAAAGAGGCTATGAGAAAAGCTGATCCTGTTCTCCTTGAGCCTATCATGAAGGTTACAGTTATCGTTCCTGACGAATACCTTGGTGATGTTATCGGCGACCTTAACTCTCGCCGTGGTATGATCCAGAGTATGGAAGCTGAGAACGGTGCACAGAGAGTAACAGCTCATGTTCCGCTTTCTGAGATGTTTGGTTATGCTACTGATATGCGTTCTAAGACACAGGGCCGTGGTCAGTATGTAATGGAGCCTGACACATATGCAGAAGTTCCAAAGAACATCGCTGAAAAGATTATGAGCGAGAGAGCTAAGAAGGACTAATAAATCCTTTTTGCTGAATATATAAGGTTTTTTATAAAAACCTCTTGATTTTTTGTTAATTTGTTGATACAATAGCATTAAATCTATTGTAATGTAAATTACAATGAATTACCATATTTAAGGAGGAAATTTCCAATGGCAAGAGAAAAATTTGAAAGAAATAAACCCCATGTAAACATTGGTACAATTGGCCACGTTGACCATGGTAAAACAACACTTACAGCTGCAATTACAAAGGTTCTCAACTTAGAAGGCGATGCTGACTTCGTTGATTACGCTAACATCGATAAGGCTCCTGAAGAGAGAGAGCGTGGTATCACAATTAACACAGCTCACGTTGAGTACGAGACAGAAAAGCGTCACTATGCACACGTTGACTGCCCAGGCCATGCTGACTATGTAAAGAACATGATCACAGGTGCTGCTCAGATGGACGGCGCTATCCTTGTTGTATCAGCTGCTGACGGTCCTATGCCACAGACAAGAGAGCACATCCTTCTTTCTCGTCAGGTAGGTGTACCTTACATCGTAGTATTCATGAACAAGACAGACCAGGTTGACGATCCTGAGCTCCTCGAGCTCGTAGAGATGGAGATTCGTGACCTCCTCAACGAGTATGACTTCCCAGGCGATGACACACCAATCATCAAGGGTTCAGCTTACCTCGCACTCACAAGCGATTCTAAGGATCCTAATGCTCCTGAGTATGCTTGCATCCACGAGCTTATGGATGCTGTTGACGAGTTCATCCCAACTCCTGACCGTAAGGCTGACCAGCCATTCCTTATGCCTGTTGAGGACGTATTCACAATCACAGGTCGTGGTACAGTTGCTACAGGTAGAGT
>ERZ1026874.251-NODE-251-length-36566-cov-13.238640_pt1 | contig 36566 bp, 20 predicted proteins | sample MGYA00380167_ERZ1026874 | MGnify/ENA primary metagenome ERZ1026874 (study PRJEB33269, sample SAMEA4719803) | human gut metagenome | biome: human-associated habitat; feature: organic feature; material: feces | place: Cameroon | collected 2013-10 ...
ATACACACACGATAGGGCACAAATCAACTTATCAGAATTATTAGAACCACCCTAAAAACAAATATGAGTTTAGGGGGCTTTTTATGACAAAAGTTCCCTAAACTCATTGAAGTCGTCTAAACTTTTATGAATTCGTCAGAAAAGTTTTTAGACGACTTCATTCTATTAAAGTTTTGGTCCAAACGAGAGGTCGCCTGCATCGCCCAAGCCTGGTACGATATAAGCGTTGTCGTTAAGAATGGGGTCGATGGCAGCTACCCACAAGGTTACATCATCGGGGAATACACTGCATAAGTGATCGATGCCCTCTTGCGCTGCAATGGCACAGCAGATGTGGAGCTTTTTAGGTTTGCCATGTGTAAGGAATGCCTTGTACGACAATTCGAGCGAACCTCCTGTTGCCAACATAGGGTCTACCATTAAGAAGGTGCAGTCGTCGAGTTGAGGTGCGGCTATATAGTCTACGTGAATTTTAATGTCTTCGCGTAAACCTTCATCGCGATGTGCTGCTACAAAGGCAGAGTCTGCTTGGTCGAACGTATCGAGAAAACCCTCGTGAAAGGCTACACCTGCACGGAGCACGGTGCCAACTACAATGCGATCGTCATAGGTTGGAACATCTTTTGTGCCAAGTGGGGTGGTTATGGTTTTGTCTGAATAGTCGAGCGTGCGGCTCACCTCGTAAGCAATGGCACGAGCTATGCGCTGCATGTTGCGACGGAAGAGGGTGCGGTTGCGCTGAATTTCAACATCGCGCAACTGAGCCATGTAAGAGTTAATTACTGAACTGCGTTCACCAAGATTGATTACTTTCATAGATAGATTGACTGTATTGAAAAAGAAAAAACTCCCACGCATCTCGCGGTGAAACGAGATGTGTGAGAGTTTTTTTTGATGTTTATAAAACTGTAAATATATGTCTGCTACAAAGCATTGTGCTATGTGCTTTCATTGATACCAAACTTTTTTTCAAAAAAATTATTTTGCAATGCGCTTTTTGCGGTCGGATGTAATGTAAATGCCTTGACGCGGTGCTTTGTTGAGGCGACGTCCTTGAAGGTCGTAAATAGCAGTGGTAGCTTTCGGCATAATAGCTTCAGCAGCCTGGATGTCGGTAACAATATCAGTGGGTTCGATATACCAAAGACTTGCATTGGCAGTCGCATACCAAGGCACAATGCGTTTGCAGTCGCCAGCAAGGTGCAGAGCATTGAGCGAAGCATCTGTAGGAGTGACACATACCAATGCGCTAAGACCATTGGTTGAAGTGTTCACCTTATAGGCTGCAGCCTCGTTCAGTGTGGTTACCACAGGAGTTTTGGTTTCTCGGGCAGCTGTTGCACCAAGAAAAACACCTTCGCCTTCGCTCGCAATTTTCCAAGTACCCTTTTCTGCAGGGATGAAAGAGAAGAGTTGGCTCTCATCCGCTTCGCTAAGTGCGCCAGCAGTAGTGCCTTGTGCATTGGCTACAAGATAGAGCGTAGCGTTTTGGCGTTCGCTGTTGCGGATGCGATATTTAATGCCACGTTCAATTTGTAAGCAGGGCGCATTAAAAATGGCAGCATTCAGTGCTTCGTAGTTCTCTTTCGAGGGTGCTTCGGTGTAGGTTTTACAGGCAGCTTCAATGCTTTCGGCGCCTTGCGTGCTGATGCATCCCACGAAACCTGAATTTTTTTTTAAGCCGTCAACCTTTTGGTTGATACCATTCTTCACAATTTCGTTGCGCAAAGCCTTGAGTGCAGCTTCGTCGGCAGCATAGAAGGTATAAGCACTGTCAGTAATCTGCTCGAGAGAGTAGTTTTTGTAAACAATGGTATAGTCATAACCAAAGGTACTCTCTTCATAGAGGAAACCTACTTTGTTGTCGTGCTGCAAGGTCATTGTTGAGTAAGCCGAACCCATGTAGCTGCTCTGATGACGTCCATCCCAATTTGCAGCAAGACTGTCGGGAGTGATAAAGTCGTTGAGCGAAGCCAATTCCTTGTAGTAGATACCTACGTTGGTACGTCCACCACCAAAGGGAACAGACTGAAGGAAGAGATACACATTTTTGCCATCGGCTTTACGTGTTGCAGGGAGAATCAATGTTTCGCCGTTGCAGCTATTGGTCTCAGCCACAACACCCTTGTTGCTTGCGTTAGAGTCGGCACGCTTGTCCCAATAACCTTCAGCCTTTTGACTGTTGGTAAAGTGGAAGATGTTGTAAGCGCGTCCGCCATAGATGCGTGAGCTGCAGAGGATAGAACCATCGGGCAATTCCTCAGCTTTAGGCTCATCGGCTCCGCTGGGAATAGGAGCCACATTTACACCGCCCAAAACCTTCCAGTTTCCACCAAAGTCGTCCGAATAAATCACATAGTTCTTGTTCGTACCATTCACATCACGTAAAAGCACAGAGCAATAGAGGCGGTAGTAGTCCTTAACCTTTACAGTTGAGCTTTGGAAGATGCGACCCGAACCAATAAACATTGAATTGGCAGTGCCAATGGTGCAAGTGTCAAACTGTGCATAGATGCTTTCAGAAATTTCCTCGGGTGCAGACCATGTTTGACCATTGTCGTTGCTATAGAAGCGAACAATGCCCAAGTGATTGTGGCGTGTGCCGCTGGGGAATGAAACAGCACCCGAGCAACTCATGAGCAACACACGGTCGCTTTCGCGGTCGGCTACAAGGCAAGGGTCGCCAAAGCCTGTGTTCATGTAGGGTGTAGCATTTGCGCTACCATTTTTATATTTGCTACCATCCACTACAACGAGGGGGTCTTTGCTCCAAGTTGCACCATTGTCCTTTGAAATTTTAGCGTGCAAGTCAAGCTGACCACCAAAACCAATGTCTGCGCCATTGTGGCGATAGTCAGCAATGGCAATAATGTCGCCATTACGTGCTGTGGTAATGGCAGGAATGCGGTAGCAAGGCAATTTTGTGCAAACCAACAAGTTCGTTTGTGGTTCGGGCTTAATAAAGCTACGCTCAACCTTTACAACAAAGTCTTTCAACACAACAGCCTCGTTTGCACCCTTCACCTCAAACTTAGCCGTGTTCAAATTCAAGCCTGTTACGCTCACTTGCTGCGCAGCCGAAGTGATGTTGTATTCTTTACCTTCTGCAACCACCTGAATGTTGCTTGCATTGGCATTCAACTTTTCGGCAGTAAAGCTATAGCTTGTAATTACATAACCTACAGGAACGGTTAAGGTATAGGGCGAACTCATCTGACCTGAATAAACTGTAAGTTTGTCGTCCTCAGCCTTCATGTTTTTATAGGCATTCGTAAGGGTCAATCCAGGATTGGTGTCATTCGCTGTCCATTTCGAGGTAAAGCCCGCATCCATTTTGCCTGTAGCGGTGCTCACAACGAATTGTGTATTTACCTTTTCAATGCTAATAACAGATCCATCGTCGTATCCTGCCGACCAAAAGGCGAGTTTGCCATCACGGTTATTAAGAATGTGTGAGGCATGTCCGTGTTGGTTTACAAAATATCCACCTTTAATGCCTAAGGCACCGCCATCGCTCTTTTGGGTAGCAGACTTAAAGTCCCAGAGTTTGCACTGTGAGGCAGGCAAATTGGCAGCTGTTTGCAAATAGGCAAAGGCATTACCGCCACTGTTGTTACCCATATCAGTGGGAGCCGCAAGCACTTTAGCAACACCCGTCTTTTTGTTGTAGATGCTAAATCCAGCGTTTTCACTGCCCACAAAGCACCACATATTTTCATCGTCAGCAGTAACAAAACCACCGAGTGCGATGAATTTTTCAGTGCCATTATCGGCAATGCGCAATTTAGCTGCACCAATTCCGAGTGTATACCATTCGGTATTGGCAGCGAACTGTCCGTTTGTAATAGTGGTAGGCTTAAACGGAACGTCAGCCCATGTTGAGATGGCTATAGCTGCCAAGCTCAGCAGAGTAGAAATTCGTGTAAAAATTCGCATGTGTAGATGTAGGATTAAAGAAAGATAGAAATATTTTGATATTACTTAGGCAAAGGTACATAAGTTTGTAAAAATCACCTAAATTTTTTTCGTTAAAAATTACAATGCAATTAAGAAACGGCATAGTTGAACGAAAAATGTCATTTTTAACTATTAGGGTAAACAAAATCTGCCATTTTTTCAGCATGTATTTTGGGGGATAGTTTAATCATCATTGTTTCATGTACCAGCCTCCCCCGTTAAGGGTAAGGATGGAGCATGATTTTTATTCTGTCAATAATTATACCCTGGTAAGAATATAGGTTGACCGATGCAACCGCTGGAGTCTGAATGTGAAGCAAGGCTGCAAACGTGGGGATTATATAGGTCATGAAACATTGGTGTGTGCTTGCTCTAGGAGTTATGTCGACATGTGAGAGTTTATGTTTTTGCATATTGTCAACAACTAAAATTCCCACCCCTAAAAGATAGGAGTGGGAAACTAATTGAAAAACAGAGAGTTAAAAACCTATAGGCTGATTTGTAAAATTCTCATATCTTAAAGTAGCAATTTTTAGATTGATGAGAATTTAAAGTTTTTCCTCTGTTTATTTTAGAGGAAAATCATTATTGTACTATCAAAACCTTTCGACTATAAGTATTATCTTCAGTTTGAAGGTTTATAATATATAAGCCAGTAGCAACGGAGCTAACATCAAGTGTTACTTTTCTTGCAGGAGTACTTATAGAAGCAACAACAATACCATTCATTGATGATATCGTGACACTTTTTATAATCTTTTCTCCAGCATAAATGTTTACTTTATCTTTGATAGGCAGAGGATATATCTGTATTTGGTCGTTGACATTTATGTCATTTATCCCTGTTGCATCTACGATATAGGTAAACTCAGCAACATCACTTTCGTACATATTGGGAGCCATTGCTATTGCTTTAATGGTAACATTCTCGTTTATAATGATGGGATTTCCGTCATATACTTTACGAGCATCTGTATTTTCACATGGACAAGAACCATCGAGTGTATAGTAGATAGTAGCACCTACCGTTTCGCACGAAAGCGTAATGGCAGTACCTTTTTCCACCATACTACCAGAAGCTACGTTTGATTTTGGCGTAGTTACGGTCTTTATGGCTATTTGTCCAACATTAGCAATTGTTGTAGCTGTTTTGTCTGTACCTTCGACAGAGAATGTTAAGGCGGCTGTGCCAGGAAGTTCTCCGCTGACAATAATCTCAGCCTTACCATAATTGTCGATGGTCACTTGTTTCGTCTCTACACCAAGAATCATAGGAGAAGATGATTTCACTGTTAATGTCTTTCCCTTTGATGCAGAAGTAGGCAATACTGAAACAATAATAGCGGAGGTATCACCATAGCCTACTGTAACAACAGAATCTCTGACAATTTGCTTGATTTCTTGCTCGATAGTGAAAGTCTGCTGATAGTTATCTTGCATACGTATACCAGCATAGCTCTTCACGCGATTATTGACTAACAGAGTCACTTCTTGCTCAGTGAATGGTTGTGCTGCATTAAAGCGAATTTTAGAGGCGAATGTCACTTCGCTACCCTCGATGGTCGCTTCTTCATTGAGAAGTTCGACTGTTCCTTCAACAGTATTTCCATTCTGTAAGACTATTATGTTTTCTGTAGTCAGCAGTTCTGGCATCATATACTTGTCAAATTCCACTTCTACGGCATCATTATAAGCATGGGCTATTTTAACCTCAGGCTGTCTGTTTTGTTTCATAGCGATGTTCACGTCAAGCTGTGGCGGTGGCACGGGCAGCCACTCCGAATAGGTAGTTTCGTAGCCTTCCTTCTCAAACTTCACCTGCCAGAGACCATTGGGTACGTCCCAGCGGTAGAAACCATTCTCATCTGTAAAGAGCGGATTCTCCTGTGCATATTCCTCAGCATTCCATTTCACAATATTCTCGTGAAGGTCACCATACATATCCTCTATCTCATCTTTATAGAATACTGTAGCCTTTACACCTTCAATGCGATTCGAGAACACACCTTCATAGACAAAGCCAGACGGATCTTTTACATTTTCCGCACCACCACCAGGGGGAGACGGAGGAGTTAGTGTTGGATTAGGCTTTGGCTTAGGAGGAAGACATTTCCAACATTCTGAATTTTGGATTAAAGAATTTATTTCTCCTCTATAGCACCCCTTAAGATGTTTAGAGGCTGCTGCGAGACCAGCATAAACTACTTGTTGACCTAATAATTTCAATATGGAAGCTGCTGTAGCAGATAGGCTTGAGCCACCAGACGCTGACGCTGCAGCAGCACTTCCAATTGCAACTTTGATCGCCACTATGTCAGATGCAATACCATAGAAATACAAAGCCCCCCTCGCAATACCTGTTGCAGCTATTCTGCTTTGTAAACTTGTTGTTAAACTTGGTACACATTCGCAATTAGGTACTCTGTAATAGAGTGAAACATAATCATTTAAATCGTTTGCTAATCCAAACATTTTGTCCACGATTCCATATAAAGAAGTAATACCACTTGCTATTCGAAGCGCTACATTTAAGCTACCATTTAGGATTGCTATTTGCCGATAAATAACTTCGTTTTTTGCAATTAAACGCTGAATACCTTTCATGCAAGCCTCATATTCCTTAGGATTTTTTGTTTCAAATGCCAACTTGCTCAACTCTCTCTCTAAACGCCTATTACACCGAATAGTGGTAGAATAGTCTTCTATTTTAATATTTAGTGGACCTATGACATTTTTATTAATTATACCTTTGATTGTATTAATAAGAATCTTGAAATTGGCTGCTTGATTACGAATGCCAAGAACATAGTCCTTTACTTTTCCTATAGCATCGCCATTCGATTTTCTTGCTCTATTGTTTTTTTCAACGTCAGACTTAATGACAAGTGAAATATTCTTACTAGGATCAATATAGTTAAACATTGTTTCCGTTATAAGAAAATATATACTATCTCCTTCATCCGTTAAAAAAGAGTCATAACCTTTTTGAGATAATTCATCAAGGTTGATTTTATCACATGTCTCTATTTTAAGTGTTCCATCTAAGTCAAATTGTGACAAATCCAACTCTTGAAATAGAGACAATGAAAGTGTATTTGGAAGAATTGTTGAGTCTGCACCTTCAATCAAATTGTCACAGTTAATTATACTATTCTCAACATCTTCAAATAGCTTTTCTTGTCCAACATAAATATAATCATCTTCTGTTGGCTCTCCAATTCCTAATAGAGAAAGGATGCTTGCCTGGATTTTATCTTTTCCCCCATTCGTCTCATTTTCATATTGTTCTATCAATTTGTCCAATATGGTTATATTTTCTTTAGTATTATTACTAATAGAATCAACATCTATGACGCATTCATCCAAGGCTTTCCTGCTTAAAAAATTCTCAGATTCAGCATAAAAATCCACACTCACATTATAAGGTAATGAATATGAGTTAAACTTTGCTGTCGCTACAAACTTGTCTTGCTTGTCATCATATTCAGGATACAATGTTACAACATCGTCATGGTCTGTAAAAACATACAACACGACATCCTTAACAATTGTCGTATCATTGTTGGTGAAGTCAATAAGAAAAGTAAAATCTGGATAGTTAGGCCAATACCAATAAGCGGGATATGATTGTTTCGGATTTTGGAAGTCAAAAATTGTCACATAGTCATGAAGGTCAAGATTGGCAGAAGTATGAGCCGTATTAATCATGGTCACTGTTTTCACTTCTATTGCATTTTTATTGTACAAACAGTTAACATTTTCTGATACCAATCTGATGCCATTCTTCGTGGTTACTTTTGCAAAAATGTTATGCGTGGATAAATTATATGGTTCATTCAACTCACAAGTTGTTACCCATGTGCCATTGGCTAAAGAAGTGGTCTGACCAATCAGTACATCATTGTCATAAATCTCAACATTAGATGTGCCAATTGCTGTACCACTCACGGGGATAGCAGTCTTCGCCACCGTTGAAGGCACGGAGATAGACAAATCCTTAGCAGTATAGTTGGCAGAACCTATCGGCTGCTTCACTGTTTCACCGTTCATATCGAACTGCACAAACGCATTGGGGGCATACTCACCGCCGAGCGTGGGGATAATGCAAAAACGCACACGGTCGGTATAGCGAGCCATAGGAATGGTAATCTGATGACCGTTGAGTGTGTAACTACTGGTGGCGTTACCCACCATGACGCTGTTTTCCACGAACTCACATGACTCTGGAAGGTCAACAATTATCTGCACATTGCTAACATTGGTAGCATAGGCAGGTTTGAAGTCAATGCGACCTGTCAGGGTAAGGTAGTTACCAGCGACAATACTTGGCTTGTTCACAGTGAACGAAGTATTGTCACCCGTGTAGTAAAGCTTGCTCTCATCAAACGTTGGCACCGTATTGATGCTAATGGCCGAGACCTGTCCACTTTTCACCTCTACGCTGTTCTGCACATAGTCCACTCCCTCTACAAGACCAGTCTGTGGCAGTTGCGACAAATCGTAGATGGTATTAAAAAGTCGGCTACTACCCATTGAGACCAACGTGTAATTGCCATCGGCAAGGTTGCCGATAATAAGCGATGCATCAGAGTAGTTGTACGTCTTCAGCAACTTGCCGTCTGCATCATAGAGCGACCCAACTACGGCAGTATTCTCTGTAGAAGTAAATGAGGATTGAATCTTTCCCAATTCCACAACGGCAAACGTTGCCTCTGCCTTCTGTTCTGTAATAGTGGCTGTTGCCATCACAGGAGTAAAGGCATTAGTGCGACTTATGGCTGTCAGTTTAAGTACGTCACCATCGGCGACCTCCTCCAAGAGCACAATCTGTGGATACTGCACGTTGTATTGGCTGACGGCCTTATTCTTTGTGACATTGAACAACTCAAAGTTTACGTTTTGATAGTCGCTGTACCAGTTTTGTTTTTCGCCATCACACGAAGTGTATGTGAAATTCAGAGTGATAGTAGCACCAGTTATAGTCTTCAACGAAATGTCTGGCAAAGTAACTTCTCCTACTCCCGTCAACAGAGAATCACAATTGACTGTCTGACTGATATAATCGGAAGCGGCGAACGCTACGGACGTGGGCACATTAGCGATGTCAAGCGAGAATACACCATTGCCATCGGTCTTGGCATTGAGCGTCTTACTATACTTTCCACCAAATGTCTGAGATGCGCTGATAACGGTTCCTCTAATTGGAAGTCCTGTTGAAGCATCCTTCACTTTGCCAAAAATCTTTACCTGTGGGATGGCACTGAGCTGACAAGTAATTTTGTTGTCGCCATCGGTTAGGATATAATCTACAGGTTGTGGCGTGTTATATGCCATTGCCAATTCCTGTGACAGTACAATGCGATAACCAGTTTGATAGCCTACGGGCAGACCTGTAAAGGATACGCCTTGCAAGAGATAGCCGCCCTGAGCATCAGTCCATGTCACCTGTGTCTGAGCCGTTACATCTTTGCCTTCAGGTGTAAGCACAGACAGAGCAACCGACTGTGGCTTTGACAAAGAACTGAATGTTACGCTTACATCCTCGTCCTTTACTTCCACGTTGTCAATCTGTCCGAAGAGGTCGCCTCGCTCATTGCGTAGCGTTACATTCCACGATGTGTTGCGGATGATATTAGCAAAGGTATACTGCATTCGGTCGGTCATCACATAGTGCATGTGTTGCCCGCTCTTTGTATTGGTCAATTCAAGCCACATCTGTGCATAATCTGCCACATTTACGCCTGCCGGCAAAGAGATTGAGAGACTGCGGATATCCTCTTGTATCGGCAATAAAGTAAAGTCTTTCCAGCCGTCCGCATCCTGATATTGCGCAATAGCAGCTGCAGGAACATAAACCACCAATCCTTCTGGTACGCCTTGGAATACTTGACTTTCAAGCGTTGGCGGTGTCATGGCATAGATAGTAAGCGATGACAACTTAGAACATTCAGCAAAGGCACGATAGCCAATCTTCTCTATGCTTGCTGGTAAATAAACACTTTCGATATTTGTGTAGTCAAAAGCATAGGAGGGAACGATTGTGATGCCCGCCACACGACTTATGTCCAACAAAGAGCAATTGGAGCAGTTGTTAGCTACCCCAAAGTCGTTGTCGTTCATTTGTCCAGCAACAGTGATGGTCATTACTTCGTTCGTACTACTGCCGTTGAGTGCTTCAGTAATAGCTTTTGAGAGATTTCCTGCTTGAAAATCATCGACAATAATGTTGCCTGTTTTTTTATCCCAATCGTTTTTGGATGGGTTTGACGGATTGTCTGGATTAAACGTGTACACTGCAGTCAGTGTTTTGTCCTTCGCTGGCATGGTGTAGATTATGTCTTGCGCGGAAGAAATAACCTTTCCCGTTTCGTCTTTCCATTCCTTAAATTTGAATTTAGAGTTATCATAAGCAAATAGGTGGATGGTTTCACCATCTGCTAATTGCTCTTGATTCGTGTTGAACGAACCAGCTCTTGATGGTTGGGCTGTAACGCGTAGGACGTACCGTTTTGCTTCGTCAGCCAAAGCTGGCAAGGTAAGCAATAGGCACAACCATGTTAGTAGAATGGTCGTTATTTTTGTTTGGAGTCGTTTCATAAGTTTTTCACTTGTGTTTGTTGTTCATTGATGTGTAGAACTCGTGAAATGGTGCATAGTATATTTCTTTTCTTGTGGTGACTATGTTTATTTATCAATGGGCGGTCATATAGTAATTATCTGATTACAATTTTAGTGTTTCTTCCATCGATGCTTACTATATATATTCCGCTATTTAGACGAATATGTTCTCTATCTGTAGTCTGGTTGTAATATATTCGTCCGTCACTTCCCCACACTTGCACATGTTTGGGCTTGAGGAATGAGAATGACAGATTGTTTCCATTGGTTTTGATGTCACCATCTTCACTAATTTCTACATTTGTTGTAGATGAAATGTTTCCATTGACCGAAAGAATAAAGCGAGCTTTATTTGTACCCTTCAGAGCATGGAATGTGTAGCCCGATTCATTTAAGGATACAACATCCTTAGTTTGTGTGTCAAAAAGGGTCACATTGTTAGGCGTATTTTCAAGTGTCAACGTATAATAACCATCAGATGGGGTATAGATAGAAACAATAAGAGTTCCATCCTGTAAAGGTCGTTCATTGATAGCATATTTAACACCGCCTTCTTCGCTATATAATTGTGCAATACGTGGAAGTTCCTCCATGAATTTTACGGCATCCTTGTCTGTTTCATAACCCAGAGAGGCATTCTCATTGATTACAAGTCTAAAACGATCTCTGCTATTACCATCAGTTAATGTGAAGTTATAAATCAATCGTTCCGTTGGTTCATGTTTTGTAGCAATTCTGTTTGGAAGAGTACGTGCATCTGAATAATGCTGTCTGCCTGAAATGTCAAATTCTACATTTTCTGCATCAAGCGGTTTCTGCAAGAAAAATGCTTCGAAAGGCATGAGTATGTAGTGGTCATCAGTTAGTGAGTAGGCTGAGTAGCCTTTTCCGTTCCATACAGTGATGTTACCTTTCTGTTTCATGAATCGTGAATCATAGAAACAGGGATAAGGGTTACCTATTAGGTTCCAACTACGGTTGTGGGCAAATTCAGACTGGTGTTCTTCAAGAGGAATGCTTACGTTGTCAGTGGTAAATAAATCATTCTTTTTTACGTCATTGATAGACTTGAATGTGAATTCAGCACTAGTTTCGTAGTTCTCTCCTAAGAATTGAAGAATATATCCACGTCTAGCTTCCATCGTATCGCCAGAGGAAATATCCACCCAAGTTTCTTGAACGTTTCCAGCTGCACGTTGTTCGCCATCGTAAGTTCGTAAAGCCATGTAGGTACCCTCAGGTACTCCGATATCTGCTACCTTAACATTAAACGGAAACGAGAGGAAATGCCATTGGTCGTTATAAAGGTTTTGCTTTATAATGACACTATCAGCACGCATAAATCCCTGATTGATTAAGGATGTTAGGTGATAGTTGTCAGGACCAGGCTGAGTGAACTCGCCATTATTTCGTCCCCAATGGGCAGTTTGTACATATTTGCCTAAGGAGATAACTGCATCGGATGCTGTAGTGAGATGACCGCGTACGTTTACATTCTCCAACTTGTAATGTAGTTTTAAGTCGGGGTTGGTTCCTTCTGCTATGGATCCTTGAGTATAGAGCGTGTCGTTTTTGACATAAATGTCGTAAAGACTACGTTCGAATAGTGCTGTTCTTATTGGAGAAAGTTCTCCATTGTCAGCAACTATTTGGTAATGGATTGTATGGTCGCCTTCTTTCAGTGTGGATAAATCAAGTTCTGTAATCCCACTGCGATATTCTCCGATGAGTGTTGTTTCTTTCTTATTGTCGAACCAATAGTGTACTTCTTTGATGGCATATTCCTTGAAGGGAGTATTACTCTTTGCCACACGGAAGAAAGAGGTACTACGTACAGGCGAAACTTCTCCCTTGTTGTTTACCACTTGATAGTGGAGTATGTGAAACCCTTCGTCTAATGTCGTAGCATCAATATTGGATATGGCGTTGACATAGGAGGTTTCTTTGATTTTTTCTTCCTTATCAAACCAATACTGTATGTTGTTGATTTCGTAATCCTTGAAGCCCTTGTCCTCAGCAGCTATTTTAAAGAAGGAAAAACTACGCACAGGTGAAACTTCTCCCTTGCTGTCTACCACTTGATAGTGGAGCATGTGGAACCCTTCATCCAATGTTGTGGCATCAAGATTGGATATGCCGTTGACATAGGAGGTTTCTTTAACTTTTTCTTCCTTGTCAAACCAATACTGTATGTTATTGATTTCGTAATCCTTGAAGCCCTTGTCTTCAGCAGCTATTTTAAAGAAGGAAAAACTACGCACAGGTGAAACTTCTCCCTTGCTGTCTACCACTTGATAGTGGAGCATGTGGAACCCTTCATCCAATGTTGTGGCATCAAGATTGGATATGCCGTTGACATAGGAGGTTTCTTTAACTTTTTCTTCCTTGTCAAACCAATACTGTATGTTGTTGATTTCATAATCCTTGAAGCCCTTGTCTTCAGCAGCTATTTTAAAGAAGGAAAAACTACACACGGGTGAAACTTCTCCCTTGCTATTTACCACTTGATAATGAAGCATGTGGAATCCTTCGTCCAATGTCGTAGCATCAAAATTGGATATGCCGTTGACATAGGAGGTTTCTTTGATTTTTTTTTCCTTGTCAAACCAATACTGTATGTTGTTGATTTCGTAATCCTTGAAGCCCTTGTCCTCAGCAGCTATTTTAAAGAAGGAAAAACTACGCACAGGTGAAACTTCTCCCTTGCTGTCTACCACTTGATAGTGGAGTATGTGAAATCCTTCGTCCAATGTCGTAGCATCAAGATTGGATATACCGTTAACATAGGAGGTTTCTTTGATTTTTTCTTCCTTGTCAAACCAGTATCTGTAATAGCTGATGGTGTATTCGTGAAGTTGAAAACTTAGGGGTGACTGTGCATTGAGTCCAAGGTAACTTGAAAGGAAGAGTGCTGTTGCAATCTTATGTTTCATAGTTTTCTTATTGTAATTTTTATTTACCATCAACAGCTACTTCAATGCTAAGTTTTCCTTCTTTTGTAGTTTTTGGAGCTACATTGAACGTAGTAATAATGGGATATTGCACAATGGAAGTATATGGATATTGACCTCCCATCATACCTATTTGTGTATTATCAGCACCTAAGTACTTATTTTTTGCATCGTCTGTCAACTCATAGTTTTCTCCTTCGTGGTAGTTTTTGGTGAATGATTTGAATACGTTGGAAATGGAGTTTGCTGTTTTATTGTTATGACTATACTTAAGGTTTGTGAAAAGAGACGATTTATTGATGCTTAGGCAGTTTTCAGCAGTACAAGTGCTTTGGAGATCGTAATACGAATCATTTTTGTATGAGTCGTTATTGCACACAAAAATACAGTTTCTGAAGTTGAGTGATTGACAAGAAGAGAAAGGTTGGGTCAGACTTTCAATCAGACAATTGTTGAATGCAGTCAGATTCTCGCTAAGAAAACTCGGAACATCAATATCTGCTACATGACAATTGTAGAAATGAGAATTGGGGTAATGTAAGTTGTATTCAAACCCTACATACCAGATGTTGCAGTTATAGAAACATGCTTTAGGGCTATTGTCTGTAAAGGCAAAGTTACCATTATAGCGGTGTTGCAAGTTGACGAGAAGACATTTGATAAAATCAATTTCACCAGGAGTATTTCCTTCTACTTTATAAATTTGAACCATACTTTGGAAATAAATACCTTCAAAAATGGTTTTTGTTTCTGGGTTTTGGGAAGATACATTGATTTGTCCGTCAATGTAGGTCTTCTCGACAGCTTCAAAACCTGTACCTCTTACAGTGATACTTTTGTTGAATGTTGAAGTACTGTTAAAAGTGCCAGGTGAGAGGGTAATGATATCTCCATCACTTGCTTTTCCGTAAGCATCTTGAAAGGCACCTTGTCCATAGAAGTGAGAGACAGATTCGCCGTGTTGAAGTGTGGCGATAAAGTTAGTCTGAGCTGAAGCTGAGATGAGGCAGCACAACAGTGCTACAATAAAAGAAAAGTAACGTTTCATCTTTTGATAAATTTAAATTATTGTTGTTTTTTAATTAAAAAAGAGGTTGCTTGTTGTTATTCTTGAGACTTGTGAAATGTTTAAACTACTATTCGAATTTTGATGGTTGTACATTTACATTACGAAAGTTCTTTTATGCGTGTTCATGTGTTTATCTATCGTATGTGACAACAACAATGTTGGACATTTTATGGGCAGATTTTATTAGGAATGAGTGTTCAATGTGCAAACTTTGTATTTCCTTTTTTGGGAAGACCAATAATCAATCTCAAAGAAAATGTTTGTATATGATAAAGCTTTTAGGATACTTTCCGAAGCTTTACAGGTTCTGGAAGTTGTTATTCAATTAGCTATGCTGATGGGCTAAAAAGAAAAATTCTTGTTTTATGTTGTTCTGTACTTTCATGAAGTTCCTTGTTATATAGAACTTGATGATGTTTTTATCTCAGATTTGTAGTTAGATACTCTAAAAAAATAATGTGCCTTATTTGTGTTTTGCTTTTTCTTAATAGAATATGCTATAGGATTGTGAATGTTTGTGTGATAATATTGCAAAAATAGCGATACTTTGACACATCTGCAAACATTTCATAGCTTTTTTGTTTTTAGTTTTTAAAAAATGTAATATATCAAATAAGTAACTATAGCTTAAGTTTCATCACCCCTAAAAATCATTCAATATAAAAATAAATTCGAACATCTACTTATATATAAGATGTAGGGTTTATTGTAAAGTCACCCTCTTGCGTGTTGCGTTTCGTTTCGAATATATCACAATCATATCCCATACTTGCATTACGAAGCCCCAAAAAACGAGGAGGTTTATGTGCCTCCAAAGCTGCTAAGCCCTTAGCATAGCAGTAGTTCAAAAAAACGATATGAGAAATTTAGGATTATTCTAAAAAATCTCATATCGTTTATATAAACGCAAGCACATGCGTTTTTATTATTGTAATTTTGATACAATATGTCTTCTGTATACATCCATGCCCGAAGTTTTGAGAACCTCAGCAACATGAGCGATACGCTGGTGTTGGTTGGCTTTTACATCGTCGAAATGATTATCTTCGGTCATATTTATATGGCCCCGTCCTGTTACGGGTAGGTATTCATCCCAATAAACAGGCACTTGGTGTGTTCGTCCGTCACCACCCCATTTGGTAATGTAAGAGACGCGTTTTTCTACACGGTAACCATAAGCATAAACAGTAACCAAAGAACTATCTCTTGATGTCTGCTCCTTTTGTGTTTTCAGTATGCAGTCTGTAACACATTGCGGATGCTTAAAGTGGTCTTGTCCCCAAAAGTTGGCAAGTGCCTCATGTTCCCAAAATGCACTATGGCGCTGCATGTCACGTCCGTATATATTCTCTTGCGACCTTATTTGTTGGTACATAGGTACGCACAGCAATGGGGCAAGGCTGAAATATATGGCACGAAAATATTGGGCATTGAGGTTATAGAAGTCCTCTTCTGCCTTATCATAATCAAAGTTTTGATACTGATGAGGGTTCATGTCAAGATTTATAGACTGTATGTGCGCTGGTAGTATGGTGTTAATCATACCATTTTTTTCGAAATCAAAATCGTCACCATAACCTGCACTATTGTCTTTGAGGAGTTTGAGCATATTGGCTTGTGCCAATGGTGTAAAGAGCAGCGCAAATTGCTGGTTGTTGTTGCGGTTGCTCGTGTCGAAAGCCACTTCAAACTCTTCGTTGGTCATCATGGCAAAATCGTTGTTCGTTAGGTCACGGCTCTTTTTACGCAATTTTCTTTTTCTCCATTTATACGAAAGTGAACCTTCGCGATTAGCAAGTCCGCTTTGTTTGCGATAGAATATTAAGTCGGGGGCAGCCGTGTTACCGTAGATAAGTCGGGTCTTTTCATGATAACCAGGATAAGGGGCTGTAACACTTGCCGTAAGCGTTTCAGAATGTCGCACCGTATGCATTTTGCCATCGCTACCTCGCTCTCTGGTTGTCCAATAGATGGTTTTATGTCCGTAGTATGTGGTTGTACCCATTATCATTTTTCGCGTACGGCAAAGCACGAATGGGTTGCCATTGATAAGCCCTGAATGTGAATATATAACAGACCTTTCTTTATTGAACGATCCATCCCAACCATACACTTCTTGAAGGTCAGCCAAGCGCTGCGTAGTAAAATAGGCATCGAATTCTAACTTCGGAACCGTTAGGGTCATCATACGTGTTAGTATATCCCAATCGTACAAACAATTAAGAGACGCCATTTGTTGCCACGCTTCTTCTTCGAGTTGTGTTGTTTTTTCTTTCAACTCATTTTGTTCCCCCCTCAACTGTTTAATTAGTGGGTGAATTTTCCAAAACAACAATAGCAATGCTATTACAATGCCTATAACAATAAGCACTATTCCCCATGTTTCGAGCCTATCATACATGTTATAGGTAGCAATGCCGCCTCCTATAACACTGCCCCACATCACTACACAAAGAAATATTGTCCAACTGAGTTTAGACCTTACAGAATTCAAGTCGCCTTGAGCCTTGTATAGTTGTTTGCATGTTTGTCGGTTGGCATTGATGTCTACCCCAGCTTCTTTTGAGAGTTGGGCAAAAGTATCTTTAGCCACTTGTTTAAAACGCGGTGCAAAGTTATTGACATATTCGTCCAATGGGTCATATATATCCTCAATCATGGTCAATGCGTATAAAAAAAGAGCTTGCTACTGAGGTTTAGAAAAACTTGCTACGAGCCATTTCTCTTGTTTCTGCCGATAGGGTAAATGGAATACGCGTAGTATATCCCTGACGGGCAGCAACTATCATTTTAGTTGGCCATGAAAAGATATCGGTGTTCCATTGTGTCACTCTGCTATTATACACAGTGCGTGCTGCTGTTATCTCACGCTGTAAATAGTTGTTTTGTTGCATAGCATCGGCTATGGCTTGGTGTGCCTTTAGTTCAGGATAAGCCTCAACCTGTGGGAATAATCGTCCGCAAGCTACGTTAAGTTGGTTGTTTACATCACTGCGATTGGTGTCGCTGATTTTTCCACCACGTAGGGCTGCTACAGCTTTCATAACATCCTTATCGAGGTCAATAGCACGATCTACTATCCCCACCACATTTTGCAATATCTGCACACGTTGTTCAAGGTAGTTATCTATGTTAGAGGCTTCTGCTTGTATGCGTTGTTCTAGCTGCATAAAGTAGTTGCGAGCCGATATTTTCATGAATATAAATATAATTCCAGGCAACATACCTAACAGGCACCCTATTGCAGCTACCCCTGCAGGCGACTCAAGTTGATTGCCCATAAAGCAAACATAGAGTAATACCAATATGGGTATAGTAATCCATAATGCTATTTCGAAAAGTGTTGATTTAAAGGTTATTGTCACTGGTATTTGGCGATCAATAACATGTACATCTCGACCTTCGTTGTTGATAGGTCCTTGTGTTTCGTCTAATAAATTAGCCATAGCTTTACTATTTTTAGAATTTTGTAATTTAATGTATTTTATACTGCAAATATATTACTTTTATCTTAGGCAACCCTGTTCTTTCAATTAAAAAGACTTGGTTCTTGTGATTTTTCTTCCACTTAAAGAAATCCATCTAACGATAAGTATTAAGTATTACAAACTAAGTGAGTAACGCCGATAATGCATAACAAAGGGCAAACTGTGCATAGCCCGGGGCAACGCCCTGGAGTTATTTATGGAAATTCAAAAATAAAAATTTATGGCTCATTGATGGACATTTTTGACTACCCCCAAGCGCGAAGCGCAAATAAAATAAATATTGTTTTACTATACTTTTAGACTTTACAAACTACTACTTAAATGAATAGCTCACACTCTTTTCTATCGCTACATAAAGGCTTGAGGTGTGCAGAAAGGATGTTTAAGCGTTCACCGATGCTTCTTGCTTGCGTTGGACAAACAGAAACACATCGCATGCAACCGATACAAAGTGCTTGGTTGACCTCTTTGAGGTTGTCGAAAGAAATTGCTCCCGTGGGACATTCGCTCGCGCAAGTTCCACATTCAGCACACCCATCCTGAGCTATTGGATAAGGACCAGAGCAACCTTGTTTGTAAGGTCGGTTTCCAGGCAAAGCGAGAGGTTCAAAAGACTTTGTATTGTTTACCTTGTTCATTATGTCCAAACCGAACGATGCCAAAAGTTTTGCGTCCTCATCGTCAGGTCTGCCAGTGCCATACATTCTGCAAATGCTATGCTCGGCAATGGCTGCTACAGCAGCAATCACCTGAAAGCCCATTTCTGTTGCCACATCTTGCATTTCAAGCAAAGCATCCTCGTATGCCCTATTGCCATATACCGCAACAATCACACACTTTGCTCCATTCGCCTTAACCCCTCTCAGTCTTTCAACAGCCAAGGCTGGCACACGACCTGCATATACGGGCATAGAAATCACTACCAAGTCATCAACATGGATGCTTGGATATTTCAATTTTTCCTGCTTTATACAAAGTTCTGTGATGTGACTCTCTACATTGAAGGCTTTGCATATTGCTTCGCTCACACGACGTGTGCCACCAGTTGGACTGAAGGTTAATTGATGTATATTCATTATGATTGTTTTATTTTATGATGCCCCCTCAACCTAATCAAGCATTGGTTTTTCCCTGTGAGCCAAAAAATTTGCTTAAGGCTTTATAAGTATATCCCTTAGCTTGTTTCACAATCTCCTCGGGGGTGCCACAAGCTACAATGTTACCTCCTTCGCGTCCACCTTCAGGACCAAGGTCAATCACATAGTCGGCACACTTTATGACATCCGTGTTGTGCTCAATCACCACAATAGAATGTCCACGCTCAATAAGAGCTTGGAAAGCATGCAGCAAACGGTTGATGTCGTGGAAGTGAAGACCCGTGGTAGGTTCATCGAAAATGAATAATGTAGGAACCGAACGCTCTAAACCTAAATAATAGGCAAGTTTTACACGTTGGTTTTCACCACCCGATAGCGTAGAACTTGATTGACCCAACTTGATGTAGCCCAAACCCACATCCTGCAACGGACGCAAACGCGCAACAATTTTTTTCTGTCCGTGAGACTCAAAAAACTCTATTGCTTGGTTAACCGTCATTTCAAGAATGTCGTAGATGTTTTTGTCTGCAAAGCGCACTTCTAATATGTCGCTCTTAAAACGCTTGCCATGACAACTCTCGCACTCCAACACCAAGTCTGCCATAAATTGCATTTCAACCTTAACCGTACCATCGCCCTTGCATTCCTCACAACGTCCACCTTCGGCATTAAACGAGAAGTAGGCTGGCGTATATTCCATTTGCTTAGCCAAAGGCTGTGCTGCCATGAACTTGCGTATTTCATCGTACGCCTTTACATAAGTAACGGGGTTTGAACGTGAAGAACGACCTATCGGATTTTGATCGACAAACTCAATGGCTTGCACAGCATCCACATCGCCCTTTAAGGCAACATACTCACCGGGACGCTCACAAGCCTCATCCTTGGCTCGCTTCATAGCACGATAAAAGATGTCGCGCACCAATGTTGATTTGCCCGAACCACTCACACCTGTAACTACCGTGAGCACATTGAGCGGAAATTCTGCGTTGATGCCCTTTAAGTTGTTGGCACGTGCACCTTCTATGCGAATAGAGCAGTTCCAAGGACGACGCGACAAAGGCAAAGGAATTTCCTCATGTCCATAAAGATAATTCAACGTATGCGACACATAGGCTTTCTTTGCCTCGTTCCACAACGTCTCTTTCTGAGGCAAAGCATTTTCGTCTGCCACATACGGACCATTATACACCACATTACCACCTAAGCGTCCTGCTTCAGGACCGATGTCAATAATATAGTCGGCAGCACGCATAATCTCCTCATCATGCTCCACCACAATCACCGTATTCCCCAAGTCGCGCAGTTGTTTAAGCACATGTATCAAGCGTTCTGTGTCGCGTGGGTGCAAACCAATGCTTGGTTCGTCAAGAATGTAGAGCGAACCTACTAACGACGAACCCAACGAAGTGGCTAGGTTGATGCGCTGACTCTCACCACCCGAAAGCGAATTGCTTAAACGGTCGAGTGTAAGATAGTCTAACCCTACCTCTGTTAAAAAGGTGAGTCGGCTACGTATTTCAGTGAGCAAACGTTTTGCCACTGCAGCATCATGCTCGTTCAATGCAAGATGGTTGAAAAAGGTCAGTAATTCCTTAATAGGCATACGCACCAATTCGGTAATGCTGTGTCCACCCACCTTCACATATTCAGCATCGGGCTTTAAGCGCGAGCCATGACAAACAGGACATTCTGTTTTGCCTCGATAACGCGCTAACATTACACGATATTGAATTTTATATTGGTTACGCTCGAGCATGCGGAAAAAAGCATCAATGCTCACTTGTTCCTCCTCGGGCAACTGCTGTTCGGCACGGTCGCCATGCCACAACATGTCCTTTTGCTTACGCGTAAGCTTATAATAAGGTTCAAAAATAGGAAAATCATTTTGCTTGCGTGCACAGCGTCTTATAAACTCATTGAGGCATTCGCCCATTTTTTCGCCACGCCAACACATCACAGCACCATCCATCAAACTTTTTGAAGTGTCGGGCACAACCAAATGTTCGCTAATGCCCATCACCCGTCCAAAACCTTCGCAACGCTCACAAGCCCCTAAGGGAGAGTTAAACGAGAACATGTTATCATCGGGCTCACGAAAGGTTATGCCGTCTGCCTCAAAGCGTGTGGAAAACGTGTGGAGAATGTTGGCAGGATAAAAGCGCAACATGCAGCAACCATCTCCCTCAAAAAAAGCAGTCTCGGCAGAATCTGCCAATCGCGACACCGTTTCCTTCTCCTTGTTCACTGCCATACGGTCAATCAGCAATGCCAACTGCGCCATTTGCAAAGTCTTGCCAACAGGTTCATCAGCCTTGGCAACGGCAGCAGCGTTTGTTGTGTCATTAGCCTCGTCTGTTTCTAAGGGAGCATCTGTCACCACCACCTCGCCATGTTCAAGCTGCGCAATGAAATCCTCAATACGCACCATCTCGCCAGCCACATCCAAGCGCGACAAACCTTGCTGCATGTCAATTTGCAACTGCTGCAACAAGCTGCGCCCTTTACGCACACGCATGGGGGCAAGCACAGTGAAGCGTGTCCCTTCCGAATAAGAGAGCATGCACTGCGTAACATCCTCCACCGTGTGTCGTTTCACCTCGGCACCACTCACGGGCGAGAAGGTGTGTCCCACACGGGCAAAGAGCAAACGCAAGTATTCATAAATCTCAGTACTCGTTCCCACCGTTGAACGTGGATTTCTACTGGTCACCTTTTGTTCAATGGCAATGGCGGGTGGCAGTCCTTTTATATAGTCGCATTCGGGCTTGTGCATGCGTCCTAAAAACTGACGTGCATAAGCCGACAAACTTTCCACATAGCGGCGTTGACCTTCGGCATAAAGTGTGTCGAATGCCAACGACGATTTGCCCGATCCTGAAAGTCCGGTAATCACAATGAGTTTCTCACGCGGAATTTCCAAATCGATGTTTTTGAGGTTGTTCACCCTCGCTCCTTTTATGCGTATTGTTTCGTTCATTCTTTTTTTATTCTTTGGATGGGGAGAGACGTGCATGGCAATGCCTTCTCCTTGTGAAGCATTCATGCAAAATTACGCAATAGTTTTGGGTTAACCCTCACGCTGCATTTGAAATTTTTCCACATCTCCCTTCCTCCCCTTATATATTCATCTATTTATCTTTTTATTTTTTACTCTATAAAATAAAAGAATGCTATGGTTATGAGTATAGTGTGTGGAAAGTGTGAATACTTTTAGGCCTAAAAATTTGGTCATGAAGTTATCCCCATTATGCACAGTTTTACTCACATTCTTATCCACAACCCTTTTAAGCGCAGAGCTATAGTAAATAGTATGCTACAGCGCATTTGGGACTAAAGTAATTAACAGGGTGTTGAAAACTAAGATGCGGATGAAAAAAGTGCGTGGAGAATGCTCTAAAATCGTGGAGTAAATGACTTAAATGGTATGGAAAAGCCTGTTAACTCGTGGAAAACGCTAAAGCCCCCAATGCGATGTGCGGTCATAAGTTATGCGCAGGGCTATCCACGCGTTTTCCATAATTTATCAACGGGCTTATCCACAGGTTTTTTGTAACTTCGCAGACGAAATAAAGAAGTCATTAAAAATGAGAAAACTCACAGTAGAAGATATGCACCGCATAGACGTGGCAACCTTTAAGCAAGCGCAAAAGTTGCCCCTTATTATGGTGCTCGACAATGTGCGTTCGTTGCACAATGTGGGCAGTGTGTTGCGCACTGCCGATGCTTTCAGAATAGAGGCAGTATATATGTGTGGCATTACAGCTACGCCTCCCTCGGCAGAGATTCACAAAACAGCTCTTGGAGCAGAAGACTCAGTTGCATGGCAATATTTTGAAGACACTTTGCAAGCGGTCGAAAAGTTGAAAACAGAGGGTTACACTGTGTTAGCGGTAGAGCAAGTTGAAGGCAGTTTAAAGTTAGGTGATTTTGCTTTCGAGCCACAAAAAAAATATGCGTTAGTTATGGGTAACGAAGTGAAGGGTGTGCGTCAGGATGTGGTGGACGCTTGTCATCAAGCACTCGAAATTCCTCAATATGGCACCAAGCACAGCATGAATGTTAGCGTCACCGCTGGCATCGTAATGTGGGAGGTGGAGAGAGTTAATCCGTAAATTTTTTGGGGGATGGAAGAAACTAATTATCCCCTATCACTTATAAAATATTTCTCATGACAAAGAAGAATCTAATGATAGCCCTCGACCTCGACGGCACCCTTACCAATCACAATAAAGAAGTAACCCCGCTCACTCGCAAGGCATTGTTAGATGCAGAAGAAAATGGTGCCGTATTGGTGTTAGCTTCGGGTCGTCCCACTTATGGCATACATCCCGTAGCAGCGTGTTTAGAAATGGAAAAACGAGGTGGATATATCCTTTCGTTTAATGGTGGAAAAATTGTGGATTGTGCCACAGGCGAGGAACTTTATTCCAAACATTTGCCCGACGAGGTTCTACCCATTCTCCATAATTATGCACGTCAGCACAACTATGCTTTGTTAGGTTATGCGGGCGATGAAATTGTTACAGAATTGCCCGATGACAAGTATGCGCAAGAAGAAGGTCGCATCAACAAGATGAGCATACGTGGTGTTGACAATGTGCTTGAGGCAATCGATTCTCATCCCACCAAGTTACTAATGGCAGGCGAACCCGACTTAATGGCGAAGGCAGAGGCAGAATTAGCCGATATGCTTGAGGACAAAATGGAAGTATATCGTTCAGCTCCTTTCTTTGTTGAGTTAGTACCTAAGGGCATTGACAAGGCGCAATCTTTGCAGCGTTTACTCTCCAAGCTCAATCTTTCGCCAGCCGACTTAATAGCTTTTGGTGATGGTTATAACGACCTCTCCATGATTCGTCTTGCAGGCAAAGGTGTTGCCATGGCTAATGCAGCTCCCGAAGTGCGTGCTGAAGCCGACTTCGTAACACTCTCGAATGAGGAAGATGGGATAGCAAATTTTTTAAGTATTAAGTAATAAGTATTAAGTATTACATACTAATGGGTATCAAGTAATAGGTAATAAGGAGTAAGTAATAAAGGTAGGGTGGGCTGAATTATCGTGCAAACCGAATACAATCAAACTTGCTTGAATTGTTGAGGTGCAGCCGATAATGCACGGGCTGAAAGCCCATAAGCACATAGCCCAGGGCAAGCGAAGCGACACCCTGGGTTATGAATTTGCCATAGCATTGACGCCCTGAAAGGGCAAAAGCATTAATCCTTAAATACTTGTTGTATTCTACTCCATACGATTCTAAAAACTTTTGGTACTCATCTTGAAACGACATTTTTTTGTGATGTATGCCTTGATTCTTTACATATTCCAAAGTTTTTCCAACGACAGACTGACTGACGGAGAAAACACCATATCCATTCTGCCATGCGAATGTGCTATAATATGGTTCTATTGTTTTCATCCATCTACTACTGTTGCGTTTTACCTCCTCCACCACATGTGATATAGCGACGTCCTTTGACAATAGGAATAAAATATGTATATGATCGCATATACCACCTACCTGTATTACTTTGCAGCCTGTGGCATTAACCAATTGTCCTATGTAGGAATGAACGCGGTCGAGGTCGTTTTCACGGATAGGAGAGCTCGTGGTTTTGATGTGAAATATCAAATGTATGTAGATTTTGCTCAATGATTGTGCCATATTTATTACGCTTTTGCCCTTTCAGGGCGTTAATGGGTATGTTGTTTGGTATTCATACCCAGGGTGTCGCTTCGCTTGCCCTGGGCTATGTGCTTTTGGGCTTTCAGCCCGCCCTACCTAAATCAGAAACTCTAGTTTCCTATTACCTATTACTTGATCTCCATTAGTATGTAATACTTAATACTTAAAAACTTACTTATTACTTTTTCCCCCCCCCTTACTTAATACTTAAATGTGCTTCCCCCCAAAAACTCTCTGAGTAGTGAAGTGGGAGGCAGACCATGTGTAGAGATAGGTTTGAGATACGACAAGAATTTGCGCAAGCGGTATGCTTCAGAATATTCAGCAGCAGATTCGGGAACCTGTTCAAGCAAGGGCAAAGCCTGTTCGCGCAAGGCAGCCAGTTCAAAAAGTAGCGCCGTGTTAACCATCTCGTCAGCTTCCTCTTGGAAAGGGAAAATCCAACGTTCCTCGCCTCGACGCACCGAGGGCCATTGCTCAATCGTTTCTTGTGCCGAACGTCCGCGATATTTAAAGTCTCGTACAATGCGACGCAAGAGTCGGTTATCGGTAGTAGGAATATAATTATGGTCGTCGAGCATAATAGTTGTCAATGCTGAGGCATAAATCTTAAACTTATGCTGTGCAGGAACACCTTCAGTGAGTCGAGGGTTAAGCGCATGAATACCTTCGAGCACCAAAATGTCGCGTTCGCCCAACTGATACTTATTACCACTCGGCACACTCTTCCCACTAACAAAGTCGTAGCGTGGTGTTTCAACCTCCTCACCTTGAATCAGCGCATTGATTTGTGAAGTCAGCAAGGGAATGTTCATGGCGTCGATATGTTCAAAGTCATATTTACCCTCAGCATCGCGTGGTGTATTCACACGATCCACAAAATAATCGTCAGTTGAAATAGGCACAGGTTTCAGTCCACAAGCCATGAGTTGCACACTCAAGCGTTTGCTAAACGTAGTTTTTCCGCTCGACGAAGGACCTGCAATTAAAATAACCTTCAGTTCAGGATTTTCTGCAATGCGGTCTGCCAAGCGCGAAATTTTTTTCTCTTGCAAAGCCTCGCTCAAGTTAATAAGGTCGTTAGTATGACCATTTTCGCAAGCCTTGTTAAACTCGCCCACCGTAGTCACGCCCAATATCTCGTTCCAATGATGTTGTTCGCGGAACACCTCAAACATCTTAGGCTGATCCGTCAGCGGACGCAGATGACTGGGATTTTCAGGGTCGGGAATACGCAGCAACAATCCATCGCCATAGGGTATAAGGTCGAAAAGATAAATCTGCGACGTATTGATCAGTAGCGAACCATAAAAATAGTCCACCGTATTGTCTAATGTATAATACGTAGTATAAAGGCGTCCCAACCCCTCCAACAACTTTGCTTTACTTTCCAAACCATTTTGTCTGAAAAGAGCCACCGCCTCTTCCGTAGGACAAGTAATGCGGTGGAAGGGCATTTTTTCCTTCACTATTTGTTGCATCCGCGCCTTCAAGTCCTCCACCACCTTAGGTGTAACCTCGCCCAACCCCGTGTAGAGTCTGCAATAATAACCATTCGACACAGGTGTGTCAATGCGCAGTCGGGCCGTTTCGCCATAGAGGTCGCGCACAGCCTTATAGAGCATAAAAAAGAGCGAGCGTGTGTAAGTGCGCAATCCCGATTGTGAAGTAATGTCCAAAAACTCCACATCTTTATCGTTGAAGAACATAAAGTGCAGTCCTTCCACCTTATTATTCACCTTAGCACTTGTAGCGCCATAGGGCATGTTGAGGTCGAGCATTTCGTAAACCTCCTCCAACGTAAAGCCAATAGGCACCTTGTGCGAGCGTCCCGTATTTTTACAACGTATTGTGATATTCTTTCCCATGATAGATTCTATTTATAGGAGTCAAAAAAATTGCTTCCAAATATACGCTTTTATGCACATCCATAGGCTCAAAAAGGTGTGAATTTTGTGTAAACAAGTGCATTTATGACCATAAATGCCGCAAAATCAGCTATTTAGCAAAATTTTTTGGATTATAAATTTGTGATTTATCATGAAGTTTGTAACTTTGCAATCGCTTTGGGTAATTTTTGAATGCGCCCGAGGCATTTTACTCATTTATATTTTTAATTCATACACAATGTACTTAGATTCTGAAAAGAAGAAAGAGATCTTTGGCACATACGGACAGTCTAATTCGGATACTGGTTCAGCAGAAAGCCAGGTAGCCTTGTTTTCTTACCGTATTGCCCACTTGACGGAGCACATGAAGCAAAACCGTAAAGATCATACGACTGAACGCTCACTCGTTAAGATGGTAGGTAAGCGCCGTGCGCTCCTCAACTACCTCAAGCGCAAGGACATCGAGCGTTATCGTGCTATCGTTAAGAAGCTCGGTTTGCGTAAGTAATCCAAGTTCTCTCTTCGGAAAGCAAAAACATCCCGCATCAGCATTTGGTTGGTGCGGGATTTTTCTGTTTTGCTAACTCTGTGGTGTTCTTTTCGTCTATTATATAGAGGGTAATAGACGAAACGCTTTGTCTATATATTTTACCTGTTTTGTTAAGAGAGTATTAGTAAACATTGAGGGTTTTGGATTTATAAAGGAAAAAAATCGGAGTTGTATTTGAGATGAAATAAACAAACTTTGTAGTTGGTCGAATTTATTTTAGTAGTACAAACCATTGATTAGCTATTCTATGCTATTTGTTATAGAATAGGTTGCAAAGAAAAGTTTAAAATACAACCTCTTTGAACAGATAAGAGATCGATTCAAACTTATTTTTCGCTCTTTTGTCATGAAAATGTCAAAGAATTCACAATCTTAACATTTATTATTACCCCCCCGTTTTTATTTTGCAAAAATTGAGTACTTTTGCAGTTGGTAATATGCTTGTGTGTCAATACATTGGGCTTACCCTTACCTCAAGAAAAACTGAAAAAACAAACACATTAAAAAACAAAACAAAATGAGAAAAGTATTTACTCTTTTTTGTGTGCTGATGGCTACATTCTTTTCTATAGGTGTGGCTAATGCACAATCTTTGGTGGCGTTACAAACTTCACCAAAACCAGGTGATACGTTTGATGCTAACACCCATTGGTTTATCATGACGTTAAAAGGCAGATTCATCACAACAACTGTTAAGGATGGTGATGGCAATTTTAAGGTGTCAAGTACAAACGTCGCTGATATCAGTACTGATGCTGCTTGGTGGTGTGTTGTAGAAGATGAAACTAATGGCTACACCTTCTACAATAAAGCTGCTGGTACAAAATATGTTTTAGGTCTCAAAAATCTTACCGGTCCAGAAACTAATGGTGACTTAAAAACTTATGGTGCATCGCGTGCTCAAATGTATGATGCTACTACCACAAACTCTACAGATTTGAACGGTGTTGGTATCTTTTTTGATTTTAAAACAAAGTCTACCGACACAGAAACTTGCTATTATGTTTGTTTGAAGGGTACTGATCGTTACCTTAACGAACGTGGCAGCTATTTAGCCTATTGGAATAGTTCTGAAGGTTTAGGTGATAGTGGTTCGCGTGTTAAACTCTATAATGCAAGTACTTATTGGTACGATAGATACTCTTTGGGTTCTTATCAAACACTTGCTACTAATGCGCGTAATAATGTAGGAACAACAGCCTTTACTTATCCTGAAAGTGCTGTGACAACTTTCGAAAATCTTGTAAATGAAAAATTGAGTGGCGGTTCTACAAACATTACTTATGAGGATGCTACTACATTGGACGCTGCTAAAACAACTTTGCGCAAGAGTATTAATGGACCAAAGATTAGTGTTATCTACAAATTGAAGTGTACTTATAATAATTGTTTTATCCATGCTCCTCTAAACTGGGATGCAAATCAGTCACTTCCGTTAAATACTACAGAAGATAAAGGTATTGGTTGGGTCTTTGAAAATGGAACAACAACAGGTACATTTAAAATTAAGAGTGCAGATACAGGTTTGTATATAGCAGGTACTGGTAGTTATACTACTTCAATTTCAGATGCTACGGAATATTATGTGTATGGTAGTCCTTCTGTTGATGCAAATGTTATTATAGGTACGGGAGATGATCTTTATGCAAATAAGTGGTTTCATGGAAATTCTACAACATTGCTTGCATGGCAATCTTTTGCAGGTGCTAATTTCTGGCAATGTACAGAAGTGAGTAATGAAGATTTTAAAGCTCTTACAGATACGCATATTACCAATATTAAATTATTACCTGGTGTTAGTGAAAATGAATCAGTTAATGCAGCTCTGACTACTTACAATAGCAAAGTCCTTAGAACTGTTGAGGATTGGAATACACTTGTAAATACTATAAATGGAGTGCTTAATGGTAAGTACTATCGCATTAACAATCAACGCGCAACTTACAAATTGTTGGCAACAAATGGTACTGATGTACCTAAGATGCATAGTATTGCAGATGGTGAAAAACTTGTAAGTTCTCTTTGGAAGTTCGAAATCGCCAACAATGGTGGATTTAAATTAAATAATGCGAATACGCCAGGTAAATATGTCGCTGTTTTGACTGCGGCTCCTGCTGCTGCGAATGCATTTACAACTTCAGATAAAGCAGATGTGTTTACCATGAGCGTAGAAGGTGACCATTTCCTTATTAGAAATAAGGATAATCATCTATTAAATGCAGAGCAAAAAGATACTTATCCTATCAACTATTGGGATAGTAACGCTGAGGGAGGTACTAAATGGCAAATCAACGAAGCAACCTCACTCGAAGTTGCCCTCAATAAAAATGAAGTAGAGGGTAAATCATACGCCTCTGTATACCTCCCCTTCAGCGTTAGCAGTGTAAATGATGGTGTCAAGGCTTATGTAGCTAAGGAACCTGGAACGAACGAAGTTACCTTCACTGAAACTACGAATGGTGTAATGGCAAACAAAGGTTTCTTGCTTATTAGCGACAACGCAGCTGCTACAGCAACTGTAAACATTGGTGAGAGCACTACAGATAGTAAGATGTTGGGTACACTTACTGATCTTAACTTGACAAATGAAGATAAGAGCACTTATCGTGTATTTGGTAAGAATAGCAGTAATAAAGTTGGTTTCTTTGCTCCCTCAGACAATCTTAATGCGGTAAAGGCAAACCGTGGTTTCTTTACAGTTGCTACTGGTGGTGCGCTTCGCTTGAACTTTGAGGATAGCGTGGTAAGTGGCATTGATGCCATTGAAGCAAACCAAGCATTGCACAATGCTCCTATCTTCGACCTCAGCGGACGCCGCGTAATGAATACAGTGAAGGGTGGACTCTACATCCAAAACGGACGTAAGTTTATCGTTAAATAATAATCATTTAAGAACACATATCACAATGAAAAAGACATATATCAAGCCTGCTTCAAACCAGTTCTGCTTTATTGAACCACTCACTCCGTTGTGTGGATCAAGAGATCAACAAAATTTCAAGTTTGGTGGTTCTACTGAAACCACAGATGTTTCATGGTCAAACAAAAAAGAGAACCCTGTTTGGGGTGGTCAATCAAAAGGTCCTTGGGGCGAATAATTTTTGAGCGTAGCACAAAGCGTGCTATCTAACAATGTTTTTAAAGTAATAAGCAGTACATCAACCGTATGTATTGCTTATTACTTTTTTTGTTTGTGTATGAGAATGTCAAAACTTCACGCGCCAGCCTCACCTCGTTCGGTAGGGTGTTCAAAATCCACTTCTTTTTTCGCACGATTTATGATAGAATCATCAATGTATTATGATGCGCCATCCTCACCCCTAACGGGTAGGGTGTTCAAAATTCATGATATTTTCGACATGGTTTTGCATCCAATAATGCACGGGCTGAAAGCCCAAAAGCGCCTAGCCCAGGGCAAGCGAAGCGACACCCTGGGTTACGCGGATTATCATAGCATTGACGCCCTGTAAGGGCAAAAGCATTTTATATCGGATAAAAAATAAGGCTTCTGCCCTTACAGGGCGTCACTTACTAACGTGCTTTGACCCAGGGTGTCGCTTCGCTTGCCCTGGGCTAGGCGCTTTTGGGCTTTCAGCCCGTGCATTATCGGCTGCACCTCAACAATTCAAGCAAGCTTGATTGTATTCGGTTTGCACGATAATTCAGCCCGTACATATTGTTGCAGAATATGATGATAAAATAGCCTCAAAATCGTGCAGAAAAAAATCGGATTTTGAACACCCTACCTAACGGGGTGAGGATAGCGCGAGCTTTTTTAGCGATTTACTTTGAATCGGCTCAAAATAGCCTTAAAAACCAGTAAAATCGGCTCATTTTGATCTGATTATTGGTAAGAAATGCGTAATTTTGAGCCGATTCACAAATTAAGAATATGACAATAGAGATGGAAATATTACAGTTCTGTTTTATGAACAGAATAACATTGCTGCTTTCAAGAAAATTTTTATCGAGCAGTTTCTGTTTGCAGTGAAGACCTATTTTTAGAGAGAAAAGAGTATTCATTCAGTGTTTGATGAGTTAGAATTATTCAATGCTTCTCGCGCCAGCCCAACCCCGAAAGGGGTTTATTTATGGACATTCAAAAATAATAATTCATGAACATTAATGGCTCATTGATGGATATTTATGACTCCCTCCCCAAGCGCGAAGCGCATAAATAGTTTGTAATACTTAATTCTGATGGACATTTCTGACTCCCCTCCCAAGCGCGAAGCATAAATAGTTTGTAATACTTAATACTTATTACTTAATACTTAATTCTGACTACCCCAAAAATCGCAAAGCATTCTCTAAACTCCCAATAATCACTCTTTTTTTCATTGTACACAAACTTTACAGGCATATCGCGCTTAGCGGTTCAGAAATAAAGGTTAACTTTGCTGCCAATTCAACCTAATTTTAGCTGACCATGAATTGGTTAACAGATACACTGCTTACACCGTCGGCCGTGCAGGCCGTCATTATTATCTGCCTTATCAGTGCCTTCGGTTTGGCACTGAGCAAATGGCGCATCAAAGGCATTAGCTTGGGCGTTACCTATGTATTCTTCTTTGGCATCTTAGCAGGTGCTACCGGATTGCAAGTAGACGCACAGATGCTGAATTATGCCGAAAGTTTTGGTCTCATCTTGTTTGTCTACACATTAGGCTTGCAAGTAGGACCTGGATTTATGAGTACCTTCCGCAAAGGAGGTACAACACTTAATCTGCTCGGATTGGGCGTAGTAGCCTTAGGCACCCTCATCGCTTTAGCTGCAGGATGGACAGGATTGCTCCCCCTGCAAGACATGTTGGGCGTGCTCTGCGGAGCCACAACCAACACACCCGCCTTGGGTGCTGCACAACAAACCTTGAAACAACTCAACCAACCCGCATCGGGAGCTGCACTCAGTTGTGCGGTAACCTATGCCTTTGGTATGGTAGGCGTAATTATAGCCTTGATTATGGTGCGTGGCTGGTTGTCGCGTCATGAAAAGTGTACGGGCGAGGAACGAGCTGACGAAGCTTTTATTGCCTCATTCGATGTATGCAACCCTGCTGTGTTTGGACACACCTTGGGCGAATTGAGCGAAATGGAAGACAGCTCGTTTGTGGTGTCGCGTTTGTGGCGCGATGGTAAAGTTATTTTGCCCAATGCCCACACCGTGCTCGAAAAAGATGACCGTCTGTTGGTTATTACCAAAGAAAAGATGGTGCCACACCTTACCATCTATTTTGGCAAGCGCGATGAAACCAATTGGAACCGCAGCGATGTAGATTGGAATGCATTAGACTCAAAATTGATTTCGCAACGCATCCTCATCACACGCTCCAACATCAATGGGCGTCACTTAGGCGACTTGCAACTGCGCAACCGTTATGGCGTGAACGTAAGTCGTGTGCAGCGTTCGGGCATTCAGCTTGTAGCAACCCCTAACCTCACCCTTCGCATTGGCGACCGTGTAACCGTTGTGGGCGAAGCCGAAAGCATTAAACATGTGGCAACCGAACTCGGCAATGTGGTGAAACGTCTTGACGAACCCAACATGGTGACCATTTTTATAGGCATCGTTATGGGTTTGTTGTTAGGAAGCATTCCTGTGTTTGTACCCGGCATGAGTTATCCTGTGCGACTTGGTCTTGCAGGTGGTCCTATTGTAATGGGTATACTTATAGGTGCCTTCGGTCCGCGTTTCCACATGGTGGCTTACACCACAACCAGTGCCAACTTGATGTTGCGTTCCTTAGGTCTTTCCACTTACTTAGCCTGCTTAGGTTTGGACGCTGGACGCGATTTTGTGGAAACCGTTATGCAACCTCAATCTTTATGGTGGATTGGTATTGCCCTTCTCATAACCCTCGTGCCTGTTATCATCATGAGCATTGTGAGCGTGGTGGGCTTTGGTCGTAGTTATGCAACCACTGCGGGTATGCTATGTGGTGCCATGGCAAACCCCATTGCCTTGGAATATGTAAACGACTCAATTCCCGAAAACGACAAGGCTTCGGTTGCCTATGCCACCGTTTATCCCTTGGGCATGTTCCTGCGCGTTATTATTGCGCAACTCATCGTCATGCTTTGGGTGAGCTAAGTAATGTTCAAAAAAATAACTTGTGCAGCTTTTGATAAAAGCTTGCTATCATTAAGGAGCCTTTTTTGAGAAATGCCTTCCTTTTAAAAACTCCTTTTCAAAACCCTCCTTCTTTCAAAAACGAATACAAACACAAACAACAAAATAAACAATGAACTTCGACAAAATTTTGAAGAAAGCAACACCCGATCTCATTGTTGTGGTGGTGTTCTTAGTCATGAGTATGGCTTATTTCTTCACGCCCATGAGCGAAGGCCTTGTATTAGGTGGACACGATGCCGTGGCTGCTGTGGGACAAGGACAAGAACAGTTGCAGTATGGTGCTACACACGATGGTGAAATTACGCGATGGACCAATGCCTTGTTTAGTGGTATGCCCACTTACCAAATGGCACCTTCATATAGCGCAACCAACACGGTGAGCACGTTGAGCAAAATCTATGCCTTAGGCACAGGAAGCTGGTTTCCCGCCATTAGCTATCTGTTCCTTTATCTGTTAGGCTTCTACATCTTGCTCCGTGCCTTCAACTTCAAGCCCCACCTTGCAGCATTGGGTTCAGTAATATGGGCCTTCTCCTCTTATTTTCTCATCATCATCGCAGCCGGACACATCTGGAAGGTGATGACCTTGGCATTCATTCCGCCCACCATTGCAGGTTTAATACTATGCTATCGTGGAAAATACCTTTGGGGTGGCACCGTTGCAGCCATCTTCACCGCATTCCAAATTGTGAGCAACCACTTGCAAATGACCTACTACTTCCTCTTTGTAATGTTGTTCTTGGTATTGGCATACTTTGTCGATGCCCTTGTGAAACACACCCTAAAGAATTGGTTGAAGGCAACCCTCACCTTGATTTTTGCAGGCGTATTAGGTGTTGCAGCAAACTTGCCCAACATTTACCACACCTATCAGTATGCTAAAGAGTCGATGCGTGGTAAGGCAGAGCTTACCAAAAAATCAGCCATCAACAACGAGAGCACGCCTAAAGCTACCGACGGATTAGATCGCGACTACATCACCATGTGGAGCTATGGTATCGACGAAACCCTCACCTTGTTAATTCCCGACTACAAGGGAGGTGGTTCTGCCTCAATTCTTGACCGCGAAGATGCCGAAGACTTACCAGGCTATGACGACTTCTATCAGTGTGCCGGACAAACACAGCAAGCTTTTCAGCAAGCAGGCATAGAAGCCTATCCTCCTGGCATTATGCAATATTGGGGTGACCAACCCATGACCGTAGGACCTGTATACGTTGGCGCATTTGTATGTTTCCTTTTCGTATTAGGTTTGTTCTATGTGCGTGGTCCTGCCAAGTGGGGCTTGTTAGCAGCCACCCTTTTGAGTTTGATTTTTGCTTGGGGTAAAAACATTCCTGAGCTAACCAACTTCATCATCGACCACATGCCCATGTACAGCAAATTCCGTACGGTTAGTTCGGCACTCGTAATAGCCGAATTTACCATCCCCTTGCTTGCTGTGCTCTGCTTGTATGAAATTTCCATCAACAAGCGTCTTTTCCAACTCACCCATTTTAAGGAAGCCCCCTTGCGCATGCGCATTGGTTTGCCCATAGCAGCAGTGTGTACTTTAGGTCTTTGCCTTTTAATGTGGTTAGCCCCTTCAGCGGCTGGCAACTGCTTGTCGCAGAACGATGTGGAAACATTCAGCATGATGCGTCAAGTTCATTTCCCTGCCGACATGGTAGGCACCTACATGGCAGCTGTAACCAGCATGCGTCATGCCATTTTGAGTGCCGATGCTTTGCGTTCGGCTTTCGTTATCATATTGGGCATTTTGGTGCTTTGGGCTTATGCCGAACACAAACTGAAAGGTTGGATGGCTTGCAGCCTCTTGGCATTGATTTGCTTGGCAGATATGTGGCAAATTGACAAGCGTTACCTTAACAACGACTCGTTTACTGAGGAGAGCGTACGCGAAGAAGGTTTTGCCAAAACCCCTGCCGATGCTTTGGTACTGAAAGACACCAGCTACTATCGTGTAGTAAACTTGGCACAAGGCAATCCGTTTAACGAAACCTCAAATGCTACTGCCTACTACCATCACAACATTGGTGGTTATCATGCAGCAAAGTTGCATCGTTACCAAGACCTCATCGATCACCATCTCGCCCAAGAAATTCAGCTCTTTGCGAACGCTGCCAATGCAGCGAATGGCGACATGAGTAAGGTAAACACCGACAGCATTACCCCCGTATTGAACATGCTCAATGCCAAGTACTTTATGTTTGGCAAGGAAGCCAATCAGGTAATTGTAAATCCGGGTGCCAATGGCAACGCTTGGTTTGTGCAGTCGCTTAAGTTTGTGAAGGATGCTGATGCTGAAATGGCAGGATTGCACAATCTCGACACCAAGCATGCTGCAGTAGCCGACGAACGCTTTAAAGCTACACTCGATGGTTCGGCATTAGGTACAGGTAGCGTTACATTTGGTGAATATCAACCCAACAAACTCACCTACACAGTTAACTCAGACAAGGGAGGTGTGGTTGTATTCTCTGAAATATACTATCCCGATTGGACTGTGACCATCGATGGCAAGCCTGCAGAGTTAGGTCGTGTCAACTACGTATTGCGTGCTCTCAAGGTTCCTGCTGGTAAGCACCAGATTGTTATGAACTTCGAACCGCAAAGCATTGCCACTACCAACACCATTGCCTACATTGCTCTTGCAGCCATCTTCATTCTCTTTGTTTTGGCTGTATGGCGTGGTACAAAGTGTAAGGTGGTTGAAGACAAGTAATCTATTCTTTATTTAGGAAAACCGTCAATTCGTGTCATTCGTTGTTTTATCATGATACAATATGGTAAAAGCGAATGACAGGAATTGATGGTTTTTCTATGTGTACTATTGCGTGCTTGAGCAAGTCATAGTGGCAATAGGCTGGACGGCAAAGTAATATATATTAAAAGGCAAAGTATATCAATATAAATGGACAAGTATTACGTATTACATGGCAAAGTTAATCAATTAACTTGGTCGAGTTAATCAATAGACTTTTTGGGGACATTTATGGAGTCCAAAATATTCATTTTATTTGCGAAGCGCAAATGTCTGTTTTTAGTCATAAATATCCATCAATGAGCCATAAATGTTCATGAATTATTATTTTTGAATTTCCACAAATAAACCCCTTTCGGGGTT
>ERZ1026874.256-NODE-256-length-36055-cov-16.969111_pt1 | contig 36055 bp, 37 predicted proteins | sample MGYA00380167_ERZ1026874 | MGnify/ENA primary metagenome ERZ1026874 (study PRJEB33269, sample SAMEA4719803) | human gut metagenome | biome: human-associated habitat; feature: organic feature; material: feces | place: Cameroon | collected 2013-10 ...
CTTTTCTTCTATTCAATTTCACCTTTTGAACTTCCGCTCTTTTTTCACCTTTTTCATCTTGCGTATTTACGATTTTTACGGTATAATAATCCAAAAGGTGATAGAATATAGCATATATTATAAGCAAGTCATATCGCCGTGTCAAGAGGAAAATGTGAAAATTTATTGCATCTTACTGATTGAATATTTACAAATTCCATTGCACATTGTTACAGCACGATAACTACTCCATAGAAAGGTTGCAAACATGAAATTTGGGGAGAAAGTTCGCGATCTACGAAAGAAACATTCTTTAACACAAGACGAATTGGCGCAATGCCTGGGTATCAACAAACGAACGATCATCGGATGGGAGCGTGATGGCCGCTATCCTCGCAGTGTTGAAATGCTCGAAAAGATGGCTGATATATTCCATGTACCTTTGACCTATTTACAGCCGGATCAGTCTTTATTTATCGAACGTGCCGCCGAAGCCTACGGAAAAAAGGGCAAAATAGAAGCCCAGCATCTCGCATTTGAGCTTACTGAGCTATTTGCCAGCGGAGAGCTGACCCCGCAGGATATGGACGGCATCATGTATGAAATGCACAAAGCCTATTTTAAGTACCGAGAACAAAAACGAGAAAAGGAACGAATAATGAACCTGTAAACCACTGTTCTATTCACTATGCCATCCCCGGAAGGAGATCACATTATGGATTCTGCGTTTATTCACCAAGCTGCCAACGAACTTGTCCAAACTGCCGGAACTCGCAACATCAAACAGATCGCGCGCAGTTGCAGTCTGGACATCAGTGAAACATCCCGCATTAAAGATATGTTGGGTTTACTTTCGCTCTATTTTGATAAGCCATTGATCCTTATCAATCGCCAGCTGGACAAACAGACAAAGCAGATGGTATGTGGCTATGCGCTGGGGCATTATCTGGAGCATCAGCTGCTTATGGACTTGCATACCCTGAACAAGTTTCTGACCATTAAGGATAAGCACATCCGTCTTTACGAGCATAATGCTTTCACATCCCACCTGATGCTGGACAGTGATGAAGTATATCAAATGACGAAGCGCGGACTGGATGCTGCGCAGATTTCTACAGCCAAGCAGATTCACCTCAATCTGGTGCTGGTCAAACTTCTTGAACTACATCATCTGGGATATAATCTACGGCACTATCGCGCCCAGCACCATGCGTTTATCAAACAATTCAACCTTCCGGCACATTTTCAGTTTGATGTTGCCGATGGATAAACTTATGTTCTTATAACCCTAAAACCCGTAATGAACGGCGCGTTATGCCTGTCCATCACGGGTTTTCCTGTTATTTCAGTTTTGCGAGGATTTCGTCGGCACTCATGCCTTCGGCAAGCAACTTTTTCAGAACGGACTCTGCTTCTGTCTTTTTTGCTTCTTCTGCAGCTTTGGCATCTGCCTTCGCCTTCTTCGTTTCCAGCATTGCCACTTCTTTTTCGGCCTTCTTCAGAGCAGCCTTCTTCGCTTTCAGATCAGCCTTCAAAGTGTCAATGTTTGCGGTGATAGATGCGATTTCCGCTGTGAGCGCTTCCTTTGCGGACTGCTTTTCTGCAATCTGCGTTGCGAAATCAGCAGTCACAGTTTTGGGCTTATTTTTGCTACCTTTTGTTCTAGGCATAAAACACCAACCTCTTTCCTGTTATGATAGTCTAAGTATATCACAGGTCTGAAAATAAATCAGCCTTATACACGCCATCCGCCAACATTTTCTTAAAGCTGTCCTTTACTGCTGCGACATCCTCATGGTAGGTCATGCCATACCAGGTGTCGTTGGTTTTCAGAACCTTCACGGACATCTTCCCCTGCTCCAGCAGTTCACCGATGAAGATCGGGATCAAATACTCAGTTTTCAGCGGATTACCCGGTACTTCTTTCTCGAAGAACTCCTTGAAGCCCTCCTCCAGCACATCCAAGAACTCTGGTGTCAATCCCCACATATTCATAGATACAAGAGAATTCACATCGACAGCCACACCGTCTGCCTCTGCTCCGGTTGCAGTCTTCACGATATTCTTTGTTTCCACAACCTCAGTCAAGTTGTTATCCTCATCCATCTTGCAGATACCACGGGTCACACCGCCATTATCGGACAATGTGTTCTTCAGCACAAATCCCGCCATGCAGGACTTGCCACCATTCACCAGATACTCATGGACTGCCTTGAAACCTTCTTTTCCATAGTAATCATCTGCATTGATGACTATAAACGGTGTATCGAGAACCTTCTTTGCCGCAAGCACAGCCTGACCGGTTCCCCACGGCTTTGTCCGGCCTGCCGGAAGTTCTCCCGGAATATCATTGATATCCTGGAAAGCGTAATCCACAGTTACATTATGAGAGGAGCAGATAGAAGCAATACGATCACCAATCACCTCTTTGAACTCCTTCTCAATATCCTTACGGATGATAAATACCACATGATTGAAGCCTGCCTCAATCGCATCATGGATTGAATAGTCCATGATGATATGTCCGGCCTCATCCACTGGCTCCAACTGCTTGATTCCTGTTCCGAAGCGGCTACCGATACCAGCAGCCATGATAAGTAATGTTGTTTTCATAATCTCTCACTCTCCCAGTTTTATTTATAAATGCTTTAGTTTTTTTCTGAGGTCAGACTCTAGTATTCTATGATTTTTAAATTTTGTGAATTTTTAAAACAATTTTTCAATCACCTTACTTTTCTTTTCAAAATAAATTAAACCGAAAGACAATATTATAGTTCCTATTATTGTAATCACAAAGCACATTAAGCCGTTAGCATATCTGTCACCCAATATAACAATATCTAAAAAAGAGTATACTATCATATGAAGCAAATATATCTTTGTGCTTAAATTGCGACACGTATTCCAATATTTACAATCTGGCACCTTACTAATCAGTATAAAGCAGAATACGCTCACAGCCAACATTGCCAAAAAGCCTCTCTCTAGCAAGCCTTCTGTAGCAATTTTTCCACATATACTTATAGCTATAAAAAATAGAAACTCACTGCTTTTTCTCATAAATAGCAGCTGCTTATATTGAGCCATTAAAAAACCAACTACTATATAAAAAAATCCAGTAAATATTCTTCCGTTAACAAAAACTGCACTGACTACCTTTATGAGTTGTTGTCCGAAACCATTTAATTCATAGCCATTGTTTAATATAATGGTAAATTCATTAGCAATCAAATAGACTCCAACTGCTAAAATTGTAAGGACTTTTTGAGACAATCCCTTCTTATAAACAATAAGCCTCACAAGAACAAATGCATAAAATACTGACAGTAAGTACCACAATGGCCAACTGTTCCAATGACATCCCACAAAAATCAACCCTTTAAAAAAGGCAAATATATTACGGATTAAACTTTCGCCATTTGTAACATAATCATAAATCGTTATTGGTAAATATATTACCGTCCATATCAAATATAATTTTAGAATCTTTTTTGCGTAATTCAAAATTATTCGTTCTTGTTCTTCTTTAGGCAAAAAGATTACTTTATCAAACACCAAAAAACCAGATGCTAAAAAAAAGAAAGGAACTGCAACATCTGAAATTGCTTTATACAGATTTAAAACCGCTATTTTTTCACACCGTACTAACGGTTCTGTATGAATAGCAATAACAACAAGTGCCATAATGAGCTTCATTAAATCAATAGAATTATATTGCTTGCTTGCTTGCTTGCTTGCTTGCTTGCTTGCTTGCTTGCTTGCTTGCTTGACAATTTTCTCTCTTTGTCATACATTTTTCAACCCCCTATTATCGTTTTTCTTTAAAAAACGAACACTTTTCTGCAAGAGCTGGCACTAATGTGCCAATTCTAAAACGTTCTTTAATCAATATTATAATTAAGTAAACAAAAAGAATACCCCATCTAAGCGTCCAAAAATTCAACAACGGATAATATAGTATAATTGCTCCTCCCACATGTAAAAGCGGCAATGCAAACATTTTTAATGGATAAATATCCGGTTCTATTGTCTTTGCATATCTTGAATGTAAAATAAACGCGACAAAATAAGAGGCCAAAGTCGTATATGCTGCAGCTACATATCCATACTTAGGTATTAGAATATAGTTTAAAATCACATTTAACCCAGCTGCTATCAATGTATTCTTTGTAATATAAACTGTCTTTTTATAATAATGCTCGATATACACATACATTGTGTACATAAATATCATGTAATTAGCCAAGGCAATCGGCGGAATAATTGACATTCCTTCCCAATATCTTTGATCAGCGAAGATTTTCAATATTTCTGGGCCAACCAAAATTAACGCAACCATAGCATATGTCATCAAATGCACATAATCCATTGCCAAAACATTTATCTCTCGGATTTTTCGTTCCTTTAACTTGCCTGTAAACCAAGGAACCCAAATGCCATCCAATGAAGTAGTGATAACGGTAGCAATCATACTTAAATTATATACTAGGCTATAAACTCCGGTCTCAGCAGCATTTCTCAATGAAGTAATCATAACTCTGTCTGATTGCGAGAGTATTTGAAGTGCAATGCTATGTAGTACGAGCGGAAGTGCAATCTTTAATCCATACTTTAAATATTCCAAATTTAGTTCAGGCTTTGTTTTTGAATAAACAGCGATCAAAACCACAATTGCAAAAACGCCATAAACGGCAGTCGTCGGAACGATTCGTCCTAAATATAAATTATCCTTTAAAATAAATAAAATAGCAAAAATTGATAAAACGACTGAGAGGAGTCCCGGAAGAACCATTAATGCAGCTCGAAATTTATATCTATAGTGCATCATAAGATAATAACTATAGTCATTAATCAATGCATAGCCAAAACTTTGAATTATGCACATAAAAATCAAAGCAGTGTTAATATTGCGCGGCACAAAAACAGTAGCGACCACGCACACTCCTATAACAGTCAAAAATACTAATCCAGTAAAAGTAATAATTGTAGATAAAAAATGAGGTCTCTCTTTGTCATCCATATCTACAAAAGAATTTCTAACAGCGTTATACAGAGCCAAACTGATAAAAACAGATATCATTGACACCCATGAATTAAAGGTTGTCACCGTTCCATAATCTGAAGTCGTTAAAATTCTACTAAAAATGGGTACTGTAACAAATCCGATACCTTTGTTAAATAGAGTAGCAATAAAATATAGTGCTCCAGCTTCAGCAAAATCTTTCTTTTTCAATGGATTCTTCACCTCCTCACAAATAGCGTTTTATTAACCGTTTAAAGCTAAGCCATCTAAATCTACTCCATTCTTTCACCAAAGTGCTCTTATTAGTCATACGATGGGCAGCTATGGAAAAACCATTTTTTTCAGTGTCTTTGACGAATTGTTCTGACATTATGCTCCTAGAGTGACATTCACTATATCTTGCCTTCATATTTAAAAACGTATTTTCAGGAATTTCAAATAAATTCATCGTGTCCTGAATATCATTAATAATCTGCTGTCCTTTCAATGAGTTTGCCAAAATGACTGAGATTCCCTGATTCACTTTGATATCTCTCGGTATCTTCTTTACGGTATCTATTTGCCAAAAATCACCCAATGTTATATCACTAACTCGAGGAAATTGTTTAGCCCTACAATTTCCACATGATTCTCTGTTATATAGACTTTTTGCATATGTTAATAGATATGGATCTTTCCATCTGCTTTTAATATATGAGCTTCCATCTTTATACTCAATTTTAATAGCATAGTTTTCCCATCCCGGAACTTTATATCTCATAAATATTGAATTAATGCGTTTTCTTTGTGGATTAATTTCAGATAGATATTTTTCCCAGATTAATGGTGACTGTACTCCATAGCACAAAAGGTCAACTAAAAGCAATTTTTCATATTTTCGTCCCAAATAACTGGATAAAGCTTGTATTTGACAAGGAACACCTGATACAAGCACCTTTTTCCCATCATTTAACTGCTTTCTAATAAGTTCAAAAGGCATCGGTTGATTCACTTCTACATATTTAGATCCACGTATTTTATAAAGAGCATCAATGCTGTCAACACATATAAAGCTTGCTTTTGCATCTTCATCAATTGATACCCCCCAAACAACGCCTCCATTTTTAATCCACAATTCAGAAATTGCCGAAAAAGCACCACCTGAACTACTTTCCATCAATATCTTATTATTTTTAATTTGTCCATAAAAACGTCTAAAAACATTATCGGTTTCCTTATTACAACTACTAATAGGACATACACTACTACATTTCCCACAAGAAACACAGTCCTCTTCCTTCGCCATCTGTACTCTTCTAAAACCCAAAACATCTTTTTCAAATTTAAGACATTTCTTTGGGCAAGTAGCAACGCACGCCCCGCATCCGTAACAAAGATCAGGTTCTAAAATTATATGATTAAAATTTCTTTCTTGCACTTAAAGCCTCCTGTAGATACTCACTAGAAATCACTCTCTGCTTTTTAAGCAGACTATTACATATGCTATAATCTACAGCATTTGGTATTATATCCTGCCCATCATCGATAATCCTTGTTCCCAAATTCAATTGTTCCAAAAGAGAATATAATCGCGTGTTGGTAGAATTTTTATCTTTTTTCTCAAATCTATGGAAAACTGTAAAATTCTTCTCATATTGAATGGAAAAAGCAGTACAATGAAATGAATCTGTACACACATAATCAGCATTTGCTATTAATGCAATAAAATCTTGCGGCGAAACAGCATAAAGGTTTTCATCAGCAAAATCAACATCGGCTTCGCAAAAACCAGAAAAGTGTTGTAGATTAACAATTTTATAATCTTTATGTTGACTCAAATGCTTAACTGATTCTCTATGTTTCTTATTATTTCCAAGAAAATAACAAAAACAATAGGGTTTCTTTGGAATACAAACGGTTGATTCTTTTAACAATCCATCCCAGTAATTCCTTTCCAACAATAACGTCGGGTCTAATACTACTGGAACATCTTTTTCCAATATTTTCTTAATAATCTTTTGACCACTAATTTCTCTTACGGACAAATAATCAAACAGAGATAAGAATTGTTTGTAAGCATTTAGTTTACTTTCTTCTATTCTATCCACGCCAAAACTTGGAGCATACGCAGCACGAACTTGATTGGAATTACAAAATTCCAAAGTATACCAATGCTTCTCTACATTGCTTGGAAGCCAAGCCTGATCACTTCCGCAAAAAACGTGTGTATATTTGCTTACGCATTCCTTCATTTCATCAAAGTCACCATAATATTTATGTATATGAAATTTGGAATTAAAATCATCAAATTTCTTATAACGTTCCATGACCTTTGGCCAATATTTCATTCTTTTTCCAAACCCTACATATATCTTTTTTAGAACTTTATATTGATCAACTACTCGATTAAATATTCCAAAATTCCTTTTATGCCACTGAATAATTTCACAGCGTTCTCCATTTTGTTCCAATAAAGTCTGCATAGCATAAGCTTGCAATTTTGTTCCATAATTATATACAAGATGCCCTGTATCCAATCCAATCATGCTCTCATCTCCTTATGCATTCATTAATTTTGGCAAGCCATAATCGCTCTATATACATCTGTACCATTTTTTTCTATTGTAAAACTTTCATCTGAGAATTTTTTTCCATTTTTTCGGATTTCATCTGCAATGCTAGGATTTTTTAATACCCATTCAATTTTATCAGCCAAGTCTCTGGCATCACCATGCGTATATAACAACCCCGTTTTCATATTTGTAATAATCTCTGGCGTTGCACCTGTATTAGCACCAATAACTAACAATCCGCTTCTCATACCCTCCACTGTAACCCAACCAAAAGTTTCTCTTTCGGCACACATTAACTCTATATCCATATTCTGCCGAAGCAAATCCATTGAACTTACCTCTCCATGGAAGATAATTTGTTTTTCAATATTATATTTTTTAATCAAATCTAAAATTCGATTATAATACTGTTTAGCAAACCTTGAGTTAGCCGGAACACTTCCAGCAAAATGTAAACGAACCAACTCGCTTAGTCCACGCTTTTTTAATTCTGCTATCGCCATTACTGCTTCTTCTTGAGATTTTGCCTCAGTGATTCTTCCAGTTAATAAAATATCAACATATTCATCGCTTTTTTGTTTTTCCTTTCCTTGATATATAACACCATCATAGGAAACAATCATTTTGCTCTTTTCAACAGCTTTCTCAATTTCTTTTGCCAAAGCCTTTGAAATTACAATGACTCGATTTGAAGTTTTATTAATTCTTTTTAAATTTGAGGGTCCCCAGTATGTATTTTCATTTCCGAATTCCCTGATATGAATAATATGTGGAATTTGAAGTCTCTGAGCAATCCAACTTCCCATCGAAGACATCCTAGTATTCGTATATACAGCATCATACCTATTACATACTAGCTTATTTCCTATTTTTCTTGCAGCAAAATAATTATAAAGATCTTTTCTATATACATTTATTTTTCGGAAAGCATCTTTGTAATCTCCTTTAAGCTCAGAAAAAACTTTAAAATATTTTATTGCATAATGATCAACATTCATTTTTTCAAGTGCCTCGACAAAATCGCCCTGATTATCTGGAACCAAAACATCAAACTGAATATTCTCACTATTTTTCCAATATTTTAAAATTGCAAACAATGCTCTATTAGCCCCACCGATAAACTCAGATTCATGTGCAACCACTAATACTTTCATAATCTGCCTCCTCATATAATAATCCTACATATAGAGCTATCGGAAAAAGCAACGTATATCCTACCAACGACTCTGTTATTCCCATGACAAATGACGCAATATAAAATACCAGCAACATCTTTGCCATATAATTATTTCTGTTTGCCAAGCACATTCGTGTTACCTTTATAATAAGATAGCTTATTAACATTAATTCCAATATACCACCTTGGATTAGAACATATAAAATATAATTATGTGGATGACTAAAATATCCCCAACCGGTACTCAAATTAATCAGTTCTCTATATCCATCATTGGTTCTAATGCCATATCCCCAAACTGGACTTTTGACAAACAATTGAATTGCTCTAAACCATACTGCTTGTCTTGAAAAAACACTAACAGTTTCTCCCATATCAAGTAGAAGATCTGAAAATTCATCCAATAAAGATGTCGTTGCAAGCGCTATACTTAGCACTCCAATAAATAATAACCCGTTTCGAGCATTTATAAATTTAGGAAGTTGTTTTCGCGTAAAAGCAATCATCGTAACAACTACAATTATTATTCCAATTAATCCAGTCTTACAATCAACCATCCACTCCGTAGCTATTGAAATAATAATTAATAAATAAAGTCGTACAGTATATTTTCCTTTATTGTGTACTGTCCAGATAGCATTCAAAACAATGGCTGGCAACAAAAATCTAATCATTACATTTTTATATCCTAAGAACCAATAGTTTCCAGCATATAATGCAGCATCATATAAACCATCCGGGAACAGAACAATCGTTGCGAAATTCACATAAGTATATATTTCTAATATTAAAGCTAAACCTGCCAAAACACTGATAGATTTTTTTTCAACCCCATCTCCGATCACAGCTATTAAGCCTATCGTTTGTAGAATTGGAAAAAAAGCAGATTGTGTTAACTGAACCCCCTGAATTAAAGATACAGCTAAAGGAAATAATGTAATCGCATATAACAAAAGCGATATTTTTCTTATCTGTAGCTTTCTAATTTCGTTAATCAAAACACAAAATAATATAATTAAGAAAGTATAATTATATAATATTGTAAATATTCCTAGAAAAGAAAAATAATCTGGCTTTAACAGGAAGAAAAAGATTATACAATACTGCATTTGTTTCGATATGCTTATTTTACATTCTTTCATATTTTAACCTGTCTCCTATCCTTATTTGATCCATTTCTCATACATATTTAATAAATCACTTTTTGTAGCTTCGTGTGTATAACCTGCATTGATAAATTCAGAAGCTCTACTATGTCTATCTCCTGACATATCAATAACTTTTTTCATTGCAGTTGCCCAATAATTTGCCTCTTGTTTCAAACTTATACGGTGCATCAACTCTGTTACCTCAGTTTCAATTGGTACATTAGTAGAACCAAAACAGGGTAAACCTGTACATTGTGCTTCTAAAAAGACAATACCCATTCCTTCAAATTTTGACGGCAACAAAAACAGATCCATTGCGGAATACCATTTTTCTATATTATTTTTTCGTCCAACAAAAAGACATGCTTCATTTAAACCCATATTTTTTGCTCTATCCTGAATTTTCTCTTGTAGTTCTCCATCTCCAATCCATAATAGAACAGATTCTTTATTCAACTGATTATATTCAGCAAAACATTCTAATAAAAACTCTGGGTTTTTCTGAGCTGCAAAACGTCCCACCACTCCAACGACTACTTTTTTTTCAATATGCAACTCTTCTCTTATATATTTTCTATCCTCCAGCCGATATGCAAACCTATCCGTATCAATAACATTTTTCAATACTTGAAAATCTTTATTTCCAAACCTCGAATTCCCAGCACTTTTAGAGCATGCCACTAATTCAGTTGCTTCTCGTTGAAGTAAATAATCGTATACCTTCGTAGAAATAACTGTCTTAAGGTTTAAATTATTCCTTGGATTATGAGCATGAAATATCCTCTTCTCTATTCCATATTGCCGTGCCATTTTTAATGTTTCAAAGCCGACATGTCCCGGCATATTAACATGTACAATATTGTATTTACCTTCTTTAATTATGGTTCTAATTTTCCGGCTTACTTTATATGAATATTTATTTCCCTGGGGCAATTCATAAATATTATTACCATCAGCTTTAACTTTATTTAGCCATTCACACTCAAAAATTTTTAAAACTAAGAAATCTATTCTCCAACCATGTTCTATTAATTCTTGATAATAGTTCATTAAGGCGACTGCAGTTCCATCACCATTTTTTAAATAGGGTAATAAAATAAGCGCCTTCTTTTGTTTTACCTGTGTTCTTTCTGCCATTTTCTCATCTTTCCCATCATATTCACTATCCAATACATCCGATGCTTAATAAAGAACAATACAACTTCTCTTTGCATTCCGATTCCAACTGTATTTTTTGTTTTCAAAGCCTCTTTTACAATAGGCTTTTCCAGATATGCTGCGTATTTCCGCTTTTTATCTGCATACGGTTCCGTATTAGTCGGATTGAAATAGCCGCTGATTGCTGTGGTTACAATCACATACAGCAGGCGATTATCAAACCATGGCTTCAGCATTTCCTTGTTATCTGATATATCTATAAATGCCTTGATTTTTTCGAAGCACCTAATCACAAACTCATGATTGGCTTCATTATGTGACGCTGAAATCGAGTTTTCATTATAGATATAGTGGTAAAACGGCTTATTGATGAACATCGCACTCTCTAGCTTTTCAAATAGCCGGAGATTAAATTCCAGCCCTTCTGCACCCTGACGAAGCACTTCATCATGAAAAATCTGGTTGTCAATTAGCAATTTTCGGTCAATCAATTTGGAATATGCAACCGCAATATTCCCGTTATATACCAAAAGCTGCTGCTGAAGCCATTTACATTCCTGACCTTTATATACTTTGCCATCTTCCAGATAGAATTTGTATTCCGTAGCCGACTTACCATAATCCTTCATAATGCCGCACATAACAAGCTGCACCTGTTTTTCTTCTCCGACACTATACATGGTTTGGCACATGTCTGGCTCAATCCAGTCATCACCATCCACAAACATGATCCATTTGCCGTGTGCAGCTTTACAGCCGTAATTTCTGGCCGAGGAGAGTCCACCATTTTTCTTATGCAATACCTGAATTCGCTTGTCTTTTTCTGCGTACTCATCACAAATCTTGCCGCACTGATCCGGCGAGCCATCATCCACTAATAGGATTTCAATATTTTTCAATGTTTGTGTCACTGTGCTTTCAATGCACTTTCTCAGATACTGCTCCGGTACTTTATATACCGGAACAATAATACTTACAAATGGCTCCATCATTTTATCTACCTCGCACCCGATTTAAATATTTCTTCATTGTTCCATAGATTCCAGTCACCAGAAGTACCTTCCGAATGGCTGTTTTTACTTTTACCTTCTTCGTGACAGGATAGTATTTTTCAAACAACTCTTTACCAGACAGCTTTGTCGCATCGGTCATAAATGCTATCCTCTTTGGATTCATTGGAACAGATTCAAACATTTCTTTCACACCTGCAACTAACTTATCTGACGAAACTTCTTCACACCTTGCGTACTCCATTACCTCTTGCATAAGGCTCGCCGCTTTTTGAGAGTGGCAAAGGACTCTGGTCGTACCTTTGTCATCATCCAATTTCTTATCGAAATCATATACAGAAAAGCAATCCCAAATTGTGAAGTCGCTTACACGGTACCTCTTTTTGAAAGGACATTCATAGCAAGACGGCCGATCACATGTGTCTGAGAAAAAGGCTCTCAACATTGGATCAAGCTGTGATCCCGCATGGTATACATTCTTTCCATCTTGGATAATGCTCATTGTGGAATATTTATATCCATAAAATTTATCCCGGAAGCGGATGTTGTCAGGATTCGGGAATGACTGTTCTTGGTATTCCAGATACCTGCTCCACACAAGCGGCGACGGAATACCGTGGCACACCACATCGACTAATATCAGCTTTTCATATGGTTTTCTCAAAAACTTTGATAGACCTTCAATTTGGCACGGTGTTCCGCTAAAGCAGACCCATCTTCCTTTCTGGAGAAAGTCTTTTACCAAGCAGAAGGCATCTCCCAATTCGCTTTGCACATATTTGCTATTCCGAAATTTTTTTAATTCATCAACAGTTTCTACATAAGTATGTTGCACATGAAAATTCTCATCGTATGCTGCTCCAAATACCACTCCACCTTTTTGAAGAACAACTGTTGCTATAGCTGTAAACGCACCACCTGCCGAACTATCCAATCTCACCTTTTCATCACAGTGCTGAACCAGATAAGCTTTTTGTTGCTTTTCTTCCTCAGTAACGGGACTTTGAATTGGACAAACCATATTGCAGGCATTACACTCTACACATCTACTCTTATCGACAACCGGGTACAGAAATCCTTCTTCATCCGGTTGCATCTGGATACATTTCTTGGGACAAATCCCTGCACAGGCTGTACAGCCGCAACAATCTTGCTTTCTATTAATTTCAATCACAAATCTGTACTCCCTTCATCCTTTAATGCCGCAAGAAGATATTCATAAGACTTCTGTCGGATTCCTTCTAACTTTTTATGAACGCTTTCAAAATCCGTCTCTATCTTTAAGCAATCGGCTATATTTTCTTCTCCTGTCAGTAATCTGCCAGTGATTCCCGCCATGTGAAACAGTGTATCTAAACGACTGTTTGTTGACTGTTTTGTGTTTCTGTTATACCGGCGAAATGTAAAAAACTGTCGCTTATAAAGGATTGAAAACACCGAACAGTGGAACGAATCTGTGCACACGTACTCTGCATTCCGAATCAGATTCAGAAAATCTGCTGGATCAATATCATAAGGCGTTTCATCGGCATAACCTTCATCGCTCTTTACGAATTCATCTAAGTGCGCTAATGCTATAATTTTGCAACCTGTAGCTTCTTTTAAGCGTTTTGCAAATGCTCTGTGAGGCGGATTATTGCCAAGGAAATAGCATAGAATGTACTTTCCTTTTACAATTGACTCTTTCTTTTGGATGCTCATCCATTCATCGCCTGTAAACAACAATGTCGGATCACAAACCACTGGAACATTGCGGTCCGCAATTTCTTTCACCAGTTTTTGACCCGATTCTTCTCTTACACCAATGTGCTTTATTTTCTTTAAAAATACCTCTGCCTTTTTTGTAGAATCCTTCGGCAAACTTGACTGTCCAAAACTTGTTGCATAAGCAATCGAATTTACTGTCTCTGGCACAAAGTTGAGTGTGTAATAATCCGCTGCAATGTTTCCAGGAAGCCATAACTGGTCGCTTCCTACAAGCACACTTGAATAGTTATCTTTACATTCATTTCCAAGCTCTGCTTTCGAACTATATTTGGGAGAGAGCCTAAACTGTTTACGGCTAAAGGCATCGAATTTTTCTGCACGAACCTTAGACAATTGAGCATACTGATTCTTAGAAAACTTCTTAATCAATACATTCCTTGCCATGCCAAGTTTAGATATCAAAATATCTGAAGTTAAACTTGCCTTAGCAAAATACAGCAATTTTGCCTTTTTAATTTCTCCGTTAAAACCAGAAATATCTATGGTTTCGTTTTCATATCCCAGTTTATCTAGTGCCATCTGTGTGGCATATGCCTGAAGCATACTTCCATAGTTATGCTGGAAATAGCATGACACAATTGCTGTTTTTTTCATTCCTCTACTCTCCAAACTATTCTTAATCACTTAATTATCTTCTCAAACAGTTTCCCATGTTCTTCTGAAACTCTCCGAGCGTTAAACCTGTTATGTACATCTTCCATGCCCTTTGCTACTAATCTATCCCTTAATCCATCTTCTTGATAGATTCGCAGCACAGCCTTACTTGCTCCAACATCGTCATCTACTTTAACAAGCAGACCATTTTCTTCATCCCGGATTATATTCGGAATAGCATCCACTCTGCTCGCCACTATCGGCTTGCCCGCCATCATGTATTCAGGAAGTGCTAATCCAAAGCCTTCCCAGCGGCTCAGCAAGCACGCAACATCAAAAAGCTCCACATAGCTCATTGGATTATCAACCCAGCCTGTAATATGTAAGTTATCCGAAAAGCCATTGTCCTCCGCATACTTTCTAATCTCGTCCTCTTGGTTTCCATTTCCAACGATGATAAAGTGTGCATTTGGAACTACATCCTTCACCTGCTTTGCCATTTTGATAAAGACATCTGGTGCTTTTTGCGGACTCACTCGTCCAACCATACCAACGACAAATGCGTCTTCCGGGATGTTCAAGTTTTCCCTCTTAACAGCACCATGTATTCCATTTTCATAGGCATCGATGTCCACACCATTAAAAATGACTTGCAGTTTATCATCTCTGCAGATCTTCTTTTCCAGTGCAGACTGCTTTTCTGCATCCGAAATGCAGATGATTTTGTCACAGAACGGAGCAGCCACCTTCTCAATCGCTGTGTATATTGCTTTCTTCCTTGCAGAGCATCGCATATTAAATGCCCAGCCATGTGGGTTATATACACAGTGATTATTGAGACCTATATCAGCAACACGAGCAATTGCTCCAGCCTTACTGGAGTGAGCATAGACAACATCAGGGGTATATTTCTTTATCAGTGCTCGAATCTTTTTAATCGCCTTTAAATCCTGTTCACCAATGGCTCTAGTCATTTCAACCTGCTCAAAAGAATCGACCAATCCTTTGTAATCTTCTTCATGGAAATCTTGTGAGCAAACCAATATATTCTCAAACTTCTCTTTATCCAAATATTTGAGAAGCATTCGGATATAACGATCTACGCCGCCAGCAGCCTGCGCCACATGTAAAATCCTTATTTTTTTCATTATGCCACCGCCTTTGCAGTGACATAATTATCTGGCTCAATGCTAACAGAGTATGCAAGGGTGTACGGCCTGACAACCGCAATAAAACGGATTAAGTTATGCTGTACCCCCGTTCATTCAGTGCATTTTCGTACTTTTTGCTGTACATTTGCGCCATTACTTTTGTGTTATATATCTTTAGAATATCCTGATATGCGTGTTCTGTTAGTTTTTCAACATCGCCCTGACATTCTTCGATAGCCTTTACGAAGTCTTCCACCTTCGTACACACAAAGCCATTCTCACCATTATGGATAACATCCCGATTACCGATTACATTACTTACCACACATGCTTTCTTCATATACATGGATTCAAGTAGAGAAATCGGAAGTCCTTCCCATCTACTTGGTAAAAGAAAAACATCTCCATTAACTGCATATCTAATTGCAGTGCTCCGGTCAGCCCATCCTGTAACTTCAATATTCTTACTTGTAAGCTCTTCTCGAAGTTCGCCATCACCAATCCAGACAAATCTGACATCCGGCAACAATTCTGCAATCGTGTTGAATAATGTTGGATTTTTCTGGTAGCAAATTCTTCCGAGGGTAAAAACGGTAAACGGATGCGCTACTTTTTCTGTCTGGTTAACAATCTCTTGAAGTTCTTTCATATTGATGCCATTATTCACATAAGCAGCATTCTTGGTAAGCTTTAAGGTTTCCTGATGCTCACCTACACTGCAGCTAATTGTAGTACAGTTTCTTTTGGCACAAACTGACTCAATCAACTTAAAAACTCTGCGTTTTGTAGGATTACAATTCTCCATTAAAAAGCTATATCCATGCGGCGTATAGAACATCGGAATTTTTCCATCAAATGCAACTCGACCAATCGCCCCTGCTTTGCTGCTGTGTAGATGAATCACATCTGGTTTTACCTCTTCCGCAATTTTCTTTACCTCAAAGAACGCAGCAATATCCTTTGTTGGATTGATTGCTCTTCCAAAATTCTTTACTTCAATCAGATGAATTCTTTTGTCAAAATAGTCCTTATAATTTTTCGGTGTCTGCTTTCTTACTGCATACGCAATGTACATATCATATTTATTTACCAGTTCATTTGCTAAATCTACAATGTAAGTAAATACGCCTCCGCCCATAGCTTCGACTATGTACAGTATTTTCTTTTTCTCCGCCATAGGTTTGCTTCCTCCCAGTACCCCTTTATCTACTCATCTAACTTTAGAATGTTTTTTCCAATTTTCTTTTAACAGCAAACAAGCCCACGGCGGATCACTCAATGGCAATCCACCGTAGGCTCGATTCGTTCTCCTTGATTTTTTACTTGCTGCTCATTTTGTGGGTCAAAACAGAGCTGCGCCAAAACCTCCCACCTATAACTTCTGGATTTTAGCATCTCCGCAGCCTGTCAGCAAATAAATACTTTTGTTGAACGAGTCGAGCCGTCAAAACCCTTTAGTTATCGTGGTATTTCTTGGTTGACCCTATTATATCTCTAGCCCCAGTGCCCGCAACGGCGATTTTGTAGTTCTTCATGTTATTTACTCCTCCGGCCCTCATCGGGCATATCCTCTAATTTTCTATGTACACATCCATATGGATGGTATTTCCCTCTAATTCCGCTGTGTGATAACCACACTCGGCTAAGTGTTTTCTTATGCTGTCGTATCCAATTACCCCAGCAATCATGTTTTCTACTTCATAAAACATCCGTTGAGTACATTCGTCTCTATTTCTCTATAGCCGAAGTGTTGATTTATACAGTTGAACCCCGTATACCCTGCAATGACGTTTTTCTAAGTGTTGGATTATTGAATCGAACCCTGTCGGTGCATGGGTTTTGTTAAAACTGTATATATCACCTAGCCCAATTCTCGCCATTCATTGTTCACTATGAACAAGTCATTCACTCTCACCGCACAAAACATATAATTATCATCACCATCCATGCTCTACTCAACAGCTGTTTTATGAAGTAGAAATCATCTATTTTTCTCTAATTTTCATGACTCAACAAACCGTTATGATGTTGGTGTCATTAGCGGGTCAGATAGTGTACTCAACAGCAGTTTCAGACGTTAATGATAAACTCATGGATTTTTGTTGTTTTCTCCTGTTTTCCGCCGTTTCCTCATAACATCTGAAAAAGATGTGCCAATTTTGTGTCGCATGGGTCAAAAGTTCAGCGTTTTGTACAAGCATTCAGCATTTTGAGTTCATGCAGCTGTGAAATATAACTAATTTTAGCGCCCCATATAGTGTGCAAAACAGGTTCTTTTCGACTATGCTACGTCAATACGGTTTGTTGAGTAGACATTCGTGGGAGCAGCTATTACAACAAAGTCCGCATCCGAGTATGCAGCCTTTGCATCCAGCGTTGCGGTCAAGTTCAGTTCCTTCTCTGCAAGATACTTCTCGATATAGTCATCTTGAATCGGGGATTTATGATTATTAATCATATCAACTTTTGCTTGCACAATGTCAACAGCCGTCACTTGGTTATGCTGTGCTAACAGAACGCTAAGGGAGAGGCCCACGTATCCAGTGCCTGCTACGGCAATTTTATAATTTTTCATATTTTCATTCTCCTCACTTTTCTCTTTATAAAACAGCAATAAGCCCACGGCGGGTCGCACAAAGGCAATCCACCGTAGGCTTGAACTCTCCTTCAATCTTTATTTGCTGCTCCTTTTTGTGGGTCAAAACAGAGCTTCCAAAAGCCTCCTACATATAGCCTTCAGGATTTCCCGCTTCTTGCAGTTTTTCAACAAATAAAACATTTGAAGGACAACTCAAGCCGTCAAAACCCTTTAGTTATCGTAGGTTTTCTTGGTTGACCCTATTATATCTCTAGCCCCTCGCCGCTCAATGGTCGGAACAGACTTCTGACGGATTCCCTCGTACTCCGTTTTACCAGCATCGTCATATTCTGCACCACTCACATGATGGCCTGCTCTGTTGTAGCAAGTCACGTCACAGCCATTCTGTGCCATTCGGGTGCAGAGTTCTTTGACAACGATCTCTACTCCGCCTTCTCTCGATAATCGCTTCTGTCCGAACATCGCAATCGCAAGTTTCTTACTCATAAATCTTTCCCACAATCCCACTCAATTTCTTCATCAATCTCTCGGCCAACACAAAGAGCGGATAGGCTCGCTCGCCTGTCCGCTGGCTGTCACCCCACCCTCATGGTCGAGATTTCTTCCTGTGCGTCATTTCTGCCGCTTAGAAAGATCAGTCGTTCATTCTTCGGGTAAGAAAATATGAACTTCGGGTTGCGGAGCCTTTCATTCTCTGCCGTACCCTTGTCCCTATTATGACCGCCGCGTATTATATCTCTAGCCCCAGTGCCGGCAACCGCAATTTTATAGTCTTTTTTCATAACTCCTTATCCTCCCGAAGACTCCAATCGTCTTTCCCCTCGCCTTGTCATTTCCGTATTCATTTTAGAATCATTGTGTATATGCGTTTTCTATATGTAGTACTATGCCTGGTCCGCTCTATCGACAACTCTCTAATTATTTCTACACTTTTCGATTCTATATACAGCAATTCTACCATTTTCGACAAGTTATTTCAATTGTAAACAGGGTCTCGGGGACGCTGCAAACAATATTTCGTCATACTGACAAGTAATGGCTAATGTTGTGGTGCAAAAACGCACAATTTTATAGCAAAAAAGAGGGGTGCAGCTTAATGCTGTCCCCTCTTTGGGTTACCAGGCCAGGAACATGGGTTCCTTAAACAGGTTTGTGTACTTTTCTAACATGGCATCGGACAAAGAACACAGGTTGCCCTCCTCGTCCCCTGCGGCGATAAAAGCTGGGCCGACCAGCAGGTCTTGGCCGCCCCAAAGCCAACGGTTGGGCGGCAGCTGTAGCAATTTTCCCTCATCGTTGCATACCAGAACAATATCTGCCTCCGGGTCATCGATGGGCAGGCACTCGATCAGGCCACCGACAAATTGCTGCATGGCTTCCAGTGTGTTATCGATTGTAACCATCTTGGCGTACTCAGTCGGCAGTAACGCCAGAACGCGGATTTTTTCTTCTTTCATAAGCACACCTCAGTAATATAACATCTCGTAACAGGCATCGGACAGCAATGCGCGGAACGCATCACTGTCGTTCAGAGCTACCTCGATTTCTTCCTCGCCGTAACCACAATCCGACAGCCAATCCACATCCGCCGGGTCGAAGCCCATGTTATGGGCTGTCACGGTCAAATCTCTCCGTTGCTTCTGGGTGTCCTTCTTATACGGCCAGCAAAGCGACTGCCAGAAACGCCTATAATCGATTCGTTCCGTTGAAAAATGGTTGCGATGCATTTTCCCTTCCGCCGTTATGCAAAGTATCTCACCCTCAGCCACCTTAACGGTCTGATGTACTTTTCCCCACAAATATGGCAGCGGAATCACTGCCGCCGCCAAAATTTCCGGCGTACTTGCGTAGAGATGCACCCCCGTGGCCGGGTAATACCACACTGACAGCGGGTTATTGCCCCGCACAAGGTACAGATCATTTCCGGAAGTCAGAATCGAAAATGTGAACGTCCCCTCCAACTGTTCTGCCATAGCGGCAATGGTCTGCGGTGTCACCTCGCCATAACTTTGCAGCAATTGGACGGCAACAAAACTGTCTGTTTCCACCGCCGTCTGTGGCAGGTTAAACCGCAGGCGAATGCTCGTTTCGTTATGCAGTACACCGTCGTGGGCCAATGCAAAGTCTCCGCCGGGCAATGCACCGCGGAACGGATGATTGTTATAGTTTTTCTTCTCGCTCCCCTGGGTCGTCATCCGCACATGGCCCAGCAGTTGGGTCGTGCCTTTGGGGAGCCGCAGTTGCATCCGCGCGGCAGGTTTCGGGCGCTTGTATATACGCAGTTTTCCACTCTGTACGTAGGCAATTCCTGTTGCATCCTGCCCACGAACTGCACTGGCGCGGGCCAGCGAATTGGCAAGGGCGCTGGCCTGTTTTTCCGTCAGACTGTGCTGCAGGTCACTAAATCCAAACAATCCACACATAGGTTAAACCTCTCTTTCTGCCGTGACCGGCTCATTGACATACAGGTTCCGTTCTTTTAGGTACTGCACCAGTTCCGGGCAATTATCCTGCGTCAGGGCTTCAATCAGCGCCGGCCAGCTGAACTCTTGGATGCGATATTCCGGCAAAGAAATTGCCACCCGACACAGGTTCGCAACGAACTGCAGGGTGGCAATTACTGTATTGTATTTCAGAGTTCCGCGGAACACACGAAATTCGATCGTGTCCGTGTTAGTCAGGTTGATGCAGGCGTATCTACCATTAGCTCCGTGCTTTGCCTCCTTTAAAATCTCTTCGCCGCGATCTTTGTAGCCGTACCGCGCAGCCCAGTGGTTGATCTGGCTTTCTGTTCGCCGGGAGAAGCGCAAAATCTCCTGCCAGAAGCGCTCGAAAATGTACAGCAGTTTGGCAATTGTCTCTTCCTGCTCGTACACATCTTTACCCAATGCCTTACGGCTGACATTGGCATGCAGCCCGCAGGTTCCCGGTGCGTGGCTGCGGTAGCCCATGCCGCGCAAGGCTTCCAGCGTTTCCCGCCAAGGCACCTGCTGTAAGTGTGTTTCCAGCGTACAGGGATGTGTCACCAGTTCAAATCCATCGTTTAGGCTGCCATCTGATTTGACGTAGCCATATACATTTTCTTGGTTAAACGCCCGCAGCGCTTGGACCGCATTAATGTTGTCCTTGCCTGCTTCATCCACCTCCAGCTCAACACCCAGGTAGAGTGGTCCCTCCCCGTAAAAGATTGGTCCCGGCTTGTAAGAATAATTGTGAATCGTTCCGCCGTAACCGCGCTCATAGCAGCTGTCGCAATAAGCTTCGTCCTCGTCATTGTAGTGGGCATCTTCCCGCGGAATCAGTGCGCCGCAGTTTTCGCAGGTAACATAATTGTCTGCACGGCAGGACGCGCAAAGATGCAGATAATGAGTTCCGTAGTCGTTTGCCATCCAGATGCGTTCGCCGCAGCAATCGCAGCATACCGTATATCGTTGCAGGCATTCCGGGCAGAGTTCGGCACTGCCCATCCAGGTCAGGTTTACACGGGGGTACACGGCACCACAGTGGGTACAGGGTTGGGTCTTTTCGTTCATGATCGCATTTCCTTTCTGTTTTCATTCGCTCATGTTTTTGATTACTTCTGTCACGACAGCCACTGCCAAAGTCAGTAAGGCTTCCGCAATGGCTGCCGGCAGCTTGCAATCCGTCTCAGCACAGGTCGTTCATGGGACTTCCTCCTTGTATAAAAAGTAACAGAAGGCACCGTTTCCAGTGCCTTCTGTTCTACTAAAATAATATACAATTATTTTTTATAGAAATACGGTCATGGCAGTTTTAACTGTTGCAAAGTTCCTTGTATTCCTCTTCAGCTTTCTTCTGGCACTGTTCGCCTTCCCCATCGCAGGGGCCGTTGCGCAGGCGTTCCATCAACGTCGATTCATACCTTTCCTGTAATTCTCTCTTAAATTCTTCATAGTTCGCTCTTTTTTCACCCTCCAGCAGCGTCCAGACCGATGGCATCTGCGCCACAGGCACATCATCCGGCAGGTAGACCATAGATACCCCGGCACGGGCGAAGGCTTCCCGGTAGTCTGTCAGTTTTTTCCGTGCTGCCGCCGGGGTTCGCCCTTCTGCGACCATATCGGCCAGGATGTTCATTTCAGCCTTCTCCCTGTCGGCATAGGAATTCCACCGATCAGCAACTTCTGCCAACTCGCTGGCCCGTTTAGGGTAAACCTCCCGCAGCTTTTTGTGCAAGTCATCTCTGTGCAGATAATCGCCGGTATTCTTCAGCACCATGCGCCAAAGGGCAGAGATAAGATCTTCCCCATTGTCGTAATAGTGATTCATCGTTTCATAGGGGCTTATAACCTTTTCGGCCTGATTGTAGTCCTTGATGGCGCGCCGCCCCTCTTTCAATTTAAAAATCAAGCGTGGATTGCCGTAGTCTCGTTCAATTTTCACGGTAAGCTTGTGTGATTTGCAACCAATCACACATTTGTCCGGCGTAAGTTCCTGCACCTTGTAGTTACTGTCACACACCGATTTGCAGATAAGCAGCAAATACCAGGAAAGGTCCATATCCGTATCCAGTTCCACCATTGCCTGCAATGTTACGGACCGCACCGAGAACTGCTGGGCCGGATCGTAACTATGCAAGTCCCATTCCCGCATTAGGTCACGGATGCCGCTCTCCGGATCCGAGTAGCCGTAAAAGTCGAGTTCTTCGTATTCACCATCCTCGTCCTTTTCCCGCACAATGTCCCAATAAACACTTTGGTCGTTATTTGCTCCAAAGCGCATGTACAAGCCGTCCCCAAGGCGATATCTTTGCTTATCCTCTTCCCATTCGTAGTAAGGGTTGTTGTACAGGTGGCCTTTTACACTCCGCATCTGTATTGCTGTAAGCTGTTTACGGATCGTAACTTTGTAGACTGCACTGTCTTCCCGCCGTCTGGTATAAGAAATTGTGTTATCCATATAAGTACCTCTTAATTTTTACATCGATTATTTTGTATTTGTGTTGTAATTTTAACGTTGCTTTGTTATAATGAAGGAAATTACAGTTCACAGCGCAGACCGAATGCCTCTGCTTTCAGGGCAAGGAACCGTTTGTCATCTACACCGTGTACGCTCGTCCGCGTATCACCGCAGATGAGCCAGGGGTTCTTTTTAAATAGCCTACAGGCTTTTCGTTCCTGCGAACCTTCCGGCATGTTTGGACTGCCAGGTGGGAACTTTCGGCACAGCGCCTTTACCTTTAAGCAGACGCGTTGGTTCTTCAGATCAATATAGCCGATATAGCCTTTGCCGTTCCTGTACTCCCGGGGACTTTGGGCCAGCAGATTGGGTTCCAGTTTCAGCTGCCGGATCACTTTTTGGTCATATTCTTCCGGCGCAGCCTTTTCTTGAGCCCGGCTTTTTTTGGTCAATATTGCTTCTCTCTGTGCCTGCTCGCATCTTTGGATGCTTTCTTCCATCGCATGTATAAAAAAGTCCACGTTACTCATTCGGTGAGTTCGCATATAGTCTACAATCACCAACACTGCATAGCGGAATACCTCGTAGTTTCCGTGCATCCTGTACAGTTCTGCGGGGCGCGTAAAACGCAAGCTTGCCTTTTGAATCGATCTGACAAGCCCGTCCTGTTTACTTACGATATGCCGAATCAGCTGCAGGTAAATGCCCGCAAGCGGAGACGGATCACTGCCGGTGATCTGTTGGATGCGCTCAAAGGGAATATCCCCCTGCCCCACACACACGATGCAGATACGTTCCAGGATTTCCAACGTATAATCGAGGATACTGTTTGCTGTAACCGCCGCCAAAAAGTCTACACGGCTTTCTTTACCCTCTGTTCCACGGAGAGGCAGGGCCCCATTGCCCAGCGCCATGATCAGCTCTTTCAGCTTTTTGGCATCCTGTTCAGACTGTACACCGTTGCTGCCTGCCAGATCATCCAGGATAACTACCGTACCGGATGCCTCCTGCATTCCACCATATAAACTGTTTTTCCAGGAGCGCAGGGGAATTTCAAAAATTTCTCTGTCACCATCGTTTCTGAGGTATAAGCTGTTGACGAGCCGAAGAAGACGCGTTTTGCCGGAGCCGGCTTCCCCATACAAATAAAGGATTGGGTTTCTGTCAATAATGCCGGCTCGTTCCATGAGAGGTTTGATGATTGCGGCGATCTGGAACAGAAACGCCATGTGCAGGGGCGGACAGGGTATTTTGGCCAATTCCATTATTATGTCGCATTCCTGTTGTTGTGCTATCGCCGTGGCCCGCTCTGGAACTCGATACTTTTTTAGCGAATCCGCCATGCCCACGGTTTCTGTATGGACTGCACACCGGATCGGGCCCACATAGTATACCAGCTCATCATTCCGGTCGGTGTGCCATCCTGGTTTTGTAATGAACACGCCCTCGGATGCCTCTAGCTGCTTGTAATGGTTTAGCTGTACTTGGAGTGCAATGCGGACACACTGCTTTACTCTGGCAGGATTTTCGACCAGCATCTGAGGAAAGGCACTTTGCAGATTTTCTATAAGTCGGTTTTGTGCCATAGCAACATCTGCTTCGGGGCCATCCACCGCCCCTTTCTCCAGCCACTGCATGCGGAATGATGTTATTTTATTGTCATCGTCACGATAAATCGTTTTCAGCAGCAGGATACCAAACAGCGCTTTTTTACCCTGGAAAAGCATACATCCGTCTTTGATTCTGACAGCGCTGCAATTTTCCTCCAACAGGGCAGCTAAAACTTGAAGCTTTTCCTCGGTATTCATTCCGGATCACCCGCTTCCGCAGGCGGCAGCAGTTCCACAAACGGAAGTCCTGACACCTTTGCTATATTTTGCTTCAAATATTCCCGGTAGCATTCTTGGACATCCCGCATGTAATCCGCTTTGATTTCTTCCTGAAGGGCGCGGGCGTTTTCTATTCTGGCCTTGGCATAGCGAAGTTCAGCTTCTGCCTTTTCGCGCTCGGCCCTCGCTTCCGATTCTCTACGCTGGTTTTTCTGGGTGCCGACTGTGGTCAGCAATTCACTGGAGATATGACCGGCAGTTTCTGCTGCAGAGCACAGGGTCTCTATCCACCCTTTCGCAGATCTGTACATAGTATTCTCCAATTCTTTTGGCTTTTCCTGGTCGACTTCCTGTTTGACTATAGGTACTATAGGTGCTTCCGTTGTCATTCTTGACTTTTGGAAGATTTTCTCTATATCTTCATCTTCTTGGGATTTTCGCATTTGATAGCCTCCTTGGCTTACAATTTTATTTTCTGTCCGGACACCTGCCATTGTACCTATTTGCCGATTTTTTGTCTTCCCGCATATTGGAACACGTATACACCCTGTATGGAGGCATTTTTATGACTTTACCTCAGGACAAGCCACACATTACCGCAGGCGAAACATTTAAAATCAAGCGAAAATACGATGTTTTTTCTTATCTTTCCAAGATTCCCGGTATTTCTTCTGAAACGCTTGAGCTTTTGAAAAAAAGCGAAAATTTCAAGAATAATAAGCCTAAAAATTTTTCTACATTAACACCTGACAAATCAAATTCACAGAGTTTCTGGGATTCTCTACAGAGCACCAGCTATTCTCTACCTATCCCAGAATTTTCTGAGTATATACTATCGAAAGGCCCTAAAGGCCCTAAAAACCCTAAGGGCTTTAAAATTCCTATAAAAAATGTCAACCCATTTTCTTATCTTTTCATCAAATCGAGGTATCATTCTCGTAAAACAGATTCGTCTGACAAAGATTACACCATTGATGGTTCTATTGTCGATAAAATTGCTCCTTTATGGCTCTGCGAAGAAACTCTACCGCTTGCCCCTGTCCTCTCACTTATTATGCTCTCCTATGCAGCACATAAGGACCCCGACTGCTTTTTCCGAAAGAAAGGACTTCCTGAAAAGGTTTGCTCTCCTGCCAATGTCTGCTACTATTTATCAGAACTTTCTCCCTCTGTACGCGAAGCTCGCTTTTCCAGTTATTACCCTTCCAAACATGGTCACGGATCTTACGCTTGCTACTTTTCTGATAAAGCCATAACACATGAATATTGGCTGCAGATTTGTGCTTTGTGTATGTTACTGGCCATGGCTTCGGAAAATCTTGCCGCCCGCAATAAGGCTGGCGGAAAAATCCATACCCAATATTCCCTACGCTGGAACGTCTATGAACAGGCCGTTCTATTTTCCCTACTTATTGCTACACCGTTTGATATTTTGCTGAATTGGAAAGAACTTGCCGAGCAAATTCCTGAACTGGATTGCGGAAAGAGTATTTCTCCCACAGACAGCGCCAGCCAGCGTTCCGCCACTCATAGACCCGCTCTGCCTAGTGAATTCTACTCACTCGATCCTCAAGCGTCCTTTGAGCTTTACATTTATACCGCACTAGCCCCCCTGTTTGGAAAGCCAACGGAAACCTACGCAGCAGATTGGCAGCATTTTTCCTCTATTATGAGTATAGCATGCCGAACTTCTGCCTCCACACTTGATCCTTACTGCCACTCTGTTATTCCTTACAGAGCCCGACATATTCTATTCAAGCACTTTTCTATCTGCGAGGCCATGAAGAATTCCAGAAGAAATCCTTCTAAGCGATTTGTCAAGGACTTCTATATTTCAGCTCTCTGTACTGGTGCAAGGTTTGCCCCCTATTATAAGGTGCTTTCCAAGCTATATGACAATGAAATAGACTTCAATAAGGAAGCTTTTACGCAATTCGCAATTTGAATGCAAAACAAGTTTCTTCACAAAAGCAAAACAGTCTCCCGTTTAGGTCCAGAAGATGAGGATTACGTTGTTCCCTGACGAAGAAATTCTAGTGAACCCAGTAATTCAGCCACTAGCCAATGCCATAAGTAACATTGCCGACTATCATGTATTTGAACGCACCTGCCGTAGATTTTTGGCTTCCTGGGAGCCTTATCCTGGAGCTCTCCAATCTCTTCGCATAGAAGATGATCCGTAATTCAAATTTGCTGACTGAAAAGTTGTGCAGATGTGACGATGTGCCGGGCTTCCGGCACATATGCACATCCGCACTGGAAGCAAATGCCGCAGTAGAAATGCTGCGGCATTTTTTGTTGGGGTGAGGCATAGGAATGGACAAACCTGAAATGGGAGGGCGTTTGCATGAAAAATGAACAGGTGGTCCAGCAAAACAAGGTCTCTGGCAAGGTGCGGCGGCAGGCAGAGGTCGTCTTTACTTACACACCCAGCGGCCCCACGCTGGAAGTACTTTTAAAGACTCTGCTGCGTACCGCTTCCTTGCCAAGGCAGGCGGTATAATAACATGGCAGCACGTAAAAAGAGCGGGGCGGCCAGCCGGGAGATTGCCATCTACCTGCGCCTGAGTTCCGCCGACGGCACCGAAGCTGAAAGCAACTCCATCGGCAACCAGCGCAGCTATCTACACCAATGGGCGGCGCGGGAGGGGTGGCAGATCGTGGCCGAATTTTTGGACGATGGCCACACGGGCACCGACTTTGAGCGGCCCGGCTTCCGTGCGCTGATGGCCGCGCTGCAGGAAAAGCGCATCACCACCTTTGCCACTACCGACCTCTCCCGCCTTGGGCGCAACTACCTGGAAGTGGGGCTTTTACAGGAAAAGACCTTTCCCGCCCTGGGTGTGCGGTACATAGCGGTCAATGACGGGTACGACAGTGCCCGCGCCGACACCGGCAGCATCGACCCCAGCCTGTTCAAAAACCTGATGAACGACATCTACGCGCGGGATTGCAGCAACAAAGTTTTGCGCGCCAAACGCACCTTACAGCGGCAAGGCAAGTACTTAGGCTCGGCCCCTTACGGGTACAAGCTGGACCCGGCCGACAAATATCACCTAGTGCCAGACCCGGACACCGCGCCCATTGTACAGCGTATCTACGCATTATTTTTGGCAGGTGAGACCCGCGCCCACATTGCCCGCCTGCTGATGCAGGAGCAGGTCCCCTGCCCTGCCCGCGCCAAAGGCATGACCGGGCGGCGGTTTACCGGCGAGTGGACACCTACCACGATCAAGCGCATTCTGACCCTGCCTACCTACTACGGCGCGGTGACCCAGCACACCCGCGAGATGGTAAGTTACAAAGTCCACAAGGCACGGTTTCTGGACAGTAACGATTGGATCGTGGTCGAGGGTACCCACGCGGGGCTTGTGACCAAGGCCGACTTTTTGCAGGCGCAAAAGCTGCTGGAGACCCGCAGTTACACCGCCCCCGACATACAAACACATCGGCTGACCGGACTGGTTTACTGCGCCGATTGCGGCGGCAAACTGTTTGCCCACAAGGTGGGCGGGCACTTTTACCTGACCTGCTACACCTACAGCCGCCGGCCGGGACAGCATCTGTGCACCAGCCACGCCATCCGGGAGGATTGGCTGGAAGCACAGGTCTGCAGCCAGCTACGGGCGCTGGCGGACAGCACAGTTGATTTGCCCGCCCTTGCGCAGGAGCGCTTGCGGCAGATGGCCAAGGGCAGCAACACCGCGCAAGCCGAACGTGACCGACTGACCGCCCAGCTAAACAAAACAAAAAAGACCCGCCTGTCGGCCTACAAAGACCTGACAGACGGACTATTAACGAGAGAAGAATTCAGCTATATAACATCCGATTTACGCAAAGAAGAAGACCAACTGACCCAGCGATTGCAGGCGTTAGCCGATGCTCCCTCCCCTGCCGCTGACGCAGAATCGCTATGCGAAGAAATGCAAAAACTGCTGCAATTTACCACCCTAAACAAGGTGCAATTGCAGCAGTTTATTAAACGTATTACCGTGGATGCCGACCGCCATGTAACGATACAGTTTGCCTTTCAGGAGCCGCACGGCAAAGATCAGTCCAGTAAATAGGCTTTCACCTCGGCCAAGCGCTTTTCCGCCTCCTGACGGCCGATATTGTAAGCAGCTTTCAGGTGCTCCGGGTTCTTCTCTACCCGGTCCACCGGCAGCGCCTGAGGAGGGCGAATGACCAGCAGGCGGCCCGCGGTTTCCTCCTGGGCAATGTAGTCCAACGTTTCGTTATACATGGCTGGGCGGTTTTCCATCGCCGTAACCAGGTTAGGATAGCGTTTATACTTGCGTCGAATCAACGGCATAATGCTGTTTTTCCCTTTGCGGTAGCCTTTAGGCTGGGTCAGCACCACCACATTGCGGTCGTAGCCGATGGACTGAAAGTACCGCACGGGGATCGAATCGGCAATGCCGCCGTCCAGCAGTTTGCGGCCCTCGATCTCTACAATACGCGAGACCAGCGGCATCGAGGCCGAGGCGCGGATCCAATCAAAACCGTGGTCATTTTTCCCCAGGTATTTGTGGTAGACCGGCTGGTCGCTTTCGATGTCGGTGCAGACAACGTAAAATTCCTGCGGGTTGGCATCGTAGGCGGTAAAATCAAAGGGGTCAAGTTCCAGCGGCACCGTGCCATAGCAAAAATTCGTATTATAAATGTCGCCGGTTTTGACAAGCGAGCCAAGGCCGCAGTAACGCTTATCGGCGCAGAAGCGTGTATTATAGCGGATAACACGGCCAATCTGCTTTGACTTATAGTTGCAGCCAAACGCCGCGCCCGCCGATACGCCGATCACGCCATCAAAATTCACGCCGTTTTCCATCAGCACATCCATAACGCCCGCCGTGAACATGCCGCGCATCGCGCCGCCCTCTAGTACAAGTCCTTTTTTCATGCGTTACGCCCCACATTGCTTTGTTTTTGTCTATTATATCAGATTTTTATGGAAAAAGGAAGTTCTCACGCTTTCCGATTTACCAGTTCATCGGGTTGCAATCATCCGGGTGCTTGCCCTCGATGCTTTCCTGCAGGGATTGCACTTTTTCGTCCAGGCAGTGTGCACGAATTTGGGCGGCGGCAAGTTCGGCCTCAGCCTTTTGTTTCAACTCCGCCAAAATGGTCTGCCGCTCCTGCAAGGTGGCTGCGCCCTGCTGGCAAAGTTCAAAATAGTGCTTGATCTGCGCAATGCTCATGCCGCTGGCACGCAGAAAGCCCACAGCTCGCAGCCAGTTGATGGATTCCTCATCAAACAAACGGTTGCCGTGCGCATCGTGGCGCAGGTTCGGCACAAGGCCCCTGTCGCAGTAGTAGCGCACGGCGTGGACTGTCATGCTCAATTCCGCGCAGACATGCTTAATCGTATAATTCATACCAAATTGTTAAATCTCCCGAATTCTGCTTGCCCTCGTGTTATCCGAGGGGTATATACTTATTGTATCACAAAACGAGAAAGGCAGATACCCCTATGAAAAAAGTTGTTATTTTCGGTGCGGCAGGTCACACCGGCAAGTATATTACCCGCAAAATGCAGTTGATGCCCGATGTGGAGCTGACTGTATTTGTGCGCAATCCCGCCAAATTTGAAGGGATGGACATGACCGGCGTGAACATCCTGCAGGGCGACGCGCTGAACGCCGAGGACGTGAAAAAGCCATAGATGGGCTGCGAAGTGTAAAGCTGCAAATTATAGAACCAATCCGACCGCTTTGCGGGGTGCATGCCCTGCAAAGCGGTCATTTTTCCCCAGCAGCAAAATATTTTACAGAACATCTGCATCGCAAAGCCCCCATCCTGTATTGCGGCGTCATGGGGTTTATGCTATAATTTAGCCTGTAAAATGGCGGTGTCCGGGGTAGGAAAATCCGGCGAAGCATGACAAAAAAGAAAGGAACTTTCTACAATGAAACCCAAATTTGATGGCTATGCGGCCAAATACGATGCCTGGTTTATGGAAAACGAAAACCTGTTCCAGAGCGAACTGCGGTTGTTCCAGCGTGCGCTGGGGGATATTTCCGGCCAGCGCGTGCTTTCTGTGGGCTGCGGCAGCGGCCTGTTTGAGAGCATGATCGATCACAGCGGCATCGAGGGCATCGAGCCTTCCCGCGATATGGGCGCGATTGCCCAGAAACGCGGTGTAAACGTCATCGCTTTCGGTGCCATTGAGGATGCAGATTTGGAAGAGAACGCCTACGATGTGATCTACCTGAACGGCAGTTCCAGCTATATGGAGGATCTGCACAAGGCCTTCGACGTCTGCAAAAAGGCACTGAAGCCGGGCGGGCGCTTCATCTCGTTGGATGTGCCCAAAGAGAGCGCTTTCGGCTTTATGTATCTGCTGGCCAAGAATCTGGGCACTTTTGACCATCCCTACCTGAACGGGGTAATGCCTAAGCTGCCCTACCCGCTGGAACTGTGCAGCGCAGGCGTGTGGCACTCCACCGAGGAGAAGATCAACGTGTTGAAAGATCTCGGTTTCCATGACTTTGACTACTGCCAGACTTTGCTGAAGAATCCGATGTACACCAACGAGGATGTCGAGGACGCTGTGCCCGGCTACCAGAGCGGCGGCTACGTTGCCATCATTGCCCGCAAATGAAGATAGAAGCCAGTGGGAAGCTCTCCCAAAAGATCGCTGTCTGTGCGGAAAACCTCTGGCCGCGGTATCTTTGCCATCCCTTTATCACTCAGATGGCTGACGGCACCCTGCCTTTGGAAAAGTTCCGCTATTATATGCTGCAGGATTATCTGTACCTGCGGGACTATACAAAAATTCTGGCGGCGATCTTGCAAAAGGCCGATACGTTTGAACAGATCCACTTTTTGAGCGATTTGATCGAAAGCACCATCGACGAGACCTATCGCACCCATATTCCCTACATGCAGCGCCTTGGCATCACCAAGGATGAGATTTGCCAAGCCCACACGCACATCGACAACTGCGCCTACAGCCATTATATGCTGTGCGAGGCCCAGAACGGAAATGTGCTGACCGGGTTGGTGGCACTTTTGAACTGCTCCTGGAGTTATGCGTATATTGCTGAGCAGATCGTCCAGCGCTATCCCCAGGCACTGCAAAATGAGACCTACGGTGCCTGGTTTGCGGGCTATCTTTCGGAAGAGTACCGCAAAGCCAACCAGGATCTGATCGACCGCATCGATGCGCTGGCGGCGTCCATTTCCCCGCAGGAGGAAAATCGCCTGTGCGAACTGTTTGAAAAGTGCTGTCTTTTCGATCTGCGCTTTTGGGATATGGCCTACACCATGGGAAAGTGCTGAAATGTTTGCATTTTCCGGGCAACTATAAGAAACCGAGCAGACGGCCCACTCAAATAGGGAGCTGGCCGCTCACGCCATCGTGCGTATCGGTTGGTGCATGATGGGTCAACCTCATAAATATAAGAACTCGCAGCAGTTCAGGATGCAAAAGCATCCTGCTGCTGCGAGTTTTTGTTTGTAATAGGGCATTTTTGTACGGAGAGCCCTGCCATCACGCAATCGCCACTAGTTCATTAAGTTCAGGGTACTCATCAATATGCTTTCGCACATATGTACGTGTGAATCCTGCAAACTTGTGTCCTCTGCTCAGCATTCCACGCAAGGCCCTGTAATTTCTTGTGTTTGGCTTCTTCTTGTAATTTGCAAGGCAACGATACAATGTCGTCATCGTAGCCTCTAAAGCTTCTACTCTCGTGGAACATTCATATTCTCGGATGCCCGTGTTCTGCTTTTCAAAGCACTCCGTCAGCAGCTCTGCTGTACGCACTGCCTTGTCTGTAGAAACAATTGAAGTCACAACCACGTGTCCATCTATTAATTCTTGGCAAATAGAAGCCTCCGGGTCTTCTTTGCAGCAGTCAATAACATGTCCCTCGTATTTTTTCTGATTCTTCATATTATTGCAGTGGGGGCAGGAAAGGAACAAATTGTTCCAATCAAACATCAAATCGAAATCTTTGCCATGATGTGGTTTCAAATGTTCAATTTGGATACTTTGCAATTTGTTAATCTCGCAGAGATAGCACTTTCCGTGAAAATCCTTATTTAACTGAGATACGACATCCTTCCCTCTGTAATTTAGGGTTCCATTTTTCTTTTCAACTGCAAGCGATGCGGGAGCCGGTTGTGTTCGGTTAATTTTTACCATGTTTATCACTCCCGGTTCATTAACTCCAATTTGAGACGACTATATTCTGCCGAAAAATCAAGTGCCAAGTAATCAGGGACCTCATCCAAATATGTTTCCAACTCCGCTGCACGAGCAAAATCCTCATCCGTCAGGTTTTGCTTTTGAGCGATTTCCTTATACTCGGTAAATTTCTGGCGGAGTTCATCTGACAGCAAATCCGTATTGAAGTACCCTTCTACAACACCTTCATACGGCAAGCCGGTCAGGCCATCTTTTACCAAGAGTTTCTTTTCCAGGTCGTAAACGACTGCATTTTTTGTGGAATTCAAAACAAAAGGAGAGTGTGTTGTCAAAACAAACTGAATATTGGGGAACAGCTGTGTCAAAATCGGGACGATCTTCTTTTGCAAATCAACATGCAGATGCGTTTCGATTTCATCAATCAGGACAAGGCCCTCTAAGTCATAGCGCCGCTTGGATTCCATACGCATAATTAAATCGCCAATAATATCGAAAACCGCAGCGTAGCCCATTGACATAGAGTTAAAGTCAAACGGATCATGTCCTGCCTGACAAATTGTGAACGCAAAGGTTTCAATATCAAATTTCAATTCAAGGGTATCATCCGAGTAAATAGAACGCAGAACATTCTGGAATCTTTCAAACCAATCATGGATTTCGGCGGCGCGGGCATTGTTTCCGCTGGTTTTGGCGAAAGCCTCTGTTGTTTTTAGGTTGACGAGGTATTTGACAAGTTGCTGGCTGGGATGGTCATCAAGAGCATAAACCTCTTGCAAATCAACCTTTTCAATATTTTTGGAGATCTGAACTTTGATCTCACGGTCATCCCCGTAGTAGGCAAGAATGTATTCGCCTTTCAGATATTTTTCGCGCAGGTCAGCATAAGATGGATATTCAGCAACCGTTCCATCAATCCAATGCGTTAGGTGGTGGCCCCAGTATGCAATGCTACTTTCTGTACTTTCGCGCTTTTCTTTATCTTGTTCCGAATCACCTAGTTCTTGATATACTTTTTGATAATCAGCAACTCGTTTCAAGCAGGTTGCCTGCGTAACAAAATTATCCGAAACCACATAAGTCAAAAAAGCAACCGTACTTCTCAGAACACTGGTTTTCCCACTACCGTTTTTGCCTGTTAAAATCAAGTGCTTTGGCTGGCTGTCAGAAAGAGGTATCGTAATATCTTTTAAATGGCGAACATGGTTGATGCGAAGTTCTGTCATGAATGTTTTATCCACAATATCCCCAACTTTCGTTGCTAATATAGCATACATTAAGTATAAACGTTTTTTCTCGAAATAACAACATAAAAATTTGAAGGAGTTTTTTCACAAAATAGACGAGCTGTTTTTTCCGAATATAGCAATAAAAGCCACCTTTCGTTTTGTGTATAAACGTTACCCGCTGTTTACAGCCGCTTTACTGGCGGCTGGTGGCCGAAGCGTTTCATTAAGTCCAAAAGCAACGCAGATACACAGATTTTAAACTATTTTGCTATAACTCAACCAGCGCCAAATTTTTACAAAAGCACTCTCATCCCCGCCAAAGCTTTACACAAACTTGGCGGGGATTTGGTTGTTTGGCGAGGTGAATTTCCGTATAGTTAGAGATGTTCCGACGAAATATGAGACGAATGTTCAAAGGAGAACACCATGAAAAACAACCACAAAAAAGCCGTTGCCGTTCTGTGCGGCACAATGATGGCTGTCTCCCTGTCCCTGACCGCCTGCGGCGGCGCTTCTACTGCCGAAAGCGTTGACCTGCGGGAAGTGCCGCTGGATACCATCCTTGAAAAAGCCAAGGCGGAGGGCCAGATCAACTCGGTAGGCATGCCGGATGACTGGGCCAACTGGCGCGGCAGCTGGGCCGCTGTGAGCGAGAAGTACGGCCTGACCCATGAGGACACCGACATGAGTTCCGCTGAGGAGCTTTCCACCTTTGAGACTGAGAAGGATGCCGCCACGAAGGACATCGGCGATGTCGGCCAGGCGTTCGGCCCCACCGCCGTGGAGATGGACGTGGTGCAGCCCTACAAGGCCACCACTTGGGATTCCATCCCCGATTGGGCCAAGGACCCGGACGGCAAGTGGTGCATTAGCTACGTGGGCACCATGAGCGCCATGGTCAACGCGGACCGCGTTTCCACCACCATTGATTCCTGGCAGGCGCTGAAAGACAGCGGCGCCACCATCACCATTGGCGACGTGGTGCGCGGTGCATCCTCCCAGATGGCGGTGCTGTCCTGCGCCTATGCGCTGGGCGGCGGCATGGACAACCTGGATCCGGCCTTCGACTTCTTTAAAGAGATGGCCCAGGAGGGCCGCCTGGATGCCGGCACCTACAGTCAGGAGCGCATGGATCGCGCCGAGATCGATGTGCTGCTGACCTGGGATTACCTGACCCTGCAGTATCGCGACCTGACCAAGGCCAGTGTACCCGATGCCAATATCGAGTGCCACGTCATGAAGGATGGCGCACTGCAGTCCGGTTATGCGCTGGTCATCAACAAGTACGCCCCGCACCCCTACGCGGCCGCTGCCACTGTAGAATATCTGCTGAGCGATGAGGGTCAGATCAACCGTGCCGAGGGCTATGCCCGCCCCATCCGCAGCGATGTGCAGCTGCCTGCTGAACTTTCCGCCAAGATGATCCCGGACGAGGAGTACACCAACACCATCCCCCTGACCGACAACGATGCCGTGAGCGCCGCCTGCACTGAAATCGCCACCCGCTGGGAGGAAGAGATCATCCCCCTGATGGGCTGATGGGAGCAATTTGCTATGCTGCAACAAATCAAACGCACCGGCAGCCGCTGCCTACTGCTGGTGCCCCTGGGGCTGATCGTGCTGCTGTTTGAGTGTGTCCCGCTGGTCAGCATGTTCGTGAAAGCCTTTTCCGAAAACGGGCATTTCAGCCTGGCGCAGTTCGGCACCATTGCCCACCAGCTGGTGTACCGCACGGCCATCATCAACAGCCTGTGGGTAACGCTGCTGTCC
>ERZ1026874.258-NODE-258-length-35963-cov-14.739111_pt1 | contig 35963 bp, 18 predicted proteins | sample MGYA00380167_ERZ1026874 | MGnify/ENA primary metagenome ERZ1026874 (study PRJEB33269, sample SAMEA4719803) | human gut metagenome | biome: human-associated habitat; feature: organic feature; material: feces | place: Cameroon | collected 2013-10 ...
TTCTAAACAATGACACAAAACACGTTCTCTTATACGGGTTCACCTTTATTTTAACCAATGGTCGTTGCCCAGCTTCGGGATGAAGTTCCGCCACTCCGATAGGTTTTCCCATAGTTTCAAGTGTGAGTTCCACCTCTATCCCTTACTCAACATCAGCAGATTGTGCGACCACTGCAAGAAAGTCCTTCATAAAAGTGTATGGATAGCCCGAAAAGTCCCTCATAAAAGTGTGTTAATCTTTCGAAAAGTCCCTCATAAAAATGTGACAGGTTTTGCTATCTCGTTAATTCTCAGTATATTTGCAGCAAAATGCAATATATGGAAAGATTTATTATGCAAGACCTCATTGCCTGGAAGAACAGAAAGGATAGAAAACCCCTTATTCTGTTAGGGGCAAGACAGGTTGGCAAAACTTATATCTTGAAGGAACTCGGGCAACGGGAGTTTGAAAATGTAGCCTACATTAACTGTGACAACAATGCCATGGCTAAGGATTTGTTTGCTTTAGACTATAATATAGATCGCATCCTTCTTACCATCGGAGCCATTACTGGTGTTAATATAGAAGCCGGCAAGACCCTCATCATTATGGATGAAATACAGGAGTTGCATCGCGGACTTGCCTCGTTGAAGTATTTCTGTGAAAATGCAAGGGAGTATCATGTTGCAGTAGCCGGTTCCCTTCTCGGCTTGGCTCTTCATCAGGGAGAATCCTATCCTGTAGGAAAGGTTAATACTCTGGAAATGTATCCGATGACATTCGAGGAGTTTCTGTGGGCACGTGGTTTCAAGCAGCGTATGGATCTGCTGCAGCATGGAATGTGGAATGTGGTAAAATCGCTCAGAACCATCTATATTCAGCATCTTCGTGAATATTACCTTGTTGGCGGTATGCCCGAAGCTGTAAATAAGTTCATTGAGACCAATGATGCAAATGCCGTAAGAGAAGTGCAGGAAGAAATTATTCGGGCCTACGAAAAAGACATTTCCAAGCATGCACCAAAAGAGCAGGTGGTAAGAATCAACCAGGTATGGAACTCTATCCCTTCCCAACTTGCCAAAGAGAATAAAAAGTTTATCTATGGTGTAGTAAAGCAAGGTGCAAGAGCCAAGGATTATGAGTTGGCTATCCAGTGGCTCATAGATGCAGGGCTGGTGTATAAAATCAGTAGGGTGAAGACTTTGGGGCTTCCTCTGAAGATTCATGAGGATATCAGTGCCTTCAAATTGTATCTCTTGGATTGTGGATTATTAGGTGCTATGAGTAAAACTCCACCAGCCTTACTTCTTTTGCCTAGTAATGACAATACCGGGAAGGGTGATTTTACGGAAAACTTCGTTTGCTGTCAGCTGGAATCGTTGCGCCAGATTCCTATATATTATTATAGTAAGGAAAACAGCCAGTTGGAACTTGACTTTGTTATTCAAGCAGGAGTACAGGTCATACCGGTAGAAGTGAAGGCAGAGGAGAATCTACAGTCAAAGTCTTTGAAAGCGACTATAGCCAAATATCCCGGCATGAAAGGCCTGCGCTTTTCTATGAGCGACTATCGGGAACAGGATGACATTACGAATGTGCCATTATATGGGGCAAGAGGATATTTAACGAACGTGACAAGATAAATTCCTATAACTCCTATTTTGACACCTTCTTTTTTATATAAATACAATAAACACCCCTCATTTGCGTTATAAAAGTTGTAATATTACATAATTATATAACGTTTAAACTGAAATGATTGAATATATAAAGGGTGAGCTTGCCGAGCTCACCCCAGCACAGGCTATTGTAGAAGCCTATGGCGTGGGTTATGCGCTCAACATATCGCTCAACACTTATGAGAACATACAGGGACATAAGGATGTGAAGCTGTATGTACACGAAAGTCTTGTAACGGGTGGTCGTGACGACTCCTATACGTTCTTCGGATTTGCCACTAAGCAGGAGCGCGATCTCTATCGTCTGCTCATCACTGTGTCGGGCGTTGGAGCCAATACGGCTCGTATGATACTTTCGGCAGCTCCACCTGCCGAACTTGCTGGTGCAATATCGTCGGGCAACGAGCGTCTGCTTAAGGGTGTTAAGGGCATCGGACTGAAGACAGCTCAGCGAATCATCGTTGACCTTAAAGACAAGATACTGTCGCTTGGTATTGCACAGGAAGTGTCAGCGGGTTCGGCTGCCGACTCTACCATACCATCCGACGTGCGCGATGAGGCTGTTGCAGCACTCACTATGCTTGGATTCTCGCCAGCTCCTACTGCTAAGGTTGTCACGGCTATTCTTACCGACGACCCGTCGTTGCCCGTTGAGCAGGTGGTGAAGCTGGCTCTGAAACAGATAAAGTAAACCATTACGCCATTTATTTGAACTTACTTAACACCATATTGCAATTCTTGCGCAAAGGGCTGGCTATGGCATTGTCTGTCCGAACGTTTGTCGTCATACTCGTTATGGCGGCAATGGCTGCTTTTGCCATGTCGCAACGTCCGCAACGTCGCAATATACGTCAGGCGCATGCCGACACCATAGCCATCAAGGCGCAGCCGCTTATTGCCGACGACGACACCATACCCGACTCGCTTCTGCATCCACGCTGGCGCATACAGCGCACGCTACCCATTACGCTCGACGACCTCAATCAGGGCGCCGCCGACCTGCAACGCCCCGACAATATGAAGCAGCAAGTGGAGTATGACGACTCGCTTGGACAGTATGTGGTAGGACAGAAGATAGGCGGAACATATATAGCTGCGCCCGTTGTGATGACCGCACAGGAGTATATGCAATGGAGTGAGCGACAGCTTATGCGCAACTTCTTCCGCAAGAAGAACGACGAGATATATCAGGCTAAGGGCAAGGAGAAGTTCGACTTCAGCGACATGCACTTCGACCTGGGACCGGCTGAGAAGATATTCGGTCCCGGCGGTGTGCGCATACGTACACAAGGTACAGCCGAACTGAAGTTCGGAGCCACGATGAAGAACATCGACAATCCGTCGCTTCCGATACGCAACCGCAAGACTACGACCATGGACTTTGACGAGAAGATAAATGTCAACGTCAACGGTCGTGTGGGCGACAAGGTGAACATGAACCTCAACTACAACACCGACGCTACGTTCGACTTCGACGCCCAAAACTTGAAACTGAAGTATGAGGGCAAGGAAGACGAGATAGTGAAGCTCGTTGAGGCTGGCAACGTGTCGTTTCCATCCAACTCGTCGTTGGTAAAGGGAGCCTCGTCGCTATTCGGATTGCGTACCGACTTGCAGTTCGGCCGACTGAAACTGCAACTTGTAGCTTCGCAGAAGAAGTCGTCTACTACGAGCGTGTCATCCAAGGGAGGCAAGCAGCTCACGCCGTTTGAAATAGGAGCGGCTAACTATGAGGAGAACCGCCACTTCTTCCTTGCGCAGTTCTTCCACGACAAGTATGACGACTGGATGCGCTCTCTGCCCAACATCACGTCGGGCATAAAGATTAACCGCATAGAAGTGTGGGCTACCAACAAGACCGCCACTACAGCCAACACCCGCAACATCATAGCCCTTGCCGACCTCGGCGAGAACACCCGTGTGTCAAATACGTCGTGGACTGTGACCGGACAGCCCGTACCGTCCAACGCAGCCAATACCGAGTATCAGAGTATGGTGAATCAGTATGCTGCCGCACGCGACATCGACCAGACATCGGCTACGCTCGACGCCATACCGGGATTTGAAGGCGGAGCCGACTATGAGAAACTGGAGAAGGCACGATTGCTCAATTCGTCGGAATATACCGTAAATACGGCTCTCGGATACATATCGCTCAAGACACAATTGCAGACCGACCAGGTGCTTGCCGTTGCCTATGAGTACACATACGGCGGCGTGACCTATCAGGTGGGCGAGTTTGCCGCCGACAATACCGATGCTTCGAAGGCGCTGTTCGTGAAGTCGCTCAAGAATACGAGCAACAATCCGCAGCAGGCCAACTGGGGACTGATGATGAAGAACGTGTATTATCTGGCTTCGTCGGTAGAGCGTGACAAGTTCCGCCTCGATGTCAAGTTCCAGAGCGATACGGCAGGTGTCTATCTTACTTATATACCCGAACCGCAGGTGAAGGGACAGACCATCATTAAGATGCTTGGTGCCGACCGCCTCGACAATAACAACAAGGCACACTCCAACGGATTCTTCGACTTCGTTGACGGCTATACCGTCACCAACGGTCGAGTGTTCTTCCCCGTTGCCGAACCCTTCGGCAAGTATATGTACAACTATCTCGTGCAGAAAGGAGTGGCTACAGACCAGGCTTCCAAATATGCCTTCACCGAACTCTACGATTCTACAAAGACCGTGGCGCGGCAGATAGCCGAGAAGGACAAGTATATGCTTACGGGACAGTTTCGCGGCACGTCAGCCAATGTTATTCAGACCGGTGCCTACAACATTCCGCAAGGCTCGGTAGTGGTAACGGCTGGTGGCATAGTGCTGGCTGAGGGTACCGACTACTCGGTTGACTATAATGCGGGAGAGGTGACCATTCTCAATCAAAGCATTATTGATGCCGGCACGCAGGTGAATGTGTCGCTCGAGAGCAACACCGACTATGGTATGCAGCGCAAGACCATGTTCGGAATGAACTGGGAGTACGACTTCTCGAAGAATTTCCAGCTGTCGGGTACCATACAGCATCTCTCCGAACAGTCGCTCACTAATAAGGTGGCTATGGGAGCCGAACCGCTCAACAATACCCTTTGGGGCATAAACATCAACTGGAAGCGCGAGAGCCAGTGGCTCACCAATATGCTCGACAAGCTGCCTTTGCTTCATCTCACGCAGCCGTCGCACATATCATTCACGGGCGAGTTTGCCCAGCTCATAGCCGGACAGAGCCGAGGCACGCAGGACAATGCGTCGTATATCGACGACTTCGAAAACTCGAAAAACGCCATCGACGTGTCTACACCTACGTCGTGGGTTATCTCGTCTGTACCGTCGATGTTTCCCGAACAGGCCGACATGACCACGTTGCGTTCGGGCTTCAACCGTTCGCGACTGGCGTGGTACACTATTGACCCATTGTTCACACGCCGCTCGTCGTCGCTCACGCCAAGTCACATCAAGAGCGACCTCGAACAGCTCAGCAACCATTACGTACGCGAGTTCTATGTCAACGAGCTTTTCCCCAACCGCGACCAGAGTTCGTACAACGGAGCTACGTCGACGCTGTCCATACTCAATCTTGCCTACTATCCCAACGAGCGTGGACCATACAACTTCAATCCCGACCTGGCTCAGGACGGAACGCTCAACAATCCGCAGCAGCATTGGGGCGGCATGATGCGCAAGCTCGACACCAACGACTTCGAGGCTGCCAATGTGGAGTATATAGAGTTTTGGATGCTCGACCCCTTCATCTATACACGTCGCGAGGGTAAGGCTTCGGAATATGGAGGCGACTTCTACATCAATCTTGGCGAGGTGAGCGAGGACATCTTGCGCGACGGCAAGAAGTTCTACGAGAGCGGTATGCCTATTGACGGTTCGCAGTCTTTCACCACAACCCAGTGGGGCAAGGTGCCCAATCAGGCTACAACCACCTATGCCTTTGCTACATCGAAGGGCGCACGTGCCTTGCAGGACGTAGGAATGAACGGACTCAACGATGTCGAGGAGCAGAAGTGGGAACCGTATCAGCAGTTCTTGCGCGATATTCAAGGCAAGGTGAGCCCTGCCGTGTTCGACTCTATATGGGCAGACCCTGCCGGCGACAACTACCACTATTATCGTGGATCAGACCTCGACCGCATCCAGGCACCCATATTGCGCCGCTATAAGTACATCAACAACCCACAGGGCAACTCGCCCGACAACGATTCGCGCACCGAGAGTTACGATACGTCATACAAGTCTACGCCCGATGTTGAGGACATCAATCAGGACTACACATTGGGCGAATACGAGAAGTACTTCCAATATAAGGTGTCGATACGTCCCGAAGACCTTGAAATAGGTCGCAACTATATTGTCGACAAGCGCACCACAACACGCAAGCTGCGCAACGACCAGAAGGAGTCGGTCGACTGGTATCAGTTCCGCATACCCCTACGTGAGTACGAGCGTAGGGTGGGGGGCATCACCGACCTCACATCGGTTCGCTTCATGCGTATGTTCCTTACCGGATTCAAGCACCCAATAGTGCTGCGCTTCGGTACGCTCGACCTCGTGCGAGGCGAATGGCGTGTCTACGAGCAGAACCTCGACAATACATCTTCATCTACCGGAACTCTTCAGGTGAGTGCTGTCAATATCGAGGAGAACAACGACAAGACACCTGTCAACTACGTTTTGCCTCCTGGCATATCGCGCGAACAGGACCCTACGCAGCCGCAGCTTGTAGAGAACAACGAGCAGGCGCTGTCGATGACAGTCAACAATCTCGCTTCGGGCGAGTCGAAGGCTGTGTATAAGAACACGTCTATCGACATGCGTCAGTACAAGCGATTACAGATGTTTGTGCATGCCAACTCGTTCGAGCAGAACATGACAAATCTTGAAAACGGACAGCTTTCGGTATTCATACGCCTCGGTTCCGACTACAAGAACAACTTCTACGAGTATGAGATTCCGCTGAAGCTCACACCTCATCGCAACGACTACAACAAATACTCTACTGCCGACCGTCTGCAGGTGTGGCCCAAGGACAATATGCTCGACATTCCGCTGTCGCTCCTCACCGGACTGAAGCGTGAGCGCAACAAGGCAAAGGCAATAGGACAGGCGTCGTACAATCGTCCGTACTCGGCTTACGATACCGATAATCCGCAGAACCGTATCACTATTGTCGGCAACCCGACGCTTGGTGATGTGAAGACTATGATTATAGGTGTGCGCAACAATTCGGCAAGCACAAAGAGTGGTGAGGTGTGGGTCAACGAGCTGCGTCTTAAGGACTACAACAGTTCGGGAGGTTGGGCTGCGCAGGGCAACCTCAACGTTCAGCTGTCCGACCTGGGCAATGTCAATGTGCAGGGACGCTATACTTCGGCTGGCTTCGGCGGACTGGAGGACGGTGTGGCACAACGCTCCACAGACGACTATTCCAACTACTCGGTTACGACAAACGTAGAGCTTGGCAAGTTCTTCCCCGACAAAGCCAAGGTTTCTGCCCCGCTCTACTACTCGATAACCAAGGAGAAGACGTCGCCCAAGTACAATCCGCTCGACAACGACATGCTGCTTGATGAGGCTCTCAATGCCGCTGCCAACAAGCATGAGCGCGATTCTATAGAGAGCATAGCCGTTACAAAGGTGACGCAGACCAATCTTTCGCTATCGAACGTAAGGGTTGGCATACAGACCAAGCGACACCCTATGCCTTACGATCCTGCCAACTTCTCGTTCTCCTACTCGCATAGCCACAGCTACACTACGGGCGAGACTACGGTTTATGAACGTGAGGACAACTGGCGCGGTGCTATGAACTATCAATGGAGTCCGGTGTACAAACCGCTCGAACCGTTCAAGAAGATAAAGTCGAAATCGAAGTGGCTCGACCTGCCACGCCGATTCGGATTCAACTGGCTGCCGCAGAACGTTGGCTTCAATACCGAGATAACTCGCAACTACTACGAATTGCAGGAGCGCGACATGGAGGCTACTGAGAATCAGAACCTGCCGCTCACGTTTGCGTCGCAGTTCTTGTGGAACCGTGAGTTCAATCTGCGTTGGGACCTTACGAAGAATCTGCACATGAACTTCCAGAGTGCTACCAATGCCGAGATTGAAGAGCCATATATGCCCGTCAATAAGGATTTGTATCCCGACCGCTATGAGGTGTGGAAGGATTCAGTATGGACTTCGATAAAGCATATGGGCACACCGCTCAACTACAACCAGCAGTTCCAGGCTTCGTATAAGTTGCCTATTAATCTGCTGCCCGTGTTCGACTGGATTACATCCGATGCCAGCTATACGGCATCGTACAATTGGGTGCGCGGTACCGACCTTGAAGACGGCACGTCGCTTGGCAATAACATAGCCAACAACCGTCAGGCCAACATCAACGCCCAGTTCAATATGGAGAAATTGTACAATCATATACCGTTCCTCAAGAAGACCAATGAGCGTTTCCGTCGCGACAGTTCGCGTAGCAATAAATCATCACAGGGTCGCAACAAGACATCGGGCAAGGATGCCAAGAACAATCGTCAGGCAGCACGCGATGAAAAACTGCGCCGACAGTTGCCTAAGAACAAGCGGGCTTACGAGAAGGAGATAACCCTCTTGCCCGACACTACTCTTAAGGTTACGCATAGCCGTAAGACGCGCCGCCTTATTGTAAGCGCCAAGACCGAAGACGGCAGGCCGTTCCGCTTGCGCTATCGTCGCCTCGACGACAATAACATACGTATAATGAATAAGGTGGACTCGGCGCTGAAGCTTAAGATAGCTGTGTCGGCCAAAGAGCCGCTTGACGAGAAACGCTGGTATCGCACAGCACAGTCGGTGGCACGTGTGCTCATGATGGTGCGTAATGTCAGTCTGAGCTATCGCAACCAGTATGCCATGTCGCTTCCGGGATTCAAGCCTATGATAGGTGATGTGTTCGGACAGCGTTCGGGTATGGGTGCCATGTCGCCGGGTCTCGACTTCGCCTTCGGATTCATAGGCGACGGATATATCGAGAAGGCACGTCGCAACGGATGGCTATTGATGAACGATTCGCTCGCTACGCCAGCTACTACCAATCGTACCGAGGAGCTGCAGCTGCGTGCTACGCTTGAGCCTGTGCGCAATCTTAAGATCGACCTTACTGCCACACGCACCGTAACCACGGCTCGCTCGGTTCAGTATATGTACGAAGGCAATCCAACAACGCAGAGCGGTACGTTCACAATGACTACTACATCGCTTCGTAGTGCGTTTGAAGGTTCGGGCAATGCCAATAACGGCTATCGTTCAAAGTCGTTCGACAGGTTCTGCTCGTCGCTCGATAGGATACGCGATCGTGTTGAGGCTCGTTATGCAGGAGCCGTCTATCCTGCCGGAACAGCATTGGCAGGCAAGCCTTTCAGTGCCGAGAATGGTGGAGTGAGCCGTTACAGCGCCGATGTCATGGTGCCGGCATTTCTATCGGCTTACACCGAGATGGGCGACGGCGGACTGTCGATATTCCCTTCGCTCTCGCATCTGCTGCCCAACTGGACATTAAGATATAGCGGACTGTCTAAGTTGCCATGGCTGCGCGACGTGTTCAAGAGCGTCAACATAAGCCATGCTTACAAGAGCGTCTACGCCGTTGGCTCGTATGCTTCGTACAGTACATATATGGAGTATATGAACGGATTGGGATTCATCAACGATGCCACAACCGGAATGCCCGTGCCCAACTCGATGTTCAACGTGTCGACCGTAAGCATCAACGAGGCTTTCTCGCCATTGCTCGGCATCGACGTCACGCTGCAGAACAATATGACCATCAAGGCTGAGTATCGCACCACACGTGTGATGAGTCTCAGCATGACGTCAGTACAGATCAATGAAGCGTCGTCGCACGACTGGGTTATAGGAGCAGCCTATACGCTCAACAACTTCAATCCCTTCGGTGGCAATCGCCATCGTCGTGTACGCCAGCGTGGTCGTTCAACGGCAGCTGGTGCGTCGCAGCAGAAAACAGGCTATAATAGTCGTAACACTTCGTCTACAGGAGTCAACAACGACCTCAAGCTACGTCTCGATCTCAGTCTGCGTAAGCAGGCATCCATTACTCGTGACATAGCCACACGAACGTCGGCAGCCAACAGCGGCAATACGGCATTCAAGCTGTCGTTCTCAGCCGACTACACCTTGTCACGTCTGCTCACTATGAGCTTCTATTATGATCGTCAGACCAACACCCCGTTGCTTTCGTCGAGCAGTTATCCTACTACGACGCAAGACTTCGGACTTAGTATGAAGTTCTCGCTTACGAGATAAACTGAAACAATAAGAGATGGTCAAAATAGGAGTTAGAGGAAGTTAAGAAGAAGTTAATCCATCTACGATGAATGGAAGTTAACAGACAAATGCTTTATTTTTCAGCTATTTATACATATGTCCGCTAACTTCTGTTAACTACGGGCAAAGTCCAAACTTCCTCTAACTTCTGTTTTGACCCCCTCTTGCTTATATGCAATAGAGGTTATAATCGTGATACTAATGTCTGTATCGTGATATATAGCTCTGACCAGTGTCTTGATATGGTCGTATCATGCCATGATATGACCGTTTCATGCCTTGAAATGATCGTATCATGCCTTGATACGAAGGTTTTTCATTCAACCTCCAATCCTCTTTATTATCCGCTTGTTTGCCTTGTTGATTCTTGATGTGTCGATAGAATTGAGGTACACTTGCGTGGTCTTTATGGAGTTGTGCCCCATGCCCTCACTTATGATGGAGATAGGAATGTTCATATCTCTGGCTACGCTTGCCCAGGTGTGGCGAGCTACATAGGTGGTGAGTGGCATTTTCAATCCAGCCATCTTTCCTAACCTCTTCAATGCACGGTTTATGTTGATTTGCATACGTTGGTATTGTTGGTATTCTGTACCGTCCTCCTTCAAGATGATGGGAAACAGATATGGACTGTCGGCTGTTTGACGGGAATAGCGGTCGATAATATTTTGTTGTGCCTTTTCCCATTCCACCTTCAGGCATTGGTTGGTCTTTCGGCGGCAATAGGTCCACATACCGTTCTTCAAGTCGGTCTTTCGCAGATAGGCTATATCCACGAAAGGCATACCACGCATATAGAAGCTGAACATGAAAATGTCGCGTGCGAGAGCTATTGACGAGTTTTCAGGCAGACGGATGTTTGCTATGAGTTTCAGTTCCTTCTCGCTGATGGCACGTTTGGTAGTCTTGACATACGACAGATGCACATGGCTGAACAGATTACGATTGTTCAACAGACCTTCTTCAGCCGCCTTGTACAGCAAGGTGTTGAGTGTGCGCAGATAGCAGCGGATGCTGTTCTGCTTCAATCGGCGGTTGATGAGCCATGCCTCATATTGCTCTATCATGTCGGGTGTGAGTTTCTTGAATGGCAAATCCATATCCTCACGAAAATCCTTGAAACGCCGATAGGCATTGTCGTATGTGCGGGCTGTGCCTTGTCGTTTCATCAGCGTCTTCTTGGTGACTTGTTCTTGCAGGAACATGAATACGGTCTTGTAGCGTTGCTTATGGTAGAAGGCTTTGCGTAAGTCTTCCGCTGTGTAATTCTTGTGGGTTTTCATAAATTGTTATTTTTATAAAACAAAAAAAAGAGGTAACTATCTAAACATTAGATAATTACCTCTTTGTGGAGCTGGTGGGATTCGAACCCACGTCCAAACAGGGAAACCATATGCTTTCTACATGCTTATTCCAGCCTTCGGTTTTCGTGCTGCGACAAGACCTGGACCACCAATCGCAACCTTATCCTCTAAAACTTCATCCGTGCACCGAGGCATACACAGACTATTTCCGATTTACCTGCACCGCTTGACCCTCAGATTCGGAACAACATCCTTGGAGCGATGTCTCGTTCCGCCAACCTTGTGGCGGAATAAAGCTAATCTACTGTACTTCGATTAAGCAGCGAGAGCGTAGTTGTTTTCGCCAATTAAATTTTTGATCACTCAGATTAAGGAGCTAGCCATCGAGGCTCCGCATGCTTACATACCATTTCATCCCGCTGTCAAATCCAGTCAACCCCGAGATGTTGTAACACACTGAAATTCAGTGCTTTGCGTACTAAGAAACCCCATCGTGTGGACAATGTGTGGACATAAATCCTTGATTATCATCCCCATTTCAAGCGATTTCCTATTGCAAAATTAGTACAAATGCACGAAACTGCAAAATAAAATGGCAGGATTTTGCATGTAACAACTCTCTATATCAGTTTTATTTTGCTGCATCAGCATATAATATGTCTATCATTTCATCTGCTATTTTATTGTCATCGATTCGCATAATATTACTCGTTTCTGAATTATAACCAAAGAAGTTTAAGTTTCCATACCAGACTATGTGTTTATCGATGATGGCACATTGTAGAGTTTGTACATTGTTACATACTACATCTATTCCTGTATTTGCCAATTCCATCTCATTAGCTCCCTCCTCTTTGATACGTATTGCCACATCAATACCGTTATGAAGAATGTTGGAAAGTATAGACATAATGGCTGGTCTATATTTAAACTTCACTTTGGGAACTGCTATTATAACAGAATGCTTAGCATTAGCCAAATCGTTTCGGAATGCCATTTCATAATTATTTCGTTCATATATCAGATTCCGTGGCTTGTTGTCTGATACAATCGTAACGGCATCTTTTCCATAGCCGGCAGCTGCGTATCCCTTTAGACGTTTGCGATACATCGAGTCGCAGAGTGGAATATGGATATCTACATAGTCATAGATTACCACTTCACTTTTTCCTTCATACTCCCGATGCAAACGCCCTGCGTATTGTTCTACGTTCCCTTTCCATGCAATAGGCATGGTAAGAAATAATGTGTTAAGACGAGGATAATCGAAACCTTCGCCCACATACTTTCCCGTAGCCACAATTACAAGTGACTCTGTTGAAGGTATTTCCTGAAGCTTTTGCAACGCTATACGCTTTTCCTTTGTGGATTCGGCTCCAATGAGTTGCACTACATGGTCAACATGTGGCGTTAGCATTTCTGCCAATAATTTTACATGGGCTGTACGTGTAGTTAAAACCAGCGGAGTATATCCCTTTATAATGGCTGTTTTTACATCTTCAATGATAAATTCGTTTCTATTCACATCTTCAGACAAGGCTTGTGTAATTTGAACATAAGTCTTGTCTGAAGATGTTATATTGCGGAAAGAAGTGAATCTCGGAATCAAAATGCGTTTGAAAACTTGGTTTGCAATCTGTGCTTTCGCATCGGAAGTGAATCTTATTTTCCCGCATTGCATAAAGATGATAGGTTGATGTCCATCTTTTCTGATAGGAGTCGCTGTTAAGCCATAAACATAAGCTGCTGTCACCTGCTTAAGTACCTGTTCAAAACTAACAGACGAGACATGATGACATTCGTCGACAACAACCATGCCGTAATCTCTGACAAAAGGTTTCACTTCGCCATTGGTCAAACAAGATTGTATCAAGGCAATGTCAATTATACCATGCAAGGAATTCTTGCCAGAACATAAACAACCAATGATAGATGATTGCTTCTTTCGTCCTCGTCTTCTTTCCGGTTCTTCTATGGTTTCATTTATTTCAAGAAAGTTTTCCAATCGCTCTTTCCATTGTTCAAGCAACGCTTTGTTATGGACAAGTATCAGAGTGTTGACCTTTCTCTTGGCAATCATGCCAATGGCAAATACGGTCTTTCCAAATGCTGTCGTGGCAGACAGTGTGCCAATGTTATGCTTCGCAAAAACTTCCATTGCCTTTTGCTGTTCTTCTCGAAGTTTGCCTTTAAACGTCACATTGATGCTCCGCCCTGGATTTGTTTTATCAGAAATCGTAACATTGACATTATGTTGGCTTAAGACATCACAAACAGCATCTTCACATCCACGTGGAAGTGCGAGATAATCATCTGTCATTTCAGAACAAGAAATGATGCGTGGAATATTGTAAGTGGAAAGACGCATGCCTTGCTTTTCATAAAATTCAGGATTGCGGAAGGCCGCTATGCGCTTGAAAGCGTTCACACATTTAGCGGATAAGTTAGCTAAAGGAATATAAAGCATGTTCGCTCTTGTCAGAACGATTTGTTTTGGATAGCAATCTGCTAAAGGAGTTTCTATTTGAGGAGTTTCCCAAGGCTTTGTCTCGCTGGACTTTGAAAGTTCGCCTAATGTAGGCACCGTATGTTGTCGTAATAATAAATCAAGTTCTGTCTCCGAGAACTTATGTATTTGTGATAAAAACGTCCATTGATCTTCATACGCATTGAACTTGTTATCTACAAACACACTATTACCTTTGCGACGAGCCATTCCTTGCAACGGCAAAGCTACAAGATTTCCAAGACCACCTTCTGGTAAAGAGTCTTGATTGGGAAAGAAACGGTCATAAGACTTGAAAGACAATCGTGCCTCACGATTCATAGTTTCTGTTAGGATGGCATTCCCTAATTTGCGTGCCTTCAATGCTGTTATTGGTTTATTAAAGAATATCCAAACGTGTGCTCCGTTGCCAGAACGGGAACGTTCGATATAACATGGTACGTTCCAACTATTGCAGACATTAACGAATGCAAGAACATCATTCTTATAGCCATGTTCACAATTCTTGTCATCAAAATCAGTACATAAAAAGTAACAGGTATTATCTTGGCATATTGGGTATAGACCGATAACGTCACGTCCAAATTGATCTTTTCCAGCAAGATGGTTGAAGAAATCATTGTATGACAAATGTGCAAACATCCTGTTTGGGCAATCTGCACATTTGTATTTTCGCTTGTCACAATACTCTCGGTTCCATTCTCTTTCACACACAGGCTGATATCCTGCTTTTTGAGAAGATGGGCTATACCATCGTTTTGCGAATACGTCATCTCTACCTTTAAATAGGTTTTGAAATATTGCAACCTTTTCTTGTAAACTAAGCCGAATAGTATGGTCCGTAACAATATGAGTTGGTTGTTCTATAGTGCTGCTTTCTACAGAAACAGAATAAGAAATGCCATGCTGATCAAGTATTCTCTTTAACATAGCATTCTCTTTTTCCAATTCTTGCAGTCGCATGGCTAATGAATCATTGCTGCGTTCTTCGGCTTGTTCCATAATCGTTTTTACTTTGATTGTCTGATTGTTCTTTCTGCCACACCAATAGCGTCAAGTGCTAAAGAGTCTTCCCCCTCAAGCGCATCCAATATCTTGTCAGCAAGCCACAATGTTAGCATTTCCTTTTCATCCACATGAAAGTATTCTGCCAACATTATCACCTGACTACGCTTTGCCCGTCTGTCTCCCCGCTCAATCTTACTGAACATGGGAGTATATATTTCTAAGTATGCAGCCAACTGGCGCTGCAAAACTCCTTGCTCGTCTCTAAGAGCCCTTATCTTGTTTCCGAATAACATATTTCCTTTTCTTGGGGTTTGTATTGAATATCTGTGTCAGACATACCGTTCTATTAGGCTGTTTTCGGTCGGACCATCGTCAAACGGTCGGATTTTCGGTCGGATTGTGGATTTTTCGGTCGGATTATGATTAAACCGACCGATTGTTGTCTGTTAATATCCATTTCAAACCTATCCTGTCTATTAGTTTTTCTTCATTTAATTCTACTAATAGTCTGCCGACATAGCGAAGTTGTTGCTCTTCCGTCTTGTTGGCTGGAAGCACATCTTTGAGATATTCGTATATGCTATCTCGCTTGGCGCCTTCGTCGCCAGCATTGCTGAGATATTGTAGAACCATTTGACGCAACCTCTCCTTATCCAATCCTTTTGTCTTTGTATAAGAAGGAAGTTGATGCGTGTTCTTGGCTATGCTAAGAGAAATGTTGTAATGCGAAGCCTCACCTTCTATCAGTCCACGTTTGAGTAAGTCTTGCGCTATATCCTCATGAATTGTTCTGCCTTTTTGTACTGCATCAAGCGAGATGCAATCCCATAGAGAAAGAGTGTCGTTTGTCTTCAACAAATCTGTGTATCGCTTGTTGATTTCATTGCCGTAAATGCGGACAACTACTTTCTTCTTAATCTGGTCAATCTCATAGTCTGGCATAGGGAAATGTCTGCACCATTGCTCATTGAACATTTTCTTGATACCACGGCTTACAGTATCAATCATGTTGAAATCTACCATAGCCCTACACAGGCATTCATTACGGAAATGCGTCTGAGGCTCTTCGTTCCTCAAAACATTCTCCAAAGTGCCAGGAATGAATGTGCCAGCATTGGAATAATACAAATAGCCTGGATTCTCTACAAAGTTGATGCGCTGCTGAAGGGTGTAGTCTTGATGGGCAATACAATTATGAAGAGCCTCACGAATGGTATAGTCGTCATACTGCTTCATCGTGTCGGGGAAAAGTGTACCTCCAGGCATTTCACGCAATGTCAGATTCTCAATCTTTGATAGAATTTCGTCCACCGTTAATATAAAAGGTACTGTGAAGTGTTCGTAGTCAACCACTTCCTGATTCTTGTCTCGGCGTGTCCATGTAACCTGTGCAACGGCGGGGCGAAGTTTGAAAGTTGATTCGTATTTGCCCAACAATATGATAGCAGCCCGAGTGATACCTCCGTTTCTCGTCAATCCACACTTGCTCAAGAAAGTTTGGACATTCCAAGCATTCACTTCTTCCTTAGGTATGCGACTATGGACTTTCTTAAACATCATTCGAGCCTTGGCAATGGCCACCTCATCCAAATCGTCTATAGTAGCATCAGGTACAATTTCTGCAGACCAATCCCTTGCTGTATAGATAGGCTCTTCGAGGATGACACTCATCCTTTCGTTAGTCATTTCAACCAAAGAATCTTCTATCCGCTGCCATGCCTTCTTGTGGGCAAGGACTGGGCGACGAGGCAAGTGTTTTGGGATATGTATTATCCATACTCGCTTGTTTGTATCATCAGTTACAAATTCTTCGATGCTTAGTCCTTCAGATGACAGATAAGTGCATTGCTCTGTGAGTTTGAAGGTTGCCGACTGCGTGTTTGAAGGCTGACCATTAAAGGTTAGCCTTGAAATGTCTGTTCCGACAATTTCGAGTGTCTTATCCTTAACTCCAAGCACGAGATGTCCACCCTCCATGTTGGCGATAGCCGACACGTAGGAAATGACATCATTTTTCTCATCCCCACTGAACGAGTTCTTCAAATTCTTAAATTCCTTCCATTCACAGCGAGCATTCTCTTGTGGGTACTCGCGGCGGAGGTATTGTTGTAGTTCGAGTTCGAGCATAATGATTTGCTTTTTGAAAGCATGGATTTTATTTTTTTCTTTTTGTGGAATTTCATAATTCTTTTGGAAAAAGTCCGACTACAGAGGTGCGCATAACTCTTCCATTGGCGGCTGACTGGTAGCGACTCATCTCTTGTTGAAGCGGTATATTTTTCTTATGTGAATTCTACTTTGTAAAGATATATAATATTTTTTATCACGCCAAATATTAGGAGTTTTTATGAGAAATTTTGTTCTTTATTAAACCAAGTAACCTCTCCGAACTTATTGTATCTTTTTCTCCGAACCAATGTCCTTTCTCTCCGAACTTTCATGGGACGTTCCCGAACTTTTAGATTGAGTTCCCGAACTTTCTGATTGAGTTCCCAAACTATCTGAATATCCTTCGTGTACCAGAATATTAACCAAGAATGTCAAGCGGTTTTTTCTATACCAACGATGATATATCCACCGCCAAGGTCGTCGAAATCATTAGCGAAAGCACATATACTGTGATATATGCTCCCCGGATTCCAACCTTTCTTAAACTCAATGCGGTTGGATTCAATCTTCTACTTGTTAAGCAGGTCGTTTATGTTTATTGCGAGTGCCATATTATTTATTTTATACAAATATTCAAAAGGTTATCTATAGTTTTGTCCAAGGTCTCCTTATACAAAAGACCATCTACATATTCTTTGGGAATAGCGTGAAATCCATACTTCGCACCAAGAATGGCACATGCAACTGCGGCATTTGTGTCTGCATCTCCTCCTGCATTCACAACGGCAAGCAATCCTTCTTCGAATGAAGAGGCATGCCAATATGACCATAGAGCTACAGATAGCGTTACTAAGGTATAGCCACAATTGTCGTAGAACACAAGTGGTTTGACATGAGGTTCCTCCCATGCGTTGTCTATATAATCACATATTTCCATATCATATTGCTTGGCAATATCTTTCATTTTGTAGCGTGTAGGAGGTTCGATGCCATAGACCAACGCATGTATCAGCTCCGAAACAATGACACATGAGCCTACACATCTTGGATCGTAATGAGTGAGCTGACATATTTTCTCAGCACAGGCTGTTGTTTCCCTTGGGAAAAGTCCGACTACGGATGTACGCATCAGTCCTCCATTGGCGGCTGACTGGTAGCGGCTCATCTTCCAGGCCATATACGAAACCTCAAACGGCTTTTCGGCATAGTCGCCAATAGTAAGAACCTTATAGGTGTGCGACCCTATACCCATAGGCATGCCTTCAGCCCAAACTTTGAAATGTTTGGCGATATTTAAGAAATTAACACCTTTGTCCTCATTTACTGCATCAGCAATGCATAGCATCATGTCTGTGTCGTCAGTCCAATCGCCAATTTCCCATCGTTTCCTATGTCTGTCTTGGTATATCTGATTATAGTGTTGTAGTCCATTAGGATATTTCCAAGATATATCCTCATCAGTCATACACTCCGTTCCCAATCCGAGTGCATCGCCAATAGCTTGACCATAAAGGCAACCTCTAAATCTATCTATTATTTCGTGTTCCATTGCTGTATTAATTTAATCCTCCTAAAAACATCCAATCATTATGGTCTACGGATGTTATACTTTTGGATGGCTTCTATTGCACGCTGAAATCCTCTATCCGCAGCAGCATACATATAGTATGCCATCTTGTTAGAATCTTTTTTTACACCTAAACCATCGTTGTAGCATATAGCAAGATGGAACATAGAATCAGGTTCTCCTTGATTGGCTGCTTCTTTAAACCATTTGATTGCCTCTGCATAATCTTGCTCTACACCCCTTCCTGAGTAATACAAATGGCCAAGACAGAATTGACCTTGCACAGAACCAGCCATAGCAGATTTCTTGAAGAAGTCAAATGCCTTGCTTGAATCTTGGTCAACACCTATTCCATTGTCATACATTATTCCAAGATTACATATAGCGTCTCCATGTCCTTGTTCTGCAGCTTTAAGATACCATTCAATAGCTTTCCGAGGATCTTTTTCAACACCTTCTCCTTGACGATAGCAAATGCCCAAATCAAATTGAGCTTGCGCATGTCCCTGCTCTGCCGCAATTTTGTAGAGTTCTATGGCTTTCTTATCATCTCTCTGGATACCTATGCCATAAGTATAACACTTGGCTAACGAGGCAATTCCGTCGAGTGAGAATTCAGATGCTTTTTTATACCACTCAAAAGCATAATTACTATTTTGCTGGGTTCCAATTCCATATCTGTAGCAATCTCCTAAACGAACAAATGCTTCTTTATAACCTCCTTTGGCAGCTTTCTGCATATACAAGAAGTATTTATTGGCATCTTCCTCTATGCCGTCACCATTCATAATATGCATTGTCAATTGGAAGGTACATTCCAGATTTCCTGCTTTATCACCTTTTTCAAGCCATTCTACAGCTTTTTTAAAATTACGTTCTGTGCTGATACCGTCCATATAGTATAAATAAAGATTCCAGTATGCCTCCATATTACCAAGCCCTGCAGCTTTTGTATAGCAGGCTAAAGCTTTCTCTTTATCTTCCTCTGTTCCGATACATCTTTTATAGCATGTTCCTAAATTGTTCATTGCTGCAGAGTTGTTCAAATCGGCAGCTTTAGAGTATAGCTCAAATGCACGTTTGTAGTCGTGAGGAACATCTTCTGACTGTTCATAAATCCAACCGAGTTCAAGCATGCTATCAGTATTACCTTCTAATATACTTTTCTCGAAGATGGTTATAGCCTTATTAATGTCTTTTTCGACAACAATTCCTTCTTGGTAATATTGAGCCAACATGCAAAGAATCTCTCCGTCCGCATTTGGGTCTTCTGACATATGTTTAACAACTTGGTATACAGATTCAGGTGCTTTTGCCATCATGTATTTAATAGCCGGAATGAACTCCATATCAGCCGCCTGTTGAATCATAGATAATCCTTCTGCTTTTTTCTCTGATACTCGTGTGCTGATATGATATATGCGTCCTAATGCGTATAAGGCAGGAGCATATCCTTTTTGACTTGCCTTTGTCAAATCATCAATTGCATGAAAGAATCTATAATCATCAATGTCATCGTCAAGTTTACCAACAGATTTTAAATACAATGCTTTAGAATCACCCTTATCGGCATCTTGGCAAATACGCTTAAACGTCGCATATCCCTTTTCCTTGAAATCAGAATTGATAGCAGAGGATTGACCGTTGTCGGCAAACACATTTGTTAATAGTTCTTTTGCAGCAGCAAAATTCTTTGCCGCTGCTTTCTGAAGATACTCATGGGCTTTCTCCATGTTATCTTCAACTCCTATACCATATAAATAGTTGAAACCAAGCTCATACATGGCTTCTACATTGCCAAGCGCTGCTTGGGCTTTCAGTTTAATTATGTCAAATTTTGTAGTCATATTCTTTTTATTTCACTCCATTCTTGATGTTGGTTGCTATGCAATTATGATCTTATTATATATTGTCATAAAAACCCCCATACTCATAGTACAAATGAATATCATAATTTCTCATGCATAAAAGGATACTTTCTGCTTTAACATGTTGTCATCGTTGGCACCATGATTTTTAGTCCATCCTGCACCAAAATGTCTGCCAATAGGATAATCTGAAATGGCGAACTTTGCGGTAAAGGATATTCTTAAGCCTAAGTCGGAAGTCCATCTATCTTTACTTCCACTATCTTGTTGCGTGTATCCTTGTACAATTTTAAGAATATGTTATAAGGTATTTTATTACATGAACAGAACTGTTCTATGGAGATGCCTTTTAGCATAGCCTCCGTCTGGTACTGGAAATAGAATCTTTCCAAATCTTCACTGCTGTACATAATTCAATGTTTTATATTCAGCAGCGAAGATACTTATTTCTTATTTAAGCCCTAATTTGAGTGCTTACCAAAACTTTTTTACATTTTTATGTACTCATAAAGATACAGTATGTTATAATACACATTGGACATTATTTTCTACAAATTCTTCTCCAATTGTATTTACATAAAAGGCTCTTTTGAAACTGGTTAATTTAAGCTCTTCAGTGAAGTTCGTTTGATCAATATAAAACCCTATTTTTATTGCATCTGTTAAAGTTCTTTTTCCAGAGAAAAGATTTGGATTGACATAAAAATAATCTTTATAAATAACTCCTAATATCTTATGAGGTAGCAACCCATATGAAATACATATTTCAAAATCTTCAGGAAAGATACTCGGAGAACAAGTTGGTAATTCTAGCAACTTAGCGAATTTGAATTTTGAATTAATATCATATTCTGGAACTAATTGTTTTCCTTTGTTTATCCATGATACAAATATTATACCATCATCTTGATATTTTTTTGCAACACATAGCTTTTGCGATGTTGAAATCATCGGGCTTTCAGGTAATGCCACACGACCAATGCCATGCAAAATTGCTAAATAGTAATTTAAAAGTTTTTGCCTTTTGTTTTGGTTTAAATCTTTAACCTTATTCCACATATCTTGCCTATTAGCAGAATTGGAAAAATAAATACAGAAAGCCTTGTTGTTCTCCCAAAAATGAAGAAGATATTCTTTCGTTCGTGCAGATTTGATGTCAGTTCTATTAAGTATATATGAATAGTCATTAAAAAGGTTCTTAAAAGTTTTCTTACAAATTGTATTTGTGATGTATTTAGATTGTTGTTTCCAAAAATGCTCACCTTTACATCCTATTAAAAAGATTTTATGTAAAAGCTCATCAATACTATTGCTACAATATATTTCATCAACACGACGTTCACCTCGATAGACAAATGTCGATGACGCTTCTTTTATCAAATTGACAAAACGATCAAAAATTTTCCGATCAGAATCGGATAGAACGTTATGATTTATATCTACTAATTTATAATTATCAAACATATTGTTGTTAATGTTTATTGGTTTTGTTAAAGGATGGCATGTATTTAAACGGATTTATTATGCTTCTATTCAAATGACAATTTCATGTATTGGTTGTACATAAAGACTACATGTCTATTGTATCCAACTTTTTAGAGATCATTCTATTTTATTCTTTCCATCCACAATATCAATTGCACCTTTGTGACCTTGTTTTGCTGCTTTTTCAAACCATTCTTTTGCCTTTTCTGTATCTTTTTTAAAACCGATTCCATAAGTATAGCATATTCCAAGGTTATATTGCGATGCAGCATCACCCTTTTCTGCACCTTGAAATATATAAAGGGCAGCATTTGTAAGGTCTTTTTCAACGCCATGTCCCGACGAATAACAATCTGCAACCCTTAATATAGAGTCAAAATGACCTTTGTCTGCTGCTTTTTTCCACCATTTAAATGCTTCTGTTGTATTTTGGACTGTACCAAATCCTTTGTCATAACAATAGCCCAAATTGTTTTGCGCATCAAGATTGTCTTGTGTCGCAGACTTCAGCCACAATTCGAACGCCTTGGTAGGATTTGCATCTACACCTCTTCCGTCTCGGTATAATAATGCCAAATAATTCTCTGCTTCTGCATCATTTTGACTTGCTGCCAATTGATACCATTTTGCAGCTTGTGTGTAATCTTGCTCTACACCAAAACCAAAACTATAACAACTACCTAAATTTGATTGAGCTTGAGTTAATCCTTGCTTTGCAGCTTTTTCCCACCAAGAAAAGGCTTCTTTAGGATTTTTAGTTACACCAAGCCCATTTTTATAGCAAAAAGCTAAACTGTTTTGAGCTTTGGCAAAACCTTGATTCGCAGATTTTAAATACCATTTAATTGCTTTGGCATTATCTTTATTTACACCCAGCCCTAATGCATAACATACACCAACCTTATGCTGTGCATTAGGGTCTCCTTTTTTCGCCGCATCAATGTAATCACTAAAATTGTATTGGGCAAAAGTGTATATAGCTATAAATATACATAATAAAAAGAAAAGTATTCGTTTCATAATTTATATTTAAGATTTTCTATATGTTTTTTGAACATGTAGAAGAAATATTGTACAATTAATGCTTTATGCTAATCCCTATAATGTCATCACAACCAGTTATACCACCTAGTTTTAGGTTAAATACTTCAACACCTTTTGGTAGAGCAGGGAAATGTAAAGCAAATTCCTTATTTGCTCCTGCAGGCATCCATGTTGATTCTTCATTTGTATCAGGCAAGCCTTCTGAACTTTGTATATCATATTCCTGACCGTTTGTAATGATACAAGCTTTGTCATAAGGATACCATAACGACTCTTCATTTGGATTTTTATAACAGAGATATAGTACTGTTTCTTTTGGAGTCAATAAAATATACTGCAAAGATGTATATTTATTATTTATTCTTTGAACATGGGGACTTTGAATCCTTTTATATTCTAATAAATGTTGTTGTTCTTCTCTCTTTTTTGCCTCTTTGTAATTGATTTCCCCTGCAGCGCTACCATTGTCAGCAGCTTTTTTAAACCAATATGCAGCTTTTTCATAATCTACCGGAACACCTTTACCTTTAAAATAACATCCACCTAATCCGTTTTGTCCTGATGCATAATTTTGTTCGGCGGCTTTTTGGTACCAATATGCTGCAAGTAATAAATTTTTTGCGACTCCTATGCCGTCGTCATAACACTGAGCTATATCATATTGAGCTTTCGGATTTCCACTTTTAGCTGCTTCTATATTTTTAGAATATCTGTCTTCCGAAAAATATGCAGCTATAGGATTTGTACTTGTTGATGGTGTTTGTTTGGTATCATAAGAACGTGCTGGCGTTTCATTTTGCAAAACATTTACACTTGTACATGTAATATAATACACATAGTTCTTGAGCATTTTTACTTTCCCACTAAGATTCTTTCCTGTCATTTTATTTATATGTGGCAAGACATTTACAGGAAATGTACTTTCTATTAAATTCTTGAGGTATGATGTTTTTATTGCGTATCCGACATTTTCCGCACCTTTATGCTTTGCCGATATTATGCCTATAACATTTCCTTTGCTGTCGAAAAGAGGGCCACCGCTATTTCCAGGTTGGATAGGTGCTGAAATTTGATACATTGCTACATCTCCTTGATATCCAGTTTTAGAACTAATAACTCCTGTTGTCAGTTTTATCTCATCGCCCATAGTAGAAGTTAGTGGATAACCTAAGACAAAAACTTCTTCTCCCACTTCAGAAACACTATATTGTACTGAATAAGGAATACCTATAGAAGATATTTTAATTCCTTTAAGTTTTATAATGGCTAAATCATTATGTTTATCAGTAGCTACTACTTCTGCATTATATTTGTGATTGAAGTCTCCATTAATGCCTTGAATATATATATTATTAGCGCCTTCTACAACATGATTATTAGTAACTATATAGTTGTTGTTTAACGCAAATCCTGTACCCGTCCATTCGGATGGTTGTATTTTTTCTTTAGAACTCCTTGCTGCATCGGCATACATTGTTGCCGTAGGATAAATTTTAATACAGTCATTAGTAAGATTAATTTGGACAGAAGTGGCAAGCCTGTTATTTCCAGTAAAATTTCTAGCAGAAGAGTTGTTTAATTCAAAAGTAGCCGTAAAATGATTATTATCTTGTAGATAAATGCGGGTAGGAGTAGTATCAAAAAACATCCAGTACGCATTAGTCTTGCCTATTGGTTTAACGGATAAGTAAGTTTCACCAAATTCACCATCTGCTGATACATAAGCCGAAAATTTATTATTATTGTAAACTATAAATAATTTATTGCGACTTCGAGGATAATATTGATGTACGAAAGGAGTAATGTATTCTCCAGTACACTCCATATCATATTCTCCTTCAAGCGGATCTAAAATGGCTATATTTTTAGCGAGATAATTACGAATTTCTTGCTCTGAATTAAAATCTTCAGAATACACTTGCTTCTGAGCAAAGAGTGATTGCGTCATCGAAAAGACTAACATAAATAGAATAATAAGAGATTTTTTCATGCTTGTAATAATATTAAATTGTTAATATATTAATTTCATCGCTTCCTTCGGCACATACGCCGTAGCCACCAGGCACCCATCAAACAACTCAACTATCACGCGCTGCTGTCCAGCAATTCTTGCCACTTTGCCATGAACACCCTTGAATTCACCTTCCGTCACAACTATGTTATCACCAAGTTTAAACTGGATGTTATTTGAAGTAATAGGGATGATGTGAGGATTCTTGATGGAGGTGAGGCGGATGAAGTTGTTCATGGCTTCATCTCGGATTGTTAACGGGGGATTGCGGTCGGGATTGTCTTGGCGATGGATGGTATGGTCAAAGTAGTAGCTGAGCAAGGTTCGGCTTTCATTTGTCACAACCTTGTTGTCGTGGAGCAAAGTTTCAACTTGTTCTGCTGATGCATGGACGAATATTAAGGAGGGGAGGAGTAGTTTGGTGATGATTCGCTTTTTACCTTGTTTCCGAATCTCTTTGTATCGTAAAGGAACATAATATTCCAATTCTTTAGCTTCGACGAAAGCTTTTGCTTTGAGGATACGTCCATACGAAACGCGTAGAACGAACCATTGCTTGCTTGCATCAGGCACATTCTCTACCGACACCCCATTCCTGACATCATCAGAAATGGAGGGCGTGTGGGAGGTAAGTCCTGCACTTGGACACGATGAGCCTGTGTCGGTAGGCTGCCCATTATACAATGAAGCGTCAGCCGTTAAAGGCTGTTTGGTGTTATCTTCCAATGTTGTTCAGAGGTTAGATTAAAACCAATAGACTTATTCTTGATAGAATTGTCGTCTTTTGACTACAAAGATATGAAAACTAAACAAGAAAGAAAAAAGAAAACAAGGAAATATTTGTGAGTGGAGCTTTAGACTTTATTAGGGCTGTTTGTCGTCAATAGAACGGTGAACAGCCCTTATGTAGATAGTGTTTCTTATAAGTATACAACTACTGTGGCATCGGCAATGTAATGCGTATTCATTTGGCAAAGCACTATATTGAATGACTAATACGACTAATATTGCCAATATATATTAATTATTATACATCATGTTATTGCATAATGTAATTGTAGTATATATAATACTGTCGTAAAGATAGGAAATGTTAAATGTTGGTGGCATAATGTAATTTATTTGTAGTTTCTTTGCTTTTTTAATTCTTTTGAAATAAATTTGCAAATTATAATAAAAAGAGATTTTATTCATTTTAGCACCAGCGATGGTGCGGCATATAGTAATTAATTTAACATCAAGAGTTATGAGAAAACTGTTAAGTCTATTGTTCCTATTGATGGTCGCCACAACAATGTGGGCCCAACAGCTCGTAAAGGGAACTGTTGTCGACGGTTCGGGTGAACCGTTGATAGGTGTGAGCGTTCAGGAGGTGGGTACTCAGAATGGTGTTGTTACCGATATGAACGGTACTTATGCTATCAAGGTGAAGCCCGGATCTGTACTTCAATTCACCTATGTGGGTTTTTTGCCACAGAAGGTGAAGGTAGATAATCGTCAAAATGTTAAGATTGTAATGAAAGACGACAGCCACACCACTGATGAGGTTGTGGTTGTGGCTTTCGGTAAGATGAAGCGTGAGGCATTCACGGGTTCGGCTGGTGTAATGGACAGCAAGTCGTTGGAGCAGGTTCAGGTTACCAATCCTGCCCAGGCACTTGCAGGTCGTGTGGCGGGTGTTCAGTTGAACAACTCGTCATCGCAGATTGGTTCTTCACCGCAGATTACCATACGTGGTGTGGGATCTATTTCGTCAGACACGCAGCCTCTTATTATTCTTGACGGTATGCCTTATGACGGCAACCTTAATACCATTAACAGTGCCGATATTGAGTCGATGACTGTGCTGAAGGATGCTGCTTCGAATGCTCTTTATGGTGCGCGCGGTGCCAATGGTGTCATTATGATTACCACTAAGAGTGGAAAGGTTGGCGGACAGGCCAAGATTAAGGTGGATGCCAAGTGGGGCTGGAACACCAATGGACTGAAAGACTATGACAAGTTGGACGCTAAGGGATTCTACGAGACCTACTACAAGATGCTGTACAACTACTATACAAGTGCAGACATGGAAGGCGGAGCCCTCTCTGCCAACGATGCTTGGATTAAGGCCAACAGCGATTTGATGAATTCGGGATCGGGAAAGGGTCCTGGATATATGGTGTATACAGTGCCTTCGGGTGAACAGTTCATTCAGCAGAACGGACAAATGAATCCGAATGCAACTCTTGGTGCGCTCTACAAATACGGCAATCAGGAACTGTGGCTACAGCCTGACGACTGGGCTAAGGAAGGATTGCGCACAGGTTTCCGTCAGGAATACAATGCCTCGGCAACGGGTGCTACCGACAAGGTGAGCTACTATACGTCAATAGGTTATCTTAATCAGGACGGTATTCAGCTTGGCTCGAATGAGGATCGCCTTACAGCACGTGCAAAAATCAACTATCAGGCTAAGAAATGGTTGCGTATAGGTGCCAATGTAAGCTATTCGCACTATAAGTATGCACAGACTTCGGAGGGTACTATAGGTACCGGTACTATATGGAGCACCATAAAGACAATGGCTCCGATATATCCTGTATATTATCGTGGTGCCGACAAGCAAATAATGATTGACCAGTGGGGTGAGCCGATGTACGACTTTGCACGTCTGTATAATCTTAGTCGTGCAGGAGGTGTTGGTGGCAACTGTATCTTCAGCAACAAATATTCGAGCCAGCGCTACAATGTCACTGACTTTACTGCGAATGGTACTGCCGACTTTATCATCACGCCAGACCTCACTCTGACCTTAAATGCCAATACTTACAACAACGACCGTCAGTATGATTATTCTGAGTCACCATTTGTCGACTATTATACAGACTCTTCCAACAACGGTTATCTCTCGAAGTCGGACTACAAGATATATTCGTACAACCTCCAGCAGTTGCTCAACTACAGCCATGACTTCGGCAAGCATACTGTTAGCGGTCTTCTCGGACACGAATATTACAACTATAAGTATTCGCAGATGGGAATGTCGGGCAAGAACTATGGCATTAGCGGCGCTTCTGAAATTGACCAGCTCTTGCAGAAAAACTATCCTTCTTCTATGTCTTCTCGCTACAACAACGAGGGCTACTTCTTCCGTGGTATGTACGACTACGACGACACTTACTTTGCCAGCTTGTCGTTCCGTCGCGACGCTTCTTCACGTTTTGCCAAGGCTCATCGTTGGGGCAACTTCTGGTCGGCAGGTCTCTCATGGGTTATATCTAAAGAGAAATGGTTTGATGTAGAGTGGGTGAACAATCTCCGCTTCAAAGCTTCAGTAGGTTCTCAGGGTAACGACAACATCGGTGAATTCCTTTATACCGATACATATAACATCAAGGACAATCTCGGTGAACCGGGCTATCAGTGGCGTCAGAAGGGTACAGAAGACATAACATGGGAGACCAATACCAACTGGAACATCGGTTTGGAATTCGAATTGTTCAAGAATCGTTTAAGCGGATCAATCGATTTGTTCTATCGCAAGACATCGGATATGTTGTTTGCGCTTTCTACCGCTCCGTCAATCGGCTACACAAGCCAGTATGTCAACATGGGCGATATGCGCAACCAGGGTGTTGAGCTTGTGCTCAATGCCACTCCGATTGTGAACAAGAGTCTGCGTTGGGACGTAAACCTTAACCTTACATATGTAAAGAACAAGGTGCTCTCGTTGCCGGAAGGCGTAAAGACCAATAGCATCGATGGACATGCCGGATACATACGTCACGACAATTCGTTTGCTGAGAAGTACTGGTATTTCGTTGGTGAAGGTCTGCCTCTGTACACATGGCACATGCCAAAGTATGCCGGTACCGACAAGGAGACGGGCGAGGCGATGTATTATAAGGACGTAACCGACGAGAACGGAAAGACTACACAGACCACAACAAAGAACTGGAGTGAGGCTACCGACTATCTCTGCGGCGACGCAATGGCACCGGTTAACGGTGGTTTCGGCACATCGTTGACAGCATTCGGATTTGATTTCAATGTCAACTTCAGCTTCCAGATAGGTGGCAAGGCTTACGACTATACCTATCAGACACTTATGCACTCGGGCGGTGAGACCGCTACGGCATGGCATAAGGACATACTCAAGTCGTGGACTCCCGAAAACAACGGCAGCAATATACCACGTCTGCGCTTCAGCGAGAAATACTCGCAGAACGGACGTTCCGACCGCTTCCTCACAAATGCATCTTATCTGAGTTGCCAGAGCCTGAATGTGGGTTACACCATACCGCAATCGCTCACATCAAAGATAGGAATAGAGAGCACACGTGTATACTTCTCAGCCGAGAACCTCTTCTATGTGTCAGCACGTCAGGGCTTCGATCCACGCTATAATATAGGTGGATACACCAATCCTGAACTCTATTCTCCGATGCGCACATGCTCATTCGGTATTCAACTGTCATTCTAAAAACATATAAGGAGGAAGATAATTATGAAGTTATATAGCAAATTCATGGCGCTTGCGATGGCTGCCACAAGTCTCACAGGCTGCATTGACGAGGTGACACCAACCGAATATGTCACCAAGGACCAGATACAACAGTCGGAATCAGCCATCAAGGGAATGGTCAATTCCATATACACCACAATGGTGGGTTACGAGAACAGCGACGGTGGCATTGAACTTATATCATACGGTTCGCTGCTTGCCATGCTCGAATCGTCGACAACTCCAATGTCGTTTAACGGTATAGGCGGATATAACACACTCGGAGCCTGGACTTATGGTTCTATATCTGCTACCGGATCAAACCGTGGTATCTATCCGTCGTACGTATACTACGGATACATCAAGGCTGTCAACGACATTATAAGTATGGTAGACCCTAACACCGAAGATGCAAATCTGCGTTCATATCTGGGTATTGCCTACGCCTATCGTGCTCTGTACTATTCGGAGCTGACGCAGATAATGGAGTACAAGAAGCCTACCGACTCGCGCTTTACATTCACGCAGCCCGAGCACGACCTCTCCAATCTCGGTGTGCCTATTGTAACAGAGACGACTACCGACGCTACGAACAATCCTCGAGCAACCGTCGATGAGGACTTCAAACTTGTGCTCAGCGACCTTGCCAAAGCCGAAACCTACCTCACGGGCTATACACGTACTGACAAGGTTCAGCCCGACTTGAGCGTTGTTTACGGACTTTATGCCCGTGCCTATCAGTTCCTGGCATCGCACACCAATATTTCTGCCGAGTATAAGGATGCGAATGCGCTTTGGACCAAGGCCGAGGAGTATGCCAAGAAGGCTATAGAGACATCGGGATGCACACCGCTTACCGAAGACCAGTGGACCGATCCTACCACAGGATTCAACAGTCGCACAACGCAAAACTCATGGATGCTCGCCACGTCTATTTCCGAAAGCAACACATACGCAGCCCATGGAGGTGCGTGGGGATCGTTCGGCTTTGCCATGTTGTTTGGTACTGAGACCGACTTCTCACCTTATGGTTGGCGTGTAGGACGTTCGCTCGACCGCAAGATGTACGAGCGTCTGCCCGACACCGACTTCCGTAAGAAGTCGTGGCTTGGTCCTGACTTCTTCTACAAGTCGACCAACCAGGTTGAAGGCGAACCCTATAAGGTGGAGCGTGACAATAATGGCAACTTCATTAACAACAAGTATAACAAGACAGCCGACAACGATAACCTCTCTACCGATGAGGATGACTGGAGCACCGAATACGACGGTCGTGTCAGCGATGGTGCCACATATCGTCTTACTAGCAATGCGGCATGGATACGTTCGCGTATAAACAAGTCGTTTGGATTCAAGGCATGGCCGTGGCTGTATGTCAACATCAAGTTCCGTCCGCACAACGGCAACTATACCAACGAGGACATAGGCGGTGCTATCGATTTCCCGATGATGCGTGTAGAGGAGATGTACTTCATCAAGGCTGAGGCCGAAATGCACACCAAGGGAATAGCAACGGCAAAGACAACGCTCGAAAATCTTATAAAGACTCGCAACCCTAACTACACATGTACAGCTACCGACAACGCCTCATTCATCGAAGAACTGATGTATCAGAAAGAGATTGAGTTCTGGGGCGAAGGTCGCAACTACTTCGATGCAAAGCGTCTGGAGCTGGGCATACATCGTGGCTATAAGGGCACGAGCGTAGAACGTTACAACAATGCACAGGACATGAACGGCGTTTATTGCGGATGGACACCAGGATGGAACACCGGTGAGATTAACACCAACAAGGCTCTTGTAGGATACAATAATCCTTACACCAACCCGACAACATTCCGTACAATCGTGTTTGCCGACAATGACGAACTGGCTCATTATTACGGATGTGACTTAAGCAATCCAGACGGCAACTGATTAAACAACAAGCAATATGAAGAAACTTTTTGCATCATTGATCCTTTTGTGCGTCATGCTCGTGGCAAAAGGTGCTGAGAGTGATGTCGATGTGGCCAAAGGGCTTGTACATCGCATCGCTCCACAGTATGAGAATCTTATTGATTTCAGGCAAATCAGCAGTCCTGCCGATGTCTTCCGCCTTGAATCAAAGGGTGGCAAGACCGTCATCAGCGGCAACAATGCCAATTCGATGGCTGTAGGACTGAACCATTTCCTTAAATATTATTGTCATGCCGATGTGGGATGGATAAAGTCAGACACTTACACCTTGCCTGCACAGATGCCAAAAGTGTCCAAGCCCGTCACCATTAAGGCACGTGTCAAGGACCGCTTCTTCCTCAACTACTGTACATTCGGCTACACTATGCCGTGGTGGAAGTGGGATGAGTGGGAGCATTTCATCGACTGGATGGCTCTGAACGGCATAAATCTTCCGCTTGCCATAACCGGTCAGGAGTCTATATGGTATAAGGTATGGACAGAGATGGGACTGAGTGACAAGGAAGTGCGTGCATATTTCACCGGACCTTCGCACCTGCCATGGCACCGCATGCTCAATATTGACTATTGGGGAGGTCCGTTGCCAATGTCGTGGCTTGACGGTCAGCTTGCATTACAGCAGAAAATCACAGCACGCGAACGTCAGTTCAACATGCGTCCGGTGCTGCCTGCTTTTGCAGGACACGTGCCTCGTGAACTGTCGCGTATATTTCCTAAGGCCAAGATAACACGTCTTGAAGCATGGTCGGGCTATCCCGACGAGTATGCATGCTCGTTTCTCGACCCTATGGACTCGCTCTTCACAGTAGTGCAGAAGAAGTTCATTGAGACCGAGACCAAACTCTATGGCACTGACCATGTTTATGGTATCGACCTCTTCAACGAACTGATGCCGCCAAGTTGGGAACCTGAATATCTAGGACGCGTAAGCCGACAGGTATATGAGGCGCTTGAGAAGGCAGATAAGGATGCCGTATGGCTTCAGATGACTTGGTTGTTCTGGAACGAGCGCAAGTATTGGACCAACGACCGTGTGAAACCGTATATCACATCATTCCCTGCAGACCGCCAGTTGCTGCTCGACTACTACTGCGAACGTCAGGAAGTGTGGCAGCGTACCGACAAATACTTCGGCGTACCATATATTTGGTGCTATCTGGGCAACTTCGGTGGCAATACGATGCTAGTGGGCGATGTCAAGAATGTGAACAAGTTGCTTGAGAACACATTCAAGAACGGAGGCAAAAACTTCACCGGTATTGGTTCTACTCTTGAGGGCTTCGACTGCAATCCGTTTATGTACTCGTATGTTTTTGAGAAGGCTTGGGACTTCAAGACCCATCGTGACATACCTGCATGGACACGAGCCCTTGCCGACCAACGTACAGGCAATGTCGACCAGAATGCACGTCAGGCATGGCGGTTACTCATTGACAGCATATACGTGGCACCTTCTGTTCCTGGTCAGTGTCCGCTCATCAACATACGTCCTACCTTCGGCAAGTATCGCACCTATTATGCCAATCCGCGCATAAAGTATACCAATCGTACTTTGCTTCAGGCTACTGAGCTGATGCTTCAGGTCGACTCGAAGGAAAGGGCATATGAGTTTGACGTTGCCAACCTTACACGTCAGCTTCTGAGCAACCATTTCCTTACGGTTTTCCGCAAGTATGAGCAGGCTTACAATCGTCGTGACCGTGCCCGGATGTCCATTCTGCAGAAAGACATGATGGGCATAATCAATGATGTAGACCGTATTGTTGCCACACAGGAGTTCTTCCTCGTGGGCAAGTGGATTAAGGACGCCCGCTCGTGGGGAGGCGACTCGTTGCGCGAGGCTCGCTATTACGAGCAGAACGCACGCAACCTTATCACCACATGGAGCGACAAGGACCAACTGCTCAACGACTATGCAAGCAGAACATGGGCAGGACTGACCAAGACTTTCTATGGCGAACGTTGGCGTATGTTCTTCGATCATGTCAACAAGGCACTCGATGAGGGCAAGGCATTTGACGAAGACCACTTTGCTGTATATCGTGATGCAGTGACCACTTTCGAACGCTACTGGTGGCAGCAGTGTCTGGGCAACTTCAGTGATAAGCCCATTGGCGACAGCAAGCAGATTGCCAAGGAACTTGTAGCAAAATACCATGACAGTATCATGGCAGAATAAACGAAACAAAAAAAGTGAGTGCCGAAACTCTGTTTTATGAGTTTCGGCGCTTTATGTTTGATAACCAATGTAAAGCTTTATATGTGCTTCACATTAGTTATCTTTTGTATTTGTATAATCCAAAATAAAGATGTATCTTTGTTGTGATGTTCGTATTTTAACAAAATAACAATGAATAGCATGGCAAAACAGAAGCTACCTTTAGGAATTCAAGACTTTGAGGAACTGCGTAAAGGCAATTATCTTTACGTGGACAAGACCGATATGCTTTGGAAAATAGCCAATGGCGACAAGTATAACTTTTTGAGTCGTCCGCGACGCTTTGGCAAATCATTGCTCACCTCAGCCATGCAATGTTATTTTGAGGGAAAGAAAGAGTTGTTTGATGGACTTAAGATAATGACATTGGAGAAAGAATGGGTGAAGCGTCCTGTTCTTCATTTCAGTATGAACCAAGGCGGTTCAAATGCCAAGTCGCTATCGCATTATCTGGATGATACTTTGTCTAAATATGAAGATATATATGGCAGACGGCCTACTGAAGCCACGCTCAACAATCGACTTACTGGTATCATACAAAGGGCATACGAGCAGTCGGGTGTTCAGATTGCTATTTTGGTAGACGAGTATGATGCACCTCTGCAACATTCCTTCCATACTCCTCATCATGACGAATGCCGTAGTCTGTATCGTGACTTCTTTACTGGACTCAAGGACTATGGCTATTGTATTAAGTGTGTGTTCCTCACAGGCATTACGAAGTTCACTCAAATCAGTCTGTTCAGTGTGCTTAACACGGTGACCAATATCAGTTTCTACAACGATTATGCCACTGTATGTGGATTGACTAAGGATGAAATAGAGTCGTGTCTTGGTGAAGAGTTGCACGAACTTGCCAACAAGAAAGACTGGAATATGGACGATACGCTTTTAAGATTGAAGGATATGTATGACGGCTATCATTTCTCTGAAAGTCTGCAGGGCGTTTACAATCCTTTCAGCGTGCTTTGCGCCTTGAACGAACAGCGCTTGAAATCGTTCTGGATAGCAAGTGGTGCTACCGAGATGCTGCCTAAGATACTGACCAATTTTGAACGTGATGTAGAGAAACTGGATGGTTCGCTCATCGATATGGATTATATTGAGACATCGGATGTCAATACTACTAATCCAAAACTGTTTCTTTATCAGTCGGGCTATCTTACAATAAAGAATGTCATTGAGGATAGTTATGTACTCGGATTTCCCAATCGTGAGGTGAAAAAGGCATTGTTCGAATTGGTTATTCCGATAATGTTGAAAAAAGACAAGGACGAGACAGAGAATGCAATACAAGAGTTGAAAATGAACTTTTCAACTGGAAATGTAGAGGAAGGAATACTCTGTCTTAAGCAATTGATTGCTCATACGCCGTATAGTACACAGAAAAAGGAAAGGTTTGTTTTTGAAGAGCACTTCCGTTTTATACTGAAGAACTTATTCTACATTTGTGGATTCAACGTGAAAGAGGAGGAGCAGGTGGCTGATGGACGAATTGATCTTGTTGTTGAAACCTCCAATATTATATATGTAATCGAACTTAAGATGTCGGACAATGGCGGTACGTCTGCGGCTACCCAACAAATCATAACCCGTCACTATAAAGATGCCTATTGTGCAAGTCATAAATTGGTTGTAGGTTTGGCATTGGTATTTGATAAAGACAATCGGGGCTTGCAAGACTGGAATAAGGTTTAGTGTTAGTGTATAACGACCTTTGGTTTGGCTGAAGGCATTACACTAACAACAAAAAAAGGGAGCACCAAAACTCAGAGTTATGAGTCTTGGCGCTCCCTTTTATTATGTCTATGCGTTTCGCTTAGTTGCTGACTCGGTTCTGCTTAGTTGCGGAATACGAGTCCGTTCTGGTCGGCATCGATGGTGATTGGCTGCTCGCGCTTAACCTCGTCAGAGAGAATCTTCTTAGAGAGGTCGTTGAGTACGCAGCGCTGGATGGCACGCTTTACCGGACGTGCACCAAACTCCGGGTCGAAGCCTTCGTCGGCGAGGAAGTCGATAGCGGCAGGAGTAACGTTGAGGGTGAATCCCTGCGGCTCGAGCATCTTCTTCACGGCGTTCATCTGCAATGTCACTACCTGGGCGATTTCGGTCTTGGTGAGCGGCAAGAACATGATGGTCTCGTCGATACGGTTGAGGAATTCCGGACGTATGGTCTTCTTGAGCATCTCCATAACCTTTGCCTTGGTGTCGCTGATAACGTGGTCGCGGTTCTGAGGCGTGATGCCTGCAAACTGTCCCTGTATATATTGGCTGCCGAGGTTTGATGTCATTATGATGATAGTGTTCTTGAAGTTGACCGTTCGACCCTTGTTGTCTGTCAGTCGGCCGTCGTCCAATACCTGCAAGAGGATGTTGAACACGTCGGGGTGAGCCTTCTCAATCTC
>ERZ1026874.261-NODE-261-length-35673-cov-11.558313_pt1 | contig 35673 bp, 34 predicted proteins | sample MGYA00380167_ERZ1026874 | MGnify/ENA primary metagenome ERZ1026874 (study PRJEB33269, sample SAMEA4719803) | human gut metagenome | biome: human-associated habitat; feature: organic feature; material: feces | place: Cameroon | collected 2013-10 ...
CAGTCGCAAGACCGTTTCTCTTTAGACAAGATAATGAATGCCATAATCAAGGCATTCCAGTCGGTTGGGCAAGATGCTGATTTAGGTGCTATCTCTAAGATTATCAGTCATTTAGATATCTATGAGGGTATTACCGTTGAGGATATCCAGAACCAAGTAGAGGAGGCTCTTATGCGTGAAGGATTCTACAAGGTAGCTAAGTCATTTATGCTCTATCGTCAGCGTCATAACGAGGATCGCGAGACTATGGATAAGTTGAAATTTTTGACAGACTATTGCAAAGAGGCTAATGCTGCAACAAGTTCAAAGTATGACGCAAATGCAAATGTTGAGCATAAGAATATCGCCACTCTTATTGGCGAGTTGCCTAAGTCAAGTTTCATCCGTCTTAACCGTCGTTTGCTCACCGATCGCATCAAGCAAATGTATGGCAAGGAGCTTGCCGACGAGTACATCGAAAAGCTAAATCATCACTTTATATATAAGAATGATGAGACCTCGCTTGCTAACTATTGTGCATCTATAACCATGTATCCATGGCTTATTGGTGGCACATCGTCTATAGGTGGCAACTCTTCTAAGCCAACTAATCTTAAGTCGTTCTGTGGTGGCTTTGTCAATATGGTGTTCATGGTGTCAAGTATGCTTAGCGGCGCTTGTGCCACTCCCGAGTTCCTTATGTATCTTAATTACTTCATAGGCAAGGAATATGGTAAGGACTATTGGCAGAATGCCGATAAGGTAGTCGACCTTTCTCTCAAGCAGCGCACAATCGATAAGATGATTACCGATTGCTTCGAGCAGATAGTCTATTCTATCAACCAGCCTACTGGCGCACGCAACTACCAGGCTGTGTTCTGGAATATTGCCTATTACGATAAACCTTACTTCGAGAGTCTCTTCGGCAACTTTATGTTCCCTGATGGCTCTCAGCCAGATTGGGATGGACTCTCTTGGTTGCAGAAACGATTTATGAAGTGGTTCAATAAGGAGCGCACCAAGACTGTGCTTACATTCCCTGTTGAGACAATGGCTCTTCTCTCTAAGGATGGAGATGTTATAGATAAGGAGTGGGGCGACTTTACTGCCGAGATGTACTCAGAAGGCCATTCGTTCTTTACTTATATGAGCGACAATGCCGATTCGCTTAGCTCTTGCTGTCGTCTGCGCAACGAGATTCAGGACAATGGCTTCAGCTATACTCTTGGCGCGGGTGGTGTGTCTACCGGTTCTAAGAGTGTGCTCACCATCAACCTTAACCGTTGCATTCAGTATGCCGTTAAGAATAATATGGACTATATGGAGTTCCTTGCTCATATCATCGATCTCTGCCATAAGGTACAGACTGCCTACAACGAGAATCTTAAAGAGTTGCAGAAGCAAGGTATGCTTCCGCTCTTCGATGCCGGATATATCAATATGAGTCGCCAATATCTCACCATCGGTGTAAACGGATTGGTTGAGGCTGCCGAATTTATGGGTCTGAAGATTAACGATAATCCCGACTACCTGCATTTTGTACAGAAAGTGCTTGGTCTTGTGGAGAAATACAACAAGCAGTACCGCACCAAGGAACTGATGTTCAACTGCGAGATGATTCCTGCCGAGAATGTTGGTGTTAAGCACGCTAAATGGGATCGTGAGGATGGCTATTTCGTTCCGCGCGACTGCTACAATAGCTACTTCTATATTGTAGAGGACGACTCGCTCAATATTGTTGACAAGTTCAAGCTTCACGGCGCTCCATATATCGAGCATCTAACTGGTGGATCAGCTCTGCATATGAATCTTGAGGAACATCTCTCTAAGCCCCAGTATCGTCAATTGCTTCGAGTGGCTGCCAAGGAGGGATGCAATTACTTTACATTCAATATTCCTAACACCATCTGTAACGATTGTGGCTACATCGACAAGCGTTATCTCAAGAAGTGTCCTCACTGTGGAAGCGAGAATGTGGACTATATGACCCGCATCATCGGTTACCTTAAGCGTGTAAGTAATTTCTCAGAGGCTCGTCAGCAAGAGGCTAAGCGCCGCTACTATGCTGAGGTGGAGAAGTCTATACAAGACTAATAGTATCACAATTCAAACACCCCTTTAAAGCAATCCAATTATGCTAAATTATCTCAATACAGGAATCGTTTTTCAGGAAATACCCGACGAGGTGACGTTGTCTATCAATATCACTGGTTGCCCTTGCCATTGTCCGGGTTGCCACAGCCAATATCTGTGGGAGAACATTGGCCAACCACTCACCCCTATGGTGCTCGACCAGTTTATGAAACAGTATGACGGCGAGATAACCTGCATTTGCTTTATGGGTGGAGACGCCGATCCTAAGTATGTTAGCTTGCTTGCACAGTATCTGCATCGTGAGCATCAGGATATCAAGGTTGCATGGTATAGTGGTCGACAGCATTTTCCAAAGTCGATACGCAAGCGTGATTTCGACTACATTAAACTAGGTCCGTACATCGAGCATCTTGGATGCTTAAAGGATCGTACCACCAATCAGCGCCTTTATAAGCGCGCTGTGGGCGACGATTTCACCGATATTACTTCACGTTTCTGGAAGAAATAATATGAATAATATTCCACGTATAGCTATAGTCGACCCCAACACTCTTGCGGTGTTGGGGTTAACTAATTTATTGGAGTCGGTAATGCCAATGCTGCAGATAGATTCCTTTGGATCGTTTGCCGAACTTCAAGCAAACCATCCCGAACAGTATTTCCATTACTTTGTCGACGTGCGTGTTGTGCTCAACAACATGCCTTTCTTTCAGCAGATGCGCCATAAAACCATTGTGTTGTCCAGCTCGGCTGCCGACGATATGGCTGCTCTCAGCTCTTTTCATACTATTTGCACCAATCTTCCGCCTAAGCTTCTGCTGCGTTCCTTGCTTATGCTCGAGCAACATGCTCATGCCAACGGGCGCAATCTACCTCCAGTTCAGTCTGCTTATACCAATAGTGTCACACCATTGTCTACGCGCGAGATAGAGGTTTTGTCGCTTATTGTCAAGGGATATATCAACAAAGAAATCGCCGACAAACTACATCTTAGTCTGCCGACGATTATCACTCATCGCAAGAATCTCATGGCCAAACTTGATATTCACAGTGTGTCTGCTCTTACGATATATGCCGTTATGCACGGGTATGTAGGGGTGAACGAGATATAAAAGGTTTTATAAGACCATAACCCTTAGAAGTCCACAACCGTTATTCCCGCTCCGCCAAACTGCACATGCTCGTCCTTACAGCTTGTCACATTGGGTACCGACTGTAGATATTGCCTTATCAGTTGGCGCAATATTCCGTTGCCCTTACCATGCAATATGCGTACACGCGACATACCTACAAGTATGGCATCGTCTATAAAGTGCTGCACAGCATTCAGAGCCTCGTCGCCACGCATGCCGCGCACGTCCAAATCCTGATGGAAATTCAATTTGTGCGAGTCTATAGTCTGTCTTGTCTCCTTGCTTATGCCGAATGTGGCAGGTTGTGTTGTCTCTGGAGTCTTTGTTGTATGCTCCAGTCTCGACATCTTCACCTTTGTTCGCACATCTCCAAATATCACAGTGGCTTCCTTTCCACTTATAGCCTCAACAGTACCAACCGTAGTAAGTCCGCGCATACGCACATTGTCACCCACACAGAAGGTTTGTTGCTCGGCCAATGCCGATGGAGTAGGAAGCTTGGTACCTATAGTTGTTGGCTTGCCCGCATTCTCCTTTTTCTCCTTCTTTCGTTTCTCTCGGCGTTCCTTGCGTTCCATAATCTGTCGCATCTTCTTTTCTATTAGGTCGTCGGCCGATTTAGTATCTATCTCGCTCACGTCCTCCTTAAATGCGTTCAGCTCCTCACGCAGTCGCTTCGTTTCTTCCTTTTCGGCTTGGCACTCACGTATCTCGCGTATAGTGTTCTCAATATTGCGGTTGCTCTCCTTCAGCAATTCTTGTGCCTGCTCTTTAGCCTGTCGCAATATCTCCTTGCGTTTCTGTGCCAGTTCCTTTATTTCCTCCTCATACTTCGCTATTGTCTTCTCAAGGTCTTTCTCGCGCTGATGCACGTTCTGTCGCTTGTTTTCCCAGTAGCGTTTATCGCGAACAATGTCCTGCAGATATTTGTCACTCTGTATATAGTCAGAGCCGACAATGTCGCTTGCCTCGCGTATCACCTCATCGGGTATTCCCGTCTTGCGTGCTATTTCTATTGCAAACGACGATCCTGGCTGACCAATAGCCAATTGGAATAATGGTCGCATCTCGTGTCTGTCATATAGCATGGCACCGTTTGCTATGCCGTCGTGCGAGTCGGCATAATGCTTTAAGTTCTGATAATGGGTTGTTATTACGCCCCATGCATGTTTCTTTACAAATTGGTTTAGCACAGCTTCTGCCATGGCACCACCTATCTGTGGCTCGGTACCAGTACCAAACTCATCTATTAATAATAATGTGTTCTCGTTGGCTTGCTTCATCATGTTCTTCATGTTCAGCAAGTGAGAAGAGTAGGTAGATAGGTCGTTCTCTATACTCTGCTCATCGCCAATGTCTATCATTATGTCTGCAAAGATGCCCACCTTCGAACGTTCGCTTACAGGAATAGATAGTCCGCATTGCAGCATATACTGCAACAATCCAACCGTCTTAAGACATACCGATTTGCCGCCGGCATTAGGTCCCGAGATAATAAGTATATGGCGGTCTTTCGTCAGCATTATGTCAAGAGGAACTATAGGCTTATCCTGCTTCTTAAGCGCAAGCCACAATAAAGGATGTTTAGCCGTAATCCAGTCTACAACAGGCTTTGCACTAACTTCCGGCTCAATACCATTGGTTAGACGTGCAAATTCGGCACGCGCACGTATAAAGTCAATCTCTGCCAACAGCTGATAAGCGTATATAATGTCATCCACATGCGGACGCACCAGCTTCGAGAATTCGGTAAGTATCACTATAATCTCTCTTCTCTCGTCTGCCTCAAGCTCTCTAATGCGGTTGTTGGCTTCAACCACTTCGGTAGGCTCTACAAACACCGTCTTACCAGTCGACGATTCATCATGTACAATACCTTTAATGCGTCGTTTCATAGCTGGCGCAATAGGCACAACCAATCTGCCGTCACGTAGGGTAGGCGTTACGTCCTTTTCTACAAGACCCTCGCTTTGTGCCGCACGTAGTATATTATATAATGTACGCGAGACGCTGCCTTCTGCCTTACGCAGTTGCGAACGTATTTCTGCAAGTCGTGGCGAGGCTGTATCCTTAATCTTTCCATACTTGTCCAGAATCTGGTCAATACGTCTTATAAGGTCAGGAAAGGTCAGCACGTTCTCTGTAAGAGCGTGCAGAGTAGGGTAGTCGTAGTTGCCATCGTCATCGCTTCTGTTCAGAAACTTCACAATACCAGCAATCGTCTCCAATGAGCGTCGCAGGTCAAATATCTCGTTTTCCTCCAAATGCGTACCTTCTATGCGTATTCGCTTAATAGAGGCGCGCATGTCAAAGAAATACTGAAGCGGAAAGTCATCGGTCTCCTCTTGCATGCGTCTAAACTCGCGCGTCTGTCTTAGTGCGGTGTTTATCAGCTCTGCGTCATTGCCGAAAGCCATGACATCCACTTTGTCTTTACCAAGTTGACTAAGGCAATATCCCTTCAATAGCGATCGTATCTCGCTAAACTGTATCTTGTTTTCAAAATTGCTTGGATAAATCATGCTGCAAAGTTACTTATTTTCATCCAAACAATCCCCATTAATCCTATTTTATCTATTTTATTGTTTTCCTCTCAGCTCCTCTATCAAGTCATTAACGATATATGTATCACTCATCAGATGCAATCCAAGTATCATGCGATAGCATAGTCTGATGGAACAATATTCGTTTAATGTTTTTATAGAATTGACATATGCAAGATGTTCGGGAATACCAAATTCTGACGCTGATTTTCATTTGTATTGAGAATATTTCCAAAAAGTTTGTCCGATTCTTGGAGAAAAGTTGCGGTTTATCAAAAAATGTTTGTACTTTTGTCTAGGACTTTCTAATTAACAAACCTATTAACAACCGCTTGACGAGTGGAAACCATATATAGTTAACCAATTAACATAAACAATACACCAACTGGGGAACTAAACATATTGTCAGCGCATTAAATGTTTGTAAAGGGACTGATCCTTAGATTATGAACAAAGAATCTAAGAAACATACGCCAGCATTGCCTAATGCTGACACCCGAAGAGGCGGTAAAAAATCCTCCAGTGCTGGACTTACCTCCTGCACCTCCCCCGAAGTTCAAAGCAATTATGCAGAGAACTCCTATACAGGGGTGTCCTCGGATTGTGTTCATAAAGAAAAGAAGCAGTGGTTCGTATTGCGTGCTACTTATGGAAGAACAGAGAAAGCCCTTGGGATTCTTCAAACTGCAAACATTGAGACATATTTGCCTATGCATTATGTTGTCAAAGAGATAAATGGGAAGCGAAAGCTCATGCATGAGCCTTTGCTTCCCAATATTATTTTTGCCTACATGACTCGCGAGAAAACTCACGAATTTGTGAAAGAGCCTGCCATTACTGCCAAATGGCTCAAATACTACACAGACAAGACAAAGCCTGTAGAGAAAGAGACAGGCAAGAATCCTCCCGTCACCATTCCTGACAACGAAATGCTTAACTTCATCAAACTGACAAGCGTGAATAGCGAACACATCATGGTGTTGCCGCCAGAACGTTGTCATTTCAAAAGCGGCGACTTGGTGAGAGTTATTGACGGGGCGTTTACAGGAGTCGTAGGACGTGTAGGCAGAGCTGCAGGACAACAGCGTGTAATTGTGGTTCTTGAAGGTGTTTGCAATGTAGCAACAGCTTATATTCCGAACGACTTTATACAGATTATTGAAACTTTTAGAAATAACAGAAACCAATAATGCAATATACAGAATTTATACACCCGGAAGATGCGGCAGCATTGAAGGCATTGAAAGCCATCCCTATGCTTTCTACTATTGTCAAGAAACTAATGGATGTTGGAGCAGAACAGTTACAGACGGGACTGAACATGGCTTCAAAGGTGAGGTTGTCACCCACACAGTTGCCACGACTCTACAATATTCTTCCTCCAATATGTGAACGATTGGAAATTAAAGAACCAGAGTTTTACTTGGAAATGAATCCGTCGCCCAATGCCTATGCTTTTGGTGACACACAGACTGCCATCACTATCACATCTGCTTTGGTAGACATGATGTCGGAAGATGAACTCATTGGTGTTGTGGCTCATGAGTGTGGACATATCGCTTGTCGTCATATGCTTTATCATACATTGGCGCAAGTAATAGCTAATGCCTCTGGAATGTTCGAAACGTTAGCAAAGCTTGCCGTACCTATTCATTATGCTTTAATGTATTGGCAACGCAAGAGTGAATTAAGCTGCGACCGTGCAGCAGCCTATATCGTTGGCCCAAAGGCTACGGCATCAATGTTGGCACGCTTAGCTGGCGGTCCGAAATCAATCACCTCTGAACTCAATCTTGAAGAACTTGCTGAGCAAGCCGACCTTTATGATGCGTTCTGCAAGAATGGAATTTGGAATAAAACATTGCAGACCTACGCAGTGATGGATCAGGACCATCCTTTCACTTCTGTTCGTGTCAGAGAGATGTTGAAATGGGTAGAGAGCGAAGATTATCAGAACATGATTAAGAATAATCCCGTATGCCCTCATTGCCATAAGGCGATAGACGCTTCATGGAAGTTCTGCCAGCATTGCGGACATAAATTATAACAACTAAAAATACAATAAAAAATGAGTATTCCTCCCGGAGCCTTAGCCAAGGCATTACAAGAACTTGACCGTTCAATGCGCAAATCACTTGACGGTACGAAGATAGAAAATATAAAGAACATAATAGGCGACTACGCTATAGCTGCAGCAGTAGCAAGTGGCGTGGCAGGTGTTGCTCCCGGCTTTGCTGGAGTAGCAGCAGCATTGACGCAAGCAGGTTTTGTATGGGCCACTTATGTGCAGATAAATAAGACACTCAATATCTCTATGTCTGAGAATACAGCAAAGTTTATTGGTTCTGCTATTGTTACCAACTTAGTGACAAGTGCTGGTGCTTTTATTGCAATACTAATAGGCTCATCCATCCTATCCATGGTTCCCGTGCTTGGACAAGCTGCTGCTATCGCTTTAAATGCTGGTCTTGGCTATACCATCATATACGTCTCTGCCATCATATACCTTAAACTTATCACCCACATGATGCAACCTGACGGCACTCTGCATGTAGCAGAATCTGATGACACCAAACACATCATCCGCGACATTATTAAGGAGTCAAACCTAAAGGATATGATTAAGGAAGGCAAGGCTTCATACAAACAAGCCAAGGAGGATGGCAGTATTGACAGGGCAAAAAATGCGAAGAAGTGTCCGAAATGCGGAAGTGAAGTGAAAGATGGGCAGAGGTTTTGCTCGGAGTGTGGAAGCTTGTTGCAATAGGAAAAGTATGAGTGTAAGTATTCTTTTAGTAAAATAGTACACAAATAAGACAATTACTGTTATGAAATACGATATTTTTATTAGTTATAGACGGGATGGCGGTGAAGATAAAGCAAGATTGGTAAATAAAAAACTAAAGGAGATGGGGTATAAAGTCTTCTTTGACCATGACACTGCTTTAAGAGGTCAATTTGAAACGATTATAAAATCAGCTATTGAGGTTTCTAAGGTTGTCGTTCTTGTTTTATCGAAAGATTGTTTTCATAGATGTGTAAATAAAGAAGACTTTGTTCGTAAGGAATTGGAATATGCAATAAAATGTGGACATAGTATCGTTCCTATTTTTCCAAAAGGTGATATGGAAAAATACGAAGACCTTTTTGAAGTTCCAAATTTGCCTTTAGACATTGCTTCATTAGTAAAAACCAATTGTGCTACAATTGATTTTCATGAAAATTTTGATTCTACTTTTGAATATCAAATAAAGAAAAACTTACCGGAAGATGTTTATCCGCAAAATAAGACTATTGAGTCAGAAAATATAGGTGCAGACATTCATGTGATAACTGACATATCATGTGTCGTATATAGTTATGGACGTAGGATTGGCACTGCTCAAAAGAAGGATGGTGAATACGGAAGTCTTCTCAGATTACGTAAAGGAAGGCATAAACTTCGCTTTGAAAGCATAGATGATGAAGATATTAAAATGGATATGGACTATACCATACCAGATAATGAATACATCGATTATATTGAAGTACGACTTAAAAAATACCAAAAAGAAGCTTTTAAGAAAAGAATTGAAAAGGAAGAAAGACACAAACAATTCATATTGAAACAAAGGAAAGAGCTACAAAATACATGTAATTATCTTCTAACATACAATATTTCAAACTCAAGAATTGTAAGACAATTATCTCAAACGCTGCAACAAATAGGAAATCGTTCTACAATTCAACATTTCAATGAAATAATAAATAGCAATGAGTTAAAGAACCCTTTTGATACATTATATGGAGAAAGGATAATATTGACTATATTATCAGAAGATTATAATCTTAGCGAATTCAAATCCATATATAAACATATAAACAAAGACAATAATAACATATATTGTCTTATTCTGTTAGGTAATGTTTTATTACCTTCAGATGTTGCATATAAAAATATTATTAGGATTGATGATATTGAAAAAAGTGATGATCTGATTATAAAAGACATAATAGAAGGACTTAATAAAATAGCAAACGAATCAAAGAACAATAAGGATATTTATACTACAACGGAAATTTCGACTAAAATTGCTAATATATGTGAAGGATTTGGCTTTACAATGCAATTAATAAGAGGTGGTCGATATATGATGGGAGACCCGAGTTTTAATGTTGATATCAAAGTGAATGATTTTTACATGTGTAGAAATACGGTAACGAGAGCAACATGGAGAAAAATTATGGGAGATTCTGTCAAAGGTATGCATGAAGACCGTCCCGTTGTAAATACGCCTATCGAAAAAATTGAAGATTTTATAAAGAAGATAAATCAATTATCTGATTTCGAATTCTACATACCAACTGAGGAAGAATGGGAATGGGCAGCAAGAGGTGGAATTAATAGTCAAGGATTTGTGTATAGTGGTTCTAATGTTTTAGAAGAAATAACATGGTATAAGGATAATTGTAAAAAAATGATGTTTCCAAGAAGTGCTTATGGTGAAAATGGTAGCACTAAACATCCCAACGAATTAGGTTTATTATTCATGAGTGGTAATGTATGGGAAATATGCCAAGAATATGGAAGCAATATGAAAAGTTATGTTATTAGAGGAGGGGCTTTCAATAGTTCTGCTGATGATTGTAAGGTTTATTCACGTGCAAAGATTGATTTAACAAAAGGGAACAAACATGTTGGAATAAGGTTGGCAGGAAGACCGAAATGTAAATAATCTGTTAAGCATTCAAATTATGGTTTAGTTTAGAAAGAAGTATTTTCGCCGTTTAATCTAAAACATTGATTAATTTACAGCTGTTAAGATTTAAATAAAAATTAGTATAAAACATGAATTGTGATATATACATTAGTGCCAGTAGAAGAGATTATGAAGTTGTATCAAAAATAAAAAGCATTTTGCATTCTGCTGGTTATACATATTTTGATAATATACAAAGTTTGCAACCAGGAATGGATTATGAGCAAACCATAAGAGCAGAAATCCTTGAGTCTAAAGTGTTTCTTTGTATATTGTCGGGAAATAGTTATGCCTCTGATTTTACTCAAAAGGAATTACGTTTTGCATTAAAAGAAAAAGGAGAAAATAAAGTTATTCCAATAGTTATTGACAATGCTACTTCAATAGATGAATTTAGGAAACGTTTGTTTGATGCTTCTTATATTTATCTTAATATGAATGACATAGCAAGTGCAAATACCATTCTATTACACGAAATCGAGAAAAGATGTGGATATAAATATTCAAGGATTTCAAATCTCACTTCTAAAAAAAAATGATAATGTAGAACCGAGACTTTTTATTTCATATAAACGAGATAATTTGGATGTTGTATGGCTTATAAAAATAATATCGAAAAACAGACAGGTGAAAATTGTTGGATAGACTTAGATGGAATTGAAAGCGATGCACAATTTGCAAATGTGATAATCAAAGCTATCAATCAAGCCAAAGTTTTTTTATTTATGTATTCTTCAAAACATACTGAAATTGAAGACTATGAAAGCGATTGGACAATACGTGAGATAAACTTTGCTCAGAAGAAAAAGAAACGGATTGTCTTTGTCAATATAGACGGATCAAAACTTACAGATTGGCTTGAACTAATTTTTGGAACAAAACAACAGATTGACGCAAAATCAAGCAAAGCAATGATAAAACTTTGCAGTGACATTCAAAAATGGTTATCTGTTTAGATATTTATTATTATGACCGACCAAGAAATAATATCATCCCTCATCGCCCATGACCCTAAAGTCACAGTGCAGTTCTTTTTCAAAGATTGTCGTCCGTTGTTCCTTAGTGTCATCAGGCGAGTGTTCGGGACACAGATAGTTGATTACGACGAGATAATCAGCGAGTTATACATACTCCTTATGGAGAACGATGCGAAGAAGTTGCGCTCGTTTAAGTTTGAAAGTACACTCTATCAATGGCTAAAGACCATTGTCATAAGACATTGCCTGTTGCTGAAAAGCAAGGCGAAAGTGATAGATGACGAGAGCCAAGAACCTCTTAACAATAGTCATCGTGAACTATCGTTGGCAGAAAGCTCACAAGCAAGAATAGATATGGAAACCCTATTAAGACAGATGAAGAACCAACGTTACGCCTTGGTAATACGTCTGCTGATGATAGAAGACAAGACACCGGAAGAGGTGGCACGGCAACTATGCGTGACCGTGGATAATCTCTATAATATAAAACGTAGAGCGATACAGGCTCTCACCGAAGTTGCACTTAAAGACAAAAAGCATTATGAACGATAAGCATATTATTATATCGGATGAACTGTTGTCTGCCTTCTTGGACGGCAACACTTCTGCTGAAGACACCATGCGTGTGTTGAAAGCTGCAGAACAGGATGAAAATTTACAGGAAATCATTCGCATTGCAAGTGAAGTGGATGAAGATATGGCAACCTTGAAACCTGCCATAACAAAACCGGTCCCCATGACAGCCATGGCAGCCAAGCAGAAGGAAACCTATCTTTGCGACATAGAGTGTGAAGAGTTCATCCTCCATCAGTTTGGCATAGAGACCACACACAAGACACTCCTAGACGAAGCCTACCGTAATTGCTGGCTAAAAGACAAAGGCATGCCTCTATATAATATAGGTAGACTTTTGGAGAAAAACAATCTGTCAGTCAGCCGTCGTTACGACTCTACAATCGAAGATATTGCTCGTCTTTTAGCCAAAGGCAACCAACTGATAGCCGTAATTGACAATACCCAATTACTTCATGACGTGGCAGAAGACACCACACAGCCCAACCATGCCGTAGTTATCAGTTCCATTTCAATAGAGTCTGATGAAATAACACTCTTCAACCCTTATACAGAAGAGGAACTCACCACTTATCCACTTTCATCATTCCTTAAAGCCTGGGGACAATCCTACCATTACATTGTCGTAGTAAACACCACCGACCGTTTCGTTTACGAGCCATACCCCATCAGTCTTGATGATGTAGCCCTCGATGACGACCTCACCGAACTGCAGGAGGCCATAGCCGAGAATGCTCACGAGATATGGGCAAAGGCACGCACCGACCAAGGTTGGACATACGGACCCGAGCGCAACGACCAGAAGAAAGAAACGCCCGACATGGTACCTTATTGCAATCTGCCCGAAAGCGAGAAACTATATGACCGAGAAATGGCGATGCAGACGCTGAAGTTGGTGAAGAAGTTGGGATTTGAAATTGTAAGAAGAAAATAAAAGAGAATGAATATGAAGCAACTAATAGTAAATCCGTCTGATACAATTCAAGTTTTGACAGGTCATTCAGAAGAGAATGAAGTCCATTCTTTTTCGTCTCATATTGCAGAATGTTTTTCAAAGTGTATTGATTCTTGTTCTCAGAGAATATTGGAATCTAATTGGTTGGATGGTGTTAACATAGTTATAGCTTTATTGGCTATCTTATTTGCTGTTTCGATATGTAAGCCTAAAGTAAAAGTCATGCTATTCCGCCATTTGAAAATCCAGGCGTTTTTGATATGGGTGTGTGGTGTGATTCTTTACATGGTAGGTTTCAATGAGCATGGCAGTGCAGCAAGTAATGTCGCTTTGTTGCTTCGTTCTTGTCTTTCCTCAATGGAGATGTTCGTGTCTCATTCCGACTTGATAGAAGTGAATGAGGAACTTCATAGTAATCCTACCTATATGGCATTGTTTGCATTAACCCATTTCTGTGCCGTTGCCATTAGTGCTATCTTCATTCTTCGTTTGTTTGGCTTCCGCTTGGTTTCGTGGGTGAAAGTGATGAAGGCGTATATATGTAGCTGGTTGCCATTGGATTGCAATTATTACGTCATGTTTGGTGTGAATTCCAATACGCTGATGCTCGCAAATAGTATCCACAAGAAAAGAAAGGAAGAGAAACAGCGTATTATATTCATCAACATGCCTGAAAAAGGACATAGTCATGCAGCTACACGTTTTTCTTTCAGTCATTTCTTTCATTCCGACAGTAATGGAATTGATAAGTATCTGGAAGATATAGAAATGATGGGGGCATGGCTTTTCAATTCTTCTCGTTCTTTTGACAATCCTATTCTGAAACATAGTATAGATGATGTATTCAAAGTATTCCAAGCCTTGGATTTCTCTTGGATAGTACGAATACCATTGCAGAATTTGTTACGTAATTCTGCTACAAGAAAAAACAAAAAGTTCAATGGGAGTAAGGTTGAATTTTTCTTTTTGTCCGATGAAGAAAAGGATAACCTCATAGCAGTTACTGTGCTGCAAAAAATACAGAAGAAACAGATAGACTACAGATACTTTTCTTTCAACTGCTATTGCCATGCAAGAAAAAGTCAGAACAATGCGGCTATGCTCAACGAAGGAGCTTTGGCATTCAAGGTGCATATCATTGACACAAGCAATTTGGCAGTATTAGATTTGAAACGAGATAATAGATACCATCCAGTAAACTTTGTTGAAAAGGACACTAATACAGGCACAGTTAAATCAGCTTTTACAGGCATGGTTATAGGTTTCGGTGAAACGGGGCGTGACGCCTTCCGTTTCCTCTATGAGTTTAGTTCTTTCACAAAAGACAATCAAGGTAATCCAAGTGCAAAGAAGATACATGTTATTGATAAAGAAATAGATGATTTGAAAGCAGAATTCCTTGTGGAAGCTCCTGCTCTTAAAAACAACTCGGAGATAGAATGGTGGAATGTTAAATCTACCCATTCGGCAGGATATTGGGACAAGTTGAAATCTGTAATTCAAGAGCTGAATTATGTCGTGATTTCCATGAAGGACGATGAGGAGGCTGTTGACATTGCCACATCAATCTTTGAATACGCATATAGGTATAGAGAGAATCTTAATCGTTTTAAGATATTTGTACGCTTGCGTAAATCCATGCGTGAAGATTTCTTGTGTATGCACAAGGAGTTCTTTGATATCATCATTCCGTTTGGCTCTGTGAAAAAGGCATTTTCCTATGATGTAATCAATATGGATGTACTTGAGAAATCCGCAAAACAATTTAAATATCGGTATGACATCGTATGTAACAAGAAAACCTACGTTCCTTCAGTTGATGATGAAGAGAATGCTGCAGATGCTTGGCTGAAGCGTCGACTGACTTATCTTAATGAGACCGATAGGCTGAAGCGCAAGGAAAATGAAATCAAGGTGTGGTATCAGGAGGAGCAAGACCGTTCCAACGCATGGCACGTCTACACAAAGGTTGCCCTTGCCAAGGATGGCATCACGTTAGAGACGTTGTTGCTTGATTCCAACAAACAACTTCTGCATAATCTCTGTGACTGCGAGCATCTACGCTGGAATGCCAAGATGGAACTTCTTGGTTTTGTGGCTGCAAAGGAAGAGGACACACTATTGTTAGAAGATAAACCTAATGGTAATTTACGTGGTGCTTGGAAGAATTTCAGGTTTCGCCGACATGAATGTATTGTAGATTGCCGAACCTTGCATTCTAAGCCTGTGCTTGCAAATACCATTCAGTATGATGAGTCTACTGTAAGGTTGAGCTTTGAGATGAAGGATGAAATAAGGACAAGAAATTATAATAAACAATACTAAGAGATAAATCAAATTAATGTGTTATAGCTATGAATAAATTTTCTCATTTTTGTCCATGGTGTGGTACAACATTGGGCATAAACGAAATTGAGGATGAGTCAACTGCTAGTAGATGCCCATCCTGCAATAATATAGTGATAATTAAAGAACATGGAGCAAAGCTAAGTAAGGCATACAGCTATACTTGTCCTAAATGCGGCGAGCTTCATGTATATGGCGAACGTCCTCCGTATGTTGTGTGCGAAAAATGTGGTAGTATCTATCAAACATCGGAGCATGGTCAATGTATGATTGACATATCATTGTACCAACGTGGCGAAAAAGGGGAATTACCTTTTAATAAGAAGCCAGACTATTGGATTCAAGTTCAGAATCGTTGGCGTTTTCTGCCAGTAAAGATCAAAATGTCGATATTCGCTATGTTGGCTGTATTGATATTATTAAGTACTTTCTTATACATCAAATCATTACCCGCAGATATCGAGACGACTAAAGCTTATGCTTCAATGGAAAATGTATGGAAGGAGTTCCGTGAAAAGAACCCATACAATATACAAATAGAAGGAATAAAAAAGTTTGATGACAATAGTTATATAGCTATTTTGTCAGAACCTAATGAACAAAAGTCAGAGGAGGATATATTGAAGTTCTTCGAAAAATATAATTGTTCTGTGAAGAGTTTTACGAAATCTATAGGTTATGACGGATGGCTTAAAGATGCAGTTGTAGCATTTAATGATATAGACGAGTCTGATATTCCAGAATTGTCGGCGGAACTTTCCAAATTCCTGTATAAGACCGACTACAAGGCTGCCTTCCTCAATTTGGATACAATACCTCAGCATACGGCATTTTCTGAACACAATCTTAACCTAAGTGTTACAGAGGAAGAGTTACGCAAATGGCTTATAGATGACGACGCTACAGTTTTCCCTATTCGTGACGAGAAGAATAAGTGTAAATTTGTGGAATTATTTAATGACTACAAAGAGAACAAGAATCATTTGTATTTGAGTGAACAGACAGGTCTTGTTATTTGGTTTGTTGAACGAGGAATGATTAGTCATGAAACATTTGGTGTAGAAGCAAGAGAGTTTTCAATTGATTCAGATCTAGTTTTAGGAGCTATTGCCAATGAAAAAGTAGTTGCAATAATTGGACGTGAGCGTTGTGTTCCAATCTACGAATTGCCTCCAATGCGAGTTGAGACCTTGTCTTTGTTAGCGTCTACTTCTGAAGACGAGTTGGCACAAAGCTATGAACGATTAAACGTTTTTGCTGGAAAACTAAATGGTGGCAAGGATTTCGCGCCTATACTGCTTAGTGAACGACTTTGGCATACCGAATATGGTAGCTTGCTGAATATAACAGATCAAATGCTTAAATCATGGTCAGAAAATGGAATGGTTGATTATGTCGATTTCGATTATCCCAAACCAGTGAATTGGGCGTTTGATAAGGGTGTTGTGGGTGATCTTAATGCTTCAGAATTGACATATAACTGGAATACTGATGGAGTTGGATATATTGTCGATGACGACGTATACTCCATTTATGCAATAAACCGTACGGGGTCTTTGCCTGTTAGCTACATACCTGGTGATGCAACACAGATTTCTGAGCACGATAAGGTATATCAAGCCGAACAAAATGCTTATGATTTCTTTTCTAATTTGGCATCTCCAGAATTAGCCAAGGTTGTGCAGTACGCAGGAATGTATCAGATATTTAAAAATTTTGAGATTTCTTTATCTGATTACGACAATCCTACATATCCATATGTTGTACCTGATAAATTAAAAGACATATCGTATGATATGCTGACAAAAGTCGTCAACTATGATGAAAGTACAAAACAACAAATTACAAAGCATTTCCGACAACGTATAGAAAAATCAAATTCGATAATCGAAAAACTTAGTTTAATGTTTTATTCACGTGAACTTGAAACGACAATGGATACATTGTCACAAGTCCTTGGTAAAGTATCACGTGATGATACATTCTTAAGGTGTGCTGCAAATTCTTTGGTGGATAGAAATGCGGAAATAGAATACTCTTCAAGTGATCCAATAGACCCAAGTGTCTTGTTCGTTAATATTAATAAAACTTCAAAAGAAGATAGAGTTCGAAATGTGCTGTATTATCTAAATAAAAACCAACAACATCTACAGAGTTTCGTTGAGATATGTTTCGATAATAAAAAAGAAACTTATAGAGATATTTATGTAAGTGACAATAAAGACAACTCTTCCAATTGGATAAAATGTCCTACTATTGTGGAGTCTTGGCACACAAAGGACTCAACCATTGTTACGGGTGGACATAATTTGAATTCAAAAATCACCAAGTTTAGAGTAGCAAAAGATTTGAAACCTGGAGAGACTAGAATTCTTGAAGAAAATGGAAGAAAAGTAATTGAGATATCTGTATCTGATCGTAAATCTCATGTCGGCAACTCTACATATCTAAGACGTGTTGGACGACTTGATAAAGCAGATATGACTGAAACAAAAGTTCCTGTACGTAGCCAAAATGTTGCATTACGTGAGACTGCAAATCGCACTTCTAGAGGTTTTAATGAAAGCGATCATCTCAGAATACGTTTCATGAGTGATAATAAGTTCTCTATTAATGGAAAAAACTATGCTAGTTTAGAGAATGTGTTCCAAGCAATAGAAATGAAGTTTGAACATGGAGATGCTCCCGTGAAGTCCGTTGAATTTGAAGGATTAAAAGACGCAGGAGTAAATGTTGACGTTATTATTAATGGTGTTCAGTGCAGATTGCGAAGAGGTAATTGTAGTGCTGTGAAAATGGCAAATTATGATTTTGCTCATAAGACTGTAATGTATGACGGAGATATGGCTATAGTGACTATCCCTATAAAAACAGGAGCAGTTGAATTCGGTAGCACATCGCAAGTAAATCAAGCAGGTTTGGGCGGTTCTACTAACACAACTTCTAGTATCCAAATAAAAAACGGAAAAACTGTATTCCGTGTATATAAAGAGAAGCTTGGTTCGTTGATGAAAGCGCTTGACGAGTTCTTTGCATCTAAAACAACCTACTTTAATGAATTTAAACTCATGCAGATTTTACGTAAGTACGGATTAGTTCCTTCTGAAGTTCACCAGAAAACTATTCTCAATCCAGACATAGAAACGCAAATGAAGCATATTCAAGTTGCAAAAGTTTATCTTAATAATAGAGGAATATATGTTTTTTCTATTCAAGAAGAAAACATTGCCTAAACGCTTGACTCTGTTGTGTGCACTGCCATACAACAGAGCAAGCTTTATGGCTTGTTGTGAAAGTCCTGAATCTGATTTCGGTTTTTCTTTAAAAAGTCAATACCAAACTGATGATTTAGAAGAACTTTGGAACTCGTATCGCCCACAAGCGAAACGACTTGAGGCATTGATGGATAGAATTGAATCATTGGGTGGTACTGTAAAACGTTCGTTTATCCTTAATGATTTAAGTTTGCTAGCGGAGTCTGATGTCGCTATTATATTGGCACATCATTCAAATTGCTCCGACGAGTTGGAAATAGCTGGAAAATTAGTCCGCACAAAACTATTCGTTAACTCAATTCCGCTTGGATGTAGATTGTATTTGGACATTACGTCTTGCTATTCCTCGTATTTGATTCCTTGGATTAAAGCGAGAATTCCAGAAAGCAAGATAGTCGGAATTGATATACACACGCCTTTGAATCTGCGTATACAGATTCTTGACAAAATCATTTCTAATATATTGCGTCATCCCAATGATGACTACTTGGAATCCTTCAAACAGGCCTGGGGAGAAATCGCATTAAGCCAATATGAGGAAAAGAGTGGAGCGTTACTTGGCAATAAATTAACGTCAAGTGCATATGCTCCCAAAGAAGTTCGAAAAGGAGATGATTTTATTGTGTCTGTGTTCCTATACAAAAGTGATGACGAGGAAGAGGTGGAGATTAGAGCAAGAAACATTGACGATTCAGCAGAGAAACGAAATGAGCTATCTTTAAGGACCAAGCTCAAAAAAGGTGATTTGGTTGAATTCCAATATCAGGTTATTGGAAACCAAAACAAGAAGATATTGGTTGATGAAGAAGTTAAAGCTCTTTTGTGGGAAAGTGCTATTGAGTCTATAGAGTTCGTTATTTCTGTTGATGATGAATACCCCAAAAGTTCAATCGTGTCAAAAATTCGATTGTTCGTAAATAAAGAATTACAAGGGGATATGTGCTTCAAAATTAATATAAGTACTAACCAAGTCATCGGTGCTGTGCCATCTGCTCCAATAGATTTTTTACAGCATGACAAGTATAAGGAAGCTTTGGAATACAAAACAAACTTGTTAGAGCAGTTGAGGACAAAAAAAAACGAGTTAGCCAAACAATCATCCCAAACTGATGTTACGTCTAGTGTTGAATTACAAATGTGCAGTAAACTCGAAGAGTTACTCTCTGCTTCTCGTTCCCCTTATCCTAACAAGCCTAAAATTGTGTTTATTAGCTCGACTGCAGATATGATTGATTATCGCAGAATCATGAGAGATGCAGTTGAAAGCTGCGAGATGTATCCTGATATGTACGAGAATTGGGGGCAAGGAAATGATTATCCGAGAGACATGTGTTGTAAGCATGTGTTGGAATGTGACATCTTCGTTTGCATACTTGGTGTTAGGTATGGATATGTTGAACCTATTTGGAATAAGTCCATGACAGAGATAGAGTATCGCACAGCGGTGTCTGCGGGTATTCCCACACTTCTATATGTAGTAGATAACTATAAAGAGGAAATTCAAAAGCTCCACGACTTGCACGAGGCTGAACATGTCAACCGACAACTTGATTTGATTGAAGAACTAGCAAAGAATAGGCTGGTGCATATGTTTAAGAGTGTGCTTGACCTTCAAATTAATTCATATAAAGATTTGTTACACTTAAAATATTCAATGTGATGAAAGAACCGATTAAAGACAGAATAGATGTCCTACTGGAGAAAGCCAAAAACAACGACTCGTATGCTCAACTACAGTTAGCTCAATGCTTAAAAGAAGGCAAATGGGTAGAGGTTTCAATAGAACACGCAAAATATTGGGCGTTCAAGTCCGCTTCTAACGGATGCCCTGGGGCAGAAAAGTTTTATAAGTCGTTGTATAATAAATGATGTTACTAAGATTGCGTCGTTTGTATAAACCACATTGCGTTTGTCAATAAAGACAAGTCGATTGCAAATAATCTTCTATCGCATTTTAATCTTTATTGTCTACTAATCGTTAGGGCTAGGGGTGCTGAGTAGTTACTTGATTATCTTATGCTGTGGGGGTGCTTCTATATAACATGTATTACCCCTGCGTTACAGAGAGCTTGTAAGCACTCAAATTAGGGCTTAAATAGGAAAGAAGTAACTTCGCTGCTGAATTTAAAACATTGAATTATGTACAGCAGTGAAGATTTGGAAAGATTCTATTTCCAGTACCAGACGGAGGCAATGCCGAAGGGCATCTCCATTGAACAGTTCTGTTCACGTAATAAAGTACCTTATAACATATTCTACAAATGGTACAAGGATACACGCAACAAGATCGTGGAAGTAAAGGTGGAAGGGCTTCCTACCCCGGCTTAGGAAGAGCAGAAGCAGGAAATCCCTTCTCAGGAACCATCTTCTACAGTAACGAAGCCTTCTGGTGTTCGTATCCTCGTGGAGTTGCGAATGACCAATGGACTGCATATCTACCAGAACAACCATAATTAAAAACAACCGGATAAAATGGAATCAAGGCAATATCTATTCAACAACTCCACACTTACTGTGAAGTTTGGTAACATTCTTGACACTAAGGCAGAGGTAATTGTTAGTTCGGACGACTGTTATATTACAATGGGTGGTGGCGTTTCGAGAGCCATTCTTCAAGCAGGTGGTGACATTATTATCAAGGATGCGCAGAAGATGTGTCCTGTGCCACTTGGCGATGTGGTTGTAACTACCGCAGGTAAAATGAAAAAGCAGAAGTATGTATACCATTGCATCACAATAGACAAAAAACGAAGGTTACAGATTTTGGCCCGTCAAGTAACAGAAGAAGATGTCTTGAATTATCTTCTTCAACATGCCGTGGACAAGTGTTTCAAGCTGATGTTGGCTATGGACATAACATCTGTTGCATTCCCTGCTATAGGTGCAGGCGCAGCACGTATCCCTATGAAAAAGGTGATTGAACAAATGTCCATTGCTATAGTACACAATCTAGCATGTACCAATAAGACGCTAAATGTAGAGCTATATCTATACGACTTATACAACCTATATTCTGAAGAAGATTACATTACGCTTTTCGAGAGTCTTGCAGCAAAGGCGGCATTGGTGGAATACAAGAAAAAGATAGCTAACGAAGACACGGCGCATGATGTCATGACAATAAACAAAGACATTGTCCTGCCTACTCGTAGCACCATGAAACATCAGGTGTTCATCAGTTATTCTAGAAAAGATCAAGAAGTGGCTGGCTATATTTGCGATTTCTTGAAAGAGAACGATATAGAGTATTGGATTGACAAGGAGGGTATATACAGTAGCAGCAACTATAAGGAACTCATCGTTGATGCAATAGAGGTGTCAAAAGCGGTAATATTCGTCAGCTCAATAAACTCAAATTCTTCTATCAATGTTGTACGCGAAATAGGATATGCAGTAAATATGAACAAGCCTATCCTTCCACTCATGCTTGATGATGCACCATATGCAAAGAGTATTCGTCTCGATATCTCAGACATAGACCAAATTGACTTTAAGAATCCAGTAAAATCAAGCAAAAAGCTCATTACAAGTTTAATGTATGTGGTTAATAAGTAAAAAAGTAGGCTCTTTGATAGAAACAACCATTGTAGCATCTCATTATATACAAGTTGAACAATTAAAAAATATTGAAAGCAATGATAAAGTATATGCCGAATCCAGTAGACACAAAGAGCGTAGACTTGCCAGAAGGTTTAAAACCGTTGGTTGAAGAAATGTCGAAGAACGTTCATGAGGTGTGGGCGCAGACTCGCATCTCGCAAGGTTGGACGTATGGAGAAGAGCGCAATGATGCAGAGAAGAAGCATCCGTGCCTTGTGCCTTATGAAGAGTTATCAGAGGAAGAAAAGAGATACGACCGAAACACGTCTCTGGAAACGCTCAAACTGATAATAAAACTTGGTTTTAAGATAACAAAAGAGTAATCACGATTTGATTAATCTTTTTGAAATTCAAAATACAAAAATCGTATTTATGTAAAAAATAACACTATGGGAAGAATCGAATTTAAAAGAGGCATGATTGTTAGTGCCGCTTTACTGCTTCAGTGTGTTGCATACGGTCAAATACCTAATGGGGAAAGGCCGAAAATGGTGAAGGCCATCGGCGCTTTTGACATAAAGGAAAACTTATCGGAAGAAGAGCGTAAAGCAAGAGAGATAAAGAGAATTGCTGACAATATGGTCTTTGAAGAAGGTTGGCTTGATGAAGCCCCATATCCCCTTTTAAACACTTCTGAAGCAAAGAAAACGACATCAAATTTCTTGAATAATAAAGAAATTAAAAAGCTTAAGAAGCAAGATGTTTTTCTGATAGCCGAGCTGACGGTTGAAAAAGACGGATCTATATCAGAAATCAATATTTTCCAGTCTGATGCTATCGAGATAAATAAAGATAAGCATGTCAAAAATATAATGAGGATTTTCGAAGACAACAATCCTAATTCTCCATGGAGGCAAATGACATTAGAGACATCAAGATATAAATATGCTTGGGTTTCAACAAACGAGAAAGCCAACAATGCAGTACGCTCATATATCAAGGGACTGAAATGGAGTGTTGGAAAATTATATGAATTACCTACAAGGACCAGTATGTATTACGTTTTGCCATAATCCCCCAAAAACAGACAAAAGCCAACATATCAACAAAAAAGCGAGATTAGGAATAACAAAACCAAGTCTCGTTTTTTTGTTTTTATTTGATAGGTTTTGTGATTTGCAACATCTCTATTATAAAATGATTAGAAGTAACCGTTTATGTAAACATAATAAAATGAAAAAGTACAATAGAAGATATACACCAGATCGAATCTCCGAGTTGAAGGAGAATGAGATATTCGTATTTGGTAGTAACCTTGAAGGTTCACATGGTGGTGGAGCAGCAAGGCTTGCCTATAACCGTTTTGGTGCGGTATGGGGGTTAGGCACTGGCATACAAGGAAGAAGCTATGCTATTCCTACTATGCAGGGTGGAGTCGAAACCATCAGACCATATATAGATGCCTTTATTCAGTTTGCGAAGCAGAATACGACACTGACGTTTCTTGTAACAAGAATCGGCTGTGGCATTGCAGGATTCCGTGATGAGGAGATTGCACCACTGTTTGAAGATGCCTTGGATTTGGAAAATGTAATCTTGCCAAAGGAATTTGTTGAGAACCTTGTGGCTACTCCAACAACTTCCGATGCGAATGAAACGACTTGGAACTCCACAGACTTTATTTTAACCTATGAACCTCTGATGAAGAAGGCTTCTAAGGGAGATCGTATTGCATATTACAAAGTCAAGGAACTCCGTGCACAGGAATATCGTAGTACGATAGAAATTGTCAACCAAGGGTACTATACAACAGAAGATGGTAAATGTGTAACATTTCCTACCATTACTCGTATGGAACATGAAACGAAGTTCTACAAGAATGAGTTTCGTGTAGATACCATTCCTACTAATGAGGAAGAAACAAAGATTATAGTTCGTAATGTAGATTGTCTCGAAGAAGGCGTTCGCCTCTGTCGAGAAGGTTATAATCCAGCTATCCTGAACATGGCGAGTCGAAGACATCCGGGTGGCGGTGTAATGCTGGGGGCTGGCGCACAGGAAGAATCATTATTCCGTCGTACCAATCTGTTCCGTTCACTGTATCAGTTTACAGAATCCTTTATCAATCACGTTTGGTACAAGAATTATATTACACCAGTCAGTACAGGTGCGCGTTACCCTCTGGATCGTAATTTTGGAGGCATCTATACGCCTGGCGCCTTGCTATTCCGCGAGGATGAGCAACACGGCTATAAACTGATGGAATCTCCAGAACGCCTATCTTTCATTTCTGTTGCTGGTATGAACCGCCCCAAAATAAAGGATGCCACACATATTGCAGACGATTTGATAGAAGGGATGAAGAACAAGATGCGTACAATACTACGCATAGGTCTTCGACATGGTCATGATTCCCTCGTGTTGGGAGCATTGGGCTGTGGAGCCTATCGTAATCCTCCATCACATATTGCCAAACTGTTCCATGAGGTGTTTGAAGAACCTGAGTTCAATAACAAGTACCGTCTCATCAGCTTTGCCATCCTCGATGACCACAATACTCATCAGGTGCAAAACCCCGAAGGTAATTACAAACCATTTGCGGATGAATTTGCAGAGACGGAAAACAAGAGAAGTAATCCGTCCCCAGAGGTGCTGAAGGCATTGATGATGTGGAAAATGGGTGCTGGAAATTCTGCAAAACGCTTCAATGGAGAGAATCCTATTCCTGTCAAAACAGTTGTCGCTACGAAGGACAGCTGGACTATCATGCCAATGCCAGAACAGCACACCACAATCCCTGTTGGTGTCATCCTTCCTGAGAATGCAATGGAATGTGTAAAATACGGTCACATCCCAGATGCCATGGAAGACCATTGGTTTATGTATTGTGACGATAACACTATCCGTTACTACCGAAGCTGGACTGGATTCTGTATCTATGTGGCCAAGTACGAGAAAGTCGATGATGGATATAAAATCACCGACCTCATCGTTAATCGTTATCCAGAGCAGTATAAATGTGATGATGACAAACATGATTTGGCACTATTCATGGCGTTGCTTACTGAGGAGTATGGTGGTGATGCAAGTCAGTATTGGAACGCAGCATTTTAAAGAACGCATGGTTACTTTCCATTCATTAGCTACATAAAGGGACACAATGGAAGGTTTTAAAATGGTACCACACTTCCGCTACGAAAAATTCGACAGCGTGAATCAGCGGTACCCAAACACCGCTACGGGCGGTACCAAATCGCCGATATAATATATTGAAACTCAAATTTGGCAAACAAATAATTAGAGAATCATGAATTTGAATAACAAAAGCAAACAATTGGCATATTTGCTTCGCCATGATAGAGAATACGAGTTCGACAATAATGGGTGGCGAAAAGTGTCAGACTTGATATGTAATCACGGTTTCACTCTTGAAGTGTTACAAGATATTGTCAATACGAATGATAAACAGAGATTCGAGTTCTCTTCTGATATGCAATATATACGAGCACGACAAGGGCATTCGATACATGTGGATGTGGAGTTAGATGAATGTGTCCCACCATCTGTTCTATATCACGGAACAGCAGAACACTTTGTAGATGATATTTTAAAAGATGGATTAAAACCACAGAACAGAATACACGTACATCTGTCATCAACAATCGAAACAGCTATTAATGTTGGTAAACGACACGGCGTACCAGTAGTCTTTAAAATTGACTCTCAGAGAATGTTCAATGATGGCGCAAAGTTCTATTTGTCAAGAAATGGAGTATGGCTTACTGATTATGTGGCGACAGAATATTTGTCATTCGAGAAATAATGTGTAAGTACTCAAATATGATCGAAAAACGTCTGTTGAAACGATTAAACTTATTTTGAAATTGGGTTTCAAGATTACAAGGGACTGACGTTGATAAGGCTATTACGAAAAGAGCGAGACTTGGGTATAAAGAAAACCAAGTCTCTTTTTTTTATTTTTGTTTGATAGGTTTTGACGGCTTGCAACATCTCTATTATAAAACGATTAGAAGTTGCGCTCGACACGAATAAGAGTACTAAGATATGGCAAAGTCAGTATATGTATGCGATCAAGATGCAGATGTGGCTATCAAGACTATGATGGCTGCTGTGGTTGGAACTGCTGTAATTCCGGCTCATGTGAATTGGGCTTTGACGGCTTCTGCAATGGGTGCAGGTGCTGTTGCAATAGGAAAGTGCTATGGCGTGCAGTTGACAAAAGATGAAGGCTGGAAGTTCGTCAAGCAGTTTGTACTCAGTGCAGGCATGTGGTTTCTTTCAATGAATGTCGGTTCGAAGATACTGTCAATGCTTATGGAGTCAACTGGATTTGGCTATGCCGTTGGTGCAGCCCTTGATGCTGCGACATCTGCTGCATTTGCCTGGGCTATCGGTTCAACGGCAAAGGCATATTTCAGAAACGAGTATCTCGGTAAATCAAAGCTTACGAAAGAAGAGCTTGGCGAGATTTTCCGCAAGGCATTCAGAGACCAAAAGAACAAGTAAGTAAAACTATAAAAACGAATACGCCATGTTTGAAATCTTTGAAAGATTAGGCGACCTATTTTCTAATGGGGATGGTAGCCATTACGATACAAGTGGACATGAGAGTGTGGTTGATGGATTTGATGGTTCTACGCTTGATCTGTCCCAATATACTCCTGATGATATAGAGGACGCTGTACGAAACGCATTGGGAACAGGCGATGGGTTGCACGATACCAGTCACGGATATGACATTTCGTTTGGAGCAGCACCAGATGTGGATGCCCGCAACTTGGCCAAATCAGCATTGATAACGCAGCTCAACACTAATCATATTTACACAACAAATCTATGTACAGACAACTTATGGGGAGGACTGGATTCTTACTCGGGAGACAAGGTGTATGATGCCATCAACGATGCTCGCGACCATGGACGAATCAGCGACTCTGTATACAAAGACTTGATAAAGCTACTGAAGAAAGCATGTCACACACAGTAATCTATATATATTATGAGTAGGATTTATGATATGATAAAAGGGCTGCTACCCAAAAAGGTTTCAGCCAATAGTGGTAATTTTGATAAACAACCCAAAAGTTCGGAAGAAGATTTGGAGACGATATGCAAAAGCAAATCGTTACTTCAAAAAACGCAAGACAGTATTAGGGAAATATGGTTGCTATGCATGGAACCATTTATGTGAAATACAACAAAGTCAACTAATATGAAGACAATTAAGAATACAGATTCGTTTTATGTTCTTGGAGTAAAATTTGAGAATATACAAGAGGCTATTTAATATGCCATTAAAGGTTGTGCCCGAAATGGCATATACGTTGGAAAAAACGCTGAGCGATATCCTTGTTTCGACTCGGAAGACTATGCGTCAGAAGACCGATTCTTTTGGAATATGGTGTTTGCAAGATCCAAAGAGGAATTGAATAGAAAACTCATAGAGCTGAAAAGTGTCTTGCCACAAACCAACTACAACAAGTTTTCGGAAACATTGGCTCCCATGATTTATTGGGGAGGTGACAGCGTCTATGATGTGATTGCTACTGAAGACATAGAGTAAAAAGATAGGGCGATTCAGGCATGTATCAGTAACATAAAATTGATAAGATAGTTATGACAGATCAAGAATTTAGAAAAATCATAAGCGAGACAAAACCATTTATGTTTGACCTTTATCGCCAATACAATGGCGATAAGTCGACAACAATGTCCCCCATAAGCATAATGCTACTCATGAGCATGTTAGCAAATGGTGCGAGTGGTGAAACAAAAAAGGAGATTATGAGGACGCTTGGTGTAAGTGGACTCTCTGTTCAAGACTTAAATGCTATTTGCAAAACCTTGATAAAAGAATTGCCTTTAACTATCAGCAACCATATTGATGTTTTCAATCGAATAAAACTATCTGATGATTTCATTAATGTAATGCATGACACATACAAAGCAACTATCACGGAAGGTCTAAACATTGATGGAGTCACATTGGTGAACTCTGTACGATTTTGCAAAAAATGGATGAAAGCTTTCGATGAAGAGTATACTGCCGTGGAAACGTTTTACGGTAATGCCAGCAATGAGAATGTCAAAATGATGTCACAACGTGATTTGTTCTATTACATGTCCGACAAAGACTATTCGGCTGTTGATTTACCATATCGGGGAAGTCGCTATTGCATGAGAATAATATTGCCAAATCCTAATGTTGACATCGCAAAGATAACAGACATGCTCGGTAACGAAATGTTGGAATACATCCCTTCACAAATGGACCTTTGTGAGGTTGAACTAAAGATTCCGAAATTTAGAATCGACACAGATGTAAGTCTAAGCAAAGCAATACGGAAACTTGGAGCATCGTCAATGTTTGATGATATAAAGGCAAACTTCAGCAATATGTTAGAGGCTCCGCTATTTGTTTCCGATATTCGACAAAAGGCATATGTAGATGTCAACGAATATGGAACTGAGGCTTACGCCGAGACTCGGTGTTGCTTATTAGGCTCTGCTCCAGATTCTCCCAAATATCGGGAAGTGGAGTTTCATGCCAATCGTCCTTTTATATATATGCTGATAGACGAGTGCTTCAATGTCATCAGCTTTCTTGGGCAATTTATGGGGAATACACATTAACATTGAACCACTAACTACAAACAACATGAAAGCTACAAATATATACAAAACAGCGGTAGTGCTTTATAACATACTCTCATAAATAGACAAATAACAAACTTAGAAGTTATGCTATGCATGGAACCATTTAATGCTTAAATATTAAATATCAACTGATATGAAGACAATTAAGAATACAAATTCGTTTTATGTTCTTGGAGTAAAATTTGAGAATATACAAGAGGCTATTGAATATGCCATTAAGGGATTGGATAAAAATGGAGTCTTTGTCGGACATGATACCGAGTTATATCCTTGCTTTGATTCCGAAGATTATGCATCAGAAGACAGGTTCTTTTGGAATATCGTGTTTGCAAGATCTAAAGAGGAACTGGATAGAAAACTCATAGAGTTGAAAAGTGTCTCGCCTCAAACCAACTATAATAAGTTTTTGGAGGCATTGGCTCCCATGATTTATTGGGAAGGTGACAGTTTCTATGATGTGATGGTAACGGATGATATAGGCTAAAACGCAATGGAAAAGGAAGTCATTATGCAACAGAATGAGCTGTTGTGGAAGAACTACGGCAATATCGGAGTCCTTCATATTCCAAAGTCTATTCAAATAGAAACACAATTTGAAAGTCCGTTTGCATCGTATGAACAACGTCCGTTTGTTTGTGCGGCTCCGACGAAATGTTTCAAAGTGCAAATTTCAGAGATTGATAATCAGTCTGATTATATAACACTCAAAGACGGCGTTCTCTATTCCAAGGACATGAGCCGTCTGATATACTGTTGGCAAGAGAAAGAGCATTTCATAATTCCACAAAGCGTCAAAGTCATTGAAGCGTTTGCTTTCTGTTTGCAAAAACGGCTTCGAGATATAGAGTTGCATAATGATATTGTCTCAATAGGCGATGCTGCTTTTATGGGTTGTGAAGCATTGGAACATATTGTCATTCCACGTTCCGTAATGGAGATAGGGAGCGACACATTTGACGGATGCATATCATTGAAAAGAGTGGAGTTGCATGATGAAATAACGCAAATAGGAAGAAATGCGTTTCGACACTGTGAAGCGTTGCAGGATATAATTCTGCCACGAAACCTAAACTATTTGAATGGCTTCGAATGTTGTTATTCCCTACATGAGATTGAAATTCCTTCATCGGTTAAGGAGATAGACGGCTTTATGTTCTGCGATAATCTGCGAAAGGTCATACTGCATAGTGGAGTCCGAGAGATAAGAGATTATGCTTTCCGATTCTGCAAAAGACTTGCAACCATTAACTTCCCTGAAGGACTGGAGACAATAGGTGTTCGTGTCTTCTATCCTTCCAACATGGTAAGGGCGGTATTTCCAAACTCTTTGAAGAGAATAGGAGCAGAAGCTTTTTATCATAACGAGAGACTCTTATATATCAAATTTCTGTCAAATGCGAGTGTAGGGGATTGTGCTTTCGCCAGTTGCCCCATCATTCGAATAAAGAAGCCCGACGATATGGTATTTGGAGATAAAGTGTTTGTGCAAGACACCTCGTATGATAAGTTTGCTTTCTGGGATTAAAATGCAATGGCACCATGTCAAGCCAATCTGACAGCATCCAGGCAGCAGAGAGCAACGACAATTAAAATGCAATGGCACCATGTCAAGCCAATGGAGTGATAGATTAAAGGTTTCTTTTCTCTCTTTATTATCATAAACAAGATAAAAGGAAAGACTATGTTAGTGATACATCCGACAGATAGAACGACCGAAATGCTCTCAATCCTTTATGAAGGGTTGGGAACACGGTTGATAGAATCAGATTGCTCCAACAAAGAGATGGGGTATCAGCTTCACCATACGTCGCTAAGTGAGCGTATCATGCTACTTGGTCATGGCTCAGACAAAGGCTTGTACTTCCGCAAGAACGAGAAGGAAGAAGACTTTGATGGTATTATAGTTGGCCATCCGCAAGCCTATTATCTTCGCAAGCATAGTGGTGGTATTATTGGCATATGGTGTCATGCAGTGGAATTTGCCAAGAAGGAAGGACTGCATGGCTTGTTCTCTGGCATGATCATATCCGAAATAAGTGAAGCCGAAGAGTATGGTGTCGATACAGACAAGGAAAGCATAGACCGGACAAACCGCATCATGTTTACACAACTCAGAAGACTTCTGGACGACGGCGCACCTCTACATGAGATACCAGAACGCCTAAAGGCATTGGACACTACACAAAGTGAATTGTCACGGTTCAACTACGAGAGATTTTACTATTTATAACAAATAAAAGAATAATATGACTTCAATATTCAGAAAGATAAGAGTAAAGTGGCAGATATGGAGAGGTCAAGCCATAGACATATGGTCAAAGAATGCTTATCCTGCTGATGTATTAAGTAATCTTTGCAGCAATGGCTTCCGTTTTGATGGTGTTGTCTGTGGCAGTATGGAGGGATTTCTCCAATCATTGAAGCAGCAGGACATAAACAAACAGCGTCAAATATGTAGCATGAAAGGAAAAAAAGCAAAGAAACAGACTTCGACAGGATGGCAAACCGACCAGATAGTATGGTGGAAGGGAAAGGCTATAGACCGACAGAGCGGAGAATTCACAGCTCTTGTCCACGAAGCCTATAATGCTATGTTTGAACAGAGTGAGCGTTTCCGTACAGCTTTAATGGCAACACGTGGTATGATTTTATATCACACAAAGGGTGAGGGCAATCCATACAAAACGATATTGACTGAGCAGGAGTTTTGCGGTATATTGACTGAGTTACGAGCAAACTATGATCATCGAGACAAGACTCAAGAGCTTATAACCAAATCGGTACAATCTGAGCCAGAAGCATAGCTTTATGCCTTGTATATTTCGCCGACATTGAATATGATTGTCGGATTTCAGGAAGGATTTCGAAAGATTAGAGGCTTTTTGATAGGACGTAGTTACTTTCATACTCTATATCTCATAAACAAATAACAAACTTAAAAGTTGTGCCCGACACGGATTAGGGTGTTGAAATATGAAATTTAAGGTATTCGCTATTTATGCTATGCTGTTTACTGCATGTGCAACTCTTGCTTCTTGCGACGATGATTCAAGAACTGGAGTACAAGGTTATTCAGACTGCATTATCTGCCAAGGAAAAGGATATTGCGAGAAGAGTGAGATGTTTGGACTGAAAACTTCGTATTGGGATTGTATCGTTTGTAAATCTCGCTCGCATCAATATATGCAAGGTGGCAATGGTCCATCATTTCGTGGAGGTGTAAGAGGAAGTTGCAATATTCTTGCACATGGTTGTTCGGGCTATGTTAGTGATGGTGATCATAATTGTGCTAATTGCGCAGAAAATGGATTCGATTGTCATGCTGTCAATCATCAATATAAATAATGGAATTTTATGAAGAATTTGTGCTTATATATAATAACGATATTGCTTCTCGCAAGTTGCTCAGAGCAACAGGTGATGGAAGGTGTGTCTTCTTCCCAAAACTTGTCAGAACAGAAGAGTATGAGTGTTACTTCGCAGGACTCGGTGATGTCATTACTCAATCAAGCTCGTTGGGGTGATGGTTCGGCATATCTGAAATTGGCTGATTGCTATCGTGATGGTGTTGGTGTGAAGAAGGATTTCTTTGGTATGATTACTATGGCTCACATGGCAGAGGGGCGTGGAGCAATCAATCGCATAGATGACTATATCTACTGCTTGCCAGATGGTAATGATTACAAAACATTATTTCTCCTAATGGATGGCTATAAGTCGTATATTCAAGAGGATTCAGACAGCATAGAGCATGTACTACGTGCGAGCGACAGTCCTGAAGCAAAGACCCTCCTCGGAATGATTACTGTTGACCAAGGCGACACAATATCGGGGATGAATTTGATGAAAGAGGCAGCAGATCAAGGTTGTTCCTTGGCTGAACTGCTGATTACCATACCTGACTGGAAAGGCAGACTGAGAGCAGATGCAACAAAACTTGCCATAATTGCTCATCGTGTACCTCTCGCCAATCTGATTCTTGGCGACCTGTATTATGAACCAGATGAGAATGGTAAATCAGACAAGCAACTTGCTGTAGAATACTACATGAAGGCAGAAGAACATGCTGTATTGGGACGACATGGCGCAGAAAGGGTACTCGACTACTACAGAAATGGAGGGGATATCCAACTGACAGAAGACGATTTCAAGCGATTGGAACAGATTGTACAACGTAAAGGTGTAATGATGGAATGAAAATTATGATGCACTTAAAGAGAACAACAATAATATATGAATGAAATGGAAGTAAAGAATGAAATCCAGAAGACACAGATCTTCAATGTAATCATCCTCGACCGTAGCGGTTCGATGGAGAGTATACGTCAAGCCGCTGTTGAAGGCTTCAACGAAACCTTGGCTGGTATAAAAAAGGCGCAAGAGAAGTTTGCCGACACTCAAGACCATTTCGTGTCGTTGGTGACATTCTGTAGTTGTGAGACAAAGCATGTGTATGACAAAACCCCTGTGGTAGAAGCCAAGCCTCTGAATATAGAGGATTTCCAGCCATGTTGTACAACCCCACTCTATGACGCTATGGGCATGACGCTCACAAGTACGCACAAACACGTACAGGGTATGATGGATGCCATGGTGGTCGTTACCATTATCACGGATGGTATGGAGAATGCCTCTCGCGAGTATAATGGTCAGGCCATTAAGGAACTTGTGGAGCGGCTTCGTGGCGAGGGATGGACATTCACTTATATGGGAGCAAACCAAGACTCTGTAGAGGTGGCCATATCTATGTCTATTCGCAATGCCCGAAACTTTGATTACAGCAATGAGGGTACACGTGCTTCGATGCAGAAAGACAGTAGCACCCGCATGAATCTCTTCGGTCGTCTGGCAAAGTGGAAAACAGCAGAAATGAGAGGTTGTTGTGCGGTTCCTGCATCAGAATCAGAGCGTCGCAACCTATATGCAAACATGGCTGATGAAGCCTTTGATGAGGAGGAAAACAAATGAAATCGACATCCATAAAACGAGCTTTCGTATTGTTTTGGCACGGATTCACAGCCATCCTTGCCGGTATAGCCAACTGGTTTACGACAATATTAGGCATGAACGATGACTCCAAGTATGGCAAGTTCATACGCCGTGTTGTCGGTTCGTCCTTTGCTGTCATTATGGTGATGTTGACCGCTGCTGTGGTGTATAGTGCTTGTCATGCGTTCTATGAGGAACTCCCTTGGAAGTGCAGAGCTAAAGAATGTGTGTATGATACCATGAAACTCTCCCAAGGAGTCACCTATTTCCATTTGTATGACAACCCTGGCTATGTCAAGAATGCTGACGGCAAGAAGACTGTTACAGATATTGACTGGCTATTCAAGCCGTTGGGTAGGGACACGCTGGCTTGCTACAAGAGTGGAGACAAACGTGGTTATCTATGCCTTCTGACTGGTGAGGTAGCTATCAAACCTCAGTATGCCCATGCGTGGATATTTTCCGACGGTCTGGCTTGTGTCGATGATAATGGATGGCTGAAGTTCATAGATGCGAAAGGAAAAGTAGCCATAGACCTCAAGACTCCATACAATCCAGAGTATGACGGCTATGTGTTTCACAACAATCATTGTGTTATTGCAAATAGCGACCTCAACACTGTAGGTCTGATTGACAAGCAGGGAAACTGGGTGTTGACTGCCCAATATGATGCAATAGAGCCAGTTGATACTTTCTGGATTGTCACTCAGGGCAAAAAGCAAAGTGTGTTGAACGCTTCTATGGGTACAGTTTTCCCATTCACCGAAGCCAAATTCAGTATAATGGATGATATGATTACCGAGATAACTCCCGATCATGTCATTCGCAGATATACCTTGCAGGGCAAGCTCATCAATGACTTCTATATCTACAATGTGGGGCAGTTGACATACGAGACCAACGAGTTGCGTTATGAGTCAACAAAGAACTATGACGATGAAGGCAATGTGACAAGTGAAGAAATGAATTCTGTGCCATCTCCTATACATGCAGTAGCTCGCTGCAAACAGTACGAGACAGAATATGATTGGTACGGTCTGATGTCTCCAGAAGGTAAGATTATCACACCTCCAATATATAGTAGCATCAAAGCTATAGCCTACGACCTCTACCTTTGTGAGGACTCAGAATGCAGAGGTGTTATCATCAATGGCAAGGGTCAAAAGGTTAGGTAATATTATCTTGTATGCTCAATAACGGAGAGGATGGTTGACAATCTGTTAATCATCCTTTTCCGTTTTAGCAATGTGTCATTTCTTATTTTAGCCCAAATCGGTTATTAGAAAATTTTGCTTTCATTTTGTCCTGAAATTGAACTAAAGATGCATATTGTGTTAGTATTCAGATGCTATAACGATGGTACCGCCTACTATAATCTGACTTTTTGCACGAAAAAATCTCTAATGACCGATTTGGGTTTAGTGATGGGGTTAAGCGTTCTTGTATTTTTGCATGCAAATATTGTTTGAAGGAAAATCTGTCTTATAAATATTAAAGATGTGACCATTGACTCATTTTTTTGCCTTGAAATTTGTAAGAACAAAGGAATAAGAACAGCCTTGTAGTCGCTAATAATGTGTATTTACACAAAATAGACTAATAAGGATATATAGTAATCCGTAAAGATCTTGCATAGAAATAAAGGACCAGAATGAAATCACTGCAAAAATAGTCATATGATGCGACTATTTTTGCAGTAATTCTTACAGCATCGTACCACCCATCTGTTTGTTATATGACGCTATGGCATCATAAGCATTCAAACGCCCACCCGTGCGGTACATCACACCTTTGCACGGCTCAGTGGAAATTTAGTGGGGATAAGCATAAATCTTTGCAAGTCGATACAGAA
>ERZ1026874.262-NODE-262-length-35642-cov-108.618962_pt1 | contig 35642 bp, 30 predicted proteins | sample MGYA00380167_ERZ1026874 | MGnify/ENA primary metagenome ERZ1026874 (study PRJEB33269, sample SAMEA4719803) | human gut metagenome | biome: human-associated habitat; feature: organic feature; material: feces | place: Cameroon | collected 2013-10 ...
TATTATCGTGAAATATAAACATTTTAAACAGGCCTTACTTTTTAAAGTGGGCTCAAACATGAACCTTCTTATCATCCAACGATTTACACTTTTTTATAAAAGCAGCAACCTTTGGGGAAATAGAATGCAGATTTGTTAGTGGAATATCAGAAATAATCAATGTTGTACTTCTTGAACGGCTAGTAGCAACGTTGAATCTTCTTTCATCCAGAGCAAATCCAGGATTTCTTCCTGGAATATACAGAATCGCATAATCCACTGTCATTCCTTGAATTCTATCTATTGTTTCGATGGTAAAGTCAGCCAAAGACGATTCTGTTAAAAACGTCTTTTGAAGCTGTTTGACAGTATCATTGAAAGGAGATATTATAGCCAAAGAACGATTGGGATAGTTCCTTGTGAACTCATCAACAACTTGGCTAACTATATGCAAACCGGATCCAGATACAATGCCATTGGTATAGTCCTGGGTATAGTGATAGATTACCCCACCACCTTCAGGAAACAGATTAGAATGGCATCGGCTAAAATCAAGAGGTTGTTTCTGAACAGACAGAAATCTGTTGCTATAGAATATACCTGTTAATTCTGCACTTGCTTTTGTCAGACGGAAAGTCGTTGTTATTCGATACGATTTTACATCTGTGCCGAGTGCATACGCTTTAAGTCCTTCAATCTGCGTATTGGCATTCCATGCATTATATAAAGCTTTCCTTGGATTGCTAATTATTGGAGGCAGCTGCATAGGATCTCCAACTATAAGACACTTGCGACCAAGTTTCTTAAATGCCAGAATAGAAGCAAGAAACGCCTGGGATGCCTCCTCTATAATCATCAAATCATAGGTAGGAAGCCCATCTTCGCTGATGCTATCACTATTATATGCTTGCGACAGGACATAATTAGTAGAACAAAACAGTTCACCATTGGGCACTACGAATCCCTTTTTTATGGGTTTGAGCGATGGTATCATTCTCCTTTCATCAGCAGAAAGGTTAGATTTGAAAATCTTTCCATCCCGCAAGAAAGGCAAGAGAGGTGGTTGCTGCACCAGTTCTATGAGACCTTTATTTGCCATCGTTGTAACACAAACCGTTTTATTGTCAGTCAAATACTTAGCAATAATATGAGCAATAGTATAGCTCTTTCCTGTTCCCGGAGGTCCTTGAAGAACACAACAGTTGTCTTCTTCCAAGGTCTGAAGTATTCTTTCTGGAATTGCAGTTTCATTATTAGGATTGTACTGTAATTCTTCAGGATGCCAGTCATCATAGTCCATCTTCGGCTCAATCATTTGTTCTGGCATATCATGAAAAACCTCCAAGAAATTTACAAGGTTATTAAAATAATCAACAGGAGGGAATGGAGCAAAGACTATTACTGACAATGACTTTCCTGACTGCGTAGTTTTCTTGAACAAATCATATAAAGACGTACTCAGACCTGTACATCCAACATAATCATAGCTGCTATCACCCTTTTTGGTATAATAGAGTGGCAGCAAATCTGATGTATTTGAATGATATCTAGCATTTTTACAGAAATCCAAAAACGAACATGTCCATGACATAACACTCTGTCCGAGTTCAGCTTTTGCATCTTTCTTTATTACCATAATGGATTTTTGCACTTTCAAACGAGGTGCCTTATCCTTTGGAAACTTAAGAACGACATGTCCGAGCTTGTCGTTTACATGATCTACGTAACCTACGACAAGCCCTTCCTTCCGGAACAATTGGTTCATAGGAGCTTTGATAATGGACTTTTGTTCCATTTCAGCTTCACGAACCTGATCCGAAAAGAAATACTGATAATTTTGTATTTTCTTATTAATAGTCATCGTCATTCTCCTCTGATTCATTAATACTATCGCTTGATGGAAGCTGCGCAAACAGAGAGTTGTACTTTTCGTTAGAATTGATTCTAATGAGCGTGTAGGCTGTTCCCTTAACCCCATTGAGGACACCAGAATACAACACTCTAACCACCTCAGCTTTCTCTTCACCCGTAAGCTTGATAATAATATCGTCTTCACCAATCCATTCAAGAATATCTCCAATAGAATTGAAGTACATGAACTCGTTGGCTTTTGCACCTAGATAAACGCATACAACACATCTATCGTCTGCAATCTTGTTCCAAATAACAGGAGACAGATACATTATACCGCCAGCGGCACTACATTTATGAATATATTTACCGCCGCAAAGCGTATGTTCATTCTTCAAATGAGCATTTCGTATAAAGTCACTCTTGCTTTCTACAGGAGTATAACCCCTCTTCACAAGATTATTGTAAAGACGAAGTTGGGCAAGATAGTTCTGGTCGGCAACTTGTTCGGCAGACAGATCTTCTCCCAATATATGATTAATCTCATTGACTTCTGCTCTAGTAGGCTCAAGAACTTCCAGTGTTCTAGTTACACCATGAGAGCCAAAATTACGCACATCCTCAGGAGAGAATGGTCTTGGCTTTTGAGGTACATACGTACGACTACCACGATTCCATCCGCTCATATCCGAATAATCGTAAGGCGCTGCTGATGTTGTATTGGATGTGAAAGATGTTGACTTTCTGACTCCTGGAGAAGAATTCACACCTGATGACCATCCTACATTCTGAGAAGAATACATATCAGAAGAAGAATCTTTTTGAACGGCATTTACTGGCTCAAATGTACTTCCTGTCGAATGAGTAGATACGTGTACTGACGATGTTACGGCATGATCCCCCTCGTCAGAATCAATACAACCATGTTCATTTTCATTATTTGAATCTTCCTCATCATCTGGCGAAACATCAGTATCATCATCTGCCGAGGTTGTTTCCTGCGTTGTGAATGATGGACGGTAATCACTTACACTATCTTCATCGTCCTCAGCTTCATTACCCGTCAATCCTCGCTTAATACCTGGTATCAGTTTGTCCAGTTCGTTTTTGAATTCCTCATCAAGCATAAGAAAATTCTGCTCTTTTATAATTGAAAGAGCATTTACCCTGCTGTCCATGATATCTTCTATAACATCTTTGTCTATTTCTGTATTGATTCCCAGATATTTTATATACTCTTTCACAAAAGACTCAAATACTCGCTTTCCATCCAAAGAATCAACGAAATAGAAGTCATTTTCACCATCATTGTGATAGAATTTTCTCAGCGACTGATTGATATCTTTGTCCTCAGAATAGGTAATCAAAATTGATTTGCAACGGTGAAGAACTAATGAATTCAAACGCTCACAATAACCCTCATAAATATTCTTCCAATTCTCAGAATCAGTTATTCCTGCTATAACAAGAGCATATAATTTCAGATCGGTATCACGAGATGTATAGAGAGTATCATTAACAGGTTCCATCTTGAGATCATCTTTTGTAATTGTTCTGATTCCAAGAATGTTACACGCTTTCTTAAAAGATTCACCAGCAGGGAAATATGCCTTATTGATAATTCTAACATTGGTCCCAAAATATTGTTCAAGAGCCTTGTCCGAATAGTCAAGAGCATATAATTCCTTTATTTGCATAAGTTCATTCTTATTGTTATACCATAATGCATGCTCATCATCACGATATTCCTGAATCTTTGCATCAAAGGATTCATCGTAATCATCTATCATCCAGTTGAGCAATTGGGTTCTACTGTCTTGACCTTTAATACTTATAAGGGCATATAAAGCATCCAAGAAGTCAAGAGATTTCTTAAATGACAACTTGCTAAATAAAGTCGTATCATCAGACAACTTTATATCAGGCAAACTGCTAAGAGGAACTTTGTTCTCCCAATCTTCTATGCTCTTGACATACTTAGATACTTCTACCCCATAATATAGGTCACAACAACATTTCATGTCATCCTTTGTTGGAATACATGCCACATCATCAAATTTTCTATCTGAAATAAATTGTCTTATACGAGGAATAGACGCATCTTTTTTTAAAATGTAGCTACTCCAGAAGTAAATAGCACAAGGACGCTCTTCCAAAAAGTTTATATCATCTTCTTGGAAATCACAATGCATCTTAAGATCTCTGAAAATGCGTCCGACATATTCCGAACACTTTTCACTGTAAGTATCACTTACATATTCAAGAGAGTCTATTCCACACGCTTCAAAATCAAAGAATGGTTTGTACACAGAACCCATAGTGAGTTCTGATGCTGTACAGAATTCACCATCCTTGTTTAAAAGCAGAATTTCTTCAATATGGTCTAACTCTTTTAAGGAATCTTTACCCGCATTTCTAATGTCGGAAAGTTCATTTATAAAGTCGAAGTGAAACACACGAACGCTTTCAAGACTATCCTGCTGCATATTTAAACAACAATCCAACTTTCGTTGTTGCCATTCGCTTAACGTCTTCACACAGTCACCATCGACATATTCAATAATATCCTTAATCAGACGACGCTCTTCAGAAGAATCGAATTTTATTTGATTTGGTAATTCAATATAAGGGAAAGGTTCTTCTTTCTCACAATCAATATAAATTGCCTCATTAAAAGCATAATATTGACCATCAAGTGCCTTCACTTTGAGTGCGCACAATTCGGGTACCAACCCATTCTCGTAATGCTTTTCCAAAACATCACGATTATCAGCCAGCAATCTAGGAAGAGACTCATCTTCAACATTTTCAAGTCCTTTACGAATGGTTTCAATGAGAATATCAACGATTTCATACTTGACCCCCACCTTAATCCAGAAATTTCTCCAGTCTTCGATAGAATCGCCCTCAGTTATATACATAGGGCTAATGAATGGAGCATCCGAGTCAAAGCGTTTTACGGTTGACTCAATAGCTAAGTCTCCCATATACTCATCAGAAAAGTAAACTGCATCATCACTATCATCAATACTCTCATCCTTAAGAAGAACAGGAAGAGCAGGTAACTCCTGCAAAGAGCTGTCTGTTGCATTCTCTTTAATCCATCTCCAGAACATAACATTTTTCTCAACATCCTGAAGTGTCTCACTGAATGTCAACGCATTTTCTTTCAACCAACAAAAGAAATGAGTAATGTTGAACTTACTATTTGCAAGCCTTGTTTCCCAATATTCTAAATTCTTCTCAGTCTGATAGATAGGGTCAATAATGTCAAGATCAGAGATATCAACAAAACCCTTATCAAATAGCTCCTTTGCTTTTGCACTCAATATCTGATGTCCTGTTGAAGTAGAAGCTGGCGTGTCATGACCATAGAGAAATACCTGTGCATTGACCATCGTTTTTTGTTGTTCAGGAGTCAACGAGCTAAGATGGTTTATGACAAACGAATGAAAAACAACGCTCTGTTCCCTTGTTATGATAGTGTCATTGATAGAAGAAATCTTCTCAGATATCATATCATCGAAGAAATCACGAAAATTATATTCTGAACATCCCATTGCGACAAGAGCACGAGAATTACCTGCATCTTTATGACACAGATAAACAAGGTTATCAGGGAACCAATCATAAGAAATTATCTCAGCAAGTTCTTTATCATAGACATAAACATTGCTGTCAATAGTTAGATCAGTATGGACGTTAGATACTGGTTTAAAATCCTTAAACTTATCTTTATCATGTTTCTCTTCAAAGATCATCTTGAAATTGTCATCAAGATAATGGATAAAGTCTATATTCTTACTTCCGTCCCTATCAGAAGAACCGCTTGTAAGTCTGAATATATCAGACAAATTAGCCCTTACAACATGGACATAGAAATTCTCTTCTGCTAAATCTGAAACATAGAACTTTGACTTGAAAAAATCTTTCAAATTTTCCTTGCTGTCAGAAATAGCAAAATAATCTTCATCCAATACATACATCCAATCGCAATTTATCCATGATTTAGATGAATAAAAATCATATCTTGAAGACTGAAAGAATATATTTGATTCTGTAAGAACCCAGTCAGAATCTCCATTGCCATCATAGACATGAAGTCTATAATTCTTCAGGGCACCATCTTTAAACAATGCCTTGTTTTCGTAACAGAAGAGAACAAAAGCTTTACTGTCTTCTATTTCAGTGATAACGTCCTCTATATCCTGATGGTATATCTCTGAAAGAACAATTTCCTCTATAACAATATCATTGGAATAGTTTCTAACATCAAAATGATCGATGAAATATTTTTTAGATACTTCTTCGTAATCTTTCGACAGGAAATGAACGTTGATAGCAGACATCCACTGTTGCCCACATACAGTGTGTCCTTTCTCTGATGAGAAGAACACAAAAGAGTCAGTAAAATTATCCGCAACACCTTCTTGGTCATCAAAGAAAGGCAAACTTTTATATTTATCGCAGAATTGAACATTTTCAGCCAAAAACTTATAAAAATGTATGGATGTATCCTTATCTTTGAGCTTATCATTCGTTTCTGCAATATTCAAGCTAGACAATAAGACATTGTCAACAAAGCTATTACAGCTGAATTCATTGAATTCACCTTCTATAACTTTATTCCATTCATCATTATCCTTAAAAAACTCTCTTGTAGTAGGATCTATATATGAAATATGATTGGTGAAAGCCTGCAGATCCACCAAATATTTGTCTATGTCATAATACAGATCGGACGCACAGAATAGTTCTCCTTCGGAATCCAAGAAGATTTTTTCTCCCATAAAATCTTTGAGATAGCCCTTATCAAGCAAGAAATTGAGGAACTTATTGTTGTTCTCTTGAATCTTAAGCCATTCTTGAAAATCATCCTTACCAATCATATCTCGCAGGCTATCCATATCAAAGATATTTTCCTCAACATCAAACTTATGCAGATAGACTACCGCAAAAGATTCAAAAGATTTAGAAGTACGCAACTCTAAATTTGGCAAAGTTTTCTCCTCGTTGTCTGAAAAATTAAGAAAATCCTCATCGCTTATAATGCCGCTAGATGTTAGCCCAGATTTGTCAACAATTACATTTAACAAACAGACATAACCATCCTGAGTAGGAACAAGATCATCTGTTTTCACTCTATCAACAAATCCATTTTCAAAAGAATCTATCAGATCCTTATATTTTAATTTTCCGCTTTTTAATGACGCAAAACTAGGAATCAAATTATAGATTGAATCCAATTCATATTCACCGCTCTTTGTTAATTTCAAAATCCACTCAAACAATTTAGAGCCAGCAATATTCGCAATGGTCTCATTGACATTGATTGAGTTTGAGAAATCAACCTCAACATCATCACGTGCACCATTTGGAATCATATCTGTATTCATAAGGAATTTCAATCCCCATGTTGCATCTTTAGCTGGAAGATAGCAATAGAGACATGTATCCTTAACTACCTTTAGTTTTCGTCCATCAATTTCACATGCAAAAGAAACCTTAGTGCTATTAAAATTATAATACTTTGTAGGAATTTTAAGAGCTCCATTATCTTCTTGCTCATCAATGTCAGAATTAATGGCTTCAGTAATCTCCTCAGCTATTCTTTCTTTAAATTCATCAACTCTCCAAGATGCATTATCTCTACAGCATACTATATCAGGAACAGGAGTACCATTCAGATATACCTTTACACTTGATAGGTTAGGTATAAATAGAATAACACGTTCATTCTTAAATATTTCCTGAAACATGTCTGCATAGTTATGCTCACTATTTCTTAAAATATCAATTTTAGTAGGCTTAAGTGCAAACTTTACTCTAAATTTATCGCTAGCCTGGGTGAAAATAGCACGTTCTGCAGGAGTTAATTCTTGATAATGGGTCCATATAGGCAAAATCTGCCAAGGAGTATCAACTATATCTCTTGTTGCCTGGCGATCAAATCTAAAAGAATAATCACCCGTTTGCAGATAGACATTTTCATTGTCAAGAAAGACGGTCTTAAATCCAATACCTTTATATCCAATGGTATCTTTATTTGTATCTTTCTCCTTATCATTGATACTGCATATCGCTGCTATATTCCTTTCATTAAAAACAGCACCAGAATGCATGAATACTAATGAAGACAACGTAAGATGAAATTCTACGTCCACCTTCTGTTTTACATCATTAATTGTTACCGGATAATCGTTCGCATTTTGGAGCAGTTCATATATAAAGATTTCCTTGCCACTAGCTGTCAACTGAGTTTTTAATGTATCCAACATTCTGACAATCTTCTGACCAGCACCGGCTGGATAATTCATGATATCATCGTGAAGTCTTTTGATAAGATTTCTTGGAGTAACTTCTTGAAAAGACCCAGTCTCATCAACTTTAAACAGATAGACATAATTCTCCTTCTCGCCATTTAAAATCCAAGAGAATTCGTAATATACTCCGTTTTTTGGCTTAAACAGATGAGGATGGTATACAATAGGTGCCTGCTCTTTACCATTCTGTAATATAAGTTTCGAAAAATCGCTACGTCTGATATCACGAATAGTAAAACTGCCATCCTTATTTTCTGTGAATTGTCCTACAAACTTATCATCCTTAAGTTTGAGATTATAACGGAATGTTGATTCGGCTTTTCTATCACGTTTTACAGTCTTTTGTACCACATTTTTCACTCTTGTAATCATGAGTCTATATTGATGGCGTTCATCTTTTAAGACTTTAATATTAGGCAGAGTATTGAATTCGCAAAGCCCAGTCTTTACATATTGGCTGAATCTATCAGGTACAAATATACAGGTAGGACAAAGGTCATTTGTCTCACCATTTATTGTAATATGTTCAATCTTTCCACAAAAACGCTTGTCTTCACGTTCGTGAGGAAAATCACTATACTGTCCTTTAAAAACAACATTTTTGAAGAATGTCTCAATTTCCTCAACACTAGTGTTATAAAGGTCTGATTTCTTTCTTATTTCCATATATGAGTCCACTTGAAAAAGTGGGTTCTATTTAAATTAAACGATAACCTTGGGCAGTTATATTCTGCCCTTGGCATTAACTAACTCTGCCGAATAATTAGTGTTCATTAGTTGTCAAACAACTTTAGTACGCAACTACATAAAAATGCCTCAAAATGGGGCTATTCGCTCTTTGAACTACTTATTTTGCAATTTGGAGCCTTAATTTGTTGTCAAACCAGAAAAGACGGCGCATGTTCATCCAATCGTATCTTGCAATTGCCTGCAAGCCGTGCTTAAAAAGTGAGCGGTATCTGGTCTTGTTGTTTCTTGTATGGAAGCCATACTAGAACATGACTGCTTCTGCGTTGTTGAGTTTTTTCCGTTCTTCAAACGGTATGGACTCAACTTGGCGTCTGACCTCAGCCTTGTCCACATGCTCCTTCTTGAAATACCTATATGACTTCTTGCCATCGGCGTTCTCTAGGACAATCTTCCATTCATCCGGTTTACTGGGATTGCAGTCTTGATTTCTCCTGTGATCTTGCCCGTGACTTCAAGAGTCTGATCAGCCTTTAGGATTAGGTCAAAACGTGAAGGCTTTCCCTGCAGACCACCTGAGATGATATTGATTTTGTCCTTGGCAAATTCTCGATTCCTCTCGCTTTGGTAAGCACCATCGACATAGGCGTTTTCCACATCGTTGCCTGTAACTTTCTTGTTTTCCTTTTCTATCTTTTTCATCGCCTCTTTTGGTATATACGCCGTAGCCACCAAGCATCCATCAAAAAGTTCTACCACCACTCTCTGTTGCCCTGCAATCCTTGTCACTCTACCATGTATATCCTTAAACTCACCCTCTGTAATCACTACTTCATCTCCTAACTTATATTTGATATTATCCGAAGTAACAGGGATAATGTGAGGATTATGTATGGAGGTTAAACGGATGAAATTATCCATAGCTGTATCGGCAATGATAAGAGGAGGATTCTTGGTTGGCGCATTTTCACAATGTGAAGTATGGTCGTAATAGTAACTCAACAAAGCTCTATTTTCAAAAGTCTTGATGTTCTTATCTTGCAAAAGAGAGTCAACTTGCTCTGCTGTTGCATGAACAAACATAAAAGATGAAATAAGAGGCTCCGTGATGATTCGCTTCTTTCCTTGCTTTCTTACCTCTTTATATCGCAAAGGAACATAACATTCCAATCCTTTAGCCTCAACGAATGCTTTTGCCTTGATAATACGCCCATACGAAACTCGAAGAACAAACCATTGCTTGTTTCCGGATGGCACATTCTCTACCGACACCCCACCTTTGTTCTTTGAGATGGGGGGCGTACAAGAGGTAAGTCTTGCACTTGGACACGATGAACCTGTGTCGGTAGGTTGCCCATTATACAATGAAGCATTAGCCGTTAAAGGCTGTTTGATTTTATCTTCCAATGTTATATCCAGAGGTTAGATGAAAAAACCGATTGACTTTTCTTTTTAAGAATTGCCAAATGTTGACCACAAAGGTAAGGAAAAATTCCGATATTAAAGACTTTTGTTGCGGAAAACTTTGTGCTTAGGGCGTTTTTTAACATTTTACTTATGAATAATTCTGGCTAAAAATCATCAACTTTGGTAGATGACAAGTTCCCTTGGGAGATTGATGATTTTCAACCTCTCGAACCAGAGCTTCATGGAAGAGCCTTGGTGGCGCTTTATATGGCTATTGATGATATAATAGTCGGCCTGGTATTCGTCCATCAGGTCAGAGAAAGCTGCCTTGATGCGCGAACACTTCTCGTTGATGGCATTATCAAGAGGGTTCGTCAGGCGATTCACTGTTCTCCTACAGCAGAAAACTCAAGAGAAGTTCCTGCTGAACCGCTTGGCAATAAGCCAAAGGCATGGACTCTAGGCGGAAGAATCAAAAATGGGCTGAAGAAAATAGCAGAAGATCTGGACATCATCACCTGCGATGACGAAAACTACAAGTAGTTGATTTCCCAATAGTCGTTGTTGCTGTTCTTCTGTCTTGGTTTGATTAATCCAAATCGTTTTGATTGTTTATATACTAAAAAAGGTCGCCAAAATGCTGGCGACCTTTTTTAGTTGATTTACTTCGCTATATCCGTCGAAATTCGACAGATTATTCTGATGCTAGGATTATTGTGGGTACGAGACCGAAGTATATAAAAAAAGGCTAGCCCCATTTCTAGAACTAGCCTCCGTTTTAATTATTTTCCAATGCTTATGAAAGTCATCAAGAAAACTGTTTAGCACGTTATGAGTAATTATTTAACCTCTATGTGCTTAACATCGTCTTTCTTCTCTTCCTTAACTACCTTAGGAATCTCAATCTTCAAGACACCATCACTGACCTCAGCAGAAATTTTCTCGTGGTTGGCATCCTCAGGTAAAGCATAGCTCTGAGAGTAGCTGCTGTAAGAGAATTCACGACGCAGGTAATGCTCTTCCTTCTTTTCCTCCTTCTTCTCGTTCTTGTTCTCGATAGATACATTCAGATAACCATCCTTATCAATGTTCATCTTGACCATATCCTTCTTCAAACCAGGTGCCGCAATCTCCATGGTGTAAGCTGTAGCATCCTCCTTGACGTTGACTGCAGGAGCAGTGGCGTTCATGTGTGGCATCAATTCAGTATCGAAGAAGTTGTCATTAAACCAACTATTCAACCAATTTGAAACACTATTATTTCTACGAGCTAACAACATAATGTAAAACCTCCGAATTTTATTTTTCTCATCCTCTCTTCGCCTTCCGGCTCTGTCGGGATTTCTAATTGTTTATTAATTTATCCTTTTTCTTAATGATTGCTTCGGCTTTCGGGACTCAAGGCCTTCGAGAAACCCTCAAATGTAATTGCTTAGGGTTCTTATCGTTCCCCTTGCCCTTTCGGCTTCAGCTTTCATCTTATGAATTAGCAAGTTATGTGCCACACTGTTTTTTATACTATAAGTGAACAGTTTGTGCCATGATTGACAAAAAACTCTGTAAAACTGGCATCAAAGGATAATTAATTTAAGTTTTACTGCCACAATTTCCTGCTTTTTTAAGTCTAATTTAATCCTGGACATCATTATACAATGAAGCGTTAGCCGTTAAGATATAAATCATAAGAATCATTTTGATTAATCCGAATCGTTTTGAATGTTTATATACTAAAAAGGTCGCCAAAATGCTGGCGACCTTTTTTTAGTATCCTTTGTTTTCTCTTTATTTTCTGAATTTCTTTTTGAACCATTGGTTGAATGCCACGTAGGCACTGATTTCCTCCTGGTGCTGAGGCTCGGCAAATGTCAGTACATTGCCCGATGAATCTCCGTGCTGGTCAGGGAAGATTATCATCAGGTTGGTGCCCGAGAAGAAGCGGGTAAGCTCTTCAGGCAATCGCTCCAAAGCTGACTTGTGGGAAACGGTTCCCTTTCGGGCTGTTACCACCACAAAGAGATGGTCCTTGCTTATGTGGGAGGCAAGCTGCGGCATCTCGTTCCAATGGTGCATCAGGGTGTAGTCGGCTCTCACTTCATGATGGCGGTTGGTGATGTACTCGTTGATGAGAGCCATCGTCTCCTCCCTGCCATGAAATTGGATGCGGCAATCCAGGTTGCCGGCAAGTCGGGTGAGTCGCTCTACCCATCGGTAGAAGCCCGGTTCAAACTCGGCTCTCGATGGTATCGCCACCTGTATTCGGCGGATGGTATTGAGCGGCTGCTTGATGCGCGCCATGATAATCTGACGGCTCAGTCCGTTGAAGAGACTCTGGTGGAACTCTCCCCAGAACTTAGGTGAAACCTCCGGGTGCATGTGCATGCCGATGATGATTTCTGAACACTGGAACTCGTTGAAGGCATGCTTGATGCCGTTGGCGATGTTGGCAGCAATGCGAACCTGCGTCTGCGTCATCACATCGGTGGCTGCGGCAAGCTGACTGCAATGGTCCAGCAGCTGGCGGCCCTGTTCCTGCTTGTATCGCATGTCCTTATCATCATATACCACGTTCAGGCAGACCAGTCCTCTGTTCAGTTTCTGGTTTCTCACCAGGAAGGCGAGACTCATCAGATTATCGGCATATTCCGGATACTTCACCGGTATGAGAATCTTCTCATCGCTTGCCTTTTTGGTATCCTCGGCATCTGGAAGCTCCTTGTCGCGGAGGATAATCTTTCTGGAACTCCAGTCGGTGAGCATCGAAGAGATGACGCAGGTGCAGAGAATCATCATCACCACACCATTCAGCATGTCATCGTTCACCAGATAGGTGTTCGGACCCACCAGGATATTCATACCCACCATCACCATGGCGATACTGCCGGCGGCATGGGCAGAAGTCAAACCGAACATCATGTGACCCGATGACAGCGGCAACCGGAATCCGAAGCAGGCGGCATAGGCTGCAATGGCTTTTCCCAAGGTTCCGAAGAATACGATGCAGAAGATGACCCACAGAATATGACCGCCCTGGAAGAGCAGTCCCACGTTGATGAGCATGCCCACACCTATCAGGAAGTAAGGAATGAAGAGTGCATTGCCCGTAAACTCCAGTCGGTTCATCAGCGGAGACACGTGCGGGATATACCTATTTAATATAAGACCTGCGAAGAAGGCACCGAACACGCCCTCGATGCCCACCATCTGCGAGAGAGCCGCACTCATGAAGAGCATCGCCATCACGAAGATAAACTGCATCACGGAATCGCTGTATCTGCGCAGAAACCATCTCGTTAATCTAGGAATCAGGAAAATCATGACTCCGCAGTAAGCTGCAAACTTGGCGGCGAAGAAAAGCCAGAAGAGAACGCCGTCGTGCTTGGAGAACGAGGCGACGAGACCCGCCAGCATGATGAGCGCTATCAGCAGCGAAAGCATACTGGAACCCACACTCAGCGTGACGCTCGGCTTCTGCTGCAATCCGAATCGGGAAACGATAGGGTAGGCTATCAGGGTGTTGGAAGCCATGATGCAACTCAGCAGGAAGGAAGCCTTGACGGAATAATGCAGCAGCCAGATGCTCATGCCGAAGGTGAGGAAGAAGGGGATGAAGCAGGTGAGCAGACCATAGATGATGAGTCGCGACTTGTTTTTCTTCATGCCTTCCATGTCCATCTCCAGGGCGGCGAGGAACATGATGTAATAAAGTCCCACCTTTCCGAAGAGTTCGAACGATGCGTCTCGTTCCAGGATGTTCAGTCCGTATTTGCCCACGAGGATACCCGCCAGCACCATTCCGATGATGTGGGGAATTCTGAGTTTACCCATGATGATGGGGGCAAAGAGGATGACGAGGAGCACTACGAAGAAGATCAACGTAGGGTCGGTAATCGGGAAGTATTGGGCAATATTTATCATTGGCTTTCTTCTTTTTATTAGTTATGTTGAAAGAGGGATTCCGGCATCCGCCATCACCCCTCTTCTTTCGTTTTTGAGTGCAAAATTACGAATAATTCTTGAAAGGGCAAAGTTTTTGCCCTCTTATCCTTTCATTGTGGAGATATTTTTGTAATTTTGCACCCCGAAAACAAATATATAAGATAAAAAGAATTAGGATAGCACATATGAAAAAAGGATTGTTTGCTCTCGCCCTGGGTACCTTTACTCTGGGTATGGCAGAGTTTATTATCGAGGGAATCCTCACCGATGTGGCGCACGATATGAACGTGTCCATCCCTCAGGCTGGTCATCTCATCTCCATCTATGCGCTGGGCGTTTGCGCCGGTGCCTTCTCTCTTATCTTGATGCATAAGTACCGCCCCAAGAAGATTCTCCTGTTTCTCACTTCGCTGGTTACACTGGGTGCCGTCATTGCAACGATTGCCCCAAGCTACTGGCTTTTGCTCTGTGCCCGATTTGTTCAGGGGCTTCCTCATGGTGCCTATTTCGGAACGGGTACCATCGTGGCTGTGAAGATGGCGAAGGAGGGCAAGGGAACCAAGGCGGTGGCGATGATGTGTGCTGGTATGCCTTTTGCCAACCTGATGGGTGTTCCGCTGGGCACCTTTCTGAGTCATGCCTTCTCCTGGCGAGTACCTTTCCTGATGTCGGTGGCGTTGGGAGTCATTACGCTTTATATGATTTACAAGTGGGTTCCTGATGTAGAGGCTTTGCCTAATAAGGGCATGAAGGCGCAGTTCAGATTCATGCGCAATCTGGCTCCGTGGCTTATCATCGCCGCCACCTTCCTGGGCAATGGCGGTATTCTCTGCTGGTTCAGTTATATCTCACCGCTTTTGCAGATAGATGGCGGATTCCTTGCGGCATCAATCTCTGTACTGATGATACTTGCCGGTTTGGGAATGGTGGTAGGAAACCAGCTGAGTGCCTTGCTGGCAGATAGGTTCAAACCGGGTCGCTTTACCTGTTGTCTTCAGTTTCTGGCTGCTGCAGCCTTGCTTGCCACCTTCTTCTTCTCGCATAATGGCTGGGTATCGGCAGCGATGATGTTCATCAGTTGTGCCTGCCTTTTCGGTATCGGTTCGCCAGAGCAGTTTCTCATCGTGAAGCACAGCGAGGGAGGCGAGATGCTGGGCGGTTGCTGCATCCAGGCAGCGTTCAATCTAGGCAATGCCCTGGGTGCCTTCTTGGGCGGAATCCCTGTGGCGATGGGATTGGGATATAATTATCCTGCGCTCATCGGTGTGCCGATGGCATTGGCTGGAGCCGTTTGTCTTCTGGTGTTTCATCGTAAATACGAGTAAACTTCCCCTTGAGATATACTCATTCCTCCTTCCTTTATTGGTAGAGACTCCTCGTCGAAGACGGGAATTCCTGCATCACTTATCTTTTTTTCGGGATATTCCTTTGCTTGTATCATTATTTTTTGTAACTTTGCCGAAAGATTTTAAAAAGGCAGCAATATGAAATATCCTATAGGAATACAGAGTTTCGAACAAATCATAGAAGATGGTTATGTTTATCTCGATAAGACGGCATTGGTCTATGACTTAGTGACTAATGGTAAAATATACTTTCTGAGTCGTCCTCGACGATTTGGAAAGTCGTTGCTCGTATCTACCTTGAAATGCTATTTCGAGGGCAAGAAGGAGTTGTTCAAGGGACTTGCCATCGACAAGCTGGAGAAGGAGTGGAAGCAATATCCTGTGTTTCATCTTGACTTTAATGGTAATAATTTCACTAATCCTGGAGAACTTGAGGTCATATTAGAGAACTTTGTTGCATCGCATGAGATGATATATGGTAAAAGTCCTTTCAGGGATTCCTTAGGAGGTCGTTTTGAATATGTATTGAAAGCTGCTCATGAGAGAACAGGACTTCGTGCCGTGGTTTTAATTGATGAGTATGATAAGCCAATATTGGATGTGCTTGATACACAAATCAAAACATCAATAAAGGGTGAAGAACGGTTGTTGGAAGATTGGAATCGTGAGGTCTTGAAAGGTTTCTATAGTGTCTTCAAGGCTGCCGATGCTAATCTACAGTTTGTCTTGCTCACGGGTGTCACCAAGTTCTCGCAGGTAAGCGTGTTCAGTGGTTTCAATCAGCCTAACGACATCAGTATGGATGAGCATTACGAGGCACTTTGTGGCATTACGGAAGATGAATTGTATTCTACCTTTGATGAGCAAATTAAGGCGATGGCCGTGAGATATAAAACCACAGAGGAAGGAATGAAATACAAGCTGAAGAGGAAGTTTGATGGTTATCATTTCAGTCCTGACATGCTTGATATCTATAATCCTTTCAGTATCTTAAATGCTTTGAGCAAGAAGATTCTGGCGGATTATTGGTTCCGCACCGGTTCGCCAACCTATCTTGTTCGCTTGCTGTCTCATTTTGATGAGAACATCAACGAGATGGTGAACAGGTTTTATCCTACGAGTAGTTTCATCGATTACAAGGCAGATGTGGAATCACCATTGCCTATGATTTATCAGAGCGGTTATTTTACCATCAAAGACTGGAATATGGATACCGATTCCTATCTCCTGGATTTTCCGAATGATGAAGTGAGGAGCGGGTTTCTGACGTTGGTAGCTTCCAGCTATCTGAAGCCATCGAAGTCAACGGATGCCTGGGTCATTCTGGTAGTAGATGTGATGTCGAAGGGAGATTGCCATCAGTTGGAGAATCTGATGACTTCCTTCTTTGCCAGCATTCCTTATAACCAGCGTCGCAAGGACGATGAGCGAGAGAAGGAGCGTTACTTCCAATATACCTTCTATCTCGTATTGAGAATGATCAGCTGTTTCACGGTCTTCATCGAAAAGCAGCAAAGCGAAGGTAGGGTAGATTGCGTGGTAGAGACCCAGAACTATATCTACATCTTCGAATTCAAGCGTGATGGTTCGGCAGAGGAAGCCCTGAAGCAGATAGAGGATATGGGCTATGCCAGGGAATATGCAGCAGATGGCAGAAAGATTTATCAGATAGGCTGCAACTTCTCGTCGAAGACGGGAACCATTGATGGGTGGAAGGTAAAGTAGATAATTTGCAAGAATTACCCGAAGATGTAGTGATATGGCGTTATTGAGAATGAATCTTCTTTACATTAGCTTGCCTGAGATTCTCGTATTTTCAGACGCTTATTATTTCTTTGAGAATATCGCAAATATGAAGAGGAATGAGAACTTGTTGATAATCAGGTGCTTGTGATTTCTTGACAAGAAGATGCCGTTGAGGAAAATCTATAGTTGTACGACTATAACCCCTATAGTTGTACAACCATAACTCTACAGTTGTACAACCATAGCATGTATAGTCGTACAACTGTAACTTTATAGTCGTACAACTATAGGTCTTATTCTTAATAGAGAGCAGAAAACGGGGATTTCCAGCCTCTCAAACCCCTCGTTTTTGTCGCTAGATTCCAAACTTGTAAGTATATGAATTTTGAGTATAAATATTGACGGGAGGTTGGGTATTCTCCTTTCACACTTAATAAGTTGATTAGCTGAGATGAAGATTAGGTTGTGAAAGGAGAATAGAAACAAGGAAACCAAGCGTAAGGTCTAGCATCCGTTTTGTCATTTGGTACATTCAGAATGGCTTTTCATACAAGACAAGTTTGGATATTTGGCGGATAAAAATAATCTTCTTACTTTTGCACTCGTAATCGGGAAGCGATGGAAAAGAAAGAATCGTGGAACGAGGAACATGAAGTATAACCCTTTTAATATATAATAAGGTATGAAGAAGGTGGTCCTTTGGATAGTTTGTTGAGAACACATGCACTCGTTAGCAAGGTGGTTAGAAACCTAGACGGAGAGGTTGTAGCCAATAATTTTGAGTGGAAGGCGAACACGGCGCCTTTCGGTAAAGTGTACTTTAATTTGTAAAGCCGTTTAAGGATATAGGCATTGAGGTTGTCATGGATTGGAAATGTGGAAGCATTGTCTTTTTCAGCAGTGGCAAACTTCAATGCCTTTTTGGTGGAAATTTCATAAAAGTAAGCTTGTTGGAAGAAATAATAGAGGAAAAGTTTGGCGGTATCAAAAAGATTTCTTACTTTTGCAATAGAGTTATGAGTGAACGGAAAAGAACGGGCACGATGAAGGCTCTAGTGAATGAGCGTATTGAACGTTATCTTGCGATAGATATGTGGAAGTTTCAAAGTCTGCTAACGATAAATAGGCAATGATGCTCACGTCTAAGGATTATTGTATCTTTTTCTCTATGGAAGAAGATGTTAATATACTCTATGGCGTGGGCTATTGCATTATTACTTGCTGACGGGTCCTTCCACAACCTCTATCCGGTAATAAGCAATAGTCCCACGCTTTTTCATTGAAAACTTAATGACCGATAGCTACTTCTGGGAACAAGTCAGCGATGTAAATGGTAAATATGGATAGTCAATTTATCGTATTCAATACAAAGACGGAACTCTTAAGATTAGATGTTTCCAAAATTGTTTATTTCGAAGGAGATGGCAATTATACACAGATTGTTACTATTAACAAGCTGAAGGCTGTTGTTTGTCTGAATTTGACTCAGATGGAGAAGTACTTGGCAGAGCATCTTGTAGATTGCAAGAGTATTTTTATGCGAGTGGGTAAGCGCTTTATCATCAACACTGGCTATATCTATCAGGTCAATACGCAAAAGCAACAGTTGATATTATCCGATTATGAGCATTTTGCTTTTGCTTTAGGTATTTCTAAGGAAGCCTTGAAGCAAATGAAGGATTTACTCATAACTAAAAAATAAACTAGTCAAGCAAAGAATTTTATGGAATTTATCATTGGACGTGATGCTAGTACATCTCAATTGAGAATAACAATGGGACAACAATCCAAGACTTTTGGGGTTGCTGGAAGTGTTCCTATGACTGTGAGCCGTCAACATTGTAGTTTGACCATTAATCCAGATGGTTCTTATAGAATTACGAATCTTAAACCTCAGAATGTTACTTTTGTCAATGAAGTGGAAATAATGGCAAAGACTATCATGGAAAAGGATAAAATAGAACTTGGTCCAAGCAAATTTTTGGTTAGTTGGGATTGGATAAAGAGTTTTGTTCCTCAAATGGTAGATTTTCGTCCATTGCAGCGTGTTTGGGAAGAATATGATGAGCATAAACTTGATCAGCAAATTGCTGACCGCAAGTTTAATTCTCTTCGTGGCATTACTGGTTTGATTACTATGGGAGCCATCGCTTTGAGTATCATTTTCCCAGAATTTAGAGAGACTCCTCTTTATATAGGTTTGTATCTCTTAGGTATTTTGATTTCTGTAGGCTTTACTGTAAAAGCATATAAGGATTCTTCTAAAGGACCGTTAAGGCAGAAGCAGTTGACTGAAGAGTTTCAGCAGCATTATGTTTGCCCTCATTGTCATCACTTCTTGGGCTTTCAGTCTTATGAAGTTTTAATGCAGAATGAGGCTTGTCCTTATTGCAAGGCTAAAATTAAAAAGTGATTTTGTACAATAGAAGATAGGTTTTGTGTAATGAACACTAAAAAAGTACCTATCTATTTATTATTTCACTATATTTGCATCGGTTATAATTTTAAAACGTATGATTATGGCACAGAATGAAGAAACATTGTATTTCGATAATACACATCCTGAAGTAAGACAGGAAAGTAAAGATAAAACTCAGAACGCTGCTGATAAAGCAACTTGGAAGAAAGTAGCGGTAGGTGGTGCTGCTGGTATCTTGTTAGGTGCAAGTGCTATGTATGCCACAGATGTCTTTGCAGTAAATACAGAAGAAACTCCCGATACAAAACCGGAAGGGGAGAATCCATCGCAAGATGCTGCTGCAGCTAATGATAATGCCTCTATCAAGGTAGCTGAGAGTCATGATGAGCAGAGCTTTAAGGAGGCATTCGATGCCGCTAGAGCCGAAGTTGGTCCTGGTGGCGCTTTCCATTGGCATGGTAATATCTATAGTACTTATACCGAGGACGAGTGGAACAACATGACAGATGCAGAAAAGAACGACTATGCTGAGGCTGTAAAGCCTGAAGTACGTGCTGAAGAAATGAATACTGCTCCTCATCAAACTGAAGATGTTGCTGTGGTATCTCATTCTTCTCATGCAGACCAGGATGTATTTGTTGCTCACAATGATGCAAATTTGCATCAGGCAAGTGATGTGCAGGTGGCTGATGACCAAAATGCAGATGTTCATTTGGTTAATGCGGGTGAAGTTCAGCTTGCTGATGGCTCCATAGCTACAGTGGGTGTCTTCGACGTGGATGGTCAGGAAGTGAGTGTGGTAGATTTTGATCAAGATGGAAATCCTGATGTTGCGATTTGTGACGCCAATGGCAATGGAAGTATTGACGTTGGTGAAGCTATTGATTTGCATACAGGACAAGTGATTACTCCAAGTGGTAGTGATTTCGCTGATGCTGGAGTTGATGATTCTGCTGATCCAAATCTCCAAACTGCATCCTTAGAGAATCCTGATGTTGCTCCTGATATGCCAGACTATATGTCTGATGCTGATATTCAGATGGCATAAACTTTGATTAAAATTGATGGTAGCAATGGAAACTAAAAGAATCAAATGTCCGAGTTGCGGTGTTTTGCTTGACGTGAGAAATTCTCAAAACGAAGCCGTAAAGATGATTACTTGTCCTCAATGTAAAGCTCAGTTGAGAGTGATGTTCTCACAGCAGCATGCTGCGACTTTGCAATCTTTTGGGGAAACACAATATGTTGGTAACAGCAATGGTGAGACCCAGTATGTGAATCGGGATAATGGAGAAACTCGTTACGTGGGGCATTCCTCTTCTCCTTCTCAATCTGATGAAACAATCCTTGCCGGCAAGAAAGAAGAAGTTACTCCCGGTTATTTGCTCTATGGTGGTCAGAAGTATCCGTTAGGGTTCGGCAACAATGTAATAGGCCGCAAGGCTACTACTTCGCAAGCAACTGTACAGATAGCTACTGATGATAGATATATGAGTCGTCAGCATCTTGCTATTCAGGTAAATAAGGTTCCTACGGACAAGGTTAGGGTTGTGGTGTCTAACTACCATAATAAAAATGCCAGTTATGTGAATGGACAATTATTGAACGAGGGTGACCAGCTCGTCTTGTCAGAAGGAAGTATCATCAAGATGGGGAACACAACCGTTGTTTATCATCAAAAATAAAGCTAACAATGAGAATCAATATATATCAGCCTTTAGCTATCCATGAGTTGGGTAAGAGGGCGAACCAGGAAGATAGCATCTATCCAATAGAAGGCAAAGCAACGGAGAATGACCGTTTGTTTTTGCTCTGTGATGGTATGGGTGGACATGAGCATGGTGAGGTGGCAAGCCAAAGTATTTGCAAAAGTCTTTCTTCGTTTTTGTTGCAGCATGCTGTTGCTTCTGAAGGCTTGGAAGATAAGTTGCTGTCTGATGCTTTGGCGTATGCCTACGAAGAACTGGATAAACTGGCAATTGCGGGAGATTCCCGTCAGATGGGAACAACTTTAACTTTGCTGTATTTTCACAGTAATGGATGTACGGCTGCCCACATTGGAGATAGTAGAATATACCATCTCCGTCCATCTTCGCATACCATATTATATAAGAGTCGTGACCATTCCCTGGTGTATGATCTTTGTCAGGCAGGTGAGTTGACCTATGAGGAGATGAAGACATTTCCACAAAAAAATGTCATCACTCGTGCGATGATAGCTGGAGATAGGAATCATCCAAAACCTGATGTTATCCATATTTCAGATATTCAGCCAGGTGATTACTTCTATATTTGTTCTGACGGCATGTTGGAACAGATGGAGGATGAGGAACTGTTGGATGTCTTCTCTGCGAATGTTCGTGATGAAGAAAAACGACAGATGCTGATTTCTGAAACTTCAGATAATAAAGATAATCATTCAGCTTATATTGTACATATCAAAGAGGTGAGTCATGAAGAGGCTGATGTGAGTCTTGTGAATGAAGAGCCTACGGCTAAATGCAATGCTTTGAATATCAAGCCTGATGTGGAAGAGGTGACTACTTCTCCTGATGTTGAAGTCGTAAAGCCTGCTGGTACACCACCGCCTGTTCCTGATAGTGTGATTGTTGAGATGGTGAATAAGCAGAAAAGAAAGAAATCTCTCTTCATTGCCTTTGTTGCCTTAGTAGTATTGGCTGCTGTTGGCATGGCTGGTTATGGCTACTATAGCAAGCATAAAGCAGAGGCAGCTTTGCTGGATTCTCTTCATGAAGATTCTATGGTGACCGTGAAAGAGTTTAATAGCCAGCAAGAGTCAAAGACAGATACAACAAAACAAGATTCTATAAACCAAAATACAACAAAGGATGAACGAAATTAATAATCAAAATATGCTCCAGGTAGGAACTATCCTACACGGAACTTACAAGATAGAAAGCTACTTGGCTTCAGGTGGCTTCGGCAACACCTATTTAGCAAAGAACATCGAGTTTGATGAGACTTATGCCATCAAGGAGTTCTTTGTAAAGGGCGTGTGCCAGCGTGATGGTAATAGCACTACCATTAGCGTAAGCAATGCCGAAAATACTAATAGCTTTGAGCAACAGCGAGAGAAGTTCAAGAAAGAAGCTCGCCGACTTCGTAGTCTCAGTAATCCTCATATTGTCAAGGTCTATGACCTTTTTGAGGAGAATGGTACTGCGTATTATGTGATGGATTATGTGGATGGAGAAAATCTATCTGCACGTTTGAAGCGTACCAATGCACCTTTGGCAGAGTCTGAGGTTCGCAATTACTTGAATCAGATATTGGATGGTCTTGAGGCAATCCATAACGAAGGTATGTTCCATCTTGACATCAAGCCTGCCAATATTATGGTGGATAGTCATGATGTGGTCAAGTTGATAGACTTTGGTGCAAGTAAGCAGCAGAGTACGGAAGGTGGTGCCACGATGAGCACGGGTATCAGTTATACGAATGGCTATGCCCCTAGTGAGCAAATGGCGCAGAGCTATGATAAGTTCGGTCCATGGACAGACTTCTATGCCTTAGGTGCAACCGTGTATAAGTTGCTCACCAACCAAGACCCACCATCAGTTTCTGACCTTTCTGAAGACGAGGCAGAGGACAAGCATCTTGCCCTCCCAATGCCAGGTGTCTCTGATGAAATGAAGAAGTTGGTGGTTTGGATGATGCAAGTGAATAGATTGAAGAGACCGCAGTGTGTTGGGGATATTCGTAACTTTCAGCAACAGTTTTCTTCTACGGCTTGTAGTAATTCAGAAGATACTGCTTATGCTAATCCTGCTACTGCTGATGAAAAGACTATATTTGTTACTTCAACGGAAAAACTAAGAGATAATAAAAATAAATATTTAGTGCTTAAAATTATAGGGAGTGGACTGATAGTGTTGGTCTTTATCTTTATGATAAGTTTATCTAATGGGCATAATCAACTCACAGGTATTCAAAGTGCAAAATCTACAGATTCTGTAAATTATACAAAAACAATCATTGATAAAATTGTAGCAAACATGGTTTATGTAGAAGGTGGAAGTTTTTGTATGGGAGATACAGATAAGGGTGTTGAAAAATATCTAAATAGTTTACCAGCCCATAGTGTTACTGTCTCTGATTTTTATATTTCAAAGTATGAGGTAACTCAGCGAGAGTGGAAGGCTTTGATGGGGAATAATCCATCAAATCATAAAAACGATGATGCACCTGTTGATTGTGTAAGTTGGTATGATTGTCAAAAATACGTACAGAAATTGTCGGAAGCATCAAATCGGGTGTTTAGATTGCCAACAGAAGCAGAATGGGAATATGCAGCACGTGGTGGTAATAAAAGTGAGGGGTATATATATGCAGGTTCGAATAATATTAATAATGTAGCATGGTATTTTAAAGGAGAATGGGATGATCCTCATCCTGTAGGGAAGTTGTTGCCAAATGAATTAGGCTTGTATGATATGACTGGAAATGTTTGTGAATGGTGTTATGATTGGTATGCTAAATTTTCTGCTGTACCTCAAGTCGATCCAGTCGGTCCTTCAGAGGGTACAGAAAAAGTAGTACGTAGCAGTGATGTTGGTGTTGGTATTGATTGTTCTCGTATTTCTGGACGTATCAATGACGTTCCTGGAAAAAAGGCAATTGGTCTTGGCTTTCGAGTTGTAATGTTAAAATAGAATTTATATGGAAAAAGTTTATCATTATACAAAAATAAAGAATATTGAAGGTATTATAAGAAATGATGCAATTCATTTATATTCTGCATTCTTTCGCAAGTATGCTAAAGAAGATTACTTGTGGATAAAGAATAGTTCGAAGGATGTTGTTAAAGAAATTTGTAAGGAACAGAATTGGCCTTATGATGAAGAGGTGTTAACGTTGAAACCATACTTTATAAGTTTCTGTTTAGACGAAAATAGTTCATACATGTGGCAAAACTATGCAGATGCAGGTAAGGGGATAAAGTTGATTTTTAATAAAGAACTTTTGAAAAAATGCAATCATTTGAATCCTAAAGGAAATGGCGACTATATTCCTGCTATAGAAGCAACTTTGCCATGTATTTATATAGAGAATAAAAGTTTTCTAAAGAAACAATTGATGGACAACATTAATATTGATGATTTGCAGTCTTGGGATTATTTTGACAGATTACGTTTTCTTGTTTCAGCTATTAAGCAAACGAAGCCATATGCAGAGGAGCAAGAATATCGTCATGTGCATCTTGAATTGGTTGAATCTACGGCAACTTATAATAATGGAAATTTCTATTTTCAAAATAATGAAGGACCAATTGAAAAAAAAGATATGGGGATTGAGATACTTTTTCCAAAAGAAATATTGGTAGGTATAGAACTTGGTCCGAATACTGTGCAAGAGGAACTATGTCGTGTGCAGAATTATGTCAAATCAATAGGTTATGATTATCGTATTGTTACAAGGCGTAAATTGTGAATTTAGAATAATGAATGTTCAGACTTATAAAATTGATATACAATGAATATTGTAGGTAAAGCAAAAGAAAACGCTGAGGGTAAGGTTACCGAAGCGTTAAACCAAGTTGTAGCAGATGCTTATATGGCAGGTTACAATGCAGGCTATCAAGATGGTGTCGATAAAGTAGCTAAAGAGATCGTATCGGAGGAGACAGAGTTTGTTGACTTAGGACTTCCGAGTGGAACATTATGGGCTTCGGATTATGTAAAAGATGGGGATGAGGTGCTGTTCTTACCATATCCTGAAGCTCTGAAATATGATATTCCGACAAAAGAGCAAGTTTATGAACTTCGAGAGTATTGTGAAATCAGTATAAAGTACGATGAAAACGATAACTATGTTCATATAGTACTTGGTTCTAATGGAAATTCAATTGTATTTAAAGGGCATGGTTATAAAACTTTTGCTGAGTTGAAAGATACTAAGACGGCATATTTTTGGCAAGTATATAATAGCGACAAACCAAAAGCTGTTTTTGTTCCATACCCAAGTGCTCCCTATATAAATGCGGTATATCTGTTTCCTGGTTATAAGATACCAATATGGACTGTAAAAAATAAGGAGTTATGAAACAACTATGCAATAACGCCATTCTCTGTAAAGGAAAATACAGACTAGAAAAGATCCTTGGTCAAGGTGGTTTCGGTATTACCTATAAGGCAATAATGAAAGAAACCGTCTCTGGTTCTTTGGGTAATATGGAGGTCGATGTACCAGTGGCAATCAAGGAGTTCTTTATGAAGGACACTTGTGAGCGAGAGGAAGGGACGGGGAAGATAACCGTTCCTTCCCAGGGAAGTCGTGTCTTGGTAGAGTTATATCGCAAGAAGTTTGTTAAGGAAGCAAAGAACCTTGCCCAGATGAATCATCCTCATATAGTTAAAGTAGTAGATGTGTTTGAGGAAAATGATACGGTCTATTATGTGATGCAATATTTGAGTGGTGGCTCGTTGTCTGATTATGTGAAGCAGCATGGTGCTTTGGATGAGGGTATAGCCATTAAGTATATCCAACAAATAGGTTCGGCATTGGAATATATGCACCAAAAGCATATTTGTCATTATGATGTAAAGCCAAGCAACATACTCCTTGATGACAAGGGTGATGCTATGCTTATTGACTTTGGAATCTCAAAAGGCTATACTGAAGAAGGACATCAGACTAGTTCTACTCCCGTAGGAATTAGTGCTGGCTATGCACCTTTGGAACAGTACCAACAAAATTTGCAGGATTTCTCTCCTGCTACAGATGTTTATGGACTTGCTGCTACATTGTATTTCTTGGTGACGGGTAAAGTACCCGTGGAGGCTAGTATCGTTTTGAATGATGGAATTGGCCGAAAATCTGATGGTATTTCTGCAAAACTATGGCGAAGCGTAGAACGTGGAATGTGTCCTCGTAAAAATGATAGGTTTCAAAATATATCTGATTTTATAGGCTCTATTTCCGTTGGTGAAACAACAATTGTTTCAAAAAAAACTTTTGTAAATGAATTTGAGGCACCAATTGCATCGTCTACAACAAATGCTATTGCTGGTAAAGGAAAAGGGAAATGGGCAAGGACAATTTTTATGAGCTTGTTGACGATTTCTATGCTTCTATCTTTGATAAAAGTGGGTTATGTGAAAGTGCATCAGCATATCGTAATCAATGAACTTGTAGATAATATGGTAAAGGTTAAAGGTGGAACAGTTGACGGAGTAACCTTCTCGGATTTTTACATTGGAAAATACGAAATTACCAATGAGGAATATGATGCAGTGATGGACGAAAGACCAGTCTATAGATTGATATTTGCTCAGATAGGTGGTGCGGAAGCTTATAACAATAAGCTTAGAATAAAAAACGAGGCTGCAATGGGCAAAAAACATCATCCGAAGATAGTGTCTAGAAAGCAGGTGTTAGAGTTCTTGGAACGTCTAAATGAAAAAACAGGAAAACAATATAGATTGCCTACAGACTTAGAATGGGAAGTAGCTGCAAAAGGTGGCATTTGTGGGCATGGATATAAATACTCAGGAGGTAATGATATTCTTGGAGTAGCAAATTTCTATAATGGAAAAAAAACGAATCTTGAAGATGTTGGACAAAAACGCCCGAACGAACTAGGGTTATATGATATGACCGGTAATGTTGATGAGTTGTGTGACAATGCTTGTATTGATATAAATGATAAGAGGTGGAGTGTTCGAGGAGGTTGTTGCTTGGATGAAGCATCTGAGAGTTTGGTAACTTCAAAGAAACCTTTAGGTACAAATTGTCTTGTTGGCTTTAGATTGGCATTAGGCAATTCGAATATTTGAGAAGAAGGATATGTAGATTTGGGCTTGACTGTAAAATGGTCTAAATGTAAATTGGGCGCAAAAACACTAGAAGTTGCTGGCGATAGACTTGCATGGGGGAAACAGAAACAAAAGAAAGTTTTGATATGAAAAATTATGTGTCTCCTGTAAAAAAGAAAGAACTGGGAAATACCAAGAAAAGTGTTTCGTATGTGGTGGTTCTGGGAGTATAAAATGTGCTTTCTGTAATGGTACAGTTGTAATAGAGGATAGATGTTCCGTTTGAAAAGGAAGTGGTGTAATCATCAAATACAATGTCGTTCTTGTTTTGGACGAGGAACTGTTGGAACATTTAGAAACGCCTGTTTAGAGTGTGGGGGCTGTATGTTCTCATGCATATTGTGGAAAATGTAATGGTTCGGGCAAAATTGTTTCAGTTTGTACTGGATGTGATTTTTATAATCATATGGTATCTTGTAAAAAATGTTTTTGAACAGGATATGTACAGAAAACGAGAGTCGTTGAATATTATGAATAGATAATTATGATAGAATATCTTCAAAATAAAAAGTATAAAATAGAAAAGATCATAGGACAAGGTGGTTTCGGTATTACCTATAAGGCAATAATGAAAGAAACCATCTCGGGGTCTTTGGGTAAAATGGAGGTCGATGTACCTGTGGCAATCAAGGAGTTCTTTATGAAGGACACTTGTGAGCGTGAGGAAGGGACGGGGAAGATAACCGTTCCTTCTCAGGGAAGTCGTGCCGTAGTAGAGTTATATCGCAAGAAGTTTGTTAAGGAAGCAAAGAACCTTGCACAGATGAATCATCCTCATATCGTTAAAGTTGTAGAGGTGTTTGAGGAAAACGATACGGTTTATTATGTAATGCAATATTTGAGTGGTGGCTCGTTGGCTGATTATGTGAAGTTGCATGGTGCTTTGGATGAGGCTATAGCCATTAAGTATATCCAACAGATAGGTTCGGCATTGGAGCATATGCACCAAAAGCATATTTGTCATTATGATGTAAAGCCAAGTAACATCCTGCTTGATGATAAAGGTGGTGCTATGCTTATTGACTTTGGAATCTCAAAAGGCTATACAGAAGAAGGGCATCAGACTAGTTCTACTCCCGTAGGAATTAGTGCTGGCTATGCTCCTTTGGAACAGTACCAACAGAGTTTGCAGGATTTCTCTCCTGCTACAGATGTTTATGGACTTGCTGCAACTTTGTTCTATTTGCTTACTGGTAAGAATCCTCCTGAAGCTAGTATTGTCTTGAATGAAGGAATAGGAGATAAGCCTATTGGTATTTCTGATACTGTTTGGCACGCTATAGAGCAAGGTATGAATCCTCGAAAGAAGGATAGAGTGCAGACTGTATCTGAATTTTTGAAGTTGATGAATTGTATGATGCCTACTATCGCCTCAGAAGTATTGACTAATCAAGAGGAAACACAAGTGTTGCCGCAAAAGATTTCTGGCAATATTGATGATACTCATGAACAGACGATAGTTGCTCCAAAGAAGGAAGAAAATGTGGAATATATCGATGAAGAAGACAATACATCAAATTCTAGAAAAATCATTCTTGTGATACTGGCTGTTCTCATAATTGGTTGTGTTTATGCTTTCGTGAAATGTCAAGGAAATAATGAGGCAATAGAAAAAACAGCACCAAATATTGAAACAACTGTAGAAGAAAATGTTCAAAAGCAAGGTGCTGAACAAAATGTAAATAACGAACAGCAGAACTATAATACACCCCAAGATTCGCAGGAAAAAGTATATGATGTCGTTGAAGTGATGCCTTCATTTCCTGGAGGACAAAGTGCCTTGATGCAGTATCTGGCTAGCAGCATCAAGTATCCTGTTGTAGCACAGGAGAACGGTGTTCAAGGTAGGGTGATTATCAGCTTTGTGGTTGAAGATGATGGAAGCATTTCTCATGTGAAAGTTGCTAAACCTGTAGATCCAAGTCTTGACAGAGAAGCTATGCGTGTAGTAGAATCTATGCCAGAATGGATTCCGGGTAAGCAAAATGGAGAGTGCGTGCGAGTAAGATATAGTGTACCTGTAGTTTTTAGATTAGAATAGAAAAAAATCATTTGAATATTATTGGAGTTCTAGCAGAGCTCATTACGTGAATGCCTATTATCTTTATTTTAATGAAGAAGATTCTGCTTTACGTATGAGCCAATTCAGACTCTGCGTTCAATAAGACCTGTTTGTGATTAGTAAGAATAGCGGGCAGGATCGTTATTTTATCATTCTGCTCGCTAATAATAAATGAGTTTGTCATGAAACGAATTTTATCCATAATAGCTATGTTTTTGTTTGGCATTTTGTTTTTGCAAGCAAGAACCTATATTGTGTGTGTTGGTATTGCCGATTATCCCGGTCGTCAGAACGACCTTCGGGTAAGTGCGAATGATGCCAAGACCATATCTGGTATCTTTACCAAGAATGGTAATGCTACGGTTGATTGTTTTGTCAATTCAGACGTTACGATCAAAAAGGTATGTACGGCAATGCGTAATACATTTGCCAAGGCTTCGCCATCAGATGCTATTATCCTATACTTTAGCGGTCATGGTGTGCCTGGTGGATTGGTGTGTTACGATGGATTTTTGTATTACTCTTCAGTATTGAGCATTATGAGACAGAGTAAAGCTCAGCAGAAAATGATATTTGTGGATGCTTGTTTTGCAGGGAAAATGAGAAATACGAATAAGAGGAATACTAACTATTCCAAGGAGAATGTGATGTTCTTCCTCTCTTCCCGTTCAACGGAGAAATCCTTAGAAACTCCAAGACAGACAGGTTTCAATAACAGCCTGTTTACTGTGTTCTTGGAACGTGGCTTGCGAGGTGGTGCTGATACAAACAAGGATAGAGTTATCACGGCTAAGGAAATCTATAACTTCGTACATCAGGGAGTAGTAGAAGCATCAGGGAATCGTCAACATCCCGTAATGTGGGGTAAGTTTGATGGGAATATGCCAGTAATAAAATGGTGAATATCCTTAAATTCGTTCACGGAAATCTAGATATACATAAAATATGGTATTACTTTTAATACTTTTAACGCAAAACATTTGCTTAAAAGTATTATTATTCGTACCTTTGCCTGCGTAATCAAAACATTCAATGATATGAAAAAGTACAAAGTCAAAGATGTTTTGCAGATGTTGAAGAAAGATGGTTGGTATTTGGCGAGAACCAAGGGTGACCATAGACAATTCTTAATAATGATTTTAAAGTAGCACATTATGGAAAAGATTATTGTTAATGTTGCGTGGTGCGACAAGAATTTTGGCGGTTCTCTTGGTAGTAATGTACCAGGTGCGGTGGTTTTTACAGCACCAACCTTTGAAGCTTTGCAAAAGGAGGCAAAGGATAGTTTGGAGTTTCATGTTGAAGGTCTTCTTGAAAATGGAGAAGATGTTCCCGAATGGCTGAAGAACGGCGATTATGAGTTTGTGTATAACTATCAGGATGCAACTACTCTTTTGAAGGCATATTCTCCATACGTTTCTCTAGCGGCAATTAGTCGTGCTTCTGGAATAAACCAAAGTCTTTTATCACACTATGTGAATGGATTGAAGAAACCACGTGAGCAGCAGCGTAAACGTATTGTAGATGGTCTTCATAAAATAGGATCAGATTTACAATCGGTTATGTGTGTATGATTTTAGCAAAACGGATGTTTGAAGGATGTGATCAAGCATCCGTTTTGTCATTTCGTACTTCCAGGCCCCCATTTCATACATTTATCCCCTTTCTTTCTATGCTGTTTCGAATAAATTCACTATCTTTGTCCCCTGAAAACAACTAAAAAATAAAATGTAATATGTGGTATCGTCATATAAGGTGAAGTGATGGTTGGGCATTGCTTTATTCATTTACGAACGAAACTGTTGTAGAATTTAATAAAACGTTTAATCAAGAATGAATTATTTTAAATTGTTTGCCACTTTAGTAAAGGCTATGGTGAAGTCATTGAGAACTCGTCAGTATGTTCTTACTTTCGAAAAAGAGAGTGATAACCTATGGTATATTAAAATGCCTTGGGCTGGACACCATCATAACTTGCAGATGGTTGCTGGAGCTAACCATCTGTTGGAGACTTTCAAGTCTAGATTGGTCACTGTACGTGTATCTTACGAACAGAAAGAATCTACTGATATCTGTCTTACTAGACAATATTACAGAATCTTTGGTGGTGCTACCTACAAGGTTTCCAATTTAGAGGGATTCACAAAAGAGGTTTGGATTTGCCCAGTTACTTTGTTCGTACTTGGTAAATATCCAAAACGAATTTATGTCTCTAACTCTCAGAAGTAACATAGTTCATAAACTGGAGAGAATAGTCTGCTATGTTTACCTTTCAAGGGATAGTGGTATTAATAGATAACTAAAAGATAATAAAAATGAGTAAGGAAGTAAAGATTTCTGTTATCAAGTTTGAAATGGTCAACGGTAAGAAGACCTATAAGTCGTTTACCTTTAAGTTGAATCCAAAGGAAATGGCAAAGTTCAAGACCGAGGCAACGGTGAAGAAGAAGGTGGCAGAATACGTGGCGAAAAGTGGCGTATATAAGCCTTCTGAACTCCAGAACTTAAAATACGACATGAAAGAGTTCCTGGAGGAATGGAAGAAGATGGTTCCTGTGGTGGAAGCTGAAGAGCTTGCGAAACTGGATAAGTCACCGAATAATCCAGAGACTCGCGTTACCCCTCATCTCATCAGCCGTCTTGCCGCTGGTGAAATCTTTGTATTCGGTTCTAACGCCATGGGATATCATGATGGTGGTGCGGCAAAGACTGCCCTGGAGAAGTTCGGTGCCATCAGAGGTCAGGGACATGGTTTGCAGGGAATGAGTTACGCCATCGATTCAATGAGTGGTATGGAAGCTATGAAAAAGGATGTGGATGAATTCATCGAGTTTGCCAAGAATCATCCAGACAAAACATTCTTTGTGACATTGATTGGTTGTGGTATCGCCGGATATTCTCCAGAAGAAATGGCTTCTCTGTTTGAAAGATGTTACGATCTTGAGAATGTGTGCCTTCCTTCTGAGTTCTGGGACATCATCGGATGGCCTAAGGTTCAGCAGCCACACTACGATCTCTTACGTTTCCTGGATGCTCAGGAGTTTGCCTATACCCAGGCTTTGAGAGAACTGAAGGAAGGACGAAAGCAAAGCCATTGGATATGGTATATCTTTCCACAACAGAAGGGACTCGGTCATAGCCACAATGCAAACTACTATGGTTTGGATGGCGAGGGTGAAGCCAGAGCCTATATTGAACATGAGATTCTGGGTGAAAGACTCCGTGAATGCTGCAAGGCGCTCCTGCTCCACAAGGGTAAGGACATCGAATACATCATGGGAAGCGGAGTTGATGTGATGAAGCTCAACACCTCTATGAATCTCTTCAATAGAGTAAGTCCGAATGATGTGTTTGAGGAAGTTTTGGATGCATTCTTTTAAAACCATTTTTCAGAAAGATTGCAGAGTTATAGGAAAAGAACAACAAATAAAAACAATGCATATGGAGACTATTATTTCAACGATTGTGATTATAGCTTGTACTTACTTCTTTACGCGAAGAAAAGTAAAGCCTATTGAACAAGAGACAGATGGCAGTACACAACCTGAGGCTTCTGCAGACATACAGCAAGAAGAAAAGCAGGAAGAACCTCCACACACCAAGGATTTGTGCATAGAGCTACTGAAGCAATTAAATTGTGAGGTAACTGTTTTAGAAGAGAACGAGAATCGCTTGTATTTTGAGTATCAGGGAGAACATATTGTCATTAATGCCAGTAATGACAGCTACTTCATTGAAATGTGGGATCCATGGTGGTGTATAGTTCCAATGGATGATCTTGAACAAATGTCTAACGTACGTAAGGCAATTAACACAATCAACACTCATGGTGGAGTAACCATTTTTTACAGCATAGAAGAAGAAGGACAGAAATTTGTTCTCCATTCTAAACGCCAGTGCATACTGACTAAGGACATTCCTCAGGTAAAAGAATACCTAAAGGCTTTATTGGGTGATTTTTTTACTGCTCAAAACAAGCTGCGTGAAGAAATAGTTCCTCTGAGAACAGAGAACTGATGCATTATGAAGAAGTTATTATTGTTTATTGCTGGAATCTCAATCCTGTTTTTAGCAGGTTGTTCCAATGGAAATCAGAGCCATGGCAATGAGGGAATGGGAGACAGTCTCCCTGCAGATCCTCCATTGGGTTATGTAATAGAGTTAAAGCCTTTGGGAAATTTCTCCCGTCAGAAGGCTGAACAGTTGAGAGGAGAACTCGTGAAGCAGTTGGGTCTCATTTTCAATAAGGTACCAAAGGCTGAGTTGGAGGCATCTGTATTTGTTGGAGACAAGAAAGAAATACCTGCCTCATGTCTCTACAAACCAAGAAACAGGTATTGGGCTGGGGGGATCCTGAAAATGTTGCATGAAGAGCATGGAGGCAATGATGAAATTGTTACCATCGGTTTGACGGATCGGGATATTTCCACTTCCATTCACGGACATTACAACTATGGAATCATGGGATTGAGTTTCAGACCAGGTGACGCCTGTGTGGTTTCAACCTTCCGATTGAAACGAAAGGATGATTTATGGAAAGTAACAATCCATGAATTCCTGCATTCTCGCGGCTTGCCGCATTGCAAGAAGGATGATTTGAAGTGCTTGATGCAGGATGCCCATGGCAAGAATACCTGCTACATGAAACATGGATTGTGTGAGGTTTGCAAGAACTCTTTGAGGATGATTATGAGTCATCAAGAGAGATAATTCAATTTTCCAGCACTCTATCGTGCCTTGAATATTATCCAAGGCACGATTTTTTGATATTTCTTATGAGGATGCTGGGCATCATCGCCTATATTATGCGGTTTGCCATCGGGGGTGCGATAGAAACTGTGGCTCTTGCCTCCGGTGATGTAGATGGCATCGGCGAAACCGTATTCGCGCAGGGCATCGGCGAAATCCCAAAGGGTCTCGGGATGACAGGTCTCTATATAATATAGGTGGTCGTCGGAAGTTCTTGCTAGGGCACGGCGCTCCACCTTGCCGTGAAGATGGAACTTGACTGGCAATACTCCATCAGATACCAGGATGAACTGGCGGAAGAAACTGCCGCCCCGTTCCTCTACGTAATCCTTCACCTTGTCGCTTCTCGAAATTCCCAGCACGATGTTGCCATTCGCCATCGCACAATAACCCAGGCGGGAAACATCCGATGCCAGTTCCTTGCCGTTCATCACCAGACTGCCCAGATATTCGTTGGTGCTGGTGTGGTCGGCACTTCGGCTGTACAACCATACACTCGTGTCGGTGGTATCAGGTTCTACCAGTGAAATCTCGGCTTGCAGATTTTCCTGGCGATACATGTTGAGCGCTACGCCCAGGATGGAATCGGAAGACAGCGTGATGGTAGGCTTGCCGCCTTTGTGAGGGGCAGTCAGTTTCTGAATGTTCTCTTCGGGTGTTACCGAGATAGGTACACCTATATTATAATAGTAATTATAGAGTCGCCATCCGCCCAAGCCCATAATGCAAAGGGTGATGGATACGAGCACACCTATGATAATGTCTCTCCATTTGTGTGGCCGCTGTATGGATGCAGGTCTTTCTACTATCACGTTGGAGTCATCATCCACGAAGATAATGTAGCGGACTGTCTTTAATTCAGAATATGAATAGATGGCATGTGCGATAATCTGCATGAGGGCAAAGTTTATCTGGTCACGCTTCCATCACCTAGAGGTCTGGTATTTACGAATATCAAGCATACATCACGCTTTGTCCATCCTCAATCATGGTGGTGAGCATAGATGCCAGTCGGTTACGTTCATCCTTGCCAAAAACGGGAAGTTCTCCAAGGCAAAGGACACTACGATGCTTAGTCTTGCCATCTTTGTCGATGTAAGACTTCGTGAGACCGTAGTAATCTTTAAGTTTTTCACCAAAGGCTGCTGCAATGTGGGTTAAAATGTAAATTTCCATGACTTTCAACGTACATCCTGCTAAATAGTCTTTGACTCATGCGCATAGCAGGTAAGTATGAAATATGCAGGCTAATATGTTGCAAAATTACGATTAATATTTGAAAGTACCAAAGTTTTAAAATGA
>ERZ1026874.264-NODE-264-length-35472-cov-106.961431_pt1 | contig 35472 bp, 22 predicted proteins | sample MGYA00380167_ERZ1026874 | MGnify/ENA primary metagenome ERZ1026874 (study PRJEB33269, sample SAMEA4719803) | human gut metagenome | biome: human-associated habitat; feature: organic feature; material: feces | place: Cameroon | collected 2013-10 ...
ATGAGTGAACCGCTAATATTATCTCTCTTGCGCTAACGCCTTGATTCTCTGGGATATAATGCAAAGTTTTAGATATTAGAGGCTTATTTTAAATAAAAAAGTGCATCATTTGGCAAGTTTAACGTGTCAAACTGATGTAAAAGTTTAGAAATAGTTTATAGAATTTTGGGGTATGGCAACATTTAAAGTAGTAGTACAGCATCAACGTTCAGATGGGCTTTATGTAGTCTATATACGTTTAACGCATAAACGCAGAATTGTCAACATCAAAACAGACAAGATGGTGAACAGTAAGGGTGTGGTTCCTGGTAAGCGTGAAGTGAAGGATCCGTTTGTTCTTAACTCCTGTATGGTAACGATTACAAAGTGGGTGGAAATGCTCAATAAGTATGATACGGCTAATTTGTCGGTAGAACAGGTTAGAGATCTTCTTTTGACTTCCCATGATGATCTTTGCTTTTCTGATTATGCTAGAGAATATATTGATAAGATTTCTTATACGCACCAGCAAAGAACAGTAGAATTGAATAAAGCATCTTTGGTTGCTTTGGAAAAGTTCGCTGGAACTCATAAGATAATGTTTTCTCAGATGACTACGGCTTTTATTCAGTCGTGGATAGATTCATTATCTCGTTTCAAGCGAGTTAAAGAGACATACCCTGTCACAATAAAAACCATCTTTAAGGCTGGACTTCTTAAATACAATGATTATGATAATGACATCATTCGTATAAAGGTGAATCCTTGGGCAAAAGTGAAGATTCCTAAACATGATGTTCCTGAGAAGAAAGCGATTACCATGGAGGAGTGTAGAGCGTTTTTTGCCATTAATGTAACCCAGAAGGCAAGAAAGATGGCTCAGGATATATGCAAAATGACACTTTGCTTAGCAGGCATTAATGGTGTTGATCTCTATAGGATGAAGAAGACTGCCTATTATGATGGAATCTTGCATTACGAGCGCGCTAAGACAAGAACAAGAAGAGAGGATAAGGCTTATATAGAAATCAGAGTTCCCGACATGTTAATTCCTACATTTGAGAAATATCTAAGTGATGAGAATGATGAGTATCTTTTCAAGTTTCATAAGATGTTTCTGGATGATAGAAATTTTGTTGCGAGTCAGAGTCATGAGATTCGTTTGATCTGCCTTAATTATCTTGAAATGAAGCAAGGTGATAAAACATATTCTACCTATACCTTCAGACACACATGGGCAACTATTGCTCAAAATGATCTTGGAGTTAGTTTCGATGATGTAGCATTCGGATTGAATCATGTTAATAGGCATAAAATCACTATGGGATATGTGAAACCAGATTTTTCCAAGATATGGGAGATAAACGAGAAAATTGTTGAGAAGGTGTTTTTCACTAATGACAAGAGTAAACGCCTGGAGGAACATCATGTGCCTGTATTCGATAAGGTGGAAGAAACATTTGAGTTGTCTGCTGATGGCTACTTCATGGGCGAGGTTGTGGCTCATGTGGATGGCAAGGGCTATCGGAACACAGATGAGATAATAGAACAGCTCATGGCCAGCATAAATGATACTGTGCCTAAGAACTGCACGATACAGATCAAGGTGAAGAATATCACCAAGGACCAGACGAAGTACTTTGAACGAGTCAGGGACATAAAATAGCTATTTTGTGTTAATACAGACTAAAATTGACCCAATATAAGTTAAAATAGAGCGTTTTTGCTCGATAACCAAGTCAAGGGTAGTCTTCTCTAAAGTTGAAGAAAATTTAGAGAGGGCTACCCATTTTTTATAATTAGCCATTATTAACAATTTTGAGATTTTTGATGTTGATAGTGGTTTCCTGTTTCTCAAATTTCTCTTCCAACTGCATGAAAGATTCCTCCACAGATAAGTTTCTGGATTCATCATTATTGAACGATACAGACTGGAGTTTTGGAGCCACGTATGGAAGGAACTTTGCCACCATCGCCAGACGTCCGGCAGGCTCTTTAATCTGCATGAGATCCGTGAAAAGGGAATAGTTCTTCTCATTGATACCATTGATGTAGCCAGTAAGGGCATCACGGAGGCTTTCACGCACACTTTTTGTAACCTTATTAGGTGTGCCAGCCTTACGTCCGCCAGTCTTCTTCCTCTTTGGCTTCGGCTCATTATTATTGTCTTGTTTTACTGCCATATCCTATTGATTTTTAATGTTTACTGATAGTTTTCGGGTGCAAATATAGGAAAAAATTACGAAACTTGGTGTTCAAGTTGCGGAACTTATCACCGAAAGGTAAGAAAAACGCATTACTTTTGAACAGTTTAAACATTAAAATTCGAATTTTATGGGATTAATTGGAAAAATTGCCAAGGGGCTTAAAGGCTCTGCTGGCGGACTTTTAGGTGGTGCAATCACTGCTGTAGGTGGTTCTTTAGCAGCCAGAGCTAGGAACCAAGGATATAATGACTATATCAAGATGTATCAAAACCGTATGCAGCAGGTGAAGGATCATCGTGATAACTTGTATTACCAGGATCCAACTCAGTCAGCGGAAAATCAGGTGGCCGTGACCAACGCCCAGAAGGTTTTGGATAATGCAACTGAGAACGCAAAGAACACCAACATTGTTAGTGGAGGCTCTGATGAAGCGGTTGCGCTGAGTAAGCAGGCTGCCCAGGAGCAAGTGGGTAATATCATGCAGCAGGCTGCCGTGCAAGGTGCTCAGACCAAAGAAAATGTCTGGAATACTGCTGATTCGCAGATAGACACGATGACTAACTACATTGCTGCAGCCAAGAAGGAAAAAGCTCTTTCTACAGCACAGGGTATTACAGATGCCACTGGTGCATTGGCTGGAGCAGCAAGTAAGTTACCAATTTAAGGAAGGAGGTAATTATGGGATTTACATTGGATGATTTAACTCCTAAACGCCCGGCAACAGCAACAACTCCTATTACAGATTTCCCTTCTGATAATGTGGATAAGCCGGATGAAACACCAGTTCAGAACACAGCTACTGAGCCGGTGAAGAATACTGCTATTGATACTACAGGTATTACTGGGAATGCCGGTCATGAATCTTTCGCCGAACAGCCAACAGACGATGTTACAAAGGTTACGCCTAATACAGGTATCACAATCGACTGGAGCAGACCTTATGCCGAGATAGAACAGAATCCTATCTTGCAGCAGATGAAGCCTTATGATATTATGAGGGATTACCAGAAGAATGGTGATGGAAACTGGTCTGCTTTCATGCCTTGGCTTTCTTCACTTGGTGATGCCGATAAAACTGTGGCTGCAAATGCAGCTCTGCAAAAGAAAGCAGAGAATCAAGCAAAATGGGAACAATGGGGAAATCTTTTTATGCATCTGGGTAATTTCTTTGGTACGGTTCAAGGTGCTCCATCGCAGAAGATAGAATCAGCGCAAGAACTTACTGATCGCCAGCGCAAGATAAGAGAGGCTACTGAGGCTCTTCGTGCCAAGGGATATAACCAGATGATGGTGAATATCTGGAAGGACCGTCAAGACAAGCAGGCTCAGATGCAGGCAGAGGCTGCTGCAAAGGCTAATGAGAAACTAGCAGAATATCGTGCATCACAGAAGAATCAAACGGATGCCCTCACTCCAGCTAAGGTTGAGGAAGTCTATCAATCAGCAAGAGAGCATTCTACAGGTGCAGACTGGAATGAATCAAAGAAGGAGACTGAGAACCAACTGAGAGACAAGAAGGGAAAGTTGTTGGACAATCAGGCTGAGGCTGCAGCTGCAAGGGCTGCGGATAGTCGTTCTCATGTTGCCGTGAATAATTCGACAACAGCAAGAAACAATGCTGCAACCAATAAAACGGTTAGAACAACGCCAAAATATTCTCAAGCAGAATATGGTAAAAGATTCATCAAATACTTTAATTACATGAAAAAGAAGGGAGGCAATAATCTTGCTTCTATTTATGAAGAAAAGTATGGCATTGGAACAAATGGAGCTAATGGTAAGCAGTGGGATGCAGGTCTTCAAAGAATGTTTGTTGATGATGTTGAAGAACAAGGTCTTGCACCTAAGAGTCTTGGTCTTGGCATTGGTAGCAAATCGAATAAAGGCAAAACGAATAAAGGTAAACATTTAAAATTATAATATGGACGATAATATAAAGAAATTACATCAAGCGTTAATTGATGATGGTTATGATGATGTTGGTACAGAGCAGGAGTTCAGAGACTATGTTTCTGACAGCAAAAATGTAGCTACACTTTATAATGCATTAAGTGAAGCAGGATATGATAATTTTAAAGACCAAAAATCTTTAGAGACATATCTTTCATCTAAGGCACCTGTTGCTCAAAAGCCTTCAACTCCTCAGAGTAGTGGGCAGAGCGTTTCTTCTCAGAAAAAAGAGCAGGCAGAATATCCTCAGGAGGTACTTGATGCTTTCAACTCTCCAGACAACAAGCCGGGCAACTTCAAGGACTTGGCTCAGTTGAACGATGAGTATCAGAGAGGTGTTCTAAAGAAACCTGGTATCATTTCGCAAGCACTCGGCATGATGCCGAAGGTGGATGCTGGTAATATCGGCAAGGAGCAGAAAATGGGTGGCATGATTGCCAATATGCTTCTTGGTGATAATATGCAGCAGTCACAAGACAATAATCAGCAGGTACAGCATCCTAATCAAGAGAATACACCAGCTACCGAGCAACCTAAGCCTACTTTGAAGGATGTGGATGCAACTACAGGTGCAGCTCCAGTCCAGCAGGTGGATGCTATCTATAATAAATATGTAGGCAAGGGCGATGCTTTGTCTGAAACTATGTATGACTTGATGGCTAGCGGACAGGCTCAGAATCAAGAGGAGGCACAAAATATGGCTATGGGAGCCATGAACCGTGCAGCAAGTCGCCTCGCTCAGCGAACTACCGATGAGTTTGTATCTAAGTTGGGTGATACCGTAGAAGGCTTGGACGAAGCTGTAATGAATGGATGGCATTCTCATGCTGTGCAGGACAACTTGAAGAAGATGGCTTCTCAGTATGGCATCATGAACAATGTTGCCGTGGATGAGAACGGACGATATATCACCCAGACGAATGGCTATGACCAGTTTATCAATGGTATGGTGAAGCCAGCTATGGTAGAAAGTCTTGTGAAAAAGTATGGAGAGAACTACCGCAAGACAGCAGAAGACCTCGCTACTCGTCTCTATTCAAATGATGAGGTTATTCAGAACCAGTTGATGAATCAGGACATCAATGATGCGCTTTCTGACGTTATCAGCAAGTATACCAGCACATCTGTAGCCAAGGCTATTCAGGATGCTGAGGCGGCTTCTAATGCGCAGATGGCGAAGTATAATGAACAGTCTAAGTATGTGGATGCGGCTTCTCCTTTTGCCATTGGTGCAATTGCTGAGGCAAACAAGACTCGCGACCCTCAGAAGATTTTGGGTGATTTGCAGCAGAAGTTTGGCAAACTCTACCGGAATCCGGAGTTCCTGAACGATATGAGCAATGCCGCATTCAAGGTGATGCAGCGATATGGTATGAATGGCACTCTGAGTGGTGATCCTAAGCAGTTCAAGCCAATGATCAATGCTGCCATCAAGAATGAGTTGGATCAGTTGGAGGTGAAGGGTATGATACCTAGAGGTAGCGCAGACTACATCTTGAAGACAGGTATCGAGAATACCATCATCGGCAAGGTATCTCGCAAGATTATGCAGACGGACTATCAGAACTGGCTGGAGGATATTGCCAATCAGCAGTATCAGCCGGGCTTCTGGGAGAACGTGGCTAGTGGTGCGTTGACTTTTGCAGGTGATGCCTGGAGTTATTGGCTACCGGGAGCCGCAGGTGGTAAGTTGACTAAGAGCATGATAGCCAAGGCAGAGGGTAAACTGGCTGGTGACCTGATGGCTAAGGGTATGGAGCGCAAGATGGCTGAACGAGCTGCCAAGGTGCTTATCGGCAAGAGTAAGGCCGCGGCTTTGAAGAGCGGAGCCGTGCATGGTGCTGTTACCTTTGGCGGTCAGTCTGCAATCTCGAAGCCTATTGATGAGATTTATCGTACTGGCCAGTTTGATGAGAATGGTAAGATTTACAATCCTTCTGTGGGTAAAGTTATCGCTAATACTTTGGGCGAGGTGGCTAAACAAAGTGCCGTAGGTGCAATCATGCAGGGTGGAACCATCGCTAACATGGTAGGTAAGGGCAGAGGCTTGGCTGCTAATATTCTGGCTGATGTTGGTGGTAAGGTTGCGGATTCCGGTATTATGACAGGTCAGCAGATTCTGGAGCGTATGGCGCAGGATCCGAACTTCAAGCCTACTGGCAAGGATGCTGCCGAGAGTTTCTTGGAGAGCATGGCGAACCTTACTGCTATCGGTTTGCCGGGCATGGTGGGCAAGTATGCTCGATTCAAGGACGCGAGGGAGTTTAACAAGAAGTTCGACTTCACAGATCAGGATATTGCCGAGTTGAAGAGATTCGGCTATGATGGTCTTCGTGATGCCTTCGAGAAGGTAGGTATCGGGGAGTATGCCGTGGTGGGTGAGAACGCCCAGCGACTTGATGGACAACTTACCCAGAAGTATATGGACCTGATGAACGACAAGAGCGTGCCGGAGGTGTTGAAGGCTAAGATGATGGCTGTTGTGGAAGGCAAGCGACCTTCTTCCTTCTCGCCTGTTGTTGATAGTGAGGTATATAGAGGTGACGATGGTAAGTACTATTTGGAAACCTATAATAAGGATGGAGGCGTAATCGACCGCAAGGAGTATTCTTCTCATGATGCTGCACGTAATGATGAGAAGAAACTGGAGTATGAAAAGACTCTTGGTTTGGCTTCTGTGCTGGAAGGTGAGTTCCATAATGAGTTTACCCAGGAGCATCTTGATGGTTTGTATAACAAGGCTGCCCAGAAATATAATATGGGTGAGAAATTGACAGATGAGGATAAGGCAGCGGTTTATCTTCATCAGAATGCTGGTGCAATCAAGGAAATCATGGATAAGCAGCAGAAGGGTGTTATCCTTACTGATGAGGAGCAGAAGCAGGTTAACGCCTACCGTCACTATTATGATAATGCTTTAGAGAACAGTTCTGTTATGAGGGAGTTTGTCAACACGTTTGAGGATTCCCATGATGTTGCGCGCGGTACACTTCGTAAGGCTTTGGAGTCGAAAGATAAGAAGTATGCGCCATTAGTTGAGTCTTATCTTAAGGAACTTTACAATTCCATCGAACTGAAACGTGAAATGAAGCAGACGATGGATGATCTCTACAATACTTCCCATGGTAATGAGCAGAAGCGCATTGAGCAGAGTGGTATTGAAGGAGAGAAGCCAGCTGCTCCTGTTGAGGGTGCAACTCCTATTGAAGGTTCAGCTGGTGGTCAGGAGCCTCCAGTTTCAGCAGGACCTGCTCCGTACCAAGATCGTACCAACTCCGTACCTAGTCCGAGTGATGCAAACTCTGCTGCAAACGTTGCAAACTCTTCTGCTGAGGTTGCTGCCTCTGATGCTTTTGTTATGGGACAGAATGCCTATAAGAATGGCGATTCAGAGACTTTGCAGGCTATCGGCTATAATAGCGATTTGGCTACAGGACGTTTGAAACGTGCGTTTGCTGACAATGAAAAGATGCCTGATATAGTAGCCAATGCCTATAATGAGGGTAGAGATATGGAGCAGTTTGTGGCTCAGCGTGCCAGTCTGACACCGGCACAGAAAGATGCTATCAGTAAGTATGTAGAGGCTATGGATGCAAAAAGGGGTGCTATTGATGCTCTGCAGCATGCTGATGATGGTTATGGTGATGCCCTGAAGGAGCAGCTTTGGCCATACCAGACGGAAGACGGAAACATCGTACCAGCTACTTTAGATAGTGGGAAACAGGTATTCCTAAAGAAAGACAACGAATATGGTGGAGCCTTTGTTGTTGTTCCTGATAAGCAGGGAAAGCCTACGATTAAGCAGATACCGAAAGCTGGTATTATAGAGAAGGGTACTCCTATTCCTCTTGATGAATACATCGAAAAAGCAGTGGCTCTGCAGAAGGATGCAAGAAATAAGCAGTTTATCAGCCAGTTTGATGGTAGTGGCTTGAAGCCGAATAATCAAGTAACAGTTGCCATGGAGGAGGGCGATGCTAATATCAACATGACCTTTGCCGGATATAGCAAGGACGGAAAGATTGTACTTACTGATGGCAAAGATTATCTTCCCCTATCTAAAGAAGAGTTTGCAGCATGGCGCAAGAATGCGCTCGACAATACCATTAATCAACATTTGGATGCCGAGGATGCTAAACGCGAGCAGGAAGCAGCTTCTCAGGCTGAGGCTGATAAGAAACAGCGTTATGCCAATGGCATCGTGGGGCTGAACGATGGCCAGCCGGACTATTCTTCTAAGGATACAGATCCAAATGTGGCGGCTGAGTATCTGCAGGAGCAGTTTGGGGAAGACCATGGCAAACTTTTGAATCTGGTTAATGGCAGCCGTGATGACATCAAAACGCAACTTGCCAACAAGAGAAAGGCTGCTATTGAATATCAGAACTGGCTTGATACCAATGCTGATCTTGACCCGGAAAAAGCTAAGAAGGTGGAGGATGAGTTGAGTCTGGTTAATGAGCAGATTACTGATCTTGATGCTCGTTTCAAGAACTGGAATACTATCCGCAACAGTGTGATGACTCCTGATGAGGTGAAAGCTATGAAGGAGGAGCGCAAGGCTGATGTAGAGAAGGCTGGTGTTGATGAATCTGCCATCGTGCCATCTGATGATTTTCATGTGCTCGTACTTGAAGATGAAGAATTGAAGAAGCAATATCCAACTATGGATAAGGCTACCGACTATATTACCTCTCAGCGCAAAGACCTCTATCATACCCAGGAGGATGTGGAGCGCAAGATAAATGGTGTGAATGATATGCTGAATCAGTATATCAATGGTGAAACAGAGCTGGACCCTAGCCAACTTATGGAATTGAATACTACAAAGGCTCAACTGGAGGCCCTGCAGACTAATTTGTCTGTTGCTGCCAAGGGTTTGAAGGCTCAGGCTAATAGACTCGGCAAACTCTACAAAACGGAAGTTAGCAAGCAGGAAATGGAGAAACTGGGCATGACACCTTCAGAGCAACGCAAGGCATTGGTGGCTGATGCGCTGAAGAAGAACGATATGAAAGCTATCCATGAAATATATAAGGATGCTTCCGTTGATGTGATGGACTTAACTCCTCAGACTCTTGAAGAGGCTGTATCAGAATCTTTGAGTCCTCATAGCTTGAATCCGGAATCTCTTCAATATGAGTTGGGCAAGAGCAATTTTAAGTTTGGTATTGGCAAGGGGTATGATTCTAATAAGTTCAATTATCTTATTGCCAAGAAAGGAACCGGTATGTCGGTTAACGAATTTGCCGTAAAGGTATATAATGACCTTCCTGTAAACTTGCTGGATATGGGATATTCCGATCAAGATGTTCGTAATGCCCTTCTTGATATGTTCAAGTCTTATGACAGCGTGAAGGAAATGAGAAATGTGGCTCTGATGAACCGCATAGCCGCTGCAGAAGATGAACTTTCAAGCGAGGAAGAGTATTACGAAGCACAGAAAGAGCGAGAAATTATCGAAAGACAGGCAGAAATTGAGAAATATAAATCGTATATTCACGAAAAAGAGTTATCTTTGCCGTCTGAAAACGAACTTGATCACATTTATGGGTTGGAATATGACCGCATGATGGAGATTGAGGATCGTGAACGAGAGTACAAACAATATGTTAAATCAATTTTACCAGAATTAGCTGATTATGATGACAGAAGCAATGATAAAGGATATGGAGGAGGCAGTAGCCTGGGTAGCGACTCTTCACGGAGAGGAGTTGATGAAGGAAATAGCCAAGGCGAAGAAGTTGGTAACGGAGAAGCATCTTCTGAGTCCGAGATTGGAGAGGGCTCTGATAGCGGACGCAAAGGGCGACAAGAGACTGGCAGCCTGGAACCTGGCAAAGGCTCAGCTGTTCGAGGCTCACATCTACCGCAAGAAACATCCTTCGGAGAACGTTTAAAGAGTGCCATTGCCGAAACTGAGACCGAACCTACTGAGGCTCAGAAGAAGGCTGGCAATTACAAAAAGGGTCATTTGTCCTTTGGTGGCTACGATTATACAGTAGAAACACCAAAGGGCGTGACTCGTAGCGGTAAGGACGAGCAGGGTAAGCCTTGGAGCGTGACCATGCACGATACTTATGGCTATATTCTTGGTAAAATTGGCGTTGATGGTGACCATATTGATATGTTCATCAATGATGCTGCAGACCTTGATACTTTTGATGGTAACGTTTATGTTGTTGACCAGGTGAACCCAGAGACAGGTGAGTTTGACGAGCATAAGGTGATGTATGGCTATCCTTCTGAGGAGGCTGCTACAGAGGCTTATCTTGCCAACTACTCCAAGGGCTGGAAGGGACTTGGTAAGGTTACTTCTGTGCCTAAGGCTACCTTTGACAAGTGGCTGGAGTCTTCTGACCGCAAGACTAAGCCTTTTGCGGAGTATGCTATGGTACAGAAGGAACAGGCGAAATTTGACCGCGATGTGAAGGAGGTGAAGCCGGAGAATCTGACGGAGGCGCAGAAGGTGGCTTATGATGCAGTTTCTACTATGCTTAAGAAGGCTGGCATCCCTGTGAAGGTTGTTAGCAATGAGGATATGGAGAAGGTGGCTGAGGCGCAGGATAACATGGCAGTAGAAATGCTTTTGAATGATCCTCGTCTTCGCTTCTATATCAAGACTCCTGAGCAGAAGGAGGCGGCCAAGGCAGCTTATGACTGGGCTGCAAAGAACAGACCGGACAAATTTAAGCAGTATGCCATCGTAAATATGGATAATCCGAACCAACCTCCTCAGTACTTTGAGAAGAAGGACTTAGCAGAGAAGTGGCGCAAGTACTATACCAATGCCTGGAAGATAGGAAACTACAAGGCATTTAATCTCAATAAGCCATTTGAGGAACAGATTAAGGACGTAAAGGGTGATGTTCCTAGCGAGTTTGACCCTTATAAGGCTGAATCTCTGCTCAATAAGAGAATCGAGTTAGAGAAGCAGATTAAAGAAACCGAGGATTCCTATAATGCCAAGAAGAAAGAGCGCGCAGAGTATCAAAATCAGTTAATGCAGGACTATATGGATCAGCATGGCTTATCTTCTGAGAACGATATTCCAGATGATGTTTGGACTGACTACAGGGATAAATCCTTTGAAAAGTATCAAGATACACTTGATGACTTGTTCCATAAGTATGTTGAGTTAGATAATCAGTTGAAGGCTGTTGCTGAGCCTGGAGTGCAGTATTTGAAGGGTAAGGGTGTGGTTTATGGCTACACTGATGGCAAGCAGATTGTGCTGAACCAGGAGCATCTGAATCCTAATACTCCTATCCATGAGTATCAACATCTTTGGCGTACTGCTGCCAAAAACATGAATCCGGAACTTATAGAGCATGGTGATAAACTCATCATGCAGACCCAGCTATTTGCCGATTTGAAGCAGGATCCTAACTATAATCATCTGACAGATGAGCAGATTTGCGATGAGGCTTTTGCTCGTTTGACCGGTGAGGATGGAGCTGCCATCCTGGAGCAGATGGCTAAGGATGCTATCAAGGAGAATCCGCTTGATACGGCCAAGGAACTGAGTGTTATCAATAAGTTGAAGGAGTGGCTGAAGAAGTTCTGGTATTGGGCACTTGATACATTTACGAAGTGGAAGCCTGAGGACATTAAGAAAATGACCTTAGAGGATATTCGTAACCTTGTGCTGAGAGACTTGGCGCAAGGAGTGGACCCACGTAAAGTGAAATCTCGCCTTACCAAAGACGATGCCATTTCCTTGCGCCAGCAAATGGAAGATAATGCGGAACAAGAGAGAGTCTTGGAGCATACGGAGGAGAATTGGCTGAAAGAATTTGGCAAAGAAGGGCGTGTCTCTACTCCTATTGGCAGTATCAAACTGGGTGAGAATCAATATAAAAAGGCTGGAAGAGAAGACCGAATCAAAAGATTTGGTTTGTTGAAGCCTACCTTGGAGCGTCCTGACGTTATCTTGGAGAAGTCTGCACCAAAAGAGGGTGCGGAACGACAGACTAAATATCTGTTCATCAAATCCTTTAAAAAGGCTGATGGAAACAAGATTCTGAACTATGAATCCATAACAGTAAAGCAGGGTGAAGAGGAAGTGGCGATTAGCGCACATCAAATAGAACCTTCGAAAGTTGTGAAAGAATTGACGGAATCAAAAGTGCTATGGAATCGTTTCAGAGGCGATTCTAATTCCTTGGGCGAGAATCAAGGTTCGGCATTAACTCCATCCGCAAATAACCCAAGCGGAAAGGATAGCGTCCTGAATCCTCATAGCGATGCAAAGATAAGAAATAATATCGAAACAGCCAAGGAAAATGGCGAAAATTTATCTGTGGAGGATAAAATAAAGGCTGTATCTCAGCAATTTGGGGTAGATGAGGCAGATGTGGCAATGTATGCCAATGCTATTAAGAAGGGTTCTACTGCTGAGGCTGCACGTGCCAGAGCCAACATTGAGCGTCACTTGATGCAGGTAAATGAAGGTAACATTTTCTCATTTAATGATGTTGTTAAGTACACCAAACCTATAAATGAAGCCTTGAAGGAGAACTTTGGAGACCTTGATGCCATGATCGAGGAGCGCGTACAGCAGGTGCAGGCGCAGCGTAACGCAATGGAGGCTGCTAGAAAGAGAGCAGAGGAAGAGGAAGCCAAGCGTCAAAAGCACTTGGAGGAACTTTCTTTGATTCCTGATGATCAACTTGACAAGCAGTATATGGATGCTCTTGCCAATGGTGATGATGCTACAGCCAGGGAAATGCTTGATGAGGCTGCCAGACGCAAGGGCTATGATGATACCGAAAGCGCATATCAGGGCGTAGGCGCATGGGCTGCACCGGGAAACCCTGGATATGAAAGCGACAAGGCGAGACGTGACGATTGGGAGTCTAGCGGTTCGGATGTGAACCTGGAGGATATAGCTTTGGGCTATACTCCTCAGCCAGATGATTACTTCTCTCACCCTGAGCGTTATTCGCAGAATACTCCTCATGGATTGGAATCAGTGAAAGCCATCAATACGGCTATTGATGCCATTAAGAATGGTGAGAAGGATGTTAAGGTGAAAGTTTATCGTGCTGTTCCTACTTCGGTGAAGGAAGGTAAGTTACGTAATGGTGACTGGGTTACTCCTTCTAAGAAATATGCCGATATTCATGGAAATAATCGACTGGAAGGCAAATATCGTATCATTGAAGACGAAGTTCCGGCAAATCAACTGTGGTGGGATGGTAATGACGCAAACGAGTTTGGCTTTGATGATGGCAAGGCGTATAAATACAAGAATGCCAAGAACAACAGAAAGTTGAACGACCTTGTTACCTATGATGATGAGGGTGACGTTATTCCTCCTTCTAAGCGTTTCAATTCTCGCAAGCAGGATGTTCGCTTCCATCGTGTGACTGAGCCGGAAGAACTGGATAGGCAGAATAACGGTATCGTGAAATCGCCTATCGTTGAGCAGAAGTTGCAGAAGCATCCTAAATCTCTGATGAAGGCTGGTACCTACTTTAGCGGTGGTGGACTGGTTGAGGAAGGCTTGAAGGGTATCATCGACCCAGTTGTGGCTGTAGAATATGACCGGAAGATAAGCGGTGTGTATCGTAACAACTTTGGGCAGCATATTGTTACGGCTGACGTGAGAGACGTGGACCCTAAGGAACTGGTGAAGCATATTGATGGTGAGGTTGAGTATTTCCATGCTTCGCCAGTATGCAAAAACTACTCGCAGGCCAAAAGTAATAGTGGTGAGGTAGAGCTTGACAAGGAGACTGCCAAGAGTACTGCCGACTTCATTGATGCCGTGAAGCCGCGAGTGGTGACTATTGAGAACGTCAAGGGCTACAAGGACTCTGAGGCGATGAAGATTATCACCCAGGCACTTGATAAGAATGGCTATACATGGGATTCTGATGTGTATAATGCCGCAGACTATGGTGGCTATACCAGCAGAGAACGACTGATTGTTAGAGCCGTGAAGGACGGAGAACTGCCTGAAAAGCCTAAGAAGCAACCACGCAAGAGTGGATGGCTAGAGGCTGTGGAGGATATTCTTCCTACCCTGACGGAGAAGAAAAACGGTGTGGCACCATGGATGGATGCCAGACTGAAGGCTGACGGAATCGACTGGCAGAAGGTGGAGAAGCCTCTTTATGTAATGGGCAGTGCCTATGCCGATGGAAAGATACCTCATGCCTATGGTGATGAGATTCTGCCAACGTTGAGAACTAAAAGCGGAGACGTAATCATCATGCCGGGTGGAAAGGTGTTGCGTGCTGATGGCAGGGTATTGGCTAGGATTACCGGACTGGGCGATGACTATCTGTTGCCTAAGACGGAATCTTTGGCGCATACAATCATTGGCAATGGTATTCCGGTGCAGTTGACCCAGGGCGTGATTGCTCCTCTGCTGGATAAGGATGACTTATCGGGCAGAAATGTGCTGGCACGACTTGGCAGCTCTATCTTTAAGAACAACTGGGATGCTGACAAGCAGAAACAGGTGAGTGACCGGGTGGTGAACACTGCCAACAAACTGGGTGGTGCTGAGGCTACGGTTTACACTTCTGTGGATGAGGTTCCTGATGCTTATCTGAGTGATGTGAAGAATGGGGCTACCGGATGGTATGACCCTACTACACACACGGTGCATGTTTATCTGCCTAACTGTGCTGATGCCAACGAGGCAGAGAGAACAGTGCTTCATGAAAAGATAGGCCATGAGGGTATGGAAGTACTTCTTGGTGGCGAAGATGGCGTGAGAAAGTTCGCCAACTTCGTTTATAATTCTGTCGCAGCAAGCACTCGCGGCAAGATTCTGGAGATTACCAACAAGTATGATCCGGACTGGAAGAACCCTGACCGCATGAATGTTGGAACACAGGAGTATATTGCTCGTCTTGCAGAGGAGGGTCCTAAATCAGCAGAGGACTTTACTCTTTGGACTAAGATAAAGCATTACCTTATCCGATTATTGAAGAAACTGGGTATTCGTGTGCCTGGACTTCTCAATGACAAGGATTTGAGATACTACCTGATGAAGGCTGGTAAGGCTCTCCATGTATGGGACGAAATGCCTCAGGAGAAGCAGGAAGCCATGATGAAGCAGGCTAGCAATGCTGAAATCAAGGATGCACTATCTGATGGTGCAGGTAAGGGTAAACCACGCCAGAAGAAGGGTGAATCCCAAATCGCTTATATTAAACGTAGAAAAGAGTGGGAAAAGTGGAAGATTGCCCGAGAAGACACGGAAGACCCAGAGCCACCTATGTTCTATGACTTCGACAAGGATGCCGAGGGTAAGAAGGAATGGGAACGCTTAAACAAAGAATGGCGTGATGACCATCATCTGCAAGGAGATGAAATGCCGATTAAGCCAGAACGAAAGGAAGGCGAGACGGACGAGGAATTTTTCCCTCGTTACAAGGAGTGGGAGAAGTGGAACGATGCCATGGGCGACAAGGAGAACCCGATGCCTGATATGTTCTCGTTTGAGAAACAAAAGCAGGACGAGGCTAGGGCGAACTATGAGAAATGGCTGACTAGACACGAACTGAACGAGCAGAACAATGCCGACCTTGACTTGTACGAGGGCAAGATTTACCCGGCAGAGACCAATCCGGAGGCTGATGCCTTGGAGCAGCGAGTGATGCAGGACTTGGCAGAGGTGACCAGTACGGACGTGAGCAAGGAAGGTGCTGCTCGTAGCGTACATGATGCAGTTATCTATCGTAGAAAGAACATAGAGAGTGCATCTGCAAATGATGCTATATTTATCAATAGTGTCAAGCAAGAGCTTAACAAGATGGCAAATGCTAGCTATCTTGGTAGAAAGGCTGATGCCATTGCTGATGTCGTTAAAGAAACTGTAACTGGCAAAACTCCTAAAACTCAGGCAAAGAAAATGGCTGAGGCTATACCTTATATTATAGAGGCTCCTAGAAGAATGCGTGATATTGCAGATGAGATGAATGCGGTTGGTGCTTTTGAAAACGGACATATTCATGTGACAGCAAATGACATTGATGCTATTCAACCATTTACAGAAGAGTTGAGGAATCTAGCTTCAAAGAATCATAAGGTAGAAAAGGATGGCAAGGAAACTATTGTTTATGACGATGTTCCTTCTATGACAGAAGTCGCAAGTAAAATGGCTAAAGCAATTAACGACAATCATCAGGGCGAAGAAGGCTTTGTTCCTATTGACGGTACAGACATCTTAGCTGAGCATGTATTGCCGGTTGTATTGAAGCGTATTGTTCCAAATGGTATTGAGTATAAGAATCTGAGTGAAGAAATGCAATCTCTCCTTGATAAAATCAGAGAATGGTATGATAAGACGTTCACTTGGTTAAAAGATAGTCATACTGTAAGAGAGGACATAGGCTATACTAAAGACTATGTAAACCATCGGTGGGACAAGGAAAAAAGCAATGATAAGGCTTATGCTGATTTGGTGGAAGGAAGACAACGTACAAAGAGTCCTAATGAAAAGCCTCGAAAGGTAAGTACTTATATGGAAGGTGTTGATGCTGGACTTGTGCCTAAGACAACTGATATATCAGAGTTGTTGGCTTACTACAGCCAAAGTAACATTGAGGCATTCGCAAACAAGACGTTCCTTCAAGAATTGAGTGGAATCAATGTGATAGAACGCAACAAGGATGGTGAGATAACCAGTAGTATGCCATTGTTGTCCAGTATTCAGCCAAAAGAAATGATGGTAGATGAGAACAAATATACACCTTATGTTGTTCCAGGTATTAATACCGTTTGGGTTTACAACCAAGGTAAGATATTCAACAAATCTGCCGAGGATTGGTTTAATGCTGCATTTGGCACTGTAAAATTACCAAAAGTTTTGAAAGGTGTCAAGAATGCAATGAGTATAGCTAAGACCTTAGAACTTGGGTTCTCTGGTTTCCATGCTGGAGCTTTGACCGAGGTGTATGCTGTTCAAAATTCTGCTGAATTTGGACCAGCAAAAGCTATGGCTTACTTCATGAAGTATCTTATTACAGACACAGCCAAGAATCATCAACTTCCTGCCTTTGCAAATCCTGATGTATTCAAGGAAGCTGCTAAACATTTGGTGAAGTTCGGCTCTGCTTCTGACTATGCAACAGCTGATATAGAAAACCTCTATGAAAAGGTGCATTCTTATGTAGCAAGACTTCATTCTAAGTTAGTTGAGGGTAATGTGGCAATGAAAGCAGGCTCTTCCGTAACCTTCCCTTTGGAGGTGGCAACAGAGTTGTTAAAGATGTCCCAGAAGGGACTTGATGTAGCTCTATGGAGTTATCTGCATGATGGTTTGAAATTGGCAACTTATCAGCTACGAGCTGAGCGTACAAGGGAAAGAGCCAAGAAATTGGATTGGAATGAAGATATGCTGAATAAGGCATTGGACGAAGATGGTCAATTCGTGAATGATATGTTTGGAGGTCAGCACTTCGATGTGCTTGGTATTTCCAAAAAGATGCAAACGATTCTTGATTTCATCTTCTTATCGAAGGACTGGCTTATCTCAACAACTAGACACGCATTGTCTATCTTCGGCTATGGCTCAATTTGGAATGAGGCAAGTATCAAGAACTTCTGGGAATATTACAAGCATGTTCTTGGAAAAGGTGAAATGACCAAAGGAGACTATTTGAGATTGTCGCGTTCAAAATCTGGCCTTCTTTGCTATGGTGTCGGCTTCATGATAGGATATGAAGGCTTGTCACAGCTGGTTAATGCTGCAATGAGAGCATGGGACGAAGAAAAGCAGAAGGAGAAGGCTGATGAGATACGTAAGACAAATCCTAGCTACAAGTCTCCATACGAATTAGCATATCCTGATGGTATGCACTGGTATGACTACCTGATGCGTGGCAATAGCCTTGGGCAACAGAGCAAAATCTTTATGGGTCGCTATGCTGATGGAACAGAAATGTATATCCGTCATGGTAAGCAATTCAGAGAGATACCAGAGTTGTTCTTTGATGCCAAAGATAACTTTGCTATTCCTGGTCCTATGGTTAGACGCATGTACGGAAAGTCAAGTCCATTGCTAAGAGGAATGATAGATACCTATAAATGGTATTTGTCGCCTGATTATGCAGATAAAGAAATGCAGAGAAAGTATGGCGAGAATCTTGGCTTGATTCCGAAACTAGCTTCTTATTATGTTCCGTTTGCCGTTCCAACTCAAAAGGATAAGGAGTTTAAGATGCTTGATTTGGTGTTTCCTTCTTCCAAGGGATTCTCTAGATATAAGGCGCAGGATTACTTCAAAACCTTTATTATGTCAGAGGATAAGCAAGGTTTAGCCATGACTTACAACGCTTGTGTACAGAATGGCATCGACCCAGAAGAACAGTTGAAGGCTGCAATCTCTTCTGTGAAGGCGTTGGAGGCATCTGAAATGCAAGACGGTGTTACCTCTCTACAGGTAGCTAGCGAACGCTTCGATGAGGCTAAGAGTATCACCGAAAAGAAGAAGATGCGCCAGAAGATGAAGAAATTCCTCTCTCAGAGCGACTACAAGGCATTCACCCAGAAGGAGGCACTGGACATGGTGCAGAGCTATCTGAATGGGGAGGATGATTTGAAGGAGATGGAAAAGGCTGAAAACAAGTACTTGATGAAGGCGAAATCGGAGGATGTGACCGAGGACTGGAGAATACAGAACGTCTGGAACGGAACAATGGATACTTATCAGGAGTATCAGCGTTTGAAGGATGTTGATAAGGCGAAGGCAAATGCCTTTAAGAACAGCAAGACCAACAAACGACTGTTTGCGGCCAGAAAGGCTATCTCTGCTGCAAGAAGGAAGATGAATAAGGCTAAGAAGCAAATGGATGGTACAAACGATGCTGCCAAACTGGTAGAGATCCGGAATGCCAGAAAGGAACTTCTTAAAAAGTTAAACGGAATGGAGTAGCCTTCGGGCTACTTCACTCTAGGAAATGTTCTATTTTTCCGAAAATAGGCTTTGGCCAATTCGTTTTTATGTTCAATATTTCCACTCATAGAAAAAGGGACTTGCTTCACAGCGAGTCCCTTTTTGATAGTTATAAAAAATCTAATTCCAAATAAATTTATAATAGTTATGATTAATGAATCATTTGTGTGTTTTAACTTGAAGATGTTGGAGCGATGTTATCCGAGAGAAGTACCAGATGCATTTTCTGGTTCCTTTTTCTTTGGTGTTGCCCAGCGTATGTAATCAGCCATGCTGTCATCCATGCGCTGCTGCTCACTCTTTGGATTCTCCCTCTTTTCCTCGCCCCAGAGCCTTCGGGCAATATCATCCAAACACCACTGCCAATCGTCTCGAAGAGTGATGACCTTGGAACTTGGCATGATGGTGACATCTGCCTTTGGTGGGTCAACATGCTTGGTGTTGCCATCCTTATCGGTCTCTTCCTTGGTACTGAGAGAGGCGAAAGGCACATTGTTGTCGTTAAGGAACTTCTCCACATCCTCCTTTTTGTTTTCGCAGAGAAGAATGCAGACGGAAACCTTATTTTTCTTCAATGTGGTGAGGGCTTCTTTCGCCTTGCCTACCATGGAGAGGTTGCCTTTATCATCTTTAGTAATGACGCAGGCTTCATGTACATTGATTGATTTACCCATGATTTAAAACGTTTTAAATTGAAATGCGGAACAAAAATAAGGAGAAAATATGAAAAAGTAATGTTAAGTTGCGCAACTTATCACTAATAAGCGAGAAAAATGCGGTATTTTTGGCGAAAAATTAAGAATTATGGTTGACAATCATGTAATAAATGACATATCGAACTATGCAGAGCCGGGACCAGACTCACTTGAAGGAGTGAGCCGGGAGCGGTTTACGCAGAGCCAAAGTAATCTTCTGTTGCTGCAATGGGCTTGCCAATACTTCTATGATGGTGCAGAACTGAGAAAGAAGTGGAAGCGAGCGCAGGACTTCGTGATGGGAAGACAGTTGGAAGAGCTGATAGAATGGAACGGAAGAAAGATTACCATCCGGCAGTATATGGAACTGAAAGGTATGCCAATACTCGAATACGATGTAATCGGAGACAAACTTCTTTCGCTCGTAGGTCTTGTGCGCCAGCAGCGCAGTACTGCTACATGTAGTGCCGTGGATCCAAACGAAGAAGACTATATCAGTTTCTTCAATGAATATCTTCGTCAGAACGACAACTCGAACGACAGGCAAGAGTTAGATGCGAGAATGTTCTATGCCTTCTGTATCTTCGCCTTTGTGGGCATGAAAACCTATTATGGCAGAAGGGATGGCAAGAATGGCATCTTTGACTATTCTGTAGACATCTTTAAGCTAGCTTTACCACCTTTCTTTAAGTATGACCTGAGCGATGTGGAATTTATTGCTGAGGCTCATGATCTGACGTGGAGAGAGATTATTGCTACCTTTACAAATGGAAGCAAGGAAGAGGTTAATAAACTCAATGAAATCTATCTACAGACGCAGCACCATTTCGCGCCCGAGCAGACTTATCACCCAACTGGTGAAGCCCAGTATGCCGGAATAGATGATTTCACCCATTCTTCAGTAGTAGGCAAGTACCGGGTATTGGAAATCTGGACAAAAGAAACCAGACCAGCCATTTGGGTACATGACTGGGAGAGTGGAGATTGCGGCTATGCTTCTCCTGACCAGCGAGCCTTCTACGAGGAGAAGAAACGCAAGATAGAGGAATCCAACATCATGAAAGATGAAAATGGTCTACCTGTGCTCGATGAGAATGGTGAGCCTATCTATTATGTAGACCCTTCAGAACTTAAGACCATCGAAATTAAGGATGAGGCTGAAACCTACTGGTTCAGAAGATATATCACACCGAATGGCTACCTGCTGGATGCCAGGGAATCACCATACTATGTGCTCAGGGACGGATTCAGAACCTCTATCCATCCATACACCTTTGTGGCTTATCCTTGCCTGAATGGTGAGATAAGAAGTTTCTCTATGCGTGCCGAGAACAACCAGCGCACCTTGAACCATTATATGATGATGATTAATTTTATCGTGGCCAATGGTGCCAAGGGTACGATGCTTGTGGACGAAAATGCTCTGAGCGAGAAACAGAGCATCGATGAAATGCAGGTGAACTATACCAAAACGGATAGTATCATCTTATGGAACTCGAAGAACGGAGGCAAGCCACCGCAGACTTTGGTCAACAAGAGTATTCCGGCAGGTGTTGACTTCATGGTGAACTTTGCCAAGACGATGGCAAGCGAGGGAAGTGGTGTGCAGGGTGCTCTACAAGGTCAGCATCGGAATACCAGCGGTAAGCAATACCAGTTGGAAAGAGAATCATCATCTACCACCATACAGGACTTTGTTGAGAGTTTCAACAACTTTAAGGTACGTGTGGCCAAGAAGAAACTTTACCTGATACAGGAATTTTGCACCGATGCGGACAGCGTGAAACTGACAGGTGATGAATTTGAAATTCACTTCAATTCAGAGACCATGAGGGATATGGATCTAGACGTAGCCATCGACCTGGATGCTTACAGCCCAATCGTCAGAGCCACGAACAACGATATGGCTTGGAACTTCATGACTAGCGGTAAGATGGATCCATATACGATGCTTACGGTAGGGCAATTCCCTGGTACGAGCAGAATGAGGAAGTACTTCAAGGAACAGTTGGAGAAGCTACAAGCCATGCAAGCGCAGCAGCAAGCGAATGGCGAAATGCCTACAGCAGGAGTTGAACAACAGCAGACTGGTACGCCTGCAGCACATCTGAAAGATGTAAACGATGGAGCAAATGATTTGGCAGTTCTTCCTTCGGCAGCTATGTAGAAAAGAAGTTCTTAGGTAATTCATAATATTGAACGAAATGTTGTTCAGTTCTTAGATTAGATTATTTTTTAGGTTTATTAGTTTTTAAGGTTATTTGATTGTGGTGAAGAGGAAGCCGTGATGGTCTCCTCTTCTTTTTGTTTAGTCAATACCATGTCTCTTCTTGTATAAGCGTAACTTAAACATCGGGGTAGAAACTCGGTACATGTAGTATTCTTGCCATTGCTTCAACTTTTTTGCTCTAACCTTGTTGTCGGCATCGCAGCCGATGGCTCCCCACTTGGAAGGAGTGTAGTAGTAGGAGGCAGCCTTGATGTCTTCTACGTTTTTGAAATAGCGAGTGGCTTTCCACTTGCCCATCTGGACTAATCTTCGATATGCGAGCATATCCTTTCTGTTGGGATCATAAGTCATGATCGCAAAATCTTTATGCGACTTGTCGTAGAGCATGTAGAAGCGAGGCGCGCCGCATTCTTTATACTTGGCAATGGTTGCCTTGACTCCTTTTTGCCACATGCGTGTGGCACGGAAGAGTTCGATACGAGTGACGATAGGCTGGTAGATGGCTATGAGCATCTTACGCAGCAGGTTAGAATAACTTTGTTTCATTTTTCTTTTTACTTTTAATTATTAACTTATATGGACAGGCGATAGAATCGCCTGGAACGGTGACTATACAGGGGACGGATCATGTTGCTGGCTAGATAGAGGCTAGCTGCCACCACCTATTCCGGCCAAATCAGCTACTACTGGTGGGCGGTTGCGGAGACGTTCACGTTCTATCTCTGCCTTTGAACGGAATGGAACGATTTCCGGTGCTGGCATATCCTTTTCTAAGTAGAGGGCTATGGCTCTGGCCATGACACGGTCATCATGCTTACCGGCTACGGCTCCATAGCAATCGTTCTGCTTGTAATAGAGGAAGTAGGTACATTCGTCTATTGCCGCAAGTTCTCGCTCCATATAGCCACCATCACGGATGATGCGAGCCATGGTCTTCACTACTGCAACCTTTGTATTCTTGTTGGTGTTGAATCCCCATTTCATTTCGATATTCTTCACCTTCTTCAGTTTGGACTGTGATGCGCTATAGAGATTATCGTATAGAGGCAGAAGGATAGGGAAGAACAGCTCTGACTGATTACCCTCAGTATTGTTCATGCGCGAGTAGGCAGTATTGTTCTCAATGACCAGATAAGCATCATTATAGAAATGGGCAATCTGGGCACAGCGCATAGCTAGCTGATCGGCATCGCAGTGACCATGCCATTCAGCTACGATTTCCGGTACACCACCATAGATTTCATCGTAGCGGTCAAGGACTACAATATCTGAGAAGTCACTGGTTTTGTGAGAACCACCAATATCGCAAGCTACGATATAACGATGTCTGACAATCTCGGAGCTGTCTGGTCCAGCCCACACCTTCAATGGTCCGCCTGAACGCTCGATGAAGCGGATATTGTCCATACAAGCATCATCGGCAGCATCATAAGAGTCACCTTCAATGTCACCCACCATGATAGGCTCAATACCCTTGCAGTCCTCTTCCATTTCCTTCAACTTGTATGGATCGAAGACAGTTGTACCTGAGAATAGGAAGGCTTCAACATCATCAGAAGGGAACTCCTGACGCATATCGTCAAGAGTCTCATACTCCTTGGACTTCTCAATATACCAATGGATGCCCTCGAAAGATGCGCCTTTACATTCGTAGAGCCACCAATAGTACTTACCATGACCTTGCTCGTCATTGCGATTCTTCCACAGCCAGATGGCGAAATCGGCACGTTCATCCTCGGAAGCAAATGGCAATATATATTTTTCAATTTCGAACCATGCCACAAAGACAGGAGTAAATGCTGACAGAGGTTTTCCGTCTTTGTCTACTGAGTTTGCGGCTACCCAGGCATCGTGGAACTCGTTTTCTCGTCCGTTAGGCGTTGACTCTCTGACGATGAAAGTTAAAGGATCTGGCTGAATAGATGATGATGCTGCCTTGATCACCTTAGCCGGAGTCCACTCTGTGGTGTTAGGGAAGAAGGCTTCCTCTGTGATATGAGCAAGGGCAGCATCACCAGAACGACAAGATTCTGGGTTACGCGCAGAACCCGTCTGTATCTTGCAATCGCGTGGAATGAGATACTTGATATTCTGTATGGTTCCTGATGTCTTGATTTTGCGAGGGTCGTTCTTGAATGGTACACCAATGTCGTAGAAGAGCCATGTTGGAATGGCATTAATTAGCTTCTCGTACATATCGAATACCTGTGTGGCAGATGAAGACTGGTGACCAACGATATTACTATTCCAGTTTGTCTTCCAGAAGATCTGCAGCCATGCCATGTAGATGTCGGTGAGGGTAGAACCACCCCATTGACGGCACTTCAAGAGAATGACACGGATATAGTGGTACTGACTGTGTAGGCGTAACTGTTCGAAGACCTTGGCTAGTTTAATCTGGGCATTGCGAAGGAGAAAAGGTATATCTTCACCTCCATCCTTATTCTTGATTCGGGCGTATGCGTAGGCGAAGAAATAGAAATCATGCTTACAGCGCAGGCGGATGAGATACCGGAAAACTGCATCGCGAGCCTTCTCTTGACCGAAGTCGGGCATGTACTTATCGCAAAAGGCCTCTATAGAACCACATTTGATGATGGCGCAGAACTTCTTTTCCTTCAACATTTCTACCGGTAACCAAAGCTTCTTTCCATTCAGGAAATCTGTGATGACGCATTCGAATCGAAGTCCAGGGGCATTTTCTCCAGTAATGGGACGATAACTAGCGAGGAGACTTTTGAGTCTTCTCTTATCTTCTTCAAGAATCTCTTTGAGTTTCTTATCAGAGATCTGCTGCTGAGGTCGAACCTTTAAGGAGGATTTTGCTACTGGCATTCGTTATATATAATAATGTTAAGTGTTAAATGTTAAGTGTGTTGGCATGTCGGATAAATCTCTCTGCCTTGGCATAGATGAAACCTAAACAGAATAGGACTATGTGGAAGATACCAGCTATGTAAGGGAGAAGGAAACCTATAGCCATACCGAGCATCATCTGCCAGAAGTAGATTCGATGATACCGGTAATACCATTGCGCAGAGAATCCCATGAAGAAAGAAATCAATACGGATGCACCCAATACAGGTAATGCCGGATAGTATATGAACGACAACAACACGGAGCAGAGCCAGGCAGCCAGTAAGCGATGGAAGCGGAACTGATGATGAACCATCAATATGCACCAGCCGTTGATACCCCAGTGTATAAAGTTCGCATGCCCAAACATATAGGCGAAATGGGTGTATAAAGGCGATGATGGCGATACTGCCAACGAAGCGTGCAGCGGAATGATGAAAGCCATCAGGAGGATGATGAGGAGAGTAATATATAATGTACGCATACTGGAAGAGATTTATCGAGTTATGAATGATGTTTTCTTATTGCGGAAATAATTGTTTATTTTCATCTGTATGTAGCGTGGAGCCATACCCAAATTGGGCGCAGGAAGATCCAGGCATACATACACAAGATTTTTGGTATTGTATTCCTTGTATTGATCCATCTGCCGGAGACGCAAGAAATCCTGATAGAAATCTTCAAAGAGTTTTTCTTTCATGGCTTGGTATTTGCCGAATTTAGGCTTTTCCCCCTTGATGCGTTTACATACATACCGATAGGCTGTGCTATCGGCAAGATAATAGCAAGAGGCAGGCATCTTGGCGATGTAATCGCATATCTTAGCCATGGTGGTAGGATATTCTACCATCCTCTTGGCCTTACGAAAGAGCAGATACATTTCTTGATCTCTTTTAAGGTAAATTTCGGATATGGAATTTAGATGTTTCATACCAGCAAAATTAATTCATCAAGATGCAGAACTTATCACAAAGTAATGCGAAATTTTGCTTAATTTAGCACACAAATATTAAAAACGAACGTTTATGGCAAAAGAAACGATTGATAATCAGAATGTTAAATCAAAGCGAGATTCTTTCAGAGAGCGTCTTGCTCAGCGTTATCCGGACTTGAATATGGACGATGATGAGGCTGTTTATGGTCAACTTTCGACCGATTACGACCAGTATGACCAGAATAAGCAAAAAATGGATGACTTCAACAAAATGTTGCAAGACAACCCTCATGCTCCAAGTCTGGTGACAGGTCTTATGACCAAGAAAAATGCAGATGGCAGCGACTTCAATTTTATCGATTTCATTATTGATGAAATGGGTCAGGACTATATTGATGCCATCAATGGTGATGAGAAGGCTAAGGCACGCTTGAAAGCTAGCGAGAAAGAGAAACTTGAAGCCAGCGAGAAACTTGCAAAGGGCAATGAGCAACTTGCTGCCAATATGAAGCTGGAAGATGCCGAACTTGACGCTGCTATTAAAGAAGCGAAATTGAAGCCTGAGGCGATTACCGATTTGATAGAATGGATTTACAAGCGTAGCGATGATGGCGAGGATCACGATGATGATGGTTTCGTATGGCGTGCAGCTCGTTATGATCTGAAGAAAGAAGACTTCTTGCGCCTCTTCCAAATTAAGGACTTCGACAAGGCTGTGGCTGATGCAGAAGAGCGAGGCTACAAGCGTGGCAAGAACGAGAAGATTGACCAGCAGAAACAACTGCATGATGGCAAGCAGGGCGGCAAGAAAAACATCAACATCGATGGTGGCGGTGGTGCGCCTTCACTTCCAAAAGAAAAGAGCCGTACAGAACAGGTGTACAGCAAGATGATTGGAATGTAGAATTAGAAATTTATAATTAATAATTTTAAATGTATAGATTATGAAACAGTTTAAGAAATGGTTTGGTTTCATGATGGCGATGCTCGTCATGATCCTTAGTGGTGGAAGCTCTTATGCAATGGCAGAAACGGCTCCACCTGTACCAGGTGGTGGTATTCCTGCTGGTGCAGGTGGCGGTGGTGCGACAGGTCCTTTGGATGGTCCCGGTGTAGGTGGTTCCGGTCCTCAGTGGCAGGGTGCTAGTCAGGAGCAGCAGGAAATAATGGGCAACTGGGACTACTATGTTGCTCATGTTAACCCGACAGTCGTAGAGATGAAACTGGAGAGTTGTCCTATTGATCAGATTTTACGTGCATCTAAGAAAATGACTCCTATCGACTCTGTTCGAGTAGAATATTATTCTATCGGTCAGAAGCCTATCATGTCAAAACTTACGACTCAGGTTAATAAGCAGACCAATGGTAATTCTGTAACTTTCATCGTGGAGAATCCGGCAGCTTTCGATAATGGTGATGTTATTATGGTAGATGGCATTTATGGCTATGACGAGACTGGTACAAACAAGAGCACTTTGATTCCTCTTCAGTTCCGTGTAATCAGCCATGATAATGACAATAACCCTATTGCCTACGCTCTGAATGGAAAGAAAAACCCTTCGCGCGGCAACCGTGACTTTGAAGACAATATTCCGGTAGGTACAACTCTGATGCGCCTCGGAAGAGCCGCAGGCGAGAAAGAGGTTGAAACTGGTAGTTATTACTCTATGCCAGATAAGAGCTTCCAGTATTGTCAGCGATTTATAATGCAGGTTGAAGAGTCTCTTATCAACCGCATGAGTAAGACTCAGGTAAAATGGGACTTCACACGACAGGAAAAAATGGCTATGGACGATATGCGTTATGGCCAGGAGCGAAGTGGTCTGTTCGGTGTAAAGAGCATGTCGAATGGTGGCGAGAAAGTTGGTTTGACCTATACCATGGGCGGTATTTACTGGGAAGCAGGCAAAGACTTGCAGATTGGCCATTGGGCTGTCAAGAAAGATGAGAATGGTGAAATTGTTAAGGCAAAGGTAAAAGTACCTAAGCCAGGTGGTACCGGTGGCGAAACTGTAGAGCAGGAAAAAACAGTATATGAGTATGTGATCAGCGAGAAGGAACTTTCTGCTTTTATTGCAGCAGTATTGAAGGGTGCTGGTAACTCCAGCCGTACGAAACTTCTCTTCGTTGACAACTTGATCTATCAGGCATTTGCTAACCTTCGCTCTAACAAGCGTATCATTACCCAGACAGAAAAGGACTATCAGGGTTGGAAACTTGATTTTGAGAAGTTCGAGAGCATGGGTACAAAGATTCTGATTTATCGTCACGATGCTTTTAACTCCTGGGGTATGGATGGTAGAGCGTTCTTGCTGGATGCTCGTTATCTTGACAAATACGTATTCGGTGTATGGAGCAGAAACGAGTTTAACGCCAAGGATCTCTTGATTCGTAACACAGCAGGTGTTGTGATGGAGGAGTATAGCTGCTGGGTACTGACCTTCCCTGATGCTCATGCGCGTGTAGCCCGACCAGTCTTTACTGGTGATGGCGTGACAGATGAGCAGATTCTGGAGGCAGCGTAATCATCGTATAGGAAACTGATAGTTTTCTACATATATCAATCTAGGGGATAGTTGAGGCTAATGCAGTCTCACTATCCCTTCTCACCATAAACACAAATAGATATGTATAGATTTGTAGCTAAGAGCATGCTCATTTTTGTGGTGACTCTGCCGAGCGGACTGATCAAGAACATTGAGTTTGAGCGGTGTGGCAACGATGCCTATTCGTACATTACGGATAACAAGCAGGTGGCAGAATGCATCAGGAAACATCCTCTTACGAAGGCAGGCCGTATCATTGATGAGAGCCAGCCGGAAGAAGTGCAGATTCAGCAACAAAAAGAAGAGCAGGTGAAGGACGAGAATGCCCTTCATTTCGAGAACATCACCAAGGCCAAAAATTATCTCCAGAAGACGTATAAGGTAGATGTAAGGAAACTGAAATCACCTGAGAGTGTGAAGGATAAGGCTAAAGAGCTGGGTGTGGTGATTGAGTTTTAGTTTGTAGTTTATAATTTTTAATAGGTTTCTTGCTTATGGAAGTTCTTATGAGTGACCTTGTGAAGGAAATGCGCATAGCTATGGACGAAGTGGTCCATGATGAGGTGAATGACATCATTACGGATGATTCGGACAAGGAAATGAAACAAGCTATCGAGACAGCTGCACAGCAGCTATTGCTGCAAGCACCACCGCAGATGCTACAGCCCCAAAGAGTAGTGGCTTCACTGAATGAAAGCGGTAAGCAAGATTACGATGCCATTCAGACGCAATACACCGATGGGCATGGTAGCCTGGTGATACCAGACGATTGGCTGAGGCTCGTAGAGCTGAGGCTGAAAAGCTGGTCTTCTTCGTTGGTGGCATTGATGGACCCAGGAAGCAAGGAGGCTCAGATGCAAGCCTCTCGATGGACGAGGGGGACACCGCAGAAGCCGAAGGGAATGATAACCGTTTCGCCTACTACAGGAAAGCGAGTGCTGATGTACTGGACAGCTGGACGGTATTCTGCTAAACATGATACGCCTACCAATAAGGTGTATGACCATGAAGTGGAGCTGTTTACATACGTTCCTTATCAAAAGGTGGAGGATGTGCTTGCCGAAGATAAGGAAACGGTGACTGACCAGAAAATCATCCTAGCCCTGACTGATGAGTGCAAGAAGTATCTCATTTATCGTGCCATCTCCATCTTCTTGATAAGTAAGAAGGAGAGTGAACTGGGCGAGAAGTATAACCAATTATCACAAATTTAACAAGATATGGCTAATGATATAGACAAAACAAGTCCTCACTACAAGGGGGAGTTTGGCAGTATCTACGAGGTGAACCAGAAGTTTCCTTCGGGAGGCGTGGAAGGTGACTACGTGGCTATTGATGGTTGGGCGCATTACTGGAATGCGGACAGAGGTACTTGGTGTGTGAATGCTCAGAGGGATAGCTACTGGGATGAGCTTATCACCAATATCATCGAACATTTCAAGACCATCAAGGGTGCTACCTACATGGGTGTGGCTTCTACTGACACAGTGCCAGATAGTTCGGTTGCAAAGATGTTTTATTTTGCGCTACAAGGTGGAAAATATGCTAACTTTGGGAATCAAGATGTAGCACAGGGCATCAATGTGCTGCTGACCGAGGACGGTAAATCTTGGACTGTACAGAGCCTTGTTTCCGTTGCACAGGAGCTTGGGGCTAGTACGACTATGCTTGTGAGCCAGAAGGCAATTACTGATGCCATCAATCGCAAGGCTAATACGACCGATGTGGATGAGGCTTTAGCAAAGAAAGCAGATAAGGAAACGATGAACACGGAACTTGCTAAGAAGTTTGACAAAGTTTCTGTTGTTCAAGAAACTGGGACGGCTACAGATAAGGTTATGAGCCAGAAGGTTGTGACCGATAATCTCACGGAGCTGCAAAATACGGTCTTTCCGCTAGAGGTGTCTTTGTCTTTAGACAAGTCTTTGCTGGAGTTTACTGGTAATGAGCAGAATATCAAAGCTACTTACTCTATCAAGCGCAAAGGTTCGCCAATAACGCCTACAGCATTGGCTCTGTCTGTTGATGGTTCTCTTGTTTTTATTGATGTAAAGCAAGCAGATACAGTTACTATCAAGGTTAATAAGGAGGGAGAAACGCAAATTGTCCTCACTGCAAAGCATGGCGACCTCGTAAAGTCGGCAACAAACAAGGTTACGATGGTTCTGCCTATCTATTATGGATTCGGTACAAAGGAAACGGACATAGCCATTGCAGACAATAAGCTTTCGCCTCGTTTGTCTGCAAGTGGAACTTACGCAAAGACTTCGGCTAAGGACGATGTTAACTTCATCATCCTTGCGCCTAAGACGCTTCCGAAGCTCAATAACTTCACGATGGGTGGTGCTCCTTTCGTGATGGAGACTACTTCCGTCACCATTAATGGCAAGGACTACTACATGTATAAGAGTGGTGCTATTTACATGACTGGCACAACTTTGAACGTTCAAGCAAACTAAAATTTAGTAATATGGCAGAGAAACTTAAAATAACAAAAGGAAACATTGGTAATGCTCTACATAGCACTGCCAAAGACCATGTAACTACGTTTGTTGATGAGGTGTTTGACGAGGACAAGCAAAAATATCAGTCGGAGATTAACGATGAACTCGACAAAAAGCTGAACAGAAATCTTCTAGCCATTGAGTTTGACGATGATACAGGTGAACTGAATGCTATCCTAGGGCAAGACACGACTATCAAGTCGGTGGAAACGGATGAGGATGGAAACGTAATCATAGAACAAGAAATTTCATAAAATTAATTATATGGCAACAACAAAGCAAAATATCGGCAAGATACCTATCATGAAAGGTGAGTACCAAAAAGGTACTACCTATCAGCGGTTGAACCAGGTAACCATGCTTGGCTCAACGTACCAGAGCAAGATTGACGACAACACGTCTGCTCCTGCCCAGATGGGAGCGGACGGAGCCGTTGAGAACATCAATACGGACAAATGGATTGTGATAGCTGTGGGCAACGTGTCTACGGCTAAGAAAGTCATGTATGATAATGAGACCAGCAAGCTGGAGTCTGAGAACGTGCAGGGTGCCATCGACGAGGTGACTACCAAACTCAGCGACTTAGAATCTGAATTAAATGCCAAAGATAAAGCGCAAGACACTGAGATTGAAAAGAAATTCAATAAGGAGAACATTGCTCAGGAGCTTGGTGAATCCAAGGATAAGGTAGTCTCTCAGTTTGCTCTCCCTTTCAGAGAGATTGAATCTCCAGAGTACATCAAGGTAATAGTAGATGCAGAATACCACTTCCTTTTTGGCATTCAGCTTGACGGTACCATTGAATGGGGTAAGGGTATTCCTTCACCTATTAGAGCTAAGTTGCAGGAGATTATCAACCTGTGCCAGCAGGATAAAACAGATATTCTTAAAAAACTCAACGAATCCAATGCAAACATTGCTACACTCAAAGAAACCAAGGTTGATAAGGTGGATGGTAAAGAATTGATTGATTCCTCAGTTGCGGAAGTTTATTTTTTTGTTAACAATTCAGAGTACATGGAAGTTAAGACAGATGCAGATGGTAAGATATTATCTGCAATTTATAATAATGGCAGACACTATGTACGCGAATTAGAATCAGAAACTATTGACGATTTAAAAGAAACCAAGATTGATAAGGTGGATGATAAATCCTTGATAGATAATGAAATAAAGGAATGTTTTTATATCATAAAAAATGACGAATGGGATTATGTCATAATTGATACTGAATATAAAATCGTCTTTGGTGTCAGAAATGATGGAAAATTTGTAGGTGACAGTCTAGAATTAACAAATTTGTACGAAAAAGTAGATGTTCTTGAAAAAAACATAGATTTAGAATATTTAAAAGCGTTAAGTTCTGTAATTGATGTTAAAGAGACTGACAATTTTGATACAAAAGAACTAAGTGGAGCGAATGATTCTTTAGAAAAAGATGAAACTAATGAATATATATATATAGGTTATAAAAAGAGATTTGATACGTTGACATTAATCAAGGAGTTCCATATTGATTTATACAAAGCTTCTAATAATGATATTGGAGATGAATATACTTTCCTCTTAGGTGAAGTTGACCAACGAAATTGGTTTTTGCCTAGAACAACTTTTAAAGCAAAGGTTGATAGTGTAACAAACGGAATGCTCGATTTCTATTTTAACAACATTGTTGCTAAAGAAGGAGAGGCTCTTATGTTGTGTGCTCATCGTACAAAGGCTGCCATAGCTGATAATTCCAATAAAATTATAAATCTTTATAATAATAATACAAGACGGAACATACCTGCTTTTACAAGAGATTTAAATTCTGCTTTGTCAAACATAACATCAAATAGTCTCAGATACCCAGATGTTAGGGTTGTAATAAAAGGAGTTTCTTATAATGGCATATTCCCGAACAATGTTAATTTTTCCGAGTTACAGAATAGTGTGACAAGCAATACTGATTTGGTTAACAAAAAGCAGAATATAAAGTTAACTGATTCTGAAAATGGTAAAAAATATAAGCTAAAGGTAAAAAATGGGCAATTAGTGTTGAAGTCTTTAAATTATGACAAGATTCTATGCTTGGGCAATTCCTTTACTACCGGATGGTATGGTAGAAGTCTTGCATCTACAACAGACAAAACGCCATATTATGAACACATGAAGAATGTGTCTAATGCCAGTGTGGTAGATAATGCTGGGTGGGTAACTCTTGAGAGAAGTCTTCTTGATACAGATTTCCAAAACATACCAAAAAAGGAAAACAACTATGATGCCATCTTGGTTCAGTTGGGAGAAAATGTTATTTCCACTGATACAAATGCTGTTTATCAGACGTTTTTAAAGGCTTTTCAAGCAATAAAAAATAATTGGAAGGACGCTGATGTTTTCTTTGTTTTCGGTAGAGTTATAGGTAACAAGCCTTATCCTATATGTAAGGCTATAATGCAAGCTGCCTTGGATGAAGAGGTTGAATATACAGATTGCAGCTCTGTTTCACTTCAAGAACATTCACTGAGAGGTGACTTTGCTTATGATAATAAAAATAGCCTTGTGGAAATTTCAGATGCAGCTTATAGTTCTCACCCCTCTGATATTGGATGCTACAAAATAGCAGAAAAAGTATTAGAACTTATGGGATTTTCATCCACTATACCATCTAGAATGTTTAGTATAGAAAAAATACAAACAGAAGGTGGTACAATATCAACTGCTTCAAATCGTTGGGTTTCAGATGGATTGGTAACAATACAGTGTGTACCAAATGAAGGTTATAACATAAAGAATATAATTGTTACTAAAGAATCTGGAGAAACAATAGAAACAACAGAGAAAGTAAATTCTCTAGGTATCAAATGCTATGTTTTTCTTATGCCAGCAGAAAATGTGACAATATCTGCAAATTTTACTAATGTTTAATTAATATTTATATTTATATTATGAATAAATGTTTTGTAACAAAATTAAAAAAATCAGTACAAAGTACTGCTGATTTACCTTATTTTGGGGAAGTCACTATGACCCTCAAAAATGATAGAAATGATGATAATGCTGTTATTGTAGTTCAAACAGCGAGTGATGGAATTATGTTTGTTTCTGAAAATAAAAATCTTTCATTTACAAGCACAACTAGTGACTTGACTAATAAATTGATAGTTCCACCTAACAGTAAAAAAGAAGTTTACTTTGGTGGTAATGAAGAAACTTATACAGTAAAACTTGTAAGTAAATATGCAAACGATGTAATACTCAGTAATAAAAAAAGTGTTAGTAATAAAATAGTTATAAACATAGATGATTTGAAATATACAAATTTCAAAAAACTTGATTTATGGGGATTTCCTCTTGTTGGCAATATTTCATCTATTGCAACCATGGATAAACTGACTGTATTTAGAAGCACCTATGATTCATTAGTAGGCGACATATCATCATTAAAGGAGAAAAGAAACCTGACTTTGTTTGGAGCATATTCTTCAAAAGTAATTGGTGATATATCAAATCTATCTAACAATGTAGGTTTAACTAGTATTATTTTACTAAATAATGGAATAACTGGCAAAATAGAATCATTAGTAGAACCTTTATTTAAAGGTAAAGAAAATAACAATTCTGTTTTACGTATAATATGTAACGAACATGTCACGTTAAATAATGTAGTTGTTGGAAACAATGTTTCAATTCTCATCGAATTTTTTAATACACGTTGTACTATAAAAAAAGATAATGTCACTATTGCAACATACGAAAATAACGCATGGACATATGAATCTATCGAAGGGATGGTAAACTCTATGTTAGGAGAATAGGCTATGAAGGATTGGACAGGAAATAGAAAGAGTATGTTCGTGACCTTGGGAGCATCCAACCACACGGACAAGGAGCGTGAGAGTAATGACTTTTATGCTACCGACCCTATCGCCATTGATAAATTGGTGAAAGTTATACAGCTTCCTCGTAAGATTTGGGAGTGTGCTTGTGGGACAGGGTGCTTGTCTGACCGTCTGAAAGACTTCGGGCATGAAGTTGTCTCCACCGACCTTGTGGACAGAGGCTATGGGGGAGTAAGAGATTTCTTGGAAACTACCGAACTGCCGAACGAATGTACTTGCATCCTCACCAATCCGCCATACAAGTATGCCCTGGATTTCATCAAGCACAGTTTGGAACTCCTTCCTGATGATGGACTTTGCATCATGTTCTTGAAGACTACCTTTCTAGAAGGACAAAAGAGGTATGATGAGCTATTTAGCAAGCATCCTCCTCAGTATGTGCTGCAATTCTCACGAAGAGTGCTATGTGCCAAGAACGGAGAGTTTCAGATAATGAAGGACGGAGGAGGTAGCGCAGTAAGCTATGCTTGGTTTGTTTGGAAGAAAGGTTATCATGGTGATACTATCATCAAGTGGATATAATATAATAAGGTGTAACTCTTGATAGGGCTACACCTTAATTTTATATATGATGAATTTGCGATTGTTGCTTACGAATTGTTACTTTAGCAAAGTTTAACTATAAAAATATTGCTCAAAATAAATATTTTTGTGCAGTATTGTTTATTTTTGCAGCACTTTCCTTATTATTAAGAATGAGGAACTAAGAACAAATAATAAAACAAAAGGAGAAGAATTTATGACTAAAGAGGAAGAAGATGAAGTCCATCGGT